>Ga0105106_10002104_pt1 | contig 14340 bp, 16 predicted proteins | sample PPLLaktember2015_5_FD_79109 | JGI IMG/M metagenome (GOLD analysis project Ga0105106, IMG submission 79109) | Freshwater sediment microbial communities from Prairie Pothole Lake near Jamestown, North Dakota, USA - PPLs Lake P8 Core (1) Depth... | ecosystem: Environmental > Aquatic > Freshwater >...
AAAAGCTCCTGAAGCACTTCGGGATCAGCAAGCCGCTGGAAGAGCTCAACGAACACAACGAAGCTGCGGCGACGCATACGATACTCCTCGCGCTCGGTGGGGAGAAATCGGTGGCGCTGGTTTCAGATTGCGGGACGCCGGTGTTCTCGGATCCCGGACAGATGCTGGTCCGTGCGGCCACCGGAAACGGAGTGCGCGTCGTTCCTATCCCGGGCGCGTCTTCCCTCATGCCCGCTCTCACCGTCACCGGGTTTGCCATCGATCAGTTTCTGTACTATGGCTGGCTCTCTCCGAAAAAGGAACGCCGGCGTGCGGAACTCAGGCAACTCCAGCGCGAGCGACGAACGATCGTTCTCATGGAAACCCCGTACCGCCTGAGTGCCCTGCTGCGCGATCTCGCCGACACCTTCGGGGACACCCGCCGGTGCTGTCTCGCGTTCAACCTCACGCTTCCCGATGAACGGATCTTCCACGGCACCGCGCTTCAGCTGCATCGTGACCTCGGGCCGAAAGATCTCAAAGGGGAATTCGTCATCGTTGTAGAAGGCCGCGGTCACGAGCCGGGACGATGAACTTCGAAGTAAGCCTCTGGATGTACCCCCTGCTCTTCGGCGGCGCCATGCTCGCCGGATGGATCGATGCCATTGCCGGGGGTGGTGGCATGATTACAATTCCGTTGCTCCTGAGCATCGGTGTCCCCCCGCAAATGGTGCTGGGCACAAACAAGTTGCAGGCAAGTTTCGGAAGCTACACGGCGGCGCAGCATTTCGTCCGAAGGGATATTGTTCCACTCCCTGACGCACTCCCGGGTATGGCATTCACTCTGGCGGGCAGTGCTGCGGGCACGATCGCCGTCCAACAGATTGATCCGTCAATTCTGAACCTGGTGATTCCTTTCCTGCTGCTGGGGATCGCAGTCTACATGCTCTTCACGCCGTCGCTCGGCGCCGCCGTGAGCGAGCCCCGTTTGCGCCGCATGCCGTTCTATCTGTTATTCGGACTACTCCTGGGCTTCTACGACGGTTTCTTCGGCCCCGGCGTGGGATCGTTCTGGGCTATGGTGTTCGTCCTCGTCATGGGATTCGACCTGACGCGTGCCACGGGATACACAAAGGTGATGAATTTCACCAGCAACATCGTGTCGTTTCTGGTCTTTGCACTCGGGGGGCATGTTCTCTGGCTGCCGGGTCTGGTGATGGCCGGAGGACAGATTGCCGGTGCTCGCATCGGATCGGGAATGGTGATCAAGCGCGGTGTAAAATTCATCCGCCCGGTGTTCATCACGGTCGTTATCCTTACCACTCTGCGGCTTATCCTGCGGAACCTCATGTAGCTCGCCCGGGGACAGGTGTCAGACCCCTGTACGCATCCGTTGCACATGGGGTCTGACCCCGATCCGTTCCCCTGATCCCGATCCACTCCCCTTTTTGACGCCTATTTGATATTCAGCCCCTGAATGGGTATATTCGCCACATAATGACAATACTCGAAATGATGCCGCGCCGCTTGCAGGCGCGCGAACTGTTGGGGAATTGCTGGTTCAATGGCGGACCGGTATTCCTGTCGGAACTTCAGGGCCATGCCGCCCTTTTGGATTTTTGGGACTACTCCTGCACGGCGTCACTCCTGGCCCTCCCGTACGTCCTGGAATGGCACCGACGTTATGCGGATAATGGTCTCGTCGTTGTCGGAGTCCACACGCCCAAGTTCCAGTTCGGCCGCGAGCCCGAAAATGTCCAGAAAGCAATCGAGCGGCTGAGCATCAAGTACCCGGTCGTCATGGATAATGCCGAAATGATCTGGGCGAATTACGGAAACCGTGTCTGGCCGACGAAATACCTGGTCGACAAAGATGGCTACATCCGGTGTCAGAGCATCGGGAACGGCAGCTACCGGTCGTTCGAAAGATCTCTCCAGTCTCTTTTGTACGACGCGAATCCACACGAGGAATTGCCGGAATTGATGGATCCCCTGCGAGACACCGACATCCCCGGAGTGTCATGCTACCACGCAACCCCCGAGGTTTTTGGCGGCTATGTCAGAGGCACTCTGGGTAACGTTGAAGGATTCTTGCCCGAATCAGCAGCTGAGTACAAGGACCCCGGATTCTATGTTAACGGGCGAATCTACTTGCAGGGGACCTGGCGGGCCGAGCGTGAGTGTGTGAGATGGTTTGGCCCTGCTGGTGAGGATGGCTTCGTGTCGATGCTGTACAGCGGGAGCGCCCTCGATGTTGTGCTGGCGCCTCCTCAGAATGGCGTGACCGCGGTGACGATTGAACAGGATGGGGGGCCGCTGACTGCGGAAAACAAAGGCGGCGACGCGATGTTGCTCCCGGATGGCAGCAGCATTCTCTCTGTGGATGCTCCGCGGATGTTCAGCGTCGTCCAAAACCGGGAGTTTGGTGAACATCTCCTGCGTTTGAAGCCCGGCGCCCCGGGCACTGCATTGTATTCTCTTACCGGAGAGACCTCGGTAATTCCTGATGTTTTCGGGAGCAATTGAGTGTGAGCGAACCCGTACAACATCCATGGCCGCCGCCCCTCGCCACGCGTGTGACGCGGATGTTCGGAATACGCTATCCGATCATCCAGGCAGGGATGGTGTGGACGGCGGGCAGAAAGCTCGCCGTTGCTGTTTCAGATGCCGGAGGACTCGGGTTGATCGGCGCGGGCTCCATGAAACCCGACCTGCTTCGTGAGCACATCCGCGCTGCACGGGCGGCAACGACGGCGTCTCTCGGTGTCAATGTACCCCTCATGCGCGAAGATGCCCGAGAATTGCTCGGAGTCGCCATCGAAGAAGGGGTGCGGATCATATTCACCTCATCCGGTTCCCCCGTGAAGTACACCGCCATGTTGAAGGCGGCAGGATGCACCGTCGTGCATGTGGTTGCTGCGGTCAAGCACGCAAAGAAAGCCTTCGAAGCCGGATGTGATGCAGTCGTGGCAGAAGGATTTGAGGCGGGAGGCCATAACGGGATCGACGAAATCACCACGATGGCGCTGATCCCCCAGGTGGCGGACGCGGTATCGCTTCCCGTGATCGCCGCCGGGGGCATTGCCGACGGCCGGGGCATGGCTGCCGCTCTGGCTCTGGGCGCCGAGGGCGTGCAGGTCGGCACCCGGTTTGCCGCAACTGTGGAATCGTCGTCGCACGAGACGTATAAACGCCTCGTCGTGGAAGCAGGTGACGGCGACACCGTGCTCACCATGAAGGCCCTCATGCCCGTGCGGATGTTGAAGACCCCCTTTACCGCTAAGGCCCTGGAGGCTGACCGCCGGGGTGCGACAAAAGAGGAACTGACAGCATTGCTGGGGAAGAAACGGGAAATGCGCGGCATTTTCGAGGGGGACTTGGAAGAAGGAATGTTCGAGGCCGGCCAGGGCGCCGGACTGGTCCGGGATGTTCCTGCAGCTGCCGACGTCGTGCGGCGCATGATGGAGCAATTCTACGAAACATGTCAACGCATGGGCAGGAATACAGAATGACTCCTTTTCTCCAGCGTCTTCGCGAGAAGGTCATTGTGTTTGATGGGGCCACGGGGACGCACTTGCAGGGGCAGCACCTCAGCGCCGATGATTTCGGGGGCGAGCATCTCAACGGCTGCAACGAGTATCTGGTCATGTCCAGACCCTCGGCCGTGGAGAATGTGCACCACGACTACCTTGAGGCCGGCTGCGACGTGATCGAGACGAACAGTTTCGGCTCCAGTTCGATCGTGCTTGCGGAGTACGGACTCGCTGAGCGGGCGTACGAGCTCTCGGTCAAGGCGGCTCAGATAGCGGGGCGTGTCGCCGCGGAATTCTCCACTGCGGCTCATCCGCGCTACGTCGCCGGTTCTATGGGCCCGACGACCAAGCTCCCTTCGCTCGGTCACATCTCGTTCCACGATATGGCAGCATCGTACAAGGTTCAGGCCCAGGGATTACTGGACGGCGGCGTGGATCTGCTCTGCGTCGAGACTTGCCAGGATTTGTTGCAGGCGAAAGCCGCGCTGTATGCCATCTTCGGACAGTTCGAAGAATCGCGCAAACGAGTTCCTGTCATTGTCTCCGTGACGGTCGAGTCAGTGGGCACCATGCTGCTGGGTACCGAGATAGCAGCGGCGCTGGTCGCGCTTGAACCATTCGATGTCGATGTCATCGGCATGAACTGTGCCACCGGACCTATGGAGATGTCGGACCATATCCGCACGCTTGCTACGTCGAGCCCCAAGCCGGTTTTTGTCATGCCGAATGCCGGCATACCCGAAAATGTGGGCGGACATGCGCACTACAAGCTGGGGCCGGAAGAATTTGCCCGGACTCTGACCCACTTCGTGAGGGATCTGGGTGTAAATGTGGTGGGGGGGTGCTGCGGGACCACGAAGGAGCATCTGCGCCAGGTGGTCGCGTCGGTGGGATCCCTTGCGCCACGCGAACGTACCTGGGATTTCGTCCCGAGTGCATCGAGCCTCTATCAGGCAGCACCACTGCGCGTCGATCCCGCGCCCGTTCTGGTGGGCGAGCGAACGAACGCGAACGGCAGCAAACTGTTCCGCGACCTGCTGGCCGAAGAGAACTGGGAGGGGATTGTTGCCATGGGGAAGGAGGCAGTGCGCGAAGGGGCGCACATGGTTGACGTGTGCGCCGCATTTGTCGGCCGGAACGAATCACGGGACATGCACGAGATCATTTCCCGCTTCAACACGCAAGTCACTCTGCCGATTGTCATCGATTCGACCGAACCGCCCGTGATCGAAGAGGCCCTCAGGCTGATCGGCGGCAAGGCGGTGATCAATTCCATCAATCTCGAAGATGGCACCGGCCGCGCCGAGGGGATCCTGCGCATGTGCAAACAATATGGCGCAGCCGTCATCGCCCTGACCATCGATGAGCAGGGGATGGCAAAGACCGCCGACCGGAAACTGGCGGTCGCCAGACGCATCTACGACCTTGCGGTCGGGACTTTCCGCATGCGTCCCCACGACATCATTTTTGACACACTCACATTCACCCTCGGCTCGGGTGACGAAGAATTCCGGCGGGCGGGGATAGAAACGCTTGAGGCGATCCGTCGTATCAAGCGGGAATTTCCGGGTGTCCATACCGTCCTGGGGGTCAGCAACATCTCTTTCGGTCTGTCGCCGCAGGTCCGCCATGTGCTCAACAGTGTCTTCCTCCACTATGCCATCGAGGCGGGGCTGGACATGGCCATTGTGCACGCGGGGAAAATCATGCCGCTGTACAAAGTGGATGAACGCGGTCGGGAACTGTGCCGGCAACTGATCTTCGACGAACGCCGCTTCGAAGAGGTTCCCTCATGAGTGCAGGTCCCGCACCCCGCAAGCTCGCGTTTGACCCGTTGACGGAACTCATGTCCCACTACGCGGCACAGGCGCCCCAGAAAAGGGAAGCTGTTGCGCGCGCCGTGAGCGTCGAAGAACGGCTCAAGAACCGCATTGTCGATGGCGATAAGGTCGGCCTGCAGTCCGACCTCGATGAAGCCCTTCAGAAGCACCCCGCTCTGGAGATCATCAACACGATTCTCCTCGACGGCATGAAAGTGGTGGGCGAATTGTTCGGCAGCGGCCAGATGCAGCTGCCCTTCGTCCTCCAATCGGCGGAGGTCATGAAAGCGGCGGTGGGGCATCTTGAGCAGTTCATGGACAAAGCCGAGACGACGGCGAAAGGGACTCTGGTGCTCGCCACCGTGAAGGGTGATGTGCACGACATCGGCAAGAATCTCGTCGATATCATACTCACCAATAACGGGTACAAAGTTGTCAACCTGGGGATCAAGTGTCCCATCGAGACTATGCTGCGCGCGGCTGACGAGAACCACGCGAACGCAATCGGGATGAGCGGCCTGCTGGTGAAGTCGACACTCGTCATGAAAGAGAACCTGTCCGTGATGAGCGAACGCGACATCACCATTCCCGTTATTCTCGGTGGCGCGGCTCTCACCCGCCGCTACGTCGAACAGGACCTCCGCGCCGTGTACGGGGGACCGGTACTGTATGCCAACGACGCCTTCGACGGGCTGCGCTACATGGAACAGATAGCGCATGGCGGAGTGACCCCGCACACGCCGGAGAGGGCCGGCGAGACGGACACTCTCACCGGCACGGAGGCGAAAATCGCACTTGCCGAAGCGGAAGACCAACGATACCGTGAAACAACTGCGAACGAAGTCATCCAGCGGCGTTCAGCGGTCCGCTCTGACGTGCCGATTCCCGTGCCGCCGTTCTGGGGTTCGCGTGTGGTCGACGCAGTCCCGCTGGACGACGTCTTCCCGTATGTCAACGAGGTTGCGCTCATACGGGGCCAGTGGCAGGTGCGCAAGGGAAAGATGAGTGATGAAGAGTACAGGACGCTCCTGGCAACAAAAGTGCATCCGGAATTGGCCGACTTGAAAGCGCTCGTGCGCCGCGAGGGACTGCTCCAGCCGAAAGTGGTGTACGGATATTTTCCGTGCTGCTCGGCAGGAGATGATCTGATCATCTACAATGACGATCGGCGCACTGAACGCCTCCGGTTCAGATTCCCTCGTCAGAAAAGAGACCGCCGCCTCTGCCTCTCGGACTATTTTGCCTCCGCGGAGTTCGGACGCTTCGATGTGGTGGCTTTTCAGCTCGTCACTATGGGACGGGCCGCGTCCGCACATTCGGCAAAGCTGTACGCCGCAAACAACTACAAAGACTACCTCTATTTTCACGGGCTCAGCGTGGAGTCGGCCGAAGCACTGGCCGAGCTATGGCACAAGCGGATCCGGGAGGAACTGGGGATCGCCGGAAAGGATGCCCCCGACATCCGCCGGCTCTTTTCACAGGGGTACCAGGGATCACGCTACAGCTTCGGGTATCCCGCATGCCCCAACCTGGAAGATCAGGCGAAGTTGTTCCAGCTTCTCGACGGTGAACGAATAGGCGTGAAGCTGACAGACGAATTTTCCCTGGAACCCGAACAGAGCACGAATGCCATCATTGTTCACCATCCCGACGCACGCTACTTCAACATTGTATAACGAAAACTTGCAATTCCAGCCCCTTTTCGTTACGTTTGACCTACGAGACAGTTTCCAGAGTCTGTTTCGCATCAATAATGGAGGAATATCTAAATGGCAACGATGATTACTGAAGAGTGCATCAATTGCGGCGCGTGTGAGCCGGAGTGCCCAAATACTGCGATCTATGCTGGCGGTGTGCAGTATGAATACAAGGGTCAGATGTATGATGCTCTCTCAAGCGACTTCTACTATATCGTGCCCGAAAAGTGCACGGAGTGCGTCGGACATTTCGATCAGGAACAATGTGCAGCTGTGTGCCCGGTGGATTGCTGCGTTCCCAACCCCGAGAAGGTCGAGAGCGAAGAGGTCCTGGTGGCCCGCGCCAAAGAGATGCATCCGGAGAAAGAATTTGCCGAGCTGGGCTCATCCACTTCGCACTTCCGCAAGGGATAACCATACACCGCAGTTCTCTGTGACTGACGAAGGTCGGTCTTCTTCTGTGATGCCGCTGACCGGCTCCGGAAGGAGTTCCGACCTTCGCCGTTGAAAGGCTGGAGGCGGAAATGGGCGTGCAGAAAATCCGGGTCGGTCATCTGGACGACCTCCCTCAGCGTCGTGGCACACTCGTTCACGCAGGAGGGAAGGAGATCGCGGTGTGGCAGGTGGACGGGATGATCTATGCCATCAGCGCGGTGTGTTGCCATCAGCACGTGGCGACGCTCCATGAGGGAATCAGGAATGGTGCGACGGTCGCCTGCCCTCTGCACGGGTGGACGTACACGCTCAACGACGGTAAGGCACTTGTGGGAGACGGAACCCTCCCGACATTCCCTGTTTTCGTGGAACGCGGGGTTGTTTTCATTGAAGTAGATGATGAACGCTAGGGGCACATGTTGACATCGGCGGATGTAAAGCGGCGCGCAAGAGAATTGGGTTTCACCCATGCCGGGGTCGCGAAGGCTGACATACTGGAGAATGAGGCTGCACTGTTCGATGAATGGTGCGGGCGGGGGTATGATGCGACGATGGGTTGGATGCGAAGGCGCGCAGACGAACGCCGCGATGTGCGCACGATCCTCCCGGACGCCCGGTCGGTCATTGTTGTGGCCCTCAACTACGCGGCCCCGCGGGAGCACAGGCCGGAACCCGGCGCCGCACAGATCTCGCAATACGCACGGGGCCTTGATTATCATGAAGTCCTCGGAAGGAAACTCACGGAGCTGATGAACTGGATTTCCGGGGAGGAGCCGGAGGCCGTGGGTAAGTTCTATGTGGACACCGGACCGCTCCTCGAGAAAGCCTGGGCAGTGCGCGCGGGGATCGGGTGGCAGGGAAAACACACCAATATCATCACCCAGGACCAGGGGTCCTGGGTATTTCTCGGTGTACTCCTCACGACGCTTGAACTGGCCCCGGATGTTCCTGCCCTGGACCGGTGCGGGACTTGCACGCGGTGCCTCGATGCATGTCCGACGCAGGCGTTCGTTGCGCCGTATGTGCTTGATGCACGCCGGTGCATTTCGTATCTGACAATTGAACACCGGGGTGAAATCCCGGAGGAACTCGCTGGAGAGTGCGGTGCCTGGGTTTTTGGATGCGATGTGTGCCAGGATGTCTGTCCGTGGAACATCAAGTTCGCCCGGCCGTCGGAGGATGCCGCGTGGGCATCGGGAACAGGTGTGGAGGGGATGACACCTGAAGAGCTTCTCCCGATGACAGAGGAGGAGTTCCAGAAGAAGTTCCGGAAGAGCGCGATTCGCCGCGCACGATGGGAAGGATTCATGCGCAATGTACGCAATGCGGTGAGGAATCTGGCCTCAAAGAGATGACCCCTTGCCCGGCGAACGGGCATCTTATTCAGAACATACAGGAGCGGGTACACTCATGGCATTGCATCACGGATTGATCATCGTCGGCTCCGGTCCTGCGGGCCTTACCGCGGCGCTCTATGCCGCACGAGCGAATTTGAGCCCGATCGTGTTTGAAGGCGTTCAGCCGGGAGGTCAACTGACGATAACGACCGAGGTGGAGAATTTCCCCGGATTCCCTCGAGGGATTCTTGGTCCGGAGTTGATGGAGAGTTTCCGCCAGCAGGCCCAGCGCTTCGGCGCCCAGACCTTCTTCAAGAGCGTTACGCAAGTCGATCTGCGGAACCGCCCCTTCAAAGTGTGGGCCGATGAAGAGGAATACTCCTGTGATGCGCTCATCGTCGCGACGGGTGCAACCGCCCGGTTGCTCGGACTGCCGTCGGAAAAGGAGTACATGGGGTACGGGGTTTCTGCGTGCGCAACATGTGATGGCTTCTTCTACAAAGGTCTGGAAGTCGTGGTGATCGGCGGAGGCGATACTGCAGTTGAGGAGGCGACGTTTCTCACGAAGTTTGCGACCAAAGTTACGATCATCCACAGACGCGACGTGCTTCGCGCCTCGAAGATTATGGCGGACAAGGCCGCGAAGAATCCGAAGATTGCTTTCTTGTGGAACTCCGTTGTTGAAGAGGTGCTTGGCAAGAATGAGAACGGCAGAAAGAGCGTCACGGCAGTTCGTGTGAAGAACGTTCGGACCGGGACGACGACCGACCTGAAGACCGATGGTGTGTTCGTAGGCATCGGTCACCAGCCGAACACTGATTTGTTCAAAGGGCAGCTTGAAATGGACGCGGTCGGGTATTTGGTGACGAAGGGAAAGGGGACTGCGACGAATATTGCCGGCATATTTGCAGCTGGCGATGTCGCGGACAGCGTATACCGGCAAGCCATCACCGCCGCCGGATCGGGTTGCCAGGCGGCCATCGACGCTGAGAAGTGGCTTGAGGAGCATACGTAGCCACCGCGACGTCTGGCTTTTCTCCCAGGATTTTTTTGCGAGACCTTCTACCCTGAGTGCAACGCCTTGGTTTCTTCCCAGGCTTCTTTCCGTGGCATTCTATCCTGAGTACGATACCTGGTTCTTTTCCAGGTTTTTCCACTCCGACCTTCCACCCTGACCGCGACATCCTGGTTCCCTCCCGGGTTTTCCTCACAGATCACTTATCCATTCGTGTGCGCCATTTTTGCTGTATTAAGTGCCAATATGACATATCTTGTGACAAGGTTTCAGCATGTTGTGTCATTATGGCTGACATAACATGTCAATAAGTCGTGGTCAAACTGGGGGTTCAGATTACAGTTGTATTAAGTAATTGACAATAAACAACTTAATCGATTTGGCACGGCGATTGAGTTCTTACTCTGCAGACAACGAAAACAGCAAACAAAAGCAACAATAATCACTAAGGAGAACAGGCAATGTTAGTGAAATTCGAACGTATTCCGATGATCCGACCGGTCTGGGATAGCACCACGCGGTTCGAGAACGAGATTGAATCGCTTTTCAATGGCTATGTCACCCCGGACTTCTTCGGCTTAAGAGCGCCGGCCCTGGACCTGGTCGAGCGTCAGAACGAGACCCGCGTTATCATGGAGCTTCCTGGTGTGCAAAAGGAAGATATCAAGATATCGTTGGTGAAGGACTTGTTGACGATCAAGGGGAAACGGAAATCTCAGGGGTTGCCAGAGGGAGCCAAGTGGATCCGGAATGAACGGCAGAGCGGAGAATTCAGCCGCACAATCCAGCTCCCCCATCCTGTCAAGACAGAGGGTATCTCGGCCGAGATGACGAACGGTGTCCTGCAGATAGTTCTTCCAAAGGCCGACGAGGCCCGTCCACGTGAAATCGGCATACAGTAGGAGAGGAGGGCGCCACTATGAACAACGGTGAAGTTGTTGTCCGGAGGGAGCACGATACTCAACCGTCAATTGCAGAAAGAGAATTCCGCGTCCCGGCGGCGGATGTTTATGAGACATCAGAAGCCTACATACTGATGCTGGACCTCCCCGGTGCAACCCGTGACGCGATCAGCCTCACCCTTGAAATGGGAGAGATGCGGGTCAAAGCGGATGTCAGTTCGCTGCACAACCAGGAAGGTACACTCCTGTTGAGTGAAATAGCTGGCAGCGGGTTCTTCCGGGTCTTCAGCATCGGAGATGGAATCGACACCGGGAACGTGGACGCGCGGTATGAACAGGGCGTCCTGACGGTAAAGCTCTTCAAGAGTGAAAACGTCAAACCGCGGGAAATCCACATTAACTAACCACACAATCACCAAGGAGGGATACCATGTCAATCGTTCGTTGGAGTCCGGCACGTGACCTGGCGACTTTTCCCTCGGATGTGCTGAACATTCAGAGGGAAATCAATCGCATGTTCAACAGCTTCTTCCGGAGCGAACAGCAAGAGGACGGCCTCGCAATGGCTGCCTGGAACCCGGCGCTGGATATCGCCGAACACGATGATGAGTTCATCGTGAAAATCGAGCTTCCTGGGGTCGCAAAAGACGAAGTGAAAATCGTCATGCAGGAAAACACGCTGACTGTGCGGGGTGAGAAGAAGCAGGAGAAGGAATCTACTGGGGCGAACTACCACAGGGTGGAACGTTCCTACGGGGCATTCCAGAGAAGCTTCACGCTTCCTTCGACAGTCAACGGTAGTAAGATCGATGCGGCCTTCAAAGACGGTGTCCTCACAATCACCGTTCCAAAGTCCGATGAGTCAAAGCGGAAGGAAATCGAAGTGAAGGTTCGGTAAGCTGGCTTCATTCCGTTATGGGAGCCATGCCGGCAGGTGGGGCCGGCTGGCTCCCTTTTTTTGTGCCCTCCCACAATTGACAAAGATGCATATCTTACGTATATTACTATATATCAATAACTTACAGAATTCCATCGCCCCCCATGAGCAAGTCGACGAAGTGGTTCCTCATTATCCTCGGCATTCTTGCGGTTGTCGTATGTGCTGTCTCTCTTCTTTTGTTCAGGCTGGTATCGGAATCGGTCGACCGGACTGAAACGATCACAAGAGGATCGGGAGATAAGATAGCCGTCGTTGAACTGAAAGGAGTCATTAGCTCATCCGAGGAGATCGTCCGGCAGCTCAAGAAGTACAGAGAGCAGCGCGCCGTCCTGGCAATCCTGCTCCGTATCGACAGCCCCGGCGGTGGGGCGGTCGCAAGCCAGGAGATGTACGAAGAAGTCCGCAAGACCCGGGAGAGCGGGAAGCCGGTGGTTGTGTCAATGGGAAGTCTCGCAGCCAGCGGCGGGTACTATGTTGCGTGCGGTGGCACACGGATTGTCGCCAACCGGGGGACACTCACCGGTTCCATCGGTGTCATCTATGAATTCCTGCAGCTGGAAGAACTCTTCGGCAAAATCGGTGTGGATGTGAAGACCATCAAGGCGGGGAAACTGAAGGATGCGGGAACCCCCACGCGCAAGATGACGGATGCGGATCAGCGGTATTTCCAGGAATTGATGGACGATGTCCATCGACAGTTCATCGCTGTTGTGGAGCGGGAGCGGAAGCTCAACCATGAAGCTGTTGTAGCGGTGGCTGATGGCCGGGTGTTTACCGGTGAGCATGCTCTTGAGCTCGGCCTGGTTGACACGATCGGGACATATGAAGACGCAATTGAGATCACTGCTGCAATTGCCGGCATCGAAGGGCAGCCGTCGATAGTAAAGGAACGCAGACATCGCGGTCTCCTGGATGCGCTGACCAGCGACGTTGCGGAGGGCTTGACGTCGCTCAAGCAGGATATCCTGGAGCGGCCGGTACTGTCATATCGCTTTGCCGGCCCGCAGTAACCCGGGCCCGGGCGACCACGAACAACAACCACTCAGGAGGATCATCGGTGACCAAGGCAGACATCGTCGACACGATCGCCACTGCCACCGGATTAACCAAGGTGGAGACGGAAGCAGTTGTGGACGGATTCATATCCACGGTGATAAGTGCGTTGAAGGAAGGGAAGAACATCGAGATCCGTGGCTTCGGCAGTTACAAGGTGAAGAAGCGGAAGGGACGGATGGCACGAAACCCGCGGACCGGTGAGCAGGTGATGGTGGATGAGCACTGGGTGCCGTTGTTCAAGGTATCGAAGGAAGTGAAAATGCTGGTCAACGAAAACATGAAGAAGTCTGGCCAGCAATAATCCAGGGAGTGGGAATGGCAGCGGTACGGCATGTGTGCGGCGAGTGCGGGGCCGAAGTGCAGCGCAGAGATTCGCGCTGCCGGGCATGCGGGAAAGATCTTGAGTGGGGAGATATGCGTCCTGCAGCAGCACCACGCGCATACTCCAAAAGCTCACAAAAGGAGAGGACGGGCGGACAGAGTACACGCCGTGTCGAACCCTGGCAGGTGATTTCGTTCATCGCCGTGGGCGGACTCCTGGCCTTCCTTCTCTGGACGGAGCTCTCGCGTGACCACGCGTCACCAGCTCCGACGGGAGCGCAGGCTTCCATGCCGCAGTTGTCCCCGATTGCCCCTGCGCCGGTCGACCTGGCCCCGCTCGAAGCTGCGGTGAAGGCGGACCCGGAGGATGCCGGCGCAGTGCTCCGCCTTGCCAATGCGCTTCACGATAACGGGATGGTGCAGCGTGCCATCGAGCAGTACAAGAACTACCTGGTCATGGATCCGGGGAATCCGGACGCGAGGGTGGACCTCGGCATCTGCTACGATCAGATGGGTCTGGCGGATAGTCTCCACGCAGAGACATACTATGCCCTGGCAATTCAAGAAATGGAGACGGCGCTCAAGGGCAGCCCGTCGCATCAGCCGGCAGCGTTCAACCTGGGCATTGTGAATTTGCACAGAGGCAAGCTCGATGAATCGAACAAGTGGTTGAAAAAGGCTGCCACGATAGACGCGAAATCGGACCTGGGGATGCGCGCACAGCAGATCCTCCAGCAGCATTCATTTACCCGGTAATCGAAGAAAGGAGGCAGCATGCCCTGCGGCAAAAAGCGCAAGCGCCACAAGATGGCGACGCACAAGCGCAAGAAGCGGCTGAGGAAACAGCGTCATAAGAAGAAGCTGCGCTAATGCACCCGAAAAGCTTCCGGGGGTGACCGGATGGCATACAGTCTCGCTGAGCATTCCCTGTCTCGTCACCCCCCGTACTTTTGGAAGGAAGCGGTCTGGTTGCTTTTCTAGGCTGTTCTTTTTATCATAAAACTCAACTCCATTGCGATTGTTTTCAACAGGTGCGAGGCACGTCATGACGAAGAACGATGGCATGTTAAAAGGTCTCGTGATCGGTTTGCTGGCGGGCGGAGCAGTAGGGGCCATTGTGGCGCTGTTGTATGCGCCGAAAACTGGCAAGGAACTGCGGGCGGAAATCCGCGAACGCGCAGACGAATTCCGGGATGATGCCGATGAGTACCTTACCACTGTCCGCTCAAAAGCCGGCGATATTGTCTCCGAAGCCAAGAAACGCTCGGACAGCCTGATCAGCGATGCGAAACGGAAGGCAGACAC
>Ga0105106_10002105_pt1 | contig 14339 bp, 10 predicted proteins | sample PPLLaktember2015_5_FD_79109 | JGI IMG/M metagenome (GOLD analysis project Ga0105106, IMG submission 79109) | Freshwater sediment microbial communities from Prairie Pothole Lake near Jamestown, North Dakota, USA - PPLs Lake P8 Core (1) Depth... | ecosystem: Environmental > Aquatic > Freshwater >...
CGGAAGGAGCTTATGCAATAGTATCCACGGACGATGGTTATTTGTTATTGATCGATCTGTATCCTGAAAGCGGTGATTATTCCGATGCTGTCGTAGCCAACGTGAAAGCTGGATGTGATCCTTCGGACATAAAAGCCAGGGGGGATAATGCATATGTTTACCTGACAGATACTGATGGTGATCGGATAATAGTATTCAAAATTGGAGTTGGCGGGACCGGTGGTACTGGTTCATCAACACCTTCAGGTATCGGGATGACATTAGAATATGTAACTGAAATCCCTGTTGGTGACGCTCCTCAGAGCCTCGTTACAGATGCTGACAGGCTCTATGTTGTGGACGGAGATCCATCAGAACCCGAAATAAGAAGAGTCACTGTAATCCAATTTGGGCTCATGAGTCTGGCCAATGGTTTCTCCGACTTAAAAAATGCCATCCAGGGAATGATAGATGCCGGTGATATAAAACCGGCTAACGGTAAAAATGTTATCAGGAAACTGGAAGATGCACAGAAATATCTTGATGCGGGTAAAACCAAGAATGCCCTTAACAGCCTAAATGCTGCCGGCAATATGATAAAAGCTCTAATGAACAACCGTCAGATAACTGTTTATCAGGGTAATTTTTTGCTGAATATGTTAAACCTGATTATTGCAGAGATAAATAAAAGCACGAAATCGGATAGACTTGATAATTACTTTTTTGATCTGGAACAGCCTGAAACGGAACTAATAACCGAAACCAGACTCGGCATCATCTATCCCAATCCATCGAAGGAAGGCGTTACAATAAGTTATGAGATCGCTGAAAACGAAAATGGAACGGAAAAAGTAACAATTAAGATCTATGACGTAATCGGACGGCTGGTCAGTAACCTCGTTAATGAGAATATGGCTCCCGGACGATATACAGCGACCTGGAATGGAAACTTTAACACCGGGGAAATGGCTTCACGCGGTTATTACTTTGTCAGGCTTTCAGCGGGCAAGACAAGGGAAGTAAAACAGATTATGCTCATCAGGTAGGTTAGTTTTAGGTTTAGAATTACCTGTGATTCCGTAGAGACGCCCAATTTGGGCGTCTCTACCATTTTCCCAAATCATGGTGCTTTACATGAAACGCCCTTACAATCATTTATTTGATTATCTCCTGTAGCTGCCTGATCGCCAGCTCTTTCCTGTGTTTCACGGCCATATTGATTTTTGAGGTATCCGTCTCCAGATCAATATATCTCTGCCAAAAATCAAGGCTTTTTGATAATTGTCCCGAAGCTTCGTAGGCCTTCGCCAGAAATAGACTCGTTTCAGGCTGTGAAGTCAGAAGCCTGTCTGAAAGCTCAAGATACTTAAGTGCTGAATCAGTCTGCTGGCGGAGAAAATAAGAGTTGCCAAGGTTTTTGTAAACGTAAGGAATGTATTTCGAGCCGGGAAACATATTCATAGCCCTGGTCAATAAAACAGTTGCTTCAACTGGCTGACCAAATGAGTTATATAACCTTCCGAGGGCGCTCGAGGCTGCAGTGAATACAGTATCTGCATTGTATGCCGAATCTATACTTATTGCTTTCCTGTACCACCTGATCGCCTGATTATAATCCTTATTGTCGTCAAGTGCAATTGCCAGGTTATATGGAGCCCTGCTATTCCTGGGATCGAGGGTTACAGCTTTAATTGTCTGGTTGATTGCCATGTCTCGATCGCCCTCCCTGTAGGTGATCACGGCTAAATTGCTCCATGCATAGGAGTATTCAGGATCGCTTTCAAGCGCCAGGTCCACCTCTCTTCTGGCGGATTCAAGATCACCGTTTTCAATATAAACGGTGGCATTTGAATTGTGCAGCCTGGCTGTTTCCCTATTTTTGCTGCCGGGTCCAAATGCTCCGGCTATCCTTTCCTTGTTTAATACCATTACAATCACCAGGACTGCAATCAATGCCGGAACGCCGATCTTTTTAAGGAAAACCGGCCACATGGACCTTATTGAGACTTTTCTGGCTTCTATAAGCTGTCCCTCAAGGGCTGATACTTTCTTTTGAAGTTCACTTTCTTTACCTGCGTTCTTTGCGGTTTCATCTGTTTCCGGAACTTCATTTTTTTTCTCTTTTTCCGTTATTTCTTCTTCCTGCTTTGATTCAAGATCCCTGGTAACCTTAATCCCTTCGGGAGTAATATCATAAACCCAGGTAAGGACAATGACAAGAATGAATATAATAATCAGCAGGATCAAAACAAAGGTTACTGTCCATTCCGGCAGGCCCAGTCTTGGGAAAATGGTGTCAGCGGCTTCCAGAATAGCCCATGCCACGGCAACATAAACTAAAACCGTTTTAACGACCTTGCGTCTTTTCAGTTCATTCCAGAAACTGAAGATGTCAGGTGGTTTCTTTGGCATAGATTAATGTTTGTAAGAAGTAACTCAACCAAAGTTAAAGCTAAATGCGGAAAAATCTTCGTATTCCTGGCTAAAAAAAAGACTAACCACGGAGTTACACGGAGGAAGCACGGAGGAAACACGGAGTAAATCTATGTATGGCAAATTCCATATCGAAGTTAAGCTCCGTTAAACCCCGTGTCACTCCGTGGTTAGATTCTTCTGCTTCACATTATGGTTTTTATCTGATTTATTTTTATTTTTAAGGAATTAATGCTTTAATCATGAAAAGAAGAAAATTCATTGAAATGGCATCAGTTGGATCAGCTGCAGCGGTATCCTCTTTGTATTTTCCGCATTCTTTCCAGGATCGGAAGATCAAGCTCGGACTTATCGGTTCGGGATGGTATGGAATGGTCGATGTCAAAGCCGCCCTGAAGATGGGTGGAGTTGAAGTGATCGGGATCTGCGATGTCGATTCCGAACATCTGACTTCGAGTGCCGATGAGCTGGAAAAGCTTCAGGGGTCGAGGCCAAAGACCTTCAAATATTATCCCGACTTGCTCGATATGAAAGGGCTGGAAGCAGTGGTTATCGGAACCATCCCGCACTGGCATGCACTGCAGTTCATAGCTGCCTGCAATAAAGGCTTGGATATATATTGCGAAAAGCCCCTGGCATATGATGTTATGGAAGGACTTGCTATGGTAAATGCTGCAAAAAAGGCAGGCAATATTGTGCAGGTCGGGTTCCAGCGCCGCCAGGCGGAATCGTTCAGGAAGACAAAGGAGCTTATTGAGGCCGGAAGAATAGGAGAGGTGCACCAGGTTATTGCTCAGATTCATTACAATCCCGGACCGCAGGACACAAAAATTCAGCCGCCCCCAGCCTCACTCGACTGGGAAGAATGGTGCGGACCGGCTCCGAAGCTCGATTACCGTCCGAGTATCGGACATAAATCATGGCGGCTTGAAAAGGAATACGGAAACGGCCACCTGGTCGACTGGGGAATACATCATATAGATATTGTCAGGAAAATAATGGGAGAGGGGATGCCTGCGGATATTTATGCAACAGGCGGTATTTTAGCACTGAAGGACCAGATTACGACACCCGATACACTCAATGTAAAGTTCGGTTTCAAAAAGGCACCTGTTATCTGGGAGCACCGGCTTTGGGGCAACGGGGATGTTTCAAGGGAATTCAATAACGGGATCTTCTTTTATGGCGATAAGGGGACAATATTTGCCGAAGATTCAAAGGTTGTAATATTTCCGGCGGGCAGGGATGCCAAGAGGGAGGATTTACAGGTTCCGGCTCCACTGATGCAGGAGAACCATGTTGAGAATTTCCTGAAAGCTGTGAGGAATAAGGACAAAAACATTATAAACTGCACACCTGAAGATGCTTTCCAGTCAACGGCAACGGTACAGCTGGCAATGATATCATACAATACCGGCTCAATAGTGAAATGGGATCAGGACAAGAAAGAGATAATTGACAATCCATCAGCCTCTGCACTGCTTAAAAGGGAGTACAGGGGAAAATATGTTCATCCTTAAGAAAGGTGTCAGGCTTTGACAGGCGCTGCCCGGCGGGCAAAATACCTGACCCGTGCTTCTTCAGGATCGGCGCCAAGGGCTATATAGATCTTGGTACGGTGATCAATCACGACTGCCTGAAGTTTGTTGAGATCGGGAGATTTGAATACTGTTTGCTTCTTTTCAAATACATTGCTGTTCATCGAATCGTTATTTGGTACTGTTAATTTTCCTGAAATTCAAAAAAAAGTCCCGCCTTTGGCGGGACCAAAATTTTTAAATGATTACTATAGATAAACTATGCAAGTTTAACATTTACTGCATTTAATCCTTTTTTACCCTGTTCCAGATCGAAGGTCACTTCGTCATTCTCGGCAATTACATCCTTCAGTCCTGATGAATGTACGAAATACTCTTTTGGTGAGTTTTCCTCTTTGATAAATCCAAAACCTTTTGATTCATTAAAAAATTTAACTGTTCCTTTACTCATAATGTGATTTTATTAATTCGGTGCAAAGGTAATCTTATTATCGGGATATTTCATTAATTCTCAATAAAATAAATTATTATTCAAGTTTACGGATGCTTTTTCTGTATTTCGATGAAAGTAATATGCCCTATTATAACTTTTGTATTTTTTAAGGTTTTCTTTTTATACTTTTGATTTGGAGGGTTTGTCTTTTAATAAACTAAAATCCGGAAATGTCTGGTACAGTACACAGGATCTATCTGGGAACAATGGCTTTAATAGTTTTACTGGCCATTATCATCCTTACAGCCAACGGACTGGAGTTTTACAGAACCGGTATCCATGACCGGGTTATTCATAAGGATTACAGTACTTTAAAACCAAGCGGACTGATTGGTCATGGCCTTGGGATTTTTGGCTCGTTATTTATAATATCGGGAGTCGGTCTATATATGGCAAGGAAGCGGTACCGGTTCCTCTCCAGGACTGGGTTGCTGAAACACTGGCTCGAATTCCATATTTTTCTTTGCACCCTTGGCCCCGTATTGGTCCTGTTTCATACTTCCTGGAAGTTCGGAGGACTTGTTGCAGTAAGCTTCTGGAGCATGGTGGCGGTTTTTCTGAGCGGAATTGCCGGAAGGTTCATTTATCTGCAGATCCCAAGGTCAATTGAAGGCAGAGAGCTGAGCCTTAATGAAATCCGTACCCTTAAAAATGACCAGGCAAAACTTTTGAAAACATCCCATAACCTTGAAGAAGAAGATTACAATAAGATTATTGATGCTGTAAGAAGAAAGCCCGGAAAATATCATAAGTCCCTGATCGTCCGTTTTATCAGTAACAGTTCTGAGGACAGGAGGTCGGTCAGGGAGGCAGGAAGGGTATTAAATGATATCAGGCTGCCGAAACCTGATCATAAAAGAATTCTCTCGCTGTTAAAGTCGGATATTTCAATAAACAGGAGGATTGAAAGATTAGACCTAATGCAGAATCTGTTTAAATACTGGCATGTTGCACATTTGCCTTTTGCTATGGTGATGCTGATAATCATGCTGATACATGTTGCCGTTACGCTGCTTTTCGGATACAGGTGGATTTTCTGATTATGGAACTACTTGCTGAAAATATTCTGATCTATACCCTGGCCATCTTATTGTGTATTATCGTTGTCTTAATTTACCTCAGGAAAAAAAGTAAAGAATCAGGAATTGTCGAGGAAAAAATAAGAAAGGCAAAGGAGGATGGATTACACGAACCGATTTCGCTTCACCCCGTGGTCGATGTAAACACCTGTATTGGGACGGGCGCCTGCATTGCAGCATGTCCTGAAAAAGATATCCTGGGTATAAGGCATGGTAAAGCCACAATTATTAACGCATCAAGGTGTATCGGTCATGGAGCCTGCTTTCATGCCTGTCCCACGGAAGCAATATCGTTGAGAATAGGTACCGAAAAGCGCGGAGTTGAACTCCCCCATGTTAACCAGAATTTTGAAACCAATGTTCCGGGAATTTACATTGCCGGAGAACTGGGAGGAATGGGATTAATAAAAAATGCCGTTGAACAGGGTCGTCAGGCTGTTGAGAATATTGCAAAATCGGTAAAAAAGAATCATCCGGCATCATATGATCTGATAATAATAGGGGCAGGTCCTGCCGGGATTTCCGGTGCACTTGCTGCCAGGAAACATAATCTGAAGTTCCTTTTGCTGGAACAGGATACCCTTGGGGGGACAGTATTTAACTTTCCCAGAAAAAAGATAGTTATGACATCTCCCATGGACCTTCCTCTTTATGGTAAGATAAAGCTTTTTGAGACCACAAAAACCGAGCTTCTGAATCTCTGGCAAAGTGTATTGAAGAAAAATAACATCACCGTAACTGAAAATTCGAAAGTGGATTCCATAGTACCGGAAGAAAACCTGTTCCGGATAAAAACTGCCGGTGGTGTGTCGTACAGCTCAGCTTCGGTACTTATCGCAATCGGCAGGAGAGGGACTCCCCGCAAGCTGAATGTACCTGGCGAAGAGAAGGAAAAGGTTGCCTACAGGCTACTCGAACCTGAAGATATTTCGGGCAAGGAAATCCTTATTGTCGGCGGTGGCGATTCATCTGTGGAATCCGCGCTTCTGCTTGCTGATCAAAACCATGTTGTTCTGTCTTACAGGAATGATGCCTTTAACAGAATCAAATCGCAGAACAGTAATTCATTGAATAAAGCGGTAATTGAAGGGAAAATAGAGGTTAAACTTAAAACAAACCTCGTTTCTATTGAGGACGAGTATATTTACCTCTCTTCAGGAGATAAGAAGGAACCAATGAAACTTAAGAACGACCTTGTATTTATTTTTGCAGGAGGAGAACTCCCGACCCGGTTCCTCGAAATGTCAGGAATAAGGATTACCAAGAAATTTGGTGAAACGGTTTTGAAGCATTAGATTTACCTTTTTCCGTCGGCTAAAGCCAACGGAAAAGTATGTGAATTACTGTATATGCACGTAAAGAAGAAAATAAAAGGAATTTTATTCTTTTTCATTTTTGCGGTCTTCAGATTGCATGCCCAGCTTTCACCCGGAGCATTATCGGATGCGCATTCACATCTCGAGGGAATTTCAAAGTGTACGCAATGTCATGTGCTTGGCAACAGGATTTCGGACGAAAAATGCCTTGAATGCCATACCGAAATTCAGGAAAGGATTAAACTTCAAAAGGGTTATCATTCCTCATCGGATGTAAAAGGAAAAGAGTGTTTCACCTGCCACAGCGAACATAATGGAAAAACTTTTCAGCTGATCCGGCTGGATGACGGAAAATTCAACCACTCACTTACCGGATATTCTTTATCAACCCCGCATGCCGCAATGCAATGCGAGGATTGCCACAATCAGAAATTCATTACAGATCAGAAGCTTAAGAAGAAAAAAAGAACATACCTCGGCCTGAAAACCGAGTGCCTGAGTTGTCATGCCGACTACCATCAGCAGACTCTTTCATCATCATGCCTTACCTGCCACAATCCGGAATCGTTTGTGCCTGCTTCAAAATTCAATCACGCCAGTGCGCGGTTTCAGCTTGCAGGGAAGCACAAAACCGTTGATTGCCTGAAGTGCCACAGGAAAGAGATCATAAATGGACAATCCTTCCAGGAATTCCGGGGTGTGCCATTCACTAATTGCACCAGCTGCCACAAGGATCCGCACCAGAATCAGTTTGGACAGAATTGCCGGCAATGCCACAATGAGACATCATTCAGTACTATAACCAGGGGTACGGGTGGTTTCGACCACAACAAGACAAATTTCAGGCTTGAGGAAAAGCATCTGAATGTCAGCTGCACAAGCTGCCACAAGACAAAAGTTACAGATCCTCTTAAACACGACCGCTGTACGGATTGCCATGCAGATTACCACAACGGACAGTTTGCCAGGAACGGTACATCTCCAGATTGTTCGCATTGCCATACCGTAAAGGGATTCAATAGATTCACCTTCACTTTATCACAGCATAACGCCGGACCATTCCCGTTAGTGGGTTCCCATGCAGCAGTCCCCTGTCTTGATTGTCATAAAAAGCAGGAAAAATGGAATTTCAGGGGTATTGGCCTGAAGTGTGCAGATTGCCACCAGGATATTCATACGGCTTTTATCCAGAAGAAATACTACCCGGAATCAAATTGCCAGGCTTGTCATAACGAAAACCGATGGTCAGCAGTCAATTTTGACCATTCAACAACTCTGTTCAGTCTGACAGGTGCTCATAAAGGGCAGGAGTGCAGGGCATGTCATTTCAGACCTGATCAGGAAGGTATTATCAAGCAAAAGTTTTCAGGATTATCCCAAAACTGCCTAAATTGCCATCAGGATAACCATCACGGGCAGTTTGCCATAGATGGTATTACAAATTGCATAGACTGCCATGGTACTGAAGACTGGAAGGCTTCCGGATTTGATCACAACAGGGCGGCATTCAGGCTCGACGGAAAGCACATTAATGTTCCATGTGCAGAGTGCCATAAACCACATAAAGATGGAGATATATCTTTTATCAGGTATAAACTAAAAGAATTCAAATGCGAATCCTGTCATTAGTGTTGTTTTGCGGCATTTTTTTCTTTTTAAGGCAGAAGGTGGAACATCCGCACGGAAAGGATTTCAAACTAAGCTGCAGTATCTGCCACAGCCCAAAAGGATGGACCGTGGATAAAGAGATCTATTCGTTCGATCACAACACCGCGAAGCTGCCGCTTACCGGACAGCATAATGTTGTAAGCTGCAAATCGTGCCACCCCACACTTGTATTTACCGATGCAAAAACTGAATGCATCGAATGCCATACCGATATTCATCAGGCAACCGCCGGACAGGATTGCGGAAGATGCCATACTACGTCATCCTGGCTTGTGACTAATATCACTGAGTTGCACCGTTACAGCCGTTTTCCGCTGCTTGGAGCTCATCGCACCGCCGATTGTTCCGATTGCCATCGTTCAGAGAGCATGGTCCGGTTTGACGTCATGGGAGTAAACTGTATTGACTGCCACAGGGAAGACTATATGGCGACATCAAATCCCAGTCATACAAATGCCGGATTCTCTGAAGATTGTTCCACTTGTCACCCTGTTAATTCAAACGAATGGACAGGGGCAGGGTTTAATCACAGCTTCTTCCCCCTCGTTCAGGGTCATTCAGGTCCAGTATGCGCCGCATGCCATACATCAGGAACATACTCCGATGCCAGCCCTGAATGCAGCTCCTGTCACCAGCAGGATTATTTAGCTACGACCAATCCCAGCCATTCATCATTGGGTTTCCCCTTAACATGCACTATTTGCCATACCCTTGAACCAGGGTGGAAACCTGCATCATTTACAGAGCATGACACCAAATCGTTTCCTATTTATTCCGGGGAACACAAAGGGACCTGGACTTCATGCACCGAATGCCATGCGAATCCTTCCAGCTACGCTCAATTCACATGTCTTTCATGCCATGAGCATAATAAGACCTCCATGGATGAAGAGCACAGGGAAGAGAGCGGCTATTCATATACAAGCCAGGCCTGCCTTCAGTGTCATCCCAGGGGAGTCGCAGACGATAAATAGAACTATGCAAAGGATCATTGCCATATTATGTATCATCTGGAGTTTAATTGAATTAAACGGGCAATCGTCTACTGGAAACCTGATCGGAAGGGTCTCATTTATAAGTTCTCAGAATGTTTATGTGAAGTTTAAATCAACTTCAGGCATATCCGTTGGAGATACCCTGTTTATCTCATCAGGTGAAAAGCTTGTGCCTTCACTTATGGTTAACAATTTATCATCGGTATCATGCCTTTGCAGTCCGATAACCGATGAGAATATCCCCCTCGACCACATAGTAATTGCAAGGGTCAGAATTGACAGAATGCAACCTAAGGTAAGTAAACCTGAAGTTGTCAATGACACACTTTTTCAAAAGAAAGCTCTGGCTGATTCAGTCTTTCAGCAGACCAGCAATAAAACAAATGTTCAGGTAATAAGGGGAAGTATTTCCGTTAATTCCTATTCTGATTTTTCAAATACAGGAGCGTCTAATTCACAACGTTTCAGATATACCTTATCGCTTAATACAGGAAACATTGGCGGCTCAAAGTTATCTGCCGAATCATATTTTTCCTTCAGGCATAAATCAGGTGAATGGCTGGAGGTGAAAAATGATGTTTTCGCCGCGCTCAAGATTTACAGTCTGGCAGTAAGATACGATCTGAATAAATCAACCAGTTTAAGCATCGGGCGAAGAATAAATCCCAGGATATCAAGTATCGGTGCAATGGATGGCATCCAGTTCGAAAAATCAATGAATAAACTGACGGTTGGCGTTCTGGCAGGAAGCAGACCTGATTATACGAACTACGGGGTTGATTTATCCCTTTTTCAATATGGCGGGTATCTTTCAATTAGTACTGGGAAATCCGGAAATACTTCGGAGAGTTCAGTTGCTTTCGTCACCCAGACAAATAATTTCACGACTGACAGGAGATTTCTCTATTTCCAGCATTCAAACACATTAATAAAAAACCTATTTTTCCTCAGTACGCTGGAGCTTGACCTGTTCAAGCTTGAAAATGACATTCCGAAAAACACGCTGGACCTGACGGGAACCTACCTGGCGCTTTCTTACAGGGTATCAGGAAAACTATCACTCAGCGGCTCATATGATGCGCGCAGGAATGTGATGTATTATGAAACATACAGAACATATGTTGACAGGCTGCTGGAGAATGAGCTGAGACAGGGATTCAGGTTAGGCGGCAACCTGCGGTTGGCAAAAAATATGTTTGTCGGCCTGCAATCGGGTTACAGGTTTCTCAAAAGTGATCCTCATCCATCCAGGAACCTGTATGGATACTTTACATATTCACGTATTCCCGGGGTAAACCTTTCCGCAACAATATCAGGTACCTATCTGGAGTCAGGTTTTATAAATTCAAAGATTGCCGGACTTAATTTATTGAAGGATTTCCCGGGCGGAAAGGTGCAGACCGGCATTGGTTACCACCTTGTTGATAACACTCTGCCTGAGAACCGGACCAATATTATCCAGCATGTAGGTGAAATAAATCTTTACTGGCAGTTTTATGAAAAAATGTCTCTTTCAGTCAGTTATGAAGGAACATTTGAACCCGGAAAATCATATAACAGGGTTTACCTTCAGGTAAGGAAGAGGTTCTGAAAATTTTAATAGTTTGAAGTTACACTTGAAGAATCGTTTCTTGTTCCCTATCGATATCACGGAACCTCCAGGTTATTTCATAAAAATCAATCTTCCGGTTTCTGTCTGGCCCAGGCTTGTCTCAATTCTGAATAAATATACACCTGAGGCTACGGTATTCTCATTTTCATCTTTGCCATCCCATGATGCACTGAATAATCCTTTATCCCGGCTTCCATTTTCAAGGATCCTTAGAATTCTTCCCTGAAGATCGATGATCTTTATACTCACCTTGCACGCACCCTCTAGAAAGTATTCAATTGTAGTTTCTGTGTTAAATGGATTGGGGTAGCTCCTCGAAAAAGATGAAGTACCCGGGACCTTTATAAGATGGGAAAGAATTATTTCATCGTCATATAACCGGCGTTCATAATCTGAATAAGTCGAGCTTCCAGGATCAAATACCGGAAATACATAAACAGGCTTAAGAACTGCCTTCCAGATACTCAGTGCATCAGGAATTATGTCGACCTCAAGGTGCCCATAATGCTTGCCGCCGCCTCTCAGGACATTATTTTCCCATACTTCCGGAACATCTGAATGAACAACAAACTTCTGGTGAGGATTATCAAGTCCTTCTTCCGGTTCTCTCAGCCCATCTCCTCCGGTGCCGACATCATAGAACTGAATTGTATGGATTTCTTCAGTTTTATCAGGTTTAGTTTCCATCCCTTCAATTTCTGATCTTTCCCATATTTCATCATGTCCGGAGATGACTGCATCGACACCGTATTTCATAAAAAGAGGAGTAAGCTGGCGGACAGGTGCTCCGGTTTGATTGTCGGTATTTTCAACCTCCCCTGGCAGGTATCCATGAGGGCCGGAAGAATAAGGAGCATGATGAAAAATTACAAATGTGAACAGGCTTTCAACCTGTGATTTAACAAGCTGTTCTTCAAGCCATTCATGCTGCTGAGAACCAGTATTGAAGCCAGGAGCATTTCCCCCGCCCGGATCATCTTCGCCTAGCAAATAGAAATTGGTGTCATCATCCGACTTATTAATGCCATTGTTGCAGACATCGAGGATAATAAAAAATACGGGTCCGTATTTCAGAGAATAGTACCGGCCTTCATGTTCTTCAACAGGGGAATTGTTTACAGGCGATTCAAAATAGGTCAGAAACCGCTTAATTGCTCTTTCGGATCCTGGCTGAGTGTATTGATCCAGATACGGTCCTTCGAAGTATTCATGGTTACCCAATACTGCCATGATTGGAACTTCTCCTGCAATACCCTGTTGACCGGACCTCCCTGCATTATGAAGCCAGAATTCATCCCAGTCCCTCTGTTCTCCTCCTGATTCGACAAGATCCCCTGCAATGAAAATCAGATCAGGCTGCCGTGATCTTATCACTTCCAGATTATTGCGATAACCAGTGGTCTGGTCTATCAAATAGTGTCGTGAATTGCCGCTCACCGGATCAACCCAGTTTGTTAAATTGTTATCAGATTCAGGTTCGGTCTCAGGATCCCCATAAACAATAAACCGGATGGGAGCATTGCCTGCAGGTGCTGTCCGGAAAGATGAGCTGAAAGAATCGGTTCCCTGAGTTACTGTATATTCATATTCACTTCCGGGTTCAAGATTCCCGATCCTTATCCGGTGTCGGAATGGAACTGAAGGTGCATTCCCTCCAAAGAATGTAGAATTTTCCCAGTCTGAATATGCTAAATCTTCAGCTGAAACAGGGGAGGAGGTGATAGTTGTTTTTGCAGCAGTGCCTTCTCTTTGATATGTGAGTTGCCCTGGTGAGTTCTCTTCAGAAAACCAGAGAATAGTCATAGCATCTGAACCAGGATTTTGCAAATAGGGAAAAACACGGAAGCTGTCTTGTGCTGATAATGTATTGGACGAAATTATTGTAAGAAATACAATACAGAAGAAACCCCATGTTGAACACCTTGAAGATTTATACATCTCCTGAAAATATTTTCTATTGAAGAACTAATTATTTGAGATCAAATTATTCCATAAGTTAAAAATAATTAATCATTTACCTGTAAAGCTGGCGAATACTCTGACAACATTTTACATTTTCGGTGAAAATTGGCATCAAAAAGGGAAAATGGCTAAAAATGAAGGGCAAAACAATCCTGATATTTCACATAACAAAAAGCCCCCGGAGTCGATATCCGTGGGGCTTTTTATTCATAAATCCGGTCTTGGTTTTCCTGGTAAAACACAGTTACCAAGGATACAACCAATTCGGATACCAATCACGATATTGCGGATATTCTCGCATAAATAGATTTTTTATAGTTTCAGAATTAGGAATAAAATCCCATTCAATAACAAAATTAATCCCAGGAAGATCCTCTAAGGATCTATCGCCCCATGTACCATCTTCATAAAAAACACCAACATCTTCGTCTCTATGATTAGGATCACATCCTCCTCCACCATTATTAGGCTCTCCCCAGCCCCAATTATTATATCCAAAATCTGTAAAAAGCATACAATTAGGATCACCCCAGGGGATTGGGCAACCTGGATCGTAATTACCACACTGTGATGATCTCCAATCAACTGTCCGATTCAAACTCCCATTGAGCCATCTCCAAGTCTGGTCTTGGTCAAAATCTGTTAATCCCATTAGCCATTGTCCATTTTTGCATATGCTTTTCATAAAAGAGTTTTCTTTTGCGTCATTAATTATTAGTAGATGACCCCCATACTGTTGGCAATATTCCCTGGCCATATCAAAAGGATTCCAATCACCAGGAAATTCATTTGAATTAATAAGATTCTGGATTTGTTGAGCTTTGTAATATAAGTGTTTTCCATAAGCTGTGCCTAAACCTTTAAATACTGCTTCAACCCAAATACGAACTCTACATCCCTGTGTTCCTTCCAAAAATACATGAAGGTCTGCACACTGTGTAAAATTTCTCAGGCCTTTTGTCACAAAATAATCCCTGCTAACGGTTTTCGCTGTTAGGATTACCATACCGCTGACTTTGATTTCTAATGTTGAGATTTTTGCACCGGGATCACTTACATTTTGAACTTTAAGGACAAAATTCCCAAAATTGTTATACCAAGAAGTGCACATCCCTTGGGACCAATTTGAACCCGCTCCCCATTCACTCGGGCCCCAGTACATTTTAGTAGCAGCACTGGCCGCTTTAGGTGTAGCAACCATTTCATCCGTAACAGGCAAGGAATCCTGGTCAGGGTCAGGCTTTTCACAGGAGGGAGGTATCAG
>Ga0105106_10002107_pt1 | contig 14337 bp, 14 predicted proteins | sample PPLLaktember2015_5_FD_79109 | JGI IMG/M metagenome (GOLD analysis project Ga0105106, IMG submission 79109) | Freshwater sediment microbial communities from Prairie Pothole Lake near Jamestown, North Dakota, USA - PPLs Lake P8 Core (1) Depth... | ecosystem: Environmental > Aquatic > Freshwater >...
CCGCGACGGCCGCGCGCCTGGCTCCGGCGCGCGCGCACCACCGTCTGCTCCAGCGCATGCTGCTCCGCGTCTCGCATCCGGAGCTGCGCGAGCGCATCCGCGCCGAGCTCCTCGGCCACGAGCCGGCCTCCCTGATCCAGGCCGCCGAGGCGCTGACGCGCTTCTCTTCGCGCGACTGGATCGGCGCCGTGAACGTCCCCACGGCGGTGGTGGTGACGACCCTCGACGAGCTGGTGCCCACCGTGCGCCAGCGCAAGCTCGCCGCGTCGATCCCCGGCGCCGAGGTCTTCGAGGTGAAGGGAGACCACGACGCCTGCGTCGCACACGACGACTTCGCCCCCACCCTGGTCCGCGCCTGCCTCTCCGTCGCCATCCGCGCGAAGCTCTACGACGCGGCGGCCGGGCGCTGATCCGACGGAGCGGCGCAACGGCGCGACAGCACTGTCGCTCGTGGCCGCGGGGTCGCCGGAGGCAGTTAGGGGAAGAGGTCGGGCTTCCGTCGTCGGGCTCGGGCGAACGCGCGGCGGCGGGCGGGGCCTCCAACGCGGAGGGCCCGCGTTCTCATTGCGGTGCCGCGCGCAGTCAGGTCGTCCTCTATCCCGGCACCTCCGCTGGATCGAGCAGCCCGAGCCGGCGCCAGCCCACCGCGAGAAGCCACGTACGCGGGGCCCGGACCGCAGGCTGGTCGGCCGTCCGCGCCGCCTCCTCGGCCCCAACCGTCCCCTTCGTCCAGCCGCCGAACCAGCGCGCCGACGACGCCGGATCGAGCCGCACAGGCCCGGGGAGCACCCGGCTCCCGCGTCGCTTCGCCCAGTGCCGCCGGGCATTCAAAAGGACGTAGCGGAGCGCGTTCCGCACCTGGGTGGGCGAAGCCAGCACCCGCAGGTGGTAGCGCTCACGCAGCAGCGGCCCGCGCCGTCCGAGCGCCCGGTTCACCGCGAGCGCGAAGCGCGCCCCCAGCGACTTCATCCCCCGCCCGAGCGCCTGGGGCCCGTCCGCCTCCACGAGGGCATGGAGGTGATCGCCCTGCACGCTGTAGTGCACGAGCCGGAACTCCCCGGAATTATCAGGTTTTACTGAACATTGATCATAAAATTCGGGGCCGCGCGCACAGTCGAACTCGTTGCTGCCCGCGGGGCCCCTACCACGTCGCGCGTTCGACTCGGAGCATCCAAGGAAGCTGCGACCTCTTCCCCCCTAACTGCCTCCGGCGACCCCGCACCCGCGAGCGAGCGTGCCGCCCCGTCGTCGCTCGTGGCGCTTTCTTCCTTCGAGCCCGCGCAGTTCGCATCCTGCGCCCCCTCCGCTAGGCTCCGCCGCCCCATGCGACGTCTCGGCGGCAACCTCCTGCTCCTCGTCGCCGCGGTCGTCTGCGCGCTCGGCCTGGGCGAGCTCGCCGCGCGCCTGTTCGTGCCGGGCTGGGTGCCGGACCAGGCGTACCGCATCTTCTGGCAATACGACCCGCTGCTCGGCTGGTCCCACCGCCCGGGCGTGCGGGGCGTGCATCGCCACAGCGACTTCGCCGTGCAGGTCGAGATCAGCTCCCAGGGACTGCGCGACCGCGAGTATCCGCTGGAGCGCGTAGCGGGGATGCGCCGGATGCTGCTGCTCGGCGACTCCTACACCTGGGGCTTCGGGGTCGATCGCGACGAGACCTGGCACGAGCGGATCGAGGCGCGGCGCCCGGGCTGGGAGCTCATCAACACCGGCGTGGCGGGCTACGGCACGGGCCAGGAACTGCTCTACTTCGACGAGCGCGGCCGCGCCTTCGACCCCGACGTGGTGGTGCTACTGGTGCATCAGACGGACTTCAAGGACAACAACGAGAGCGTCGTCTACGGCTACTACAAGCCGACCTTCGTACCGCGCGACGACGGCGGCCTGGAGCTCACCCAGGTGCCGGTGCCGGAGCTCGACTGGGATCTCCGCTTCGACCGCTGGCTGCGCAGCCACACCTGGTTCCTGTACCGGCTCTACCACTTCCGGGAGTTCGTCGAGGCGGCGCGCGAGGCGCGCTCCGAACGCGAGGAGGAGGCGGCGAAGGCGGCCGCGGAGGAGGTCGCGAAGCAGGCGGCCGCGGAGCGGCGAGCGACGAAGCGCCCGCCGGACGCTGCCGAGCGCGCCGCCCGGCGCGCGGAGCGAAAGGCGCAGCGGGCGCAGGCCCCGGCGCGGCCCGAGAAGCGCAGCAAGTTCGCCGTGGACCAGACGGTGACGGAGCGGCTGCTCGGCCGGCTCGACGCGCTGGTGCGCGAGTCGGGCGCGCGCTTCGTGCTCGTGAGCACGCCGATGCCCGATCCGCCGCACGGGCCCTTCGTCGAGAGCGTGCGCCGGCTGGGCGTCACGCACCTCGACCTCAGCGACGCATTCCGCGGACAGTCCGACTACCACTTCCTCCACGACGTGCACTGGAACGCGAAGGGAAGCGCGATCGTCGCCGACGCCGTCGAGGCATTCCTCGAGGCGCAGGGAGTCTTCGAGCCGCGCCCCCCGCCGGCGGCTCAGCGCTCGCCCGCCCCCTGAGCCCTCTCCGGCGCGGCGCGCGGAGCATGGAGGTAGACGCGGCGCGTGTGCTCGGGCTCGAAGCCCTCGAAGACCGCGACCTCGTCGAAGAGCTCCGGCCGCCGCACCAGGGTGAGCAGCTCGGGCCGCCGCTTCTCGGCCAGCTCGATCCGGCCGAGGTTCACGTAGAGCGGGCGCCCGGTCGCGTCCGACTCCCGGACCAGCGACTCCAGCTCCCCGACGTCGCCCACGCGCTCGACGAAGGGATCGTAGTAGAAGGGCTCGTCCGAGAACGAGGCCGTGATCACCTCCCGTTGCCCGGCCGCGTGGGGATCGAGCGGGCGGGTGACCGCCACCGACTCGCGCATCGGCTCGAGGGGCCGCGTGCGGAGCGCCGTGCGGGCGTCGTCCGTCCACCAGGCGAAGGCCGCGAGATAGGCGACGGGGATCGCGAGCGCGAGGGGCCCGAGCCGGGCCGCCGGCGCCTGGAGCCCCAGCCCCACGAGGCAAGCGAGCGGGGGCAGCAGGTAGCAGAGGTGCCACACGTAGAGCTCGTCGGAGCGCAGCCACACCAGCAGCACCGTCAGCGGCGCCGTGAGCAGGAGCAGCGGAGCCAACGCCGGACGCGGGCTCGGCGCGCGCAGCAGGCGGCCCACGCCGAGCGCGAGCGCGAGCAGCGTCACCGCGATCGCCGTCCGGAGCGCGACGGGATGCTCCGCCAGCTGGCGCGCGAGCTCCGGAAACCCGGGCGCCGCGCGCCGGTGCCAGCTCCAGGGCTCGCCGGCGAAGAAGTACGAGAGCGCGCTCCACACGAAGCGCAGGTCGATGGGGCGGTGCTGCTCGTCCAGGTACGCTGCGAGCTGGACCAGGTTCGGCAGCGCGAGCTGCAGCACCAGCATCGCGGCGACGAGACCGCCGACCAGCCAGCGCGCCCGTTGCAGCGCCAGCTCGGGCGTGCCGCCGCGGAGCCGATGCAGCGCGGCCAGCGCGGCGAGGTTCAGCAGGCCGACGTAGATCACGGCGGGCGGGTACGTCCAGAGCATGACCAGCTCGGCGGCGCCGACCCCCAGCCAGTCGCGGAGCCGTCCGCGGTAGAGCGCCTCGATGAGCAGGTAGACGCTGCCCGTCGTCATCAGCATCTCGAGCGAGTAGCCGCGGGCCTCCGAGGCGTAGCGCACCATCCAGGGATGGAGGGCGAGCAGCCACGCGGCGACCACGCCCGCACCCGCGAAGCCGAGTCGCCAGAGCAGCAGGAACGCGGCCGGGAGCGCAGCGAGGCCGAAGGCGAAGGCGGGCAGGCGCAGGGCCGGCTCCGGCACCCGCTCGTCCGCGCTCCCCAGCAGGCGCCACGGAGCGCTCGCCAGCCGGCCGACGACGCTGAAGGCGACGTGGTTGTTCGGGTCGTAGCGCCAGAGAGTGTCGCGCCAGCTCGCGTCGTGGAAGCGCAGACGGCCCTCGCGGTCCGCCTCGTAGAAGCCCGCCACGGCGTTGCGCGCCGTGGTCGCCTCGTCGTCCCAGAAGCCGTGGCCGAGGCGGGGTCCGGCCGTGACGCCGAGGACGACCATCGCGAGCAGCACGAGGCCGAGCTGCGCGCGCGAAGGCGGCTCGGGAGGCGCGAGCGCGACGGCGGCGGGAGCGCGGTCCGGGCGCAGCCAGCGGCTCCGCGTCGCGAGCAAGCCGGCCGCGAGGCCGGCGTTGATCAGGCTGGCCCACCACTCGTAGCGGGCGGCGTAGTCCTTGGCGCGGAGCGGCTTGCCCGCGGCGACGCGCTCGGCCAGATCCGGATCCCAGGGCTTGTCGCCGAACGCCACGTACGAGAGCAGCACCGCGATCGCCGCGATCAGGATCGCGCGCACGCGGCGCTCGGCGTCGTTCTGTCCGCCCGGCACGCGCGCAGCATAGCCTTCCGCCCGCACAGCCCCCGGGGTACGCGGGGCGGCTTCGATCCGAGCTGGTACCCTCGACGGAATGGCTCGACTCGCTCTCTTCGGGGCGCTCCTGCTCGCCGCCGCGACGACGGCCGACGATGCCGCCTGGCTGGCGCGCGGAGCCGCCACCGTCGCCCCGCTGAAACGCGACCTGCTGTCAGCCCTCCAGGACGCGCTCGCGCGCGGCGGCCCCGAGGAAGCGATCGACGTGTGCCGCCTGCGCGCTCCCGAGATCGCGGCGCGGGCGAGCGGGCCGGGGGTGCGGGTCGGCCGCACCAGCGACCGCCTGCGCAACCCGGCCAACGCGCCCGCGCCGTGGATGCGGCCGCTCCTCGAGGCGTATCGCGCGGACCCGCAGGACCGCGCGCCGCGCGTGGTGCGGCTTCCGGACGGGCGCGTGGGCTACGCCGAGCCGATCGTCGTGCAGCCGCTCTGCCTCGCCTGCCACGGCGAAGCGCTGACGCCCGCGCTGCGCGCGCGCCTCGCCGCGCGCTACCCCGAGGACCGCGCCACCGGCTACCGCGCCGGCGACCTCCGGGGGCTCGTCTACGCGGAGTTCGCCGAGCCCTAGTCTAGGGCTGCTTCGGCGCGCCGGGGCCCGCGCCCGGGCCGGGGCCCATGCCCATTCCGCGCCCCTTCGGGCAGCCCTGGGGCGGCAGCTCGACGCCGCGCTCCTTCGCGCGCTGCGCCATCTTCGCGTGGTGCTCGGTGCGGTACGCCGCCCGCTCCTCGCGCGTGGCGAAGCTCCGCATCTTCTCGCGGTGGGCGGTCACCTCTTCCGGCGTCATCAGGTCGCGCCCGCAGACGGGCTTCTCGGCGGGCTTCTCCGCAGGCGTCTCGGCGAGGGCCGGAAGCGCCAGGATGCAGGCGACCGCAAGGGCGGCGGCGGCAAGTCGGAAGCGCACGAGCATCGGGGTCCTCCTTCGACGCACGATGAAGGCGAGTCCCGCAGGCGCGTCGAAGTGTCAACCTAGGCCCCGATGCGCGCGCGGGCAAGCGAACCCGAGGAGCGCGGTGTCGCTGGACACTGCACCCCATCCTCGTCCAGCATCGGCTGCCCTTGCTGGCAGCGTGCGCAGTGCTCGCAGCGCCCGCTCCGCTGGGAGGCGGTTCAGCGAGCCCACCGATATGCTTGAACCCCCGGGGATCGATTGCCCTTGACCGGACCCTTCGCGTTCTGGCACAAGGCCGTTCGAAGCCAGGGGGGGGCCTTCGGGAATGCGCTTCGTCTACGCCTTTGCGTGGCTGTTTCTCCTCGCCGTGGCCGGGCCGCCGGCCCGTGGAGCCGAACCGATCGCCGAGTCGGAAGCCGCCGCTGAGCCGGCGGACGCCGCCCGCGCCGTCCCGGAGCTCGAGGTGCGCTTGCGCGTGTCCGGCTGGGCGGCGGCCTGGGGCGGCGACGTCGACGCGCGCGGCGCGCGCACCGACGTCACCGCGCAGCTCGACGAAGCCTTCGAGCTCGAGAACCTCGGCGCGAGCGCGGAGCTCGAGCTGCGCTGGCGTCGCCTGGTGGTCGTCGCCGGGGGCTCGTGGCTGGACGTCGACGACGAGCTCGAGACGGAGCCGCTGCAGGCGCGCTTCGCGCCGAGCGTGGTCGACGCCACGCTCTTCTTCCCCGGGGCGCCGCCGGGGGCCTTCGGAGTCGCGATACCCGCCACGGCCGCCACGATCGCCCCGGGCCGGGTCGACGTCGACGTAGAGCAGGCGACGGCCGAGCTGCTGCTCGGCTACCGGCTGCTGTCCGCCCCGCTGCCGCTGCCGCCCGGCGCCTCGGGCGCCAGGGACTCGCGCCGGATCGACTTCGACCTCGTGGCGGGCGTCCGCTACTACGACGTCGAGACGCGCGTCGACGTCTCGATCCCCCCCGCCGAGTTCGCGGGCGCGGTGGGAACCGTGTTCTTCATCCCGGCGCCGGAGCTCTTCCCCCAGCTCCAGATCGACGTCCCGCCGGAGTTCTTCGAGCCGCTGCGCGAGCTGGCGCTCGGGGAGGTCGAGTTCGGCGAGGCGGACATCCCGAACGTGTCGCTCGCCGGCGTCCGCCGCCGCTTCGAAGCCGACGCCCGCTGGCTCGATCCCGTGCTCGGCTTCCGGCTGGGCGTCGACCTCGCCGAATGCCTGCGCCTGCGCCTGCGCGGCGACGTCGGCGGCTTCGGCCTGGGCTCGGCCTCGCGGCTCTCCTGGACCGCCGAGGTGGGGCTGGCGCTCCGGCTGACGGAGCACTGGGAGGCGGAGCTGGCCTGGCTCGCCAGCGGACTCGAGCGCGACCGCGGCGCGGGGGCGCTCGACCTCCTCGTCCACGGCCCGCGGGCGGGGATCACCTACCGCTTCTGAGCGCTCCGCGGTCTCGCAGGCCGAAGCGCTCCTCGTAGGGCGCGAAGCGCTCGCGCAGCGCGCCGGCTTCGAGCCCGAACTGCGCCGCGTCGTAGCGGTGGCGACCGCGCGCCTGCTGGCGGTTCGCGACGCGGTGGCGCTCGAAGGCGACGGCGACCTCGGGCGTGAGCTCCAGATCGACCGCCTCGTAGATGCGACGCGCCGCGGCGATCGGGTCGGCGAGCAGCTCGCGGTAGGCGAGGTCGACGAAGCGGCCGCGGCCGCCCGCGCCGCCGTCGCGGCCGGCGAGCGCGCGGCCCAACCAGAGCGCGGTCTGCTCGGCCTGGAAGCGGCCCACGTCGAAGGGATCGACCGCGTCGCTGTAGGTCGAGCGGAACACGGCGAAGAGACTCGCGCCGGAGGCGATCGTCTCGACGATGTCGCGGTGCAGGTGCACGACGCAGGCGCCCGGAAAGGCGGCGAGGAGGCTCTCGAGCTCGGCGCAGTGGGCGGGCGCCTTCAGCACGAAGCGCCGGCCGTCGCCGCGCTCCAGCGTCTGGAGCATCTCCCGGTAGCGGCGGTACGCGCCCGCGAACGACTCGCCGGCCAGCCACGCGGCGTAGCCGTCGAGGCGCGTCGTCGACGGCAAGCCCCAGTTGCGGAAGTCGGTGCCCATGGCGAGGACGCACTCCTCGGGGAGCCGCGCCCCCGAGTCGTGGACCCCGGCGAGCTCGGGGTTCAGCCGGTGGAGCAGCGCGTGCGCCGGGGCAGCGGCGTCGAGCGCGGTCTCCCGCGCCTCGCCCTCGAGCGACGCGAACCGCCAGGGCGCCGCGAGCTCGGCCGGGAGCGGCGCGCGCAGGCGCGGGTCCGCCGCCAGCATGCGGAAGAGGAAGGTGGTGCCGGTGCGCCAGCCTCCCGTGATCACGATCGGCGCCGGCAGCGGGCGGGAGCGCACCTCCGGGTGCTCGGCCAGGTGCCTCTCCATGGCGCGCCGCGCGCGCAGGCGTCCGGCGGCGGCCTCCCCCGCCATGCGCGTGCCGAGGGCGTTCAGGCGGCCGTCCTCCGCCGCGGAGCCGAGGTAACGCTCCAGACCGGGGCGCCAGTCGCCGTCGCCGAGGGCGTCCGCGCCGTCGTCGCCGAGGGCGCGCGCGAGCACGGCCTCGGGCTCCAGCGAGTAGCGCTGCGGGCGCGCCTGCCGGTCGGCCTCGGCGGCCGCGTAGAGCGCCAGCGCCTCCGCCGAACGCGCGGGCGGCGTCCATGCCCCGCTCACGCCGTCCGCTCGACTTCGGCCAGGGGCGCGACGCGCACGCCCGGCAGCTCGGGCGCCCGCGCCGGCTGGAGCCAGCGCAGCACGAAGAGCCCGAAGGGGCGGCCTTCGGTGTCGAGCCAGCCCGGCACTCCGGGGTCGGCGGCGGCGAGCACCAGGCGATAGCGCCCGTCGCGCAGCGCGACGCGGGAGCCGGCGAGCGACACCTGCCGGTGACGGTGATCGAGGGAGTTCAGGAAGCGGCTGTAGAGCAGGACGTTCCAGTAACGGCAGGGGACGGGCTCGCCCTCGAGCACCAACGCCTCGCCGGGGCGCAGCTCCCACGCGCCGCGGAGGTAGTGGATGCCGGGCTCGGTGAAGGCCGCCCCGCCCTGCATCTCACTCCAGTGCCGCACCTGGTTGGGCCGGTCGCGCTCCTCGGCCTCCGCTGCGGCCCAGGCCGCCGCCACGCGCGAGAGCGTGGGCCCGAGGCGGGCGAGGCGCCGCGCGAAGCGCTCCGGCTCGACCGCCGGCGGCGCGGGCGGATCGTCCAGGGGCTCGATGGCGCAGCTCCCCAGCGCGTCGCGCCGGACGTCCTCGTAGAACTGCCGGACCCAGACGGCGCTCGCGCCCTCGGGCAGCCGCAGCCAGTCGCCCGCCGCCGGAGGGTCGGCGCCGACGTGGACGGAGAAACGCCCTTCGGCGTCGAAGGAGAGCGAGTCGTCGTCCAGCCGCGCCATCGCCTCCGCGCGCGCGAGCCCCGACGCCGCGTAGGCCGTGAGCGAGACGAACGCCGCAGCCCCGCGCGTTCCGCGGATGCGGTAGCGGCGGTCCGCGCGGACGTCGGCCACCCAGTAGAGAAAGTCCGGATTGTCCATCAGGAGCTTCTGGCGCCAGGCGTTGAACGGCACCAGCTCCGGGCGCTCGCGGTCGACCTCGAAGCGGGCCAGCTGGTTGTGCAGCGCGCGCAGCAGGGCGCGAAAGCCGTCGGCCTGCTCCTCGGCCGACAGAGCTTCGGTCTGGCGCGCGAGGCGCTCGCCGGCCTCGCCGAGGCCCGCCACGAAGGCCCGCCAGGCGTCGGCCGCCCCGCGGCGTCCGCTCGGATCTTCCCCCACCGCGAGGAGCCGCTAGTCGGCGACGCGGACCGGCGGCGTCGACTCGCTCATCCGCGCCGTCACCTCCTCGTCCTTCATGCCGAGGATCGCCTGGTAGATCGCCTGCGGAATCCCACGCTGGTGCGGCTTCTCGGGGTCGATCGGGGGCTGGGGGATCGCCCCGCCCTGCCCCGCGAAGGCCGCGGGCCGGCGGTAGCCATCGAGCTCGTCGGGGGAGATCCCGGCGAGCTTCACCACCTCCGGGTCGATCCAGGCGCGGGCGTCGATGGCGCGCTGCGACGTCGCGATCTCGAGAGTCAGGTCCTCGGGCCCGGCGAAGTAGATCGAATGGCACAGGCCGTGGTCGAGGGGACCGAACACGTTCACGCCTCGCGAGCGGATCCGGTCGCGCAGCGCCAGCAGCTCGTCCAGCGAGTCGACGTTCAGCGCGACGTGCTGCATCGCGCCGCCCGCCACCGGCGCCGCCCCGCTGCCGGCGTGGGTGACGCCCAGCTGGCGCGGAATCCCGGCGATCTGCTCGTTCTGCACGAAGGCGAGATAGGAGGAGTCGTTCAGCTTGAGGAAGCCGTGCCAGGTGCCCTCCACGTTGTGCATCCAGTAGAGCGCCACCAGCTCCATGCCGAGCACGTCGCTGAAGAAGTCGATCTGCGCCTTGATGTCCCGGGTGGCGACCGCGAGGTGGTGGATTCCGTTGGCGAGTCCCATGGGCTTCCCTTCGAAAACGAGCCCGCTCCCGGCTCGATGGACGGCGGGTCAGGCTAGCAGCGCGCCGCCCGGCCTGCCGCCGCGCCGCCGCCGCGGCAGTGTCGTACCGTGTCGTCTCGGGAGGCCGCGATGAAACCGGACAAGAAGCAGGTACTCGACCAGGCCGAGCGCTACGTGTGCCCGCACCGGGTGCGCACCTTCCGCGCGCTCGGCGTGGAGCTGGTGATCGGGCGCCGCGAGGGCTACCGGCTCTGGGACCTCGACGGCCGCGAGCTGCTCGACTTCCACCTGAACGGCGGCGTCTTCAACCTCGGGCACCGCAACCCCGAGCTGCTGGCCGCGCTGCGGGACGCGCTCGAGACCCTCGACATCGGCAATCACCATTTCCCGAGCGTCGAGCGCGCCGCGCTCGCCGAGCAGCTCGCGCGCCACACCCCTGGCGCTCTCCGCTACAGCGTGTTCGCGAGCGGCGGCGGCGAGGCGATCGAGGTAGCGCTGAAGACGGCGCGCCACGCGACCAGGCGACGCCGCATCGTGTCGGCGAGCGGGGCCTACCACGGACACACCGGCCTCGCCCTCGCAGCGGGCGACGAGCGCGCCGCGCAGCGCTTCCTGTCGGAAGGCGCGCCGGGCGAGTTCGTGCACGTGCCGTACGGCGACCTCGCGGCGCTCGAAGGGGCGCTGGCGGGGCGGGACGTGGCGGCGCTGGTGCTCGAGACGATCCCGGCGACGCTCGGCTTCCCGCTGCCGCCGAACGGCTACCTCGCCGGCGCCCGCGCGCTGTGCGAGCGCACGGGAACGCTGTACGTCGCCGACGAGGTGCAGACCGGCCTCGGCCGCACCGGGCCGCTCTGGGCCGTCGAGCGCTTCGGCGTCGAGCCCGACATCCTCGTCACCGGCAAGGGACTGTCGGGAGGCCTCTACCCGATCGCCGCGACGGTGCTCTCCGATCGCGTCGCGGGCTGGCTCGACGAGGACGGCTGGGCCCACGTCTCCACCTTCGGCGGCGCCGAGCTCGGCTGCCGCGTCGCCCGCGCGGTGCTCGACGTCACGACGCGGCCCGCGCAGCGACCGCGGGTGGAGGCGCTCGCGGCTCGCTTCGACGAGGGCCTGCGGGCGATTCGGGGCCGCCATCCGGAGTGGCTCCTCGAGATCCGCCAGTGCGGCCTGGTGATCGGGCTGCGCTTCGCGCACCCGCAGGGCGCGATCTCGATGACGCGCGCCCTCTACGAGGCGGGTGTGTGGGCCATGTTCGCGGGCTTCGATCCCTCGGTCCTGCAGTGGAAGCCGGGGTTGCTGCTCGACGACGCGACCGCCGCCCTGGCGCTCGAGCGCTTCGAGCAAGCCGTGGTGCGCTGCCGCGAGCGGCTGTCGTGAGCGCCGCCGCGCAGGCCTCGCCGCAGCTCCCTTCCGACGCCGTCGCGCGGCTCTCGGCCTTCGAGACCGGCCTCGATCCGGCCCACCCCACCGCGCAACCGGGCGTGGAGCTGCTGGGCTGGGGGGAGGTCTCCGCGGTGCTCGGCCTGCCGGCGCTGGCGGGCTGGGTGTGCAAGCGCATGGCCGGCTTTCGCGACAACGCCGCGGCCGAGCGCTACGTCGGCGTGGTGCGGCGCTACGTCGAGACGCTGGCGGCCGACGGCGTGCGCGTGGTGGAGACGCGGCTCGTGCCGCTTCGCGTCGAGCGCCGACGGCCCGTGGTGTACCTGCTGCAGCCGCGCCTCGACCCCTCGCGCCTCGGCAACCGCATCCTCCGCGACGGACCCGACGAGGAGCTGGGCCGCTGTCTCGAGCTCGCCCTCGACGTGGTGCTGCGCGTGCACCGCGCCAACCGGAAGCGCCAGGACGGGCGCGCCCTCGGCATCGACGGCCAGCTCTCCAACTGGCACTACCCGCCGGGCGGCGGCGAGCCGGCGCTGCTCGACGTCGGCACGCCCTTCATGCGTCTGCGCGGCGTGGACGAGCTCGACGTCGAGGTGTTCCTCGCCGCCGTACCGCCCATCGCGCGCGTCTGGTATCGGCGGCGGCGCGCCGTCGAGCGCTATCTCGACGACTACTTCGCGCCGCGCCTCGTGCTGCTGGACCTGCTCGGCAACTTCCAGAAGGAAGGGCGACCCGATCGGCTGCCCTTCGCGGTCGCCCGCGGCAACCGCTGGCTGGCGGCTCACGCCGAGGAGCTCGACGACGCGCGTCCCATCGATGGCGCCGCGGTCACGCACTACTACCAGCGCGACGCCGCGGAGCTCGAGCTGTTCCTGCGCGCGCGCCGCTTCCACCGCTGGCTCTCCACCCGGGTGCTGCGCCAGCGCTACGACTTCGTGCTCCCCGGACCGATCCGCCGCTGAGCCCGAGGCAGAGCGCCCCAGAGCCCGGCGGCTCGCTGCGACTGCCTGCCGCAGCGCGGGACGGGACCCTGCGCCGGCTGGGCCGCCGGAGCGTCCAGAAGGCTGGCACGGGAAATGCTCCCGAATGGAGTAGCCTTCGCGCCCCGGCGCTCGGCCGGCCTGTCGAAAGGAAGCGAAGTGGCGCCCGTGTCGCTCGAGACGCTGGTCCAACGTCAGATCCTGCGTTGGGAGGCGGCCGAGAAGGCGTTCGCGCAGCGGGCGCCGGTCGAGCATGGGCTGGCGACTCCCACGCTCGCCATCTCCCGGCTGCCCCACTCGGGTGGCGGCGCGCTCGCGCAGCGGCTCGCCGAGACGCTCGACTACGGGCTCTTCGGGCGCGAGCTGATCGAGGAGATGGAGCGTCAAGAAGGCATCCAGCGCAGCCTGCTGGCGGGCCTCGACGAGCGGATCCACGGCGCCATCGAACGCTACGTCCTCGACACCCTGTGTCGCGGCTCCTTCACCGAGAGCCACTACCTGCGCCACCTGGTGCGAACCCTCCGCACGCTGAGCGAGCGGGGCATGGTCGTGGTGCTCGGCCGCGGGGCCTGCCACGTCCTGCCGCCCGAGCGCACGCTGCGCGTGCTGGTGGTGGCGCCCCGGCCCTTCCGGCTGGAGCGGCTCGCGCGAAAGCGCGGGCTGTCCGACGCGGAGGCCGAGGCGGCCCTCAGCAGCGAGGACGACCAACGACGCGCCTTCCTGTGGCACCAATTCGGGATCGCGGCGGACGACCCCCTCGACTACGACGTCGTGCTCAACACGGGCGCCATCGGCCTCGACGCGGCCGCGCGCATCGTCGTCGAGTGCCTCCGGGACCGCTTCCCTGCGGCGCTGCGTTCGGCCGGCTAGGCGCGCGCCGGCGGCCGACGCCTCACGTCCCGGGGATCACCAGCACCGGGATACGGGTCGACTCGATCAGACGGCGCGTCGTGCTGCCGACGAACCAGCTCCGCACGCCCCGCTGGCCGACCTTGCCGACGAGGATCAGGTCGGCGCCGAGCTCGCACGCCAGGCGATCGATCTCGCGCGGAGGGTCACCGGTCTCGACGCGCGTCGTGCAGGTCACGTTCCTCCGGCGGGCGAGCTCTCGAGCCGGCTCGAGCACGCGTTCCGCGTTCTCCTCGAGCCGCCGGTGGGCCTCGCCCTCGTCGGTCGCGAGCGCCGCGGCGATCTCGCGCACGCGGTCGTCGTCCAGGATGTGGACCAGGACCAGATCCGCGCCGTGCCGGGCGGCCATCGCCACCGCCGCCTCCGCAGCGCGCAGAGCCGTCGCCGACCCGTCGAGGGCCGCTAGCACACGCCGCGGCGAGGCCTCCGGCCAGCTCGTCACGATCGAGCTCGCTGAAGGGACTTCACGCGCTTGAGCTGAAACAGCGCCTCGCGCTCGCGTTCCTCGAGCCGGTCGGCGATGAAGCGGATGGTCTCCCGGTGGTTCGGGATGTGGACCACCTCCAGCGCGTTCAGCTTGCGGCGCGTGCGCGCGAGCTCGGCGGCGAGCCGCAGGCAGCAGCTCTCCAGCGCCCCGAGCTCGGCGAGCGGCTCCGCCAGGCGCCGGAGCCGGCTCGATACCTGCGCGGCGGCCGCGCCGGATTCGCCCGGGCTCGCGACGAGCACGGATCCCGTTGCGCCCTTCTCCTCGGGCCGCGGCAGGAGGAGGGGTACGGCCACGCCCATCAGGCTCCGCTCGCGCACCTCCGGCGGCTGCAGGGGGACTGCAGCGAGCGCGAGCCGCTGCAGGCCGTCGTCGCCCAGCGCCGCATGGGCCTCCGCCAGCTCGGCGGATGTCTCCCGCAGCTCCCCCTCGACGCGCTCGCGCAGCGCGAAAGCCTCACGGTCGAAGGTGAGGAGCGCATCGTTCAGGAACTCCCGCTTCTGGTCGAGCAGCTCGCGCCCCGCCTCCAGGAACTCGAGATCCGCGCGCAGCCGCAGCAGGGCGCTCTTGGTCGCCGGCAGCGGGATCCGACTCATCGCGGCCCCACCCGGAAGTAGCGCTCGATGTGCGCGCGGCGGACCCGGGACAGGGCTTCCTCGGGAAGCGCCCGCAGCGCCGCCCAGCCGCGCTCCAGCGTCTCCTCGATCGGGCGATCCTCGAAGGGACCCTGGCACAGGAAGTCCCGCTCGAACCTCACGCCGAACTGGAGGGTGGCCCGGTC
>Ga0105106_10002108_pt1 | contig 14336 bp, 9 predicted proteins | sample PPLLaktember2015_5_FD_79109 | JGI IMG/M metagenome (GOLD analysis project Ga0105106, IMG submission 79109) | Freshwater sediment microbial communities from Prairie Pothole Lake near Jamestown, North Dakota, USA - PPLs Lake P8 Core (1) Depth... | ecosystem: Environmental > Aquatic > Freshwater >...
GGTACCGCCCCGCTGCCACCTCCGATTGGCCGGTCACGATGAGGGCAAGGGAAGGTGCCGAGAACAGCGGCACGCCTAACGATTCGGCGAGTCCCTTGGCGATGGCCCCCGCGATGCGCAGGGCCGTGAAGCTCCCCGGACCCGAGCCGCACACAATACGATCGACCGGCAGCGCGGGCCAGCCGCATGCCCTGAGAGACTCGCCGACCGCCGGCATCAGCCGCTCCTCTGCTTCACCCCGCATGGCCACGCTCCGCTCGCCGATGACACGCTCCCCATCGAGAACGGCGACCGTTCCGGCGTACGTCGACGCATCGATGGCAAGGGTCCTCATGTGAGGCGCACGCGGCGACGCGAGGGATCGCCCGCGATGTGCTCCAGCGCAATGTCCACGCGCTCCGACGGCAAACGATCGCCCGCTCGGTCGGGCCATTCCACGAGCACGATTCCGTTCCGGTCGAGCAGATCATCGAAGCCGAGATTGGCGAGATCGCGCGGTCCCTCGAGCCGATACAGGTCGAGGTGGAAGACCGGACCGGCAGAGCCGGCGTACTCGTGTACGAGCGCGAACGTCGGCGAGGTCACGTCGGCCGCAACCCCCAGACCGCGACAGATGGCCTGCACCAGCGTCGTCTTCCCCGATCCCAGGTCTCCAGTGAGCGCGACCACGGCGGGGGCCCGCAAGGCGCGACCCAAATCCGCACCCCAGGCTTCGAGCTCGGCGCGAGTCATCACCAGGACCTGGCGCGCGGACGTCGCGTTCACGTGTCTGCTCCGTGCCTAACGGCTCGCGCGGATGTCGGCGAAGGCGTCCCGCTTGCGCGCGTTCGCGCTGCGGTCACGCAGCGCCCGCAGCTCGAACACCTCATCGCGCAACCGCGCCGCGCTCTCGAAATCGAGCTCCTGCGCCGCCCGCCGCATTTCCAGCTCCAGCTCCGCGAGCCGCTTGTCGAAATCGGCCGGGCCGTACCCCGGGCCGCCCTCGGCTACGCGCTTCGCCCGGGCTTCTCGCTCCTCGCGTGCGTCGGCCACACGCGTGATGAAGCGAACCTCCTCGACGCTTTTCACGACCCCCTGCGGCACCACGCCGTGGACGACGTTGTACTCGCGCTGGATCGTCCGGCGGCGCCCCGTCTCGTCGAGACACCGGCGCATGGAATCGGTGATCCGGTCCGCGTAGAAGATCGCGCGGCCGTTCACATGACGGGCCGCACGCCCGACGGTCTGGATCAGGCTGCGGTCACTGCGCAAAAAGCCTTCCTGGTCGGCGTCGAGGATCGCCACGAGCGAAACCTCCGGCATATCCAGCCCTTCCCGCAGCAGGTTGATCCCGACCAGGACATCGAACTCACCCAATCGCAACCCACGGACGATCTCCATGCGCTCGATCGCGTCGATGTCCGAGTGCATGTAGCGCACGCGCACTCCCATCTGCGACAAGTAGTCCGTCAGGTCCTCGGCCATCCGCTTGGTAAGCGTCGTCACGAGCACCCGTTCGCCGCGCCGCTCTCGGATCCGAATCTCATTCAGCAGGTCATCCACCTGGCCCCGCACCGGACGGATGTCGATCTCGGGATCGACGAGCCATGTGGGACGGATGATCTGCTCGACCACCACACCCTGTGAGAGCTCGAGCTCCAGTTCGGCCGGTGTGGCGCTGACAAAGAGCGCCCGTGGTGTCATTGCCAGAAACTCGTCGAACACGAGGGGACGATTGTCGAGCGCGCTCGGCAGCCGGAAGCCGTATTCCACGAGCGTTTCCTTGCGCGCCCGATCGCCGTTGTACATCCCGCGGATCTGCGGCAGCGTGACGTGCGACTCGTCGATGATGACGAGAAAATCCTCGGGGAAGTAGTCGAAGAGCACGGCCGGGCGCTCCCCTTCCTGCCGTCCCGTCAGGTGCCTCGAGTAGTTCTCGATCCCCGCGCAGGTGCCGATCTCCATCATCATCTCGATGTCGAAGTTCGTGCGCGATTCGAGGCGCTGCGCTTCCAGCAGTTTGCCCGAGTTGCGGAGGATACCGAGACGCTCGGCGAGCTCCTCCCGGATCAGCTTGACCGCGCGCTCCAGCGTCGGCCGCGATGTGATGAAGTGTTTCGCGGGATAGATCGCCGCCCGCTCCAGGTCCGCGATGGTCTCGCCTGTGACCGTCGAGATCTTGGAGATGCGCTCGATCTCGTCCCCCCACATCTCGACCCGCACGCCCTGCTCCTCATATGCCGGCAGGATCTCCACCGTGTCTCCCCGCACCCGGAACGTGCCCCGCTCGAATGACACATCGTTGCGGGAATACAGGATGCCCACCAGCTGGCGCAGAATCTGGTCGCGCGGAATCCGCTGCCCGCGCTGCAGCGTGACCATCCGTTCCTTGTATTCCACAGGGTCGCCCAGGCCGTAAATGGCGGATACCGTGGCGACGATGATCACGTCGTCGCGCTCCATCAGCGACGACGTCGCTCGCAAGCGCAGGCGGTCGATGTCCTCGTTTATCGACGCATCTTTCTCGATGTAGGTATCGCTGGAAGGGACGTAAGCTTCGGGCTGGTAATAGTCGTAGTACGAGATGAAGTACTCGACCGCGTTACTCGGAAAGAAGCTCTTCAGCTCCCCATACAGCTGAGCGGCCAGCGTCTTGTTGTGGGAGAGAACGAGCGTGGGCCGGCCGTGCGCCGCGATGGTGTGCGCCATCGTCATCGTCTTGCCCGAACCGGTGACGCCCAGCAACGTTTGGAAGCGGTCACCCCGCGCCAGCCCCGCGGTGAGCTCAGCGATGGCTGTCGGCTGGTCGCCCGCAGGCTCAAAGGGCGCTTGGAGACGGAACGAGGCGCGATTGGGCATCTCGGAAAATTACGGTGTTTGTTCGGTTATGACCAGCACCCCCCGCGTGGTAAGGGCCCGAAGGCTCCGCAGGTGCCTGACTCAGCAAGTCTTCGTCACTTCGTACCAGTGATGATGCGACCGTCCCCTTCGGCGTCGGTCTTGGGCGACCGTTTTGCCCGCCACGACGCGCTGCTCGTGGCCATGGCGGCGTTCGCGCTGGCAGTGATCGGGACAGCCGCCGACGGGTGGCCACCTCCCCTCGTGGACGACGAGTTCGGCCTCATACTGGGTGGCCAGACGCTGGCCAGCGGGCGGCTGTCGAATCCGGCCCATCCGCTGCCGGACTTCTTTGCCACGTTTCATGTGCTGCAGCAGCCAACGTACGCCGCGAAGTACTTCCCCGGGCAGCCGTTGTTCCTGGGACTCGGCCTCGCCCTGGGGCAGCGCGCGGCTGGGCCAGTGGCTCGCCTTTGCGTGCATGGCGGCGGCGCTGGTGTGGATGCTCAAGGCCTGGGTGCCGCGCCACATTGCGCTCGCGGTCAGTGTCGCCGCGGTCCTCGTGTTCGCGGATACGGCTTGGGCGTCGGGATACTGGGGGTCATCGTCGTCTGTCGCCGCTTCGTCGCTCGTGCTGGGTTCGGTGCGACGCTTGTTCGCCCACCTGCGTGTGCCGACCGCGCTGCTCCTTGGCGTTGGTGTGTCGGGACTCGCGCTCACCAGGCCTTGGGAAGGACTCTGGCTGACGATTCCGGCTGGGGTTGCTTTCTGGTATTGGGTTTTTTCGGCGCCGGGCGCCGATCGGAGACTCCGGCTTCAGCGAGCGGCCCTGCCCACGGCACTCATGATGATGGCGGGAGCCGCATTCCTGGCCCTGCACAATCGTGCGGTCACCGGTTCCTGGCGCACGACGCCGTACGTGCTCTATGAGGCCTCGGCCAGCGGTGCGCCACCATTTGTCTGGCAGCCGCCGCGCACCCCGACCCCGGCCGCACGGGTGACCGAGCGCCTGCGCTACGCCGCAGACATGGCGCACTACGAGCGCGCACGGGGACATCCCCTCGGCGCGATGCGCGACCGCGTGGCAATGAGCATCGCCTATTTCGGTGGCGGCGTCGTTGCCTGCACGCTGCTGTTAGGGCTTTTCGCTCCACGCCGCGCCGTGCTCGCGCTCCCGGCGGCATCGGCCGCACTGGTGTTTGCCGCCATGGCCGCCAGCAGCTACTACACACCGCATTACCTCGGCCCCGCCTTCCCTCCGCTCCTCGTGCTGGTGGCGGCGGGCGCTGCGTCACTGGCCACGGCCGGACGCGTGCCGCGTGCGGTCGCGGTGGCGACTTTCCTGATGGTCCTCGTCGCGGGCGCGACAGCGTTGGCGCGCATGACCGCCCTCGAGGCCGTGCAGCTGAATCCGACATTCTGGGCACAGCGCCGCGCAGCCGTCCAGCGCGAGCTCGACCGGCTCCCCGGCACGCACCTCATATTCGTGCGCTATCATCCACGCTACGCCGCCCGCTTCGAGTGGGTGCATAACGGCGCCAACCTCGCACAGGCGCGGGTCTTGTGGGCGCATGACCTCGGCGAACGAAATGCCGAGCTCCTGTCGATGGAACCGCAGCGAACGGCATGGCTACTGGAACTGGATGCGCCGGACGGCCCGGTGCCGTCTCTCGTCCCGTATTGAGCATCCTGCTTTGAGTCCGCGGCGCTGGCTCTCGTCTCGCGTCGGGCGTCCGCCTATTCCTCCGTGGTCACCCGTTCACGCCGGGCGACCTCCGAGATGCCCTTCACGCGGCGGAGGGCCTTCATGATTTTCTGCAGATGGTCGAGGTTCTCCACCTCGACGAGCGCTGAGCCGGACATCCGCCCGTCAAGGCTCTTGAGCTCCATGCTCTTGATGTCGGTGCCCGTGGAGCTGACCGCCGCCGCCACGTCGGCGTAGAGTCCGCGGCGGTCGTAGCCGTCGAGCGCGAGGCGGACAAGAAACCGTTCCCCCGGCTGCTCCTGCCAGTCGATCTCGAGGCGTCGTTCGGGCTCGTGGACGAGCATCAGGAGATTCGGACAATCGCCACGGTGGATGCTCACGCCGCGCCCGCGGGTCACGTATCCCACCACCGGGTCGCCGGGGACGGGCTGGCAGCATTGCGCGTAGCGCACCATGAGCCCGTCCGCACCCTGGATGCGGACGCCTTTGGACGATCCGCGCATCCGATCCACGAGCCGCTCGATGGCGGTGGGGCGCGGCGCATGCTCGGGGTTCTCCAGCTCCGGATAGAGCGCCTTGAGCACCTGCGTGACGTTCAGGTCTCCCTGCCCCAGCGACGCGATGACGTGATGGCCGTCGTTGAGGCCGAGGGTCGCCGCGGCTGCCTCGAGGCGCTCGTCGTCGAGCCTCGCCAGGCGCCGGCGCCGCACTTCGCGCTCGAGGATGTCCCGCCCGATCTTGGCCGACGACTGCTCCTCTTCATGCCGCAGCCACTGGCGGATCTTGTGCCGCGCCCGCCCGGTGCGCACGTGCGCCAGCCAGTCCCGGCTCGGCTTCGCGTTAGGCGAGGTGAGGATCTCCACCGTCTCGGAGTTCTTGAGCTCGCGCGACAGCGTGGCGATCTTGCCGTTCACCTTGGCCCCGTGGCAGTGCAGCCCGACCTCGGTGTGGACGGCGAACGCGAAGTCGATGGGTGTCGCCCCGCGCGGCAACTGGATGACGTCGCCGGTCGGCGTGAACACGAAGATCTCGTCCTGATACAGGTCGAGCTTCAGGAACTCGAGGAACTCCGCGGGATCCTTTGCGTCGAGCTGCAGTTCCAGTACCTGCCGGAACCATGACAGGTGCCGGTCCAGCTCATCGGTGCCCTTGGACGACTCGTGGTACCGCCAGTGGGCGGCAATGCCGAAGTCCGCCGTCCGGTGCATGTCGCGCGTGCGGATCTGCACCTCGTAGAGCTGGCGCCCGGGACCGAACACCGTCGTGTGCAGCGACTGGTAGCCGTTGGACTTGGGCTGCGCGATGTAGTCCTTGATCCGTTCCTGCACCGGCGTCCAGCCGTCGTGGATGACGCCTAACGCGTGGTAGCAGTCCGGCACGGTGTTGACGAGCACGCGGATCGCGCGGAGGACGAAAATCTCCTCACACGGGCGCTGGCGCTTCAGCATCTTCTTGTGAATCGACCAGAGGTGCTTGGGCCGCCCGGTCACCTCGACATCCTTGATCCCGGCGGCAGTCAGCGTGCGCTCCAGCGGCTCCTTGAGCGCCTTGACCAGCGCCTCGCGCTGCGCGCGCTTGGCCTGCACCATCTTGGCGAGCGATCGGTAGGCCTCCGGCTCGAGATACTTGAAGGCGAGGTCCTCGAGCTCCCACTTGATCTTCGCCATCCCGAAGCGATGAGCGAGCGGCGCGTAGAGGTCCATCGTCTCCTGCGCGATCCGCTGGCGCTTGTCCTCAGGGAGCCAGTCCAGCGTCCGCATGTTGTGCAGGCGGTCCGCCAGCTTGATGATGATGACCCGCGCATCCTTCGCGATCGAGACGAGGAGCTTGCGGTAGTTCTCGACCTGGCGGTTCTCGGTCGAGCTCATCGGCAGGTGGCCGATCTTGGTCAGGCCGTCGACGATCTGCGAGATCTCGCTGCCGAACTCCTGCTCGATCTGCTTGACCGTGACTGGCGTGTCTTCGATGACATCGTGAATGAGGCCGCTCGCCACGGTCGCCGTGTCGAGCTGCAGGTCGGCCAGCACCTTCGCGACCTCGACGCAATGCGTGACGAAGGGATCGCCGTTGCGCCGGAACTGCCCCTCGTGCGACTTGGCGCTGAACTCGTAGGCGCGCGCCAGCAACGCGCGGTCCAGCCGGTCCGGGATCGGATCCCCGGAAGGCCACCACGAGAGCGTCGGCTGAACAGGAGCGGTAGATGTCACTCGGTTACTCGGACCTCACCAGGCGGAGCGCCGGTCACTTGAGAGGAGCCCACTTTCGACGAAACTGACGTACCGTCCGCGACCCACGATCACGTGATCGCGGACGCTGATCCCCACGAGCTCCCCCGCCGCCAGGAGCTGGTCCGTGACGACCCGATCGTCCATCGACGGCGACGGGTCTCCGCTCGGATGATTGTGGACCAGCACCAGGGACGCTGCCCGCTCCACGATTGCCTCCCGGAACACCTCACGGGGGTGCACCAGAGACGCGTTCAGCGTCCCTCGGGAGACCAGTATGGCGCGCTGCAGCCGCTGCTGCGAATCGAGTACCGCCACGTGGAACTCCTCCACGGGAAGGTCCTCGAGCCGCGGACCGAACACTCTATAAATGTCATGTGGAGAGCGAACAGTTAAGCCCTCCTGACGCGTTTCCTGCATCATCCTCCTGCCGAGCTCGAGCGACGCATGGATCGCGGTCGCCCGCGTGCGGCCGATCCCCGGCACCTCGGTCAGAAGCGCCATCGGCTCTGACGCCATTCGCCGGAGAGAGCCCCCGGCTCGGGCCAGCGCGTGATGGGCAAGGGTGAGTGCCGACTGGGACCTCGTCCCGGCGCCCAGCACTATCGCCAGCAGCTCGATCGAGCTGAGACGCGAGGCACCGTGCGAGGCCAGCCGCTCCCGGGGCCGCTCGCCACGCGGAAGCTCACTGATACTTAATCCATTTGCGGAGCTACGGCGAGGTAACTCTTTGTTTGCCACATCATTGTCGTCCATCCGCTCTCCTCGATGGGAAGATCGGATGGATAGCACCAGTCCTCGGGAAGCCGGATGCCCGGAATCACGCAGCCGGTGTCTTTTTCACGCAGTCAGTCGAGGCCCGTTCTGTGGAGAAGGGGGCCTCACGCCGCGTGGACAACGGCGGCGGCCAGCACAACACGCTCTTCTCAGGCGCCGTGGCACTTCTTGAATTTTTTCCCGGAGCCGCACGGACACGGGTCATTGCGCCCTACGCCCGTGAAGTCCATGGATCCGGAAGCCATTCCCCCTCCAGCCATCTCCTTCAGGGATCGTGCGCGACCGGCGCCCACCACCACCGGGTTCGAGGTTCGAGCGGGCGTCGCGGTGGCAGCCGCTTCCACCACTTCGGCTTCCGCGCCATTGCTGGAATCGGCCTCCGCCCCCGCCGCGACGGGCGGCTCTTCCACCACGTCCTCGAGGATGCCGAGCGCGTTGTAGCGCTTGGTGGGGCGGCGCGGCGCCTCTTCACGACTGGGTGTGCCGGCGGGAGGTCCTCCCGCATCGAATTCCTGCGGATTGAAGACGAGTTGCGCGCGCAGGAACCGCTCGGTGAACGTGTGCTGGATGTCGCTCATCAGGTCGACGAACATCGTGTACGCCTCCTGCTTGTACTCGATGAGCGGGTCCTTCTGTCCCCACGAGCGATAGTGGATCGCGCCTCGCAGTTGGTCGAGGTCGTACAGGTGATCCTTCCACTTCTCGTCCAGCACATTGAGCATGACCAGCGAGAGCAGGCGGGGGGCAAAGCCGACGCCGTTTTCGTCGGTCATGGCGTTGAGGCTTTCCTCCTTCGCCGCGAACGCTGACTTTGCGGCCTCGATCGCGGCTGCAGCAACGCCGTCGACCGTAGAAGGCCTGTGCTCCGCTTCGAGCTCGGGCACGGTCAGCAGGTAGTGCATCAGCAGATCCTGCCGGAGGAGGTCGAAGTCCCACTGGGTGCCCTCCGCCTCGTCGGCTAACGAGGTCCGCACGCGCTTGTCGAGGGCCTTCTCGACCATCTTGATGGCCTCGCCGCGAAGCTCTTCTCCTCCCTCCAGCGCAAACGAGCGCAGCGAGTAGATGACCTCTCGCTGCTGGTTCATCACGTCGTCGTAATCGAGGAGACGTTTACGGGCCTGGAAGTTCTGCAGCTCGACACGCTTTTGTGCCTGTTCGATGGAGCGCGTGATGAGCGGATGTGTGAGCACTTCACCTTCCTGCGCCCCCATGCGGTCCATCAGTCGCGCGATGCGCTCCGTGCCGAACAGGCGCATGAGATCATCTTCGAGCGACATCAGGAACTGCGACGCCCCCGGGTCACCCTGGCGGCCCGCGCGGCCACGCAGCTGACGGTCAATCCGCCGCGACTCGTGGCGTTCCGATCCGATGATGTGCAACCCACCGCACTCCTCGACGGCGACCTCATTGCCGTCAGGGTCCTTGACCACGGAGGGCTTCGAGGGAGTGACACCGGGGCCGAGTTTGATGTCGGTTCCGCGACCGGCCATGTTCGTGGCAATCGTGATCGCCGCCGGCTGTCCGGCACCGGCAACGATTTCGGCCTCGCGCTGGTGGTACTTGGCGTTCAGCACGTTGTGGGCGAGTCCCGCGCGCTTGAACATGCGGGACAGCGTCTCCGACACTTCCACGCTGACCGTTCCCACGAGCACCGGGAACCCCAGGTCGTGGAGCCGGCGCGTCTCCTCGACGATCGCGTTGTACTTCTCACGCCGCGTCTTGTAGACGAAGTCGTGGCGATCCTCGCGGATCACGGGCTTGTTTGTCGGAATGACCGAAACCGCCAGACCATAGATCTGGTGGAACTCGTTCTCCTCGGTCTCGGCGGTCCCCGTCATGCCGCCGAGCTTGTCGTACATCCGGAAGTAGTTCTGGATGGTGATCGTGGCGAGGGTCTGCGTCTCGCCCTTGACCTGTACCCCCTCTTTTGCCTCGACGGCCTGGTGCAGGCCCTCCGACCAGCGTCGGCCCGGCATCGTCCGGCCGGTGAATTCGTCGACGATCAGGACCTGGCCGTCCTGCACCACGTAGTTGACGTCCTTCTCGTACAGCGCGTGCGCGCGCAGGAGCTGGTGCACGATGTGGAGCTTCTCGCTCTTGATCGCGTACTCCGCCTCGATCTGTCGCCGCGCCTCGAGCTTCTCCTGTGGCGTCAGGTCCGGGTCGTGGTCGATCCGGTGGACCGCGCTCGAGATGTCGGGGAGCTCGAACTGGTCGTGGTCGGAGGGACTCAGCTCGTCGATGCCGCGATCGGTGAGGTGCACCGTGTGGCCCTTCTCGTCGAGCACGAAAAACAGCTCACTCTCGATATCGCGGAACTGCTGCTTCCCCGACGGCAACTTGCGATCCGCGAGGTAGGCCAGCTCCTGCTTGTTCACCATCTGCTTCACGCCCTGCTCGTTCAGGGCCTTCATCAGGCGCTTGTTCTTCGGGTTGCCCATCTGGGCCTTGAAGAGCGCGAGCGCGGCGGTGTCCGTGTCCCCACCGGCGAGGGCTTCCTCTCCCAGCGCGACCAGCTCGTTGGCCGCTTCGGTCTGGCGTCGGAAGAGGCGCAACACCGCGGCGTTGTGGTCGGCGAACTGTGTATCGCCCTCATTTCCAACCGGCCCCGAGATGATCAGCGGGGTTCGTGCTTCGTCGATCAGGACGGAGTCCACCTCGTCCACGATCGCGTACCAGTGGCCCCGCTGCACCCGCTGCTCGGGTGAGATGACCATGTTGTCGCGCAGGTAATCGAAGCCGAACTCGTTGTTCGTGCCGTACGTGATGTCGCACAGATACGCCTCGCGACGCTCCTGCGTCCCGGCCTCGGTCCTGTCCAGGCACCCCACCGTTAGGCCGAGGTACGTGTAGACGTGCCCCATCCAGTCCGAGTCGCGCTTGGCGAGGTACGAGTTCACCGTCACGAGGTGGGCCCCGCGACCGGGAAGGGCGTTCAGGTACAGCGGGAGCGTTGCCACGAGCGTCTTGCCTTCGCCCGTCGCCATCTCGGCGATTCGGCCCAGGTGGAGCTGGATGCCGCCCATGAGCTGCACGTCGTAGTGCACCATGTCCCACTTCATCTCGCGCTCGGTCACCATCACCGTCGTGCCGACGAGGCGCCGTGCTGCCTCGCGCACAGTGGCAAAGGCCTCGGGCAGGATCTCGTCCAGCACCTCGGCGATCGTCTGGCGCAATTCCTTCTCGACCCCTCCCCGTCCGTCCAGCCCACTCAGCTCCTGGTCGATCTTCTCTCGCTCGGGCGCGTCCTTCGTGGTCCGCTTGGCCTCTTTCAGGTCGGCCACGCGTGCTTCGAGGGCCGAGGTCCGCTCTCGCAGGATCTCACGGAACCTGGCGGTCTGGCCGCGCAGCTCCTCTTCAGACACCCCCTGCAGGCGTGCGTAGTGTTCGTTGACTTCATCAACGATCGGCTGCACGCGCTTTCGTTCGCGCTCGTGCCTGGTGCCGAAGACCTTTGTAAGCAGATCCTTGACCATGACTCGCTGCCTCTATCGGTACAGCCCGCGTTCGTGAATGAACCGGGCAACTGCCTCGGTGACAAATCCATGAATGGAGCGGCCGTCGCGCACGCGGGCGCGAATCTCGCTCGACGACACATCGATGCGGCGGCTTGGGAGGACGATCGGCGGCGCCGCACCCGGCCCGGCGGCCTCGACGATCGCAGCGCGCACGTCGTCGGCCTCCATCGCCGACTCTCCCGCATCCCCCGTCCGCTGCATCACCGCGATGTGCGCCAGCTCCGCGATGCGCCGCGGCGCCTTCCACTGACCGAACGTCTGGCTGGCGTCGGCGCCCACGAGAAAGAAACGCTCGTCGTGCGGAGCGCGTTCCGCCATGGCCTCCAACGTCTCCACCGAATACGAGGTCCCCCCACGCTCCACCTCCAGCGGATCCACGGTAAATCGCTCGTCCCCAGACACGCTCAGCCGCACCATGGCCAACCGGTCGGAGGGAGCAGACTGTGGCACGTCAGCTTTGAGTGGTTGGCGGGCATTGGGCACAAAGACGACGCGCTCCAGGCCGAGCGCGTCATAGGCATCCGAAGCGGCGAGGAGGTGCCCCACGTGAGGCGGATCGAAGGTGCCGCCGAAGATCCCCACCTTCACGTCAGCGAGATGCCGGGCCGGGCGTCGTATCAGGCGCGGGCCGCTGGGTAATGGTGGCGCTGGGGGCCCCGCAGATCTCCCCCACTTCCTTGTCCGACGGGTACTTCTCACGAAGAGTGGTGCAGACGTCGTTCTTGTCCTCCCGATACTCGATCGCCCCGTACGCTTCGGCCAGGCGCAGGTACGCCTGACGCGACTTGTCGGTCTGTGGGAAGTTCTTTACGACGTCCTTGAAGTAGATGATCGCCGAGTCGAAGGCGCGACGGCGGAAGTAATACAGGCCGCTCTCGTAGTCCTTGGCGGCGAACATCTCCTGCAGGGCCTGGATCTGGCGCTCGGCGTCGTCTTTGAGCTCGCTGTCGGGATACAGCCCCAGCATCGACTGATATGCGGAGAGCGCAAGCTCCCCGTAGTTGGCGTCGAGCGTTGGCTTCCGCCACATCTTCTGGTATTCCCTGGCCGCCTCGTACATCGCGTTGTCGGCGAGGGTGTCGGTTGCGAACGACTCCGCGAGGCGGTTGTAGGCCTGCGCCGCCAGCAGATGCTCCCGGCGCCCCGCGTACCCTTTGGCGAGATACCAGTGCGCGAGCGGGAGCAGCGTATCGCGCGCGGGGAGGTCGAAGGTCAGCTTCTCGAACGCCGACACGGCGTTGTCCCACTTGCGGCGATCGAACTCCGACTTGGCCGCGGTAAACAGCGCTTCGTTGGTTGTATATCGACTCAGCTTGAATCCCCGCCCGCAAGCGCCAGCAAGGGCGAACAAGACGAGCACGCTGAATCGAAAAAGCCGGCTAACTGGCATAGCGGGTTCTGTACCCGTGTCTGAGCGAACGGTTCGGATCTCCGGCACCCGGCAGCCGGGTGCGGAGGAACCCGTAAGCTAATGAGGACATGGGGTTTGTGGGGAATCGGCGCTGACGGAAGTAGCCCCGCCCCCCTCGCCCGCCCGCCGATGTCGAGCCGCCGCCTACCCCGCGTTGACCTGCGCCAGGGCTTCCTTGAAGTACGCGACAGTGCGCGCCACGCCCTCACGGAGCTCGATCCGAGGCTCCCAGCCGAGCATTGCGCGAGCCCGACTGATGTCGGGTTTCCGCACTTTCGGATCGTCCTCGGGCAGCTCCCTGTACTCGATCGGGCTCCGGGATCCGGTCACCTCGAGCACGATGTGCGCCAGTTGCGCCACCGTGAACTCGTTGGGGTTGCCGATGTTGGTCGGCTGCGCGTCGCCGTCCATGAACAGCCGGTAGATCCCCTCGATCTCGTCGTCGACGTAGCAGAAGGAGCGGGTCTGGTTGCCCTCACCGTAGATGGTCAGCGGCTCACCCTGCAATGCCTGCACGATGAAGTTGGACACCACTCGGCCGTCGTGCGGCCGCATCCGCGGGCCGTAGGTGTTGAAGATCCGGACGATGCGGGTATCGACGCCGTGGAAGCGGTGATAGGCCATGGTCATGGCCTCGGCAAAGCGTTTGGCTTCGTCGTACACGCCGCGGGGCCCGATCGGATTCACGTTGCCCCAGTACGCCTCAGTCTGCGGATGCACCAGCGGATCGCCGTACACCTCGGAGGTCGAGGCGAGAAAGAACCGTGCTCCCTTGGCCCGCGCCAGGCCCAGCGCGTTGTGCGTGCCTAACGCGCCCACCTTGAGCGTGGCGATGGGATGCTCGAGGTAGTCGATCGGCGATGCCGGTGACGCAAAGTGGAGAATTCCGTCCAGCGGGCCGGCGACGTAGGTGAACGTCGAGATGTTGTGCCGCACAAACTCGAACCGCTCATCCCCCATGAGATGGGCGATGTTGTCCGGGTTCCCGGTGATGAAGTTGTCGAGACCGACCACCCGATGGCCATCGCGGAGAAAGCGGTCGGCAAGGTGCGACCCCAGGAAACCCGCGGCGCCGGTGATGAGGACTCTCACGCGCCTCTCCGGCCGATCGAGTGGTACGTGAAGCCGAGCGACCGCATTTTCTCCGAGTTGTAGAGGTTGCGGCCGTCGATGACGACCGGGCGGCGCAACGTCTCCTTGATCCGCGCGAAGTCCGGGTGGCGGTACTCGTTCCAGTCCGTCACGACGACCAGCGCATCGGCGCCGACGAGGGCGTCGTAGTTGGTCTCGGCGAATCCGATGCGGGCGCCAAGCTTGTGCCGGGCTTCCTCCATCGCGGCCGGGTCGTGGGCGGTGGCGGTCGCGCCGCTGCACAGGAGCTGCTCGATGAGCACCAGCGACGGCGCCTCGCGCATGTCGTCGGTGTTGGGCTTGAAAGCGAGGCCCCAGATCGCGACGTGGGCCCCGTCCACCGACCCGCCTAACGCCGTGCTGAGTTTCGCGAACAGGCGCTGCTTTTGCCGCTCGTTGGCCTCTTCCACGGCATCGAGCACCGCCAGCCGGGCGCCGTACTCTCGCGCCGTGCGCACCAGCGCCTTGACGTCCTTGGGAAAACACGATCCGCCGTAGCCGGGACCGGGAAACAGGAACGAGGGCCCGATCCGCGCATCCGAGCCGATCCCCTTTCGCACCAGGTCCACATCCGCCCCGACCTGCTCGCACAGGTTGGCGATCTCGTTCATGAACGAGATCCGCGTCGCCAGCATGGCGTTGGCGGCGTACTTCGTCATCTCCGCCGAGGCGATGTCCATGAAGATGATCGGCTTGCCCGTGCGCACGAACGGCGCGTACAGCTCCGCCATCACGCTGCGGGCGTGATCCGA
>Ga0105106_10002109_pt1 | contig 14334 bp, 6 predicted proteins | sample PPLLaktember2015_5_FD_79109 | JGI IMG/M metagenome (GOLD analysis project Ga0105106, IMG submission 79109) | Freshwater sediment microbial communities from Prairie Pothole Lake near Jamestown, North Dakota, USA - PPLs Lake P8 Core (1) Depth... | ecosystem: Environmental > Aquatic > Freshwater >...
ACACACGAAGAATATCCACCCGGTCACGGGTTGGAATAATCAGGCTGACCAGGGGCGCGGGCGTGGGGATGGGGAATCGCGCATGATAGGTTCCACGATAGGGTCCATCCTCAGCAATGGCGCCCAACGTGAGCAAGTGCTCCTTCAACGCTCTTAATCCCGCTTGATGGGCATAGTCCTTGTTATCAAGTGTCAGGGCTGTCGATGCAACATGGGCTCGCCAGTGATAAAGCACCCTGGGAATATGGCGAACATTCTCCGGTGAAATGCGCGAAGCACAGCGAAGCGCCAGATCATAGTCCTGCGAGCCTTCGAAACCGGGGCGGAAACCGCCAAGTTCACGGACCAAATGGGTGCGGTAAACCCCAAGGTGGCTGACCATGTTCTGGGAGTAAAACAGATCAGGATTCCAGTCTGACTTGAAATAGGGATCATATCGCCCTCCCGTTTCATCAATTTTGTCTTCATCCGTGTAGACCAGGTCAGCATCAGGAAAGCGGTTGATTTCCACTGCTACGTGATAAAACGCGTGCGGGGGAATCAAATCATCCTGATCCATCAGGGCGATGTATTCACCGGTGGCCATTTCAAGCGCAGTATTGGATGCGCGGCAGATATGTCCATTGGTGTTCCTGCAAGACACCCTGATACGCGAATCGGTCTGGCGATAGTGCTCCAGGATTTGTCGTGCCTCCGACTGCGTGGAGGCATCATCGGCGATGCAAAGTTCCCAATGGGGATATAACTGCGCAATAACCGAGTCGAGTGCCTGACGAAGATAATCCGCCGGTGGGTTGAAGACAGGCATGACGATGGATATCAGTGGCTTGTTTGGCAACGAGGGGATCTGCTTTGCAATGGCCTGTATATCCGCCTCAGTCAGGGTATCGTTTAGATGGATAAAATCTTCGTAATCAATACTCGCGTAACGAGTAAGACGGCTTTCTGCGCCGCGTAGATATGCGCTCTGCAGGTTAAGAAAAATATCGGGCCAGGCTATCTTGGTTGAATCGTCAAGGAGGTGGCGCTGATTCTGTCGATGTCTGTCGAACAGAACGCGTGCCAATCTCCGACAGTAACTCTCTACCCAAGTAATACGGTGGATGATCAGGTTGCTTTGGGTGAATCGCCCTGTTGATTGGCAGGGTGACCAGTACAAGGCGCTTACACCTTCTGGCAGGTAGAAAACCTCCCTGATACTGCCTCTGCGATTAGATGGGATCGGTACAAAGCTCGTGTCGCCAGCCCCTTTGCCAAGATTGAAGTAAAGTCTGGCGACCCGGTTTCCTGTATGCCGTGTCAGTGCAGCCTCCAGGTAATACCAGCCCGACTTGAACCTGGCTGACCCCCACTTCATTGAAAATTTTGGGTCGTCCCCCAAGGCGACCCATTCGCCCTGGATTGGGTCTATGGACTTGATATCCACTTCCGGCTGCAACGTGACTGAAATCCACCTGCGCGGCAGCAGCAACAGGAGTTTTTCAAGCAAGCCAACCCATCTAGGCATGGGCAAGAGCTTCTCACGGACTTCTTTTTTAAGCTGTAATCGACTTATTGTCACGACTGGGATTGATAGCATTCAAGCGCTTCATCAATCCGGTCAAACAACTGCAAAGTCCCATTCCCCAGAACTGCGGCACGATCACAATGTTCCTTTATATATGCCGGATTGTGGGAGACGATAATCATGGCCTTGTCTTTTCGTTCTTCAAACAACTGGGTATGACATTTTTCATGAAAACGGCTGTCACCTACTGCCACAACTTCATCGATGAGATAGCAGTCAAAATCAATAGCCATCGAAAGCGCGAAGGCGAGTCGCGCTCGCATGCCTGATGAATATTTTTTGACAGGTTCCCGAAGATAGGATCCCAGCTCCGAGAAAGCCTCGACAAATGGAATGGATGGCTCAATGGGGGTGCCATAGACCCGGCAGATGAACCGCAAATTATCCAAGCCTGTAAGACTTCCCTGAAATCCACCTGTGAATGCCAGCGGCCAGGACACGCTCATCGTCCTGCGTACATGCCCGCTAGTGGGCAGTTCGGCACCACTAATAAGACGGATCAGCGTGGACTTTCCGGCTCCGTTACGACCAAGGATGCCGATTTTCTCGCCTCGATGAATTGTTAAATTCACATCATGCAGAACCTGCCTGGGACCATGGCGAGTGCCATAAACCTTGCTGACATTCTCGATGCTGATCATTCCGGCTCGACCCTGAGTTGGGTTTGCCGTGCCAGCGACAGCCCCACCAGCAGCAGAACCAGATTGACCGATGAAAAATACGCCAGGTTGTAGTGCGCGGTGACCCGCTCACCGTAATAGCCATGACGCAGCATTTCAACACCATGAACCATTGGAACCCATAGCAGAACTTCTTGCAGTGCTCTAGGCAACCAGTCAATCATGAAGACGGCGCCCGAAAGGGGAAACATCAGATAAGTTATGGTGTGCCAGACGCGATCGACGACTTCTGATCGTTCCGAAATGGAACCGATCACCAGGCCGAGCCCCACCGAAAACCAGACCAGCATCAGCCAGGCAAAGACCATGGTAAGTACATCTGCCGGTGCACTCATCCAGCCAATGGAAATAAAAAAGAGGGATAGCACGACCAGGGAGATGGTCGCACCGGCGATTTCCAGAACAAGCCGCGCCAGAAAGATATCGATCACCCGTACATTCCGGTGATACATCAGGCTAAGGTTGGGGGCGATTGCCAGATTGCAGCGGTTGACTGCGTTGCGCCACAAAAGCACTGACGAATAACCCGTCAAGGCAAACGAAACGATATCGATGTGGTGTTCATGGCCAAGTCTGAGCAAGGTCCACAAGCCGGCCACGCCCAAGGTAAACAGCATGGGTTCGACAAACACCCACATGAAACCGATATTGTGCCGGCCGAATCGGGTAAGAATTTCACGCATCAGCAAGGCACCAATCACCCTTGCCTGGATGGTCAAAGAACGCTTGAATCCGGCATTGACAAAGCCCACCACGTTCAGTCCTGATGTTCCTTGACGCCTGCAATCAGGAGGCTGAGTACGCCCCAGGCGACGAGTCCAAGCGCCAGGGTCGCTGCGACATTGCGCAGGCGCCTTGGCTCGACCGCGACGTCTGGCCTGCCGGGCTCTACAATGCGATCAAGGTAGAGTTGCTTGCGTTGCGCCTCGTTGCGGGCCTGCTCCAGAGAAGCCAGTGCTGTCGCCGGCTGTTTGTCGGCAAAGGCACGATTCAGCGCAAGGCGCTCGTACTCGGCCGCCTTGCTGCTGAGCGAACGCTCTCCGCCAGCCACTTTCGCCGTCTCCTTTTGTATTTCCGCTTCGAGAATGCCAACCCGTCGCTGCAGTACCGAGACTTGCGGATTCTTGGGGGCAAGACTTCTGACTTGAGCCAGTTGGGATTTCGCTGCGATGAGTTCGTCCTGCAAGCGACTGACTTGCTGTAGCTGCAAGGCGGACTGTTTCTCCGGATCAAACACTGTCTTTTCACTCCGGTAGCGGGACACTGCCAAGGCGGCTGCGCGAGCGTTCTCTTCTGCGACATCTACCTCGGCCTGAGCGTAACGAATCATGTCCTGGCGGGAACGCTCGTTGAGTTGGTTTATTAGCGCCTCACCCATGTCCAGCAGCATTTGATTTATGCGGTGAGCTTCATCGGCATTGAAAGCGCGCACTCGCAGGGTGGAAATACTGGAGAGCGTGTCGAGTTGAACACTTACCTGTTTCTGATAATAACGATGCAGCGCTTCAAAGCTGTTATCCATATCAAGCTCTGGGAAGCGGCTGAGAAAGTCTCCTTCCCCATAGCTCTGGCTCAGTTTCAATTGCGTGTCCAGCTTGCGCAGTGCATCTCTCGACAGGATGAAATCGTGGACGGTATACGTGTCATCCTGCGAACGAGTCAGACCCGCCCCTTGCAATATTGCGCCGAGACTTGTGATGGTCTGCTGCTGGGGACTACGAATGATGAAGCGGGATTCTGAAATGTAAACGTCCGAGGCGATCAGGCCAAAATACAGGATGGCCAGCAGGGTCGGCACAACCACTGTCGCTAGAAACAGCCGGTTGATACCAGATAATTTTTGCTTGAGCGTGGACAAGATGGTTTGACCTGAATTGGGCATCGGACGAATTATCTCATCCTATTCGACTCGGGATATCTATCGTGAATCTCCAGGTTTTTTTCGATTTGGTGCCCGGGACGACTTTTGACTTCAAATCCAGCACCGTTGCCCCACCTGCAGCATTGACCCCCTACACCAGACCCGCACTTGATCCGGGAATATCCAGGCGCGTGTAGAGGTTGCCGTTCAACACGCCATGCTCCTTGATGGCGAAATAGAGCTTGCGCCAGCCGGCACGTATCCAGGGCAGAGCTTCCAGCAAGCTCAGGGGCGATGGTGCTGATAATGGGGGATAAAAGGCTTCAGTGCGCTGGCTGACAGGTGCTAGAGCATTGGCCGCAGGGCCGACATGCGAAAGGTGTTTTCCACCTGCGGTTCCGGCTCGCCGGGCGGCTGGTGCGGCAAGCTCTTGTAAAAACCCGGATCGCGGGGTACTTGCGAATGGCGGTTTCCTTCTGGAAGGGCAATTCTTACGGGTAGTCGTCACGACTTGCCGTGTGGCTGTGCGCTAATGGCAGGTATAATTTAGTCGGTCGCGAGCCACTGCGAGTGGTGCTACGACACCAACAGCAATGACGGCGCGGCTTGTGTCAGCTATCGCTTTCCAACCACTGGCAAGCTACTGTCAGGAACGCGCTGGCGTCTGAATGAACACGTTCGGGCAGGATATCCCAGCCTGGAAATCCCGAATGTGGAGTGCGCCCTGCCGCCCTACCCGAGGGATCTGATCAAATTTCCAGTTGGTGCGCCCGTAAAACGGTGATCAACCTGCTTGACTGGAAAGCCACGGATGATTGCAGCATGAATGGTGAGTTGCCCTTGATCTGGACAAAAGCTTGGATAACGGAAGGCTTTACGGCTCTGCAACTCGCGGCCATGAACGGCAAAGAGGCCTCTCTCCGTCATCTGCTCGAACCGATGGCTGCCCTGCCCGCCAAGGTCCGCCAGGCCATGACGGCCGGGGATAGAGCCGAGAAAAGGAACAAGGGCACGGTATTTCCGCTACTGGGCGGGACCCGGTCACGGGATTGAGCTTTGGGCTGACTGACGGATCGATGGGACATCAGCAAACGAAAATTGCAATTGTGGGCGTTGCCTGGCGCCTGCCGGGGCAGGAACAGGGGCCCCTCTGGCCCAACCTTGTGGCGGGCAGGGACCTGGTGACCACGGTGCCCAAGGACCGTTGGTCGCAGGATGCCTATTTTCATCCGAGCAGGTCTGCTCCAGGCTTCACTTATAGCGCTGCCGCCGGCACCCTGGGCAAAGTCGACGGCTTCGACGCGGCTTTCTTTGGCATCTCTCCCCGCGAAGCCGAACAACTGGATCCGCAGCAGCGTCTGCTGCTGGAGATGGCCTGGGAGGCGTTCGAATCGGCGGGCATCCCGCCGTCGTCGGTGAAGGGCGAACATGGTGGCGTGTTCATCGGCTTTTCCGGCTCGGACTGGTCCTACCGCCGCGCCGACGACCTGGCATCGTTCGACGCCACCTCAATGACCGGCCAGACTGGCAGCGTGGCGGCCAACCGCATCTCCTATCAGTTCGACCTGCGCGGTCCCAGCATTGCGGTGGATACCGCGTGCTCGTCGTCGCTGGTGGCCTTTCACCAGGCCTGCCAGTCCATCGCCAGCGGTGAGTCGACACTGGCGCTGGCAGGGGGCATCTGCCTGCATCTTCACCCTTATGCATTCGTTGGTTTTTCCCGCGCCTCGATGCTCTCGCCGCGCGGCATCTGCAACGTGTTCGACGCTGCAGGCGACGGCTATGTGCGTTCCGAGGGCGGCGGGCTGTTCCTGCTCAAGCCTTTGTCGCGGGCACTCGAAGATGGCGACCGCATCTTCGCGGTAGTGGCTGGCAGTGGAATGAACTGCGACGGGCGCACCAACGGCATCACCGTACCGGGCGTCGAAACCCAGGCCGAACTGCTGAGCGACGTGTATCGAAGGGCCGGCATCGACCCAGCCGAACTCGACTACATCGAGGCCCACGGTACCGGCACGGCTGTTGGCGATCCCATTGAGTGCCGCGCGCTTGGCATGGCGCTCGGCCAAAGGCGTGCAGCCGACAAACCGCTGCTGATCGGCTCGGTGAAAAGCAACCTGGGCCACCTGGAGACCGCCTCGGGCGTGGCCGGGCTGGTTAAGGCCATCCTGTGCCTGCAGCACCGGGTGGTACCGCCCACCATCCATCTGAAGACACCCAACCCGAACATTCTTTTCGATGACTGGAACCTGCGAGTGGTGACCAAGGCCACGCCGCTGGATCCTTCCAGAAAATTGACCATCGGCATCAACTCATTCGGATTCGGCGGCGCCAATGCACACGTGGTGTTGCAGAGCAGCGACGATCTGCCGCGCGCTGCGCAGCCCGCCCCCACCCGACTGGCCATGATGCCGTTGATCATCTCGGGTCGCAGCGAGGCGGCCACGCAGGCCGCGGCCGCGGCCCTGGCTGCCCGCCTCGGCGAGCAGCCCGCGGACAGCCTGTACGATGTGGCCTACAGTGCCGCCTTCCACCGCGAGTTGCATGCCCACCGCGCAGTTGCCTTTGCCGACGATCGAGAAGATCTGATTGCCGCCCTGCAAGCCCATGCCAAGGGACAGTCCACTGACCAGTTGGTCAGTGGCGAAGCGCTGGCCAGCGCCTCGCATCCGGTGTTCGCCTACTCCGGCAATGGTTCACAGTGGGCAGGCATGGCGCGTGACCTGCTGCAGCAGTCAGAAACCTTCTGCAAGGCCATCCGTGCCGTCGACGCGCTGTTTCTCGATGCCGGGGGATTTTCCATCGAGGAGGCGTTACGCCTGCCCGACCAGGAACAACGCCTGGCGTTCACCGAGGTGACGCAGCCGCTGCTGTTCGCCATCCAGGTGGGGCTCACCGAGATGCTGCGCGAGTTGGGGGTAGTTCCGGCGGCGGTGGTCGGCCACAGCGTCGGCGAAGTGGCGGCGGCCTGGGCCTGCGGTGCGCTGGATCTGGCGCAAGCGGTGCAGGTGATCCATGGTCGCAGCACCCAGCAGGGACGCACCAAAGGTGCAGGTGTCATGACTGCAGTCGGCTTGAGCGAGGCGGCCGGTCGCGCACTGCTTACCGAATTCGCTCTGGAGGACAGCCTTGCCATTGCGGGCATCAACAGTAACCGTGGCATCACCCTGGCGGGCCGGGTCGAGGATCTGGCGCGGCTCGAGCAAGTGCTGATAGAGCGTGAGGTATTCCACCGCCGGCTGGATCTGGATTATGCGTTCCACAGTCCTGCCATGGAGGCCATCCGCGCGCCATTGCAGCAGGAGCTTGCTGCGCTGAATCCGCAGCGTGGCGAGTTGCCGTTCTATTCCACCGTCACCGGCAACCGCTTGGGCGGGGATCATCTGGACGCGGATTACTGGTGGCGCAATATTCGTGAACCGGTGCGGTTCCAGGCCAGCATTGAGGCCTTGATCAGCGACGGCTTCAACGTGTTCGTCGAGATGGGTCCCCACGCCGTACTGCGTACCTACATCAACGACTGCCTGCGGAGCAGCGCCAGCCAGGGGCGTGTCATCACCACGCTCCAACGCGGCGATAGCAGTGCCCGCCGGGTCAGGGCGGCCTGCTGTCATTTACTGGTGGCCGGGGCACCGCTCGACCTGCGCCAATTGTTCCCGGCGCATGGCCGCTTCGTGGACCTGCCGCATTATCCGTGGCAGCGCGAGCGCCACTGGCATCCTCTCACCAGCGAGGGCTACAACCTCATCAATCGCTACCCGCAGCACCCGCTGCTCGGGTACCGGCTGCACGAGAATGCCGGCCAGTGGGAGAACCACCTCGACACCGTACGCTACCCCAATCTCGCCGATCACGCAGTGGGCGAGGCGGTGGTGTTCCCGGCCGCGGGCTTTATCGAGATGGCTTTGGCGGCTGCGCGGCTGTGGCATGGGGACGAAGCCCAGGAGATCGAGGATCTGGAGATTGTCGCGCCGCTGCTGCTCGAGGCACAGCCCGCCAAGACCGTGCGACTGGCTATCGAACCTGATGATGGCCGCTTCACCATCAAAAGCCGCGAGCACCTGGACGACAAACCCTGGCTGCTGCACGTGGTGGGGCGCCTGCCAGGCAAACCACAAGGGGGCGTCGGACCCAAACCGCTGGCGTTCCCGCTTGACCTGCCGACCACCGACAGTGCGGCACACTACGCTTCGACAGCGCGGGTTGGCCTCAACTATGGCCCCGCCTTCCGAGCGGTGGATGCCATCTGGAAGGGCGACGGCGAGGTATTGGCAAGACTCGTGGTGCCGGCCGCCATCGACGGCGAATTGGCCAGTCACCAGTTGCATCCAGCATTCCTCGACGCTGCCTTCCAGCTTCTGGTGGACATCCTCTGCGACGAAATCGGAAGCCACGGCGGGATCGCATTTGTTCCGGTCAAGGTGGGCCGACTGCGGCTGTACCGGCCCACACAACCGGCTCACTACGCCACGGCGCACTTGCTTCGTCGCAGCCCGCGCTCGGTGGTGGCCAATTTCCTCCTCTACGACCAGGCAGGTCTGCCTGTCGCGGAACTGGACGAGGTACGGTTCCGCGGCGTGTTGCTGCGCCGTAGCCTAGGCGAACATACCGGCTATCTGCGTTTCGAAACAGTGGCCAAGCCCCACCCGCAAGTGTTACCGCCGGCACTGCCACCCTTTGGCAGCCTGCCGGATGTCTGCCGGGCGACCCTGCATGCCCCGGAGCAAATTCAGGCACGCCGGCTTTACCAGGATGAAGTGGAGCCGCTGCTCGACGTGCTTTGCGCCGCCTTCGCCAAGCAGGCTCTGAAGCAACTGGCCGGCAGGCATGCCGGGGTAAACCCGGCCCGGCTGCTGCAAAGCGGCACGGTCGCTGCTGCCTTCGAACCCTACCTGCAACGCCTGGTGGGTATGCTGCTGGAGGACGGGGTGCTCGAGCCGGACGGCGATGCACTGGCCTGGGTCGCTAGCGCAACCGTACAACCCGATGCAGCGGACATCTGGCGCAGCCTGCTGGCGGACTATCCTGATTATGCTGCCGAGATCCTGTTGCTGGGACGCGTTGGCCACAACCTCTTAACCGTGCTGACCGGCAAGGTCGAGCCGGCAGCACTGCTGCCGAACGACCCGACCCACCCCCTGCTTAGCCACTACCTGAGTGGCTCGCCGTCTCTGCAACCCCATGGCCTCGCCATCATCCGACTGGTAACCGCGGTGCAGGCATCACTGCCGCCGGGTGCACGCCTCAGGGTGCTGGAATACACCAGCTGCCGCTCTCATTTGGCGGCACAGTTGCTGCCGCACCTCGATGCCGACCGCTGCGACTACCGCATCGCCGCCATGGACCCATCGACATGTCAGGCCATGGAGGTGCTTTGCGAGCGCTTCCCCGCGCTGGACACCCGGTTGCTCGACTTGCGTCATCCACCCGAGGCAGGCGAGCACTACGATATCGTCCTGCTGAGCCAGGAATTGGCGGCGGCGCCCGACCCGCAGGTACTGCTCGATGCCCTGGAAGCGCGGCTGGCATCGGGTGGCCTGATCGTGGTGGCTGAACAATCTCCTGCGCGCTGGAGCGACCTGGTGTTCGGGTTGCAGCCGGACTGGTGGCGGCAGGATGGAGGTGGCCGACCCATTCCACGCTTGCACCCGGCCAGGATCTGGCAGGGTCTGTTGGCCGCGCAAGGCTTCGCCGAGGTGCAAGTGGTACATGAACTGCCTGGACGCACCCAAGGCCCCTATCTGTTGCTGGCACGGAAAACCCAGGCCGAAACTGACATGACCGCGTTCACCCCGGCGGAAGAACGCAGCTGGCTGCTGGTCTGTGATCCGGACGGCGAGGGAGCGGTGCTGGCCGAACTGCTTGCGACGCGCTTGCGTGCTGCCAGACAGCGGGTGTTCAGCGCTGCGGCTGGGCCTGGCTTCCGGCGCAGCAGTGCCGACGCTTACGAGTTGCGGGTTGACGCAGCCAGTGACCTTCGGCACCTGCTCGAGCATATCCGCGAACTGCACGGCAAGCCTGCCGGCATTGTTCTGTTGCATGGCCTGCTGGCACCTGCCGGGCAGGATGTGGGCGAGCGCTGCGTCGTGGCTGCAGAACTGGTGAAGGCATGCGCCTCTACCCATATCGCGCCAGATCTGCTGCTCGTCTCCTGCGGCGACACCGCAGACCTGCTGCCGGCTGATCGAACCGGAAGCATCGACGACGCGACGCTGTGGGGCTTTGGCCGCACGCTGATGAACGAGTACCCGGAGCAGCGCATCCGCCTGCTGGAACTCGCCGATCCGCACGATCCCGAACACCTGGCCGAAACCATTGCCATTGAATTACTCGCCCCGGATGCCGAGGACGAGGTGATCTATGGTCGACAGGGCCGTTATGTGCCCCGGTTGCGCACGGTTGCGCTGGCCGAACTGGTCGAACCCCCCTCTGACGCCAGGCAGGGAGGGGGGATCAATCGGCTCGATTTCACTACCCCGGGGCCACTCAAGCACCTCCTGTGGCGCCCGCAATCACTCGCCGCCCCAGTCGATGGCCAGGTGGAAATCGCGGTGAGGGCCGCCGGCCTGAATTTCCGCGACGTCATGTATGCCATGGGGCTATTGTCCGACGAAGCGGTGGAACACGGCTTTGCCGGACCAACCCTGGGCATGGAGGTGGCCGGCGTGGTGAGCGCCGTTGGTCCAGGGATAAGCGAACTGGCAGTCGGTGACGAAGTGATCGCCTTCGCGCCTGCCAGCTTTGCCGAGAAGGTTGTCACCCCCGCTGCCGCAGTGGTGCACAAGCCTGCAGGCTGGTCCTTCAATGCCGCTGCCACGGTGCCCACAGCATTCTTCACCGCCTATTACGCACTGCAGCACCTGGCGCAGTTGCAACCCGGCGAACGGTTGCTGGTCCACGGCGCGGCAGGTGGCGTCGGCCTGGCCGCCATCCAGCTGGGCAAGGCACTGGGCGCCGAGATCTTCGCGACCGCCGGCAGCGATGCCAAGCGCGACGTAGTACGTCTGGTCGGAGCCGATCACGTGCTGGACTCACGCTCGCTGGCCTTTGCCGACGACGTGCTGGCACTGACCGGCGGCAAGGGGGTGGATGTGGTGCTCAACTCGCTCGCGGGCGAGGCCATCAACCGCAACCTCAGGGTACTGCGCCCGTTCGGGCGCTTCCTGGAACTGGGCAAGCGTGATTTCTACGAGAACACCCGCATCGGACTGCGGCCGTTCCGCAACAACATCACGTATTTCGGCATCGACGCCGACCAGCTGATGGCCGAGCGCCCGGCGCTGACCCGGCGACTGTTCGGCGAGCTGATGAAGTTGTTCGAGCAGGGCGAGCTCAGCCCGCTGCCCTATCGCGCCTTCCCTGCCGCACAAGCGGTGGAGGCCTTTCGCTACATGCAGCAATCGAGGCAGATCGGCAAAGTGGTGCTGAACTTCGATGACGGCGTCGGCTCGGTACAGCGACTCGCCCCGCAGCCGCTTAGCCTGCAGCTCGATCCACAGGCGACCTACCTGGTCACCGGCGGCATGCGCGGCTTCGGTCTGGCGACCGCCTGCTGGCTGGCGCGCAAGGGTGCCCGCCACCTGGTACTGCTCAGCCGCCGCGGCGCCACTGACCAGGAGGGTGCGACGAGCATCGTCGCCCTGCAGGCCAAGGGTGTGCAGGTGCGCACCGTGGCCTGTGATGTGAGCGACCGCGGCGCGCTGGAGGCGGCATTGCAGAAGCTGCGCACCGAGTTGCCGCCGTTGCGCGGCATCGTGCATGCCGCAATGGTGATCGACGATGGGCTGGTGCGCAGCCTCGATGCCGAACGCATCCGCAAGGTGCTGGCGCCGAAGGTGCTCGGGGCGCGTTACCTGGACGCATTGACCCGCGACGATCCGCTCGACTTCCTGATTTTTTATTCTTCTGCCACCACGCTGTTCGGCAATCCTGGACAGGCCAGCTACGTAGCCGCCAATCGCTACCTTGAGGTACTGGCCGCGCAGCGACGAGCCGCCGGCCTGCCGGCCCTGGCGGTCAGTTGGGGCGCTATCGACGATGTGGGATACCTTGCCCGGCACACCGAGATCAAGGCTGCGCTGCAGTCGCGCATGGGGGGCGCAGCGCTGAACTCCTGCGAGGCGCTGGACGTGCTCGAGCAACTGCTGATGCGCGACCTGTCGGGCCTGGGTGTGATGGACCTGGACTGGGCGGCGCTGCGTCGCTTCCTGCCCGGTGCGTTGTCGCCCAAGTTCCAGGAGCTCGGCCGCCAGGCCGAGGATGCCGGCGCCGGCGCCGAGGACCAGGAACAACTGCAGCGCTGGCTCGATGAACTGGACGACGAGGCACTGGCGGCGGCGTTGGCCGGGCTATTGAAGCAGGAGATCGGCGAGATTTTGCATATCGCCCCGGAACGCATTGCCGACGACCGTTCCCTATATGATCTGGGCATGGATTCACTAATGGGCATAGAACTGGTGGCAGCGGTGGAAGTGCGCTTCGGTGTGAGCCTGCCGATCATGGCACTCAGCGAAGGGCCCACGGTAGGTCGGCTGGTGGACCGCATCGTGCGCCAGTTGCGCACACCGCAAGCTGAACAAACGGCAACTGACGAAACCCTGGATGCCGTGCAGCGCCTGGCCACCCAGCATGGCAGTGAAGCGGATGCGGACACCGTGGCGGGGGTGGCCAGCGCAGTTCGTGACAGTCGCGTCGATGGCAGTCTGCTGCGAGGCGACGAATGATTGGCCGCAGCAAAGGCGGGCTCACCGGCCAACTCAAGGAGCAGTTGATCAAGCAGGCTTTGGAGCGGCGGGTGCGGCGGGCTGACAAGGACAATACGGTGCCAGCAGCCGGTATCGCACCGGCGAGCGAAATACCGGAGTGTTTCTACCGTTTCGACCAGCATCCGGGCTATCAGCAGCTGCGCATCATCAAGGAGGGCGCGCAGCGCCTTGGCATCCCCAATCCCTTCTTCCGCGCCCACCAGGGAACCGCCGGCAGCACCACCCGCATCGCCGAGCGCGACTACCTCAACTACTCCAGCTACAACTACCTCGGCCTGTCCGGCCATCCGATGGTCAACGAGGCTGCCAAGGCAGCCATCGACCGCTACGGCACCTCGGTCTCCGCCAGCCGCCTGGTATCCGGCGAACGCCCCATCCATCGCGAACTCGAAAAAGCCCTTGCCGAGACCCATGGTGTCGACGACGCAGTCGTGTTCGTAAGTGGTCACGCCACCAATGTCACCACCATCGGCTACCTGTTCGGCCCCAAGGATCTGGTGGTGCACGACGCACTGATCCACAACAGCGTGCTGCAGGGAATCAAGCTGGCCGGCGCCAGGCGGCTGCCCTTCCCGCACAATGACTGGCAGGCGCTGGATGCCTTGCTGGCCCGTGAAAGACGCCGCTTCGAGCGTGTGCTGGTGGTCATTGAGGGCATCTACAGCATGGACGGCGACTTCCCCGAGCTGCCTCGCTTCATCGAGGTGAAACGCCGCCACCATGCTTTCCTGATGGTTGACGAGGCGCATTCCTTTGGTGTGATGGGGAAGACCGGCATGGGCATCTCCGAGCACTTCGGCGTGGAGGGCCGCGACGTGGACATCTGGATGGGGACCCTCAGCAAGGCGCTGGCCAGTTGCGGCGGCTACATTGCTGGCGAACGTGCACTGGTTGAGCATCTCAAGCTGGCCGCGCCAGGGTTCCTGTACAGCGTCGGCATGGCACCCCCGCTTGCGGCGGCGGCACTGGCGGCGTTACAGCTGCTGCGGGCCGAGCCACAGCGGGTCAAGACCTTGCAGGCACGTGGTGCGCTGTTCCTCGAACTGGCGCAGGCTGCCGGCATCGACACGGCTTATAGCCAGGGGCTGGCCGTGATCCCGGCAATCACCGCCAGCTCCATCAAGGCGGGAAGGCTATCCGAGGCGCTGTTCCAGCGTGGCATCAATGTGCAGCCCATCCTCTACCCTGCCGTGGAAGAAAAGGCTGCGCGGCTGCGCTTCTTCGTCAGCGCCAGTCACAGCGAGGAGCAGATCCGAAGCACGGTGGCGGCACTGGCCGAGGAACTGGACCGGCTCTGAACGCGTTGGTGTGATTTTCCTCGAGCCAAACAGGGTGCAAAACCCGGCTGAGCCGGTGCGCCTTCTGTTGTGTACCAGCGGCGGACTGCACGGTGCCCGGGTAATGGCGCGACTGACCGCCGACCCGCGGGTGCGGGTGGTAGGGGTGGTGCTTTCCTCGCGG
>Ga0105106_10002110_pt1 | contig 14332 bp, 11 predicted proteins | sample PPLLaktember2015_5_FD_79109 | JGI IMG/M metagenome (GOLD analysis project Ga0105106, IMG submission 79109) | Freshwater sediment microbial communities from Prairie Pothole Lake near Jamestown, North Dakota, USA - PPLs Lake P8 Core (1) Depth... | ecosystem: Environmental > Aquatic > Freshwater >...
CGGTGGTCGGGGATGCGGCGGCCCGGCAGTATATCGCCGAAAACGGCCTCCTGCAAAAGGGTACTATGGTGACGTCTCCCGATGGCCCGGCTGTGCAAGACATGCCGAAGCCGTTGGATCTCTCCGAAGTCGGCGTCATGGAAGAGATGGAAGACATCAAGTCGGCACTGGTAACGCTCGGGTACAGGACTCGGATCTTCAATGTCAACAGTGACATCTTCCGCCTGATCGATTTCCTCCGCGCCGAGAAACCGGACCTGATTTTCAATCTCGTGGAGTGTCTCGAGAACGAATCACTCCAGGAGATGAATGTCGCGGGTCTGTACGAACTTCTCAAGATTCCCTACACGGGAGCGGGTCCGCTGGCCCTCGGGACCGCGCTGCACAAGCCCCGCGTCAAGGAGATCCTCCGCGCGCGCGGCATCCCCACACCGGAATCCCAGGTGTTCCGCGCCGCCGACCGGATCAGCCTCAAAGACGGACTGACCTTCCCGCTGATCGCTAAACCGGCACATGAAGACGGGAGCGTGGGCATCAGCGATGCGTCGATCGTGAGCAATCTCGCCGAGCTGCGCAAACAGGTCCTCCATATACACCGCGAGTTCGATCAACCCGCACTTGTGGAACAGTACATCGAAGGACGCGAACTGAATGTGGCAATCCTCGGCTACAAGCGTCCGCAGGTGTTGCCGATCTCCGAAATTGATTTTTCCGGACTCCTGCCCGGCATGCATCACATCGTGAGTTATGAAGCCAAGTGGCTGAACGGCACCGTGGCTTACAAAGGCACGCAGGGCGTCTGCCCGACCAAGCTTCCCCCCGGCAAAGACGCCGAGCTCAAACGTCTTGCGCTTGAGTGCTTTCACCTGATTGGCTGCCGCGACTACGCACGGATCGATTTTCGTCTCACGCCCGGCGGCGATGCGTACGTGCTGGAGGTCAATCCCAATCCCGATATCTCTGACGATGCGGGATTTGCCCGCTCTGCACGGACCGCGGGTTTCTCTTTCCCCGATACGATCGGCAAAATTGTGGAATCCGCACTGGAGCGTGCACAGTGAGCGGGACTTCTCCCACCGTTATCCGGCCGCTGCGCCGTGCAGACCGAGAACAGCTCCAACGCCTGGTGGAAGCGACCGGTGTGTTTTCCCCGGCCGAGATCGCAATCGCGCTCGAATTGATCGACGCCGTGCTGGACAAGCCAGGTCAAAAAGACTATTGCATCGCTGTGAGCGATGAAGATGGATCGCCCGTGGGCTACTATTGCCTGGGTCCCACGCCGGGGACAAGCGGCACATATGATCTGTACTGGATTGCGGTCGCACCGTCGCATCATGGGCGGGGTATCGGATCTGCTCTCGACGCACACGCCGAAGCGCTCGTTCGCTCGTCCGGTGGTCGTCTCATCGTCGCAGAGACATCTTCGACCCCTCGCTACGATGCCACGCGGGCTTTCTACCACCGTCGCGGATACGCCGAGTTGTCCCGCATACGGGATTACTACAGCGCCGGTGATGATCTTGTGGTACTCGGCAAATATCTTGTCCCATTACACGGAGGATGAAAGGCACGTATGGAACTCTGGCAGGAGATGCTGCGGCAGAGTGTGGACAGCGGTAAAGACCTCGTAGATCGTTTCGGGTTCAACAAAGAGCTGGCGGACCGGCTGAACGGTTTGTTCCACATTCGGATCAACCCCTACTATCTCAGCTTGATTCGGTACCCGGGTGATCCTATCTGGCTTCAATGTATACCCGACGCGAAGGAACTCGAGGAGGACGGTCTCCCGGAAGACCCCCTCGCCGAAGATTCCCACAGTCCCGTGCCGAGCATCGTTCACCGCTATCCGGATCGCGTGCTGTTTCTGACGACAAGTCAATGTTCGATGTACTGCCGTTTCTGCACGCGGAAGCGGAAAGTGGGCGATTCGAACAAGATTAACATGAAGTACATCCAGGACGGAATTGACTATATTGCCGCGCACCCGGAGGTGCGCGATGTGATCCTGTCCGGCGGTGATCCGCTGATGCTCACCGACTTCATGCTGGAGAGGATCCTGGCGGGCCTGCGGGCCATCCCGCACGTGGAGATCATCCGCCTGGGCACGAAAATGCCGTGCGTGCTGCCCCAGCGATTCACGCCGAAGCTGATGCGCATGCTCCGGAAGTACCATCCCCTCTACATCAACACCCATTTCAACCACCCGTGGGAATGCACCCCCGAGGCCAAACGGGCGTGTGAAATGATTGCCGACGCCGGCATCCCGCTAGGGAACCAAGCGGTGCTGATGAAGGGGGTGAATGACGATCCCGATACCATGCTCGAACTCATGCGCAAACTTCTTGTCATGCGCGTGCGCCCGTACTACCTCTACCAGGCGGATATCACGAAGGGCGCCAACCATTTCCGCACACCGGTAAGTGTCGGACTGGATATCATGGACAAGTTGCGCGGGCATACATCCGGTCTCGCCATTCCTTCTTTTGTCATCGACGCGCCCGGAGGGGGAGGGAAGATCCCGCTCCTTCCGCAGTACGTGCTCGGGCGGAACGGCAACCAGATCATTCTCCGCAACTACAAGTACGACATCTTCACGTATCCGGACGTCGAGGAAGAACCGAAGATTCCTACGCCGACCGTGGAGCGCCGGTACACGCGCCGCAAGGCACGACCGGCCCGCGTGCGTCCACAATACATCAGGGAGGATGTGCAGGTGTGAGCGATTTGTCGGGATGTTGACAAGGACATCGCGCCGGCCGGGACTCCCCCGCGCCGGCGCCGCCGTTTTATTGCCTCTCTCTCGCGCAATCCGTAGATTATTCCGATGCGCATTCCAGACGACAAGATCGAGGATGTCCGCAACGCCGCCGATATCGTGGAGGTGATCGCCTCCACCGTGCGCCTCAAGAAGCGCGGGCGGAGCTATGTCGGCCTGTGTCCGTTTCATCAGGAAAAGACGCCTTCCTTCACCGTCAGCCCGGACAAACAGATGTTTCACTGTTTCGGGTGCAGCAGGGGGGGGAATGTCTTCACGTTTGTGATGGAGCGCGATAAGCTGACGTTCGTCGAGGCCGTCCGGTTTCTGGCTGATCGCGCGGGCATTCGACTTCCCTCCGCGGGCGGAGAACAACGCGAAGGTGATGCCGAGCAGGAACAACTCTACGAGATATGCAGAACTGCCGGGCTGCATTTTCAGGACAACCTCCTCAATCACATCGAGGGTCAACTGGCCCTCGAATACCTGCGGCACAGGGAGTTCACGGACCAGACGATCCGCGCATTCGGACTCGGCTACTCTCTCAACTCCTGGGAGGATCTTCTCCAGTTCGCCCGAAGGGAGCATCTTGATCCCACCCTCGTTGAGAAGGCCGGGTTGCTTGTGCGGAGGGAGGACGGTACCGGCTACTACGACCGTTTCCGGGGCCGGGTGATGTTCCCCATCCTCTCGGCCAGCGGTCGGACGATCGCCTTTGGCGCGCGAAAGCTCCGAGAGGACGACACCCTGGGCAAGTATATCAACTCCCCCGAGACGCCGATTTATTACAAGAGCAGGGTGCTGTACGGTCTGTATCAGGCCAGGGAGGCGATACGCGGCAAGGAGTTCGTGGTGCTTGTGGAGGGTTATGCCGACCTGATCAGCGTCGTCCAGGCAGGAATTGGGAATATCGTTGCATCAAGCGGGACGGCGCTTACCGAGGAACAGATCCAGCTGATCAGCCGCTATGCGCGGAATGTGACGCTGGTGTACGATGCGGATTCTGCAGGATCCAAAGCAACCCTGCGAGGGGGCGACCTCATCATTGAGCACGACCTGGATGTCCATGTGGCGGAATTGCCGGCAGGGGAGGATCCAGATTCCTTCATCCGGAAGAATGGCGGGAAGGCATTTGCCGCTCTCCTCGATGGGGCCGAGTCCTTTGTTGATTTCCGCGCACGACAATATCGTGCCGGCGGCTTTTTTGCCACCCCCGAGGGGAAAACGCAGGCGATCAGGTCACTGGTCGAAACCATCGCGAAATATCCCGATGAACTCAAACGCACCTTCTATCTGAAGCGTATCGCGCAGGAGTACGAGGTCTACGAAAGCGTGTTGCAGCGGGAAATGGAGAAGTTCGTGCAACGTCCTGCGTCCCAGCAACGCTTCGGCCGGAAGCAGGAACCCCCGCCCGAGACGCCCCCCGCCCGGGTGCCGGAGACGGCCCCGCACCCGGACCTGCCCATCCCGGCAGCGGAATGCGAACTCCTCCGTCTGATTCTAGAACAGAAAGGCGTGATGCTGCGCTATATCTTCTCGCGCATTGACAAAGACCTCCTCACCTCAGCGGCAGTGCGGCGTGTCATTGAGACTGTCGATGCCCACGAAGAGGGGGGCGAACCCTGGGAACCCGGCACGCTCATTGACGAGCTGGAATCCGAGGATGCCAAACAGCTGGTTGCACGCTTGATCATGCCCCAGCACGAGCTGAGCAAGGGTTGGAGGGAAATGGGATCGGACCCTCCGCCACCCGACCCCTTCACAATAGCCAATGATTGCATACTGCTCCTGCATCTGCAACGACTGGATGAAAAGATGCGGCTGGTGTACCAAACGATGAAGGATGCGGAGTTACGGGGGGAGGATATCTCGTCGTATCAGGAGGAAATACTCACCCTGCAGAAGGAAAAACGGGGACTCAAACCGAAATCCGCGGGCTAGCTCCGATGGGCGCCGTCGGGTTGCGGATCTACCCGGGGTACGGTATATTATTAACTTATGTCGACAGGTAAGCCTCGAGCGGGTTATCCCCGGAGAATTCTCGTCATCCGGACGGACAGGCTTGGCGACGTCATCCTCACGTTGCCAATGCTTCCATTGCTGCGGGAGTGGTTTCCGGACGCATACCTGGCGATGATGTTGAACCGTTACACGGGCGAGGTGGTGCGCGGCAATCCATCCCTGAATACGATTATCTGGGATGATTCTGAGGGTCGCCCCGCGAGCATGCCCCAGTTGCTCCCGGTGCTCAGGTCACATCATTTCGACACGGCATTCGTGGTTCGCCCGACGCCACGGTTGGCCTGGCTTGTTGCGCGGGCGGGCATTGGTGTACGGATCGGTTCAGGGTACCGTGCGTACAGTTTCCTTTTCAACCGGAAGATCTTCGAACACAGGAAAGACGCCCGGTTTCACGAACTGGAGTACAACCTCCACATGTTGGGCGCTCTGCGACCGGGGTTCACGGGAGAGGGGATACGCCCCCAGTTCGACATTCACATTGACCCCGTTGCCAGGTCGGCGATACGTGAGCGTATTAGTCAATCGCCTGTCGGCAAGCCTCTGATAGTTCTCCATCCGGGGAGCGGGGGATCAGCAAGAGACTGGCCTCCGGGCCATTTTGCCAGGTTGGCAGCGGCGATTGCGGGGGAGGGCAAGTATCGGCTGGCCGTCACCGGCGGGAAGGCAGAGGAGGATCTGGTTCGCATGGTTGGTGAGGCAGGGAAGACGGATTTGACGTTCGCGGGGACGCTGTCGATCCCGGAGCTGGCCGCCCTCCTCTCCGAGGCTAAGGTCGTGGTCGGGAACTCAAGCGGGCCGCTACACCTGGCCGCTGCAGTTGGGACGCGGGTTGTCGGACTATATCCGCAGATCACGGCCATGAGTGCCGCGCGCTGGGGGCCGTATACAGAACGAAAACGGGTATTTGTCCCTGCGAAGCCCGTGGATTGCAGGGAGTGCGCAGATGGCAGGCCGTGCGCATGCATGGCGAGTATTCCGGTCGATCTTGTGTGGCTTGCCGTGAAAGAACAGGCAGATGAATAGGCTCGCTGTATTTTCGGTAATCATTGCTGTTGGCGTGGCGGCCGTGTTCCCGGATGCGGCGGAGGCGCAACAGAAGGCAAGGAAGAAAACAACGAAGGCGGTCCCATCGCAGGTGCAGTCGCCCGCCCGCGCCGACAGCGTTGCGCGTTGGCGCGCGGACTCTCTGCAGGCGGTCTTGGGGACCCGGGCCGTTGCGGATTCGCTTGCGAAGAAGCGCTCAGCGGATTCTCTTGCCGCCCATCAAATGCGCCGCATCAAGAACGACGCTTTCCGAGTGGGGGAACGTCTGGTTTTTGACGTGAACTACGGCTACATCACCGCAGGCGAGGCGGTGATGGCAATCTCCGCATACGATACCGTCGCGGGGCGAAAGACCTTTCGGGTCCAGTTTACCGTGAACTCGCTTCCGAGCTTCTCGTGGATTTACAGAGTGGAAGACCGGTATTTGACCTTTATCGATGCGGAGGCGATCGCACCGTTGCGTTTCGAGCAGCATATTCGCGAGGGATCTTACAAAAGGGATTTCATCGCCGAATTCGACCATGTCAAGAAAATCGCGCAAACCAGCGACGGCCAGCATCCGATTCCTCCTTATGTGCACGATATCCTCTCCGCCTTCTACTACGTGCGAACTGTCGATCTGTCAACGTACAAAACCGGCGACATGTTGATGCTGCAGAACTTCTACAAGGATACGAGCTATGAGCTCGCTGTGAAGATCCTGGGAAGGCAGGAACTTGAGGTGGCGGCTGGCACCTTCCGGACTGTCGTCGTTGAGCCTCTTGTCAAAGAAGGTGGATTATTCAAGAGCGAAGGGAGAATCGTCATCTGGCTTACGGATGACGCCGTGAAGATGCCGATCCGTGTCAATACCAAAGTTGTTATAGGCTCCATCGACACTGAACTGCGCGAATATTCCGGCCTGATCGGGCCGGTGACGTCCCGCGTGCGATGAACAACAGCCCTCGAAGGCTCCTCCGATGAAACGAGTCAAAGAACGACCATCGCGCCGGTCCAGAACCGGACCGCATCTCGCGGCGGTAACTGCGAATCCGCGCGCGGACCTCGGGAAAGTGCGCACTATCGCCATCCGCACGAGAAAGAACAAAGTACATTCCGCCCAGTTTGCGGGTGTCTTCGACGCCAGGCGTGATTCATTCAAGGCATTTGCCCGCACGCTCCCGGACATTCTTGCCGCGCGGGATCTCGGGATCGCAATTGATGACATTCTGCGGGCCCGCCGCAGGGGCAAACCTGTGATGCTCTTGATGGGCGCGCACGTTATCAAGGTCGGGCTGGCGCCGGTGATCATTGACCTCATCAGTTCCGGCGTTATCACCTCCGTTGCGATGAACAGCGCATCGGCCATCCATGACGCAGAAGCGGCGCTGTGGGGGCAGACGTCGGAAGACGTAGCGGAGAATCTGGCCGATGGCACATTCGGCATGGCCAGGGAGACGGGGGACTTCATCAACGGGACCCTGGCGGCCGCAGCCCGTGAAACGGCGCTGGGCTATGGAGAGGCGCTCGGGAGGACGCTGCTCCAGGCCAAGGCCCCCCATCGCCGCGCCAGTCTCCTGGCGACATGCGCGGTGCTACGTGTGCCCCTCACGGTTCATGCCGCCATCGGTACGGACATAGTGCACCAGCAACCCACCATGGACGGCGGAGTGACGGGGGAAATGTCATTCCGGGACTTCCGAACACTGTGCGCCCTCTGCTGCAGGCTGGCCGGAGGAGGGGTCGTGCTGAACGTCGGCAGTGCCGTCATTATGCCGGAAGTTTTCCTGAAAGCGCTGACCGTCGCGCGCAACCTGGGAGCCAGGGCGCGCGGGTTCACAACCGCCGTGTTCGACATGAATGTGCACTACCGGCCGGCGGTCAACGTCCAGCAGCGCCCCACACAGGACGGAGGAAGGGGCTTCTATTTTACCGGGCATCATGAGATCATGATCCCGTTGGTTGCGGCGCTCATCAAGATGAGACTACGGGATGGCTGACATCACAGTGACACCCCCACCGCAGGCCCCTTTTTTCCGGAGAATCTCTCCTGTTGCTTTCGTTATGCTCTCTCTGGTGATCGTCTTTGTCCTCTATCAGCTGATAGCGGGCGCCGCAACAATCTTGCTCGTTGGTCGGATTCCCACTCAGGAGACTGCAGCCTGGATGCGTCTTGCAACGGCTGCGGGCCAGATCCTCTGTATCTTTCTCCCAACGGTGCTTCTTGCCCGCGCCCGGTACGGCCGTGTCCTCGAACCGCTTCGCTTGAAGCTTCCCCAGCCTCGCGACATAATCATTGTCGGAATCGCGGTGGTCGCGTTGCAGCAGGTCCTGCAGGGCTATATGATCGCCCAGGACTCGATTCCGCTCCCTCCGCAAATTCAACGCTTCGCCGAAATGTTCAAGAACCTGATTGAGCAAACGTATCTCATGCTCGTTTCGGCGGATTCGCCGCTGGAGTTCGTGGGCGTCGTGACGGCAGTTGCCCTGGTGCCGGCGATCGTTGAGGAGCTCCTGTTTCGCGGCCTTGTTCAGAGCGATCTTGAGAAGGTGGTAGGCGGGCTGCGCGCTGGAGTCATCGCGGGGATCATATTCGGTATGTACCATCTGAATCCCTTCAGCATCATCCCCCTCGTTATTCTCGGGGTATTCTTCGGGTTTGTCGTCTATCGGTCGCAGAATGTCGTGCTTGCTATGACCGCCCATTTTCTGAACAATTTCATTGCATGCTGCGTGGTCTACCTTGATCTGGGTGAGAATTACCTGGTGTTTGCCCCCGGCGGTGGGACAAGCTCTACGATGGTGTTCTTCAATACCCTTGCGAGTGCAGTAGTATTTGTGGCAGCCACCTACTACTTTGTGCGTGTGACAGCGCCTGACGAGGCTGTCTGAACGGTGCACTTATGGCTCTCAGCAATCTGACAACGCGAACCCTGGTTGCACTCGTCGGCATCCCGCTGATCGTCGTCACGACCCTGACGGGCGGGTATCTCTTTTTCCTTCTCATCGTCTTGATTGCAGCTGTGGGACTCCTCGAACTGTACGGGTTGGCCCGTGCCAGGGGAATCTCTCCACAAACCGCCACGGGACTGTTGTTCGGCTTCTGCCTGCTCGCAGTGTTCATGTACGACAAGCTTCACGTTGTAATGATCGGTGGATTTGCTTCCATGGGATTGGCCGTGCCCTTCCCGTCGATGTCCCAGCAATTTCTCATAGCCATGCTGATATTCCTTCCGGTGATTCTCACCGTGGAGCTCTTCCGCAACAAACCCGGCGCACTGGCGAACATTGCCGCCACCCTTTTGGGATGCCTCTATGTGGCGTTCTCGCTCGGATCTCTGGTCGGAATCCGGGAGCTTTTTGTTCCTGCCGATTTTCCTGTGTATGCCCACTTCGCGGTGACAGGTGCCTCGATTCCGGACGCGATCACGGATGAGATCTACCAATGGGGAGGATATTCCGTCCTCGCAATCTTCGCCGCGATCTGGGGATGCGATTCGGGAGCGTATTTCGCCGGGCGGGCTTTCGGGCGCCACAAACTCTTCCCCCGTGTGAGCCCGAACAAGACATGGGAAGGAGCCGTTGTGGGGTTCGTGATTGCGGTTCTTGTATTCTTTCTTTTCCAGCAACTCCTCCTGCCGTATCTTGCCGTCCGCGACGCGTTGGTCTGCGGCGGGATTGTCGGCATCTTCGGACAGATAGGAGATCTTACGGAATCGCTCCTGAAACGGGATGCCGGCGTTAAGGACTCCTCCACTCTCATTCCAGGTCACGGAGGCGTGCTGGATCGCTTCGACAGCGTTTTGTTTGTTGCTCCACTGCTGTTTGTCTATTTTGACTTCATCGTCTTTTGAGGTGCGCATGGCGGGGACGACGGGGATGAGGGGCGGGAAGCCGCGTGTGCACATCATCACGATGGGCTGTGCCAAGAACACGGTAGACACCGAGAAACTTATGGCGCAGTTGCGGCTGAACAACATCCCACTCGCTGACGATATCGCCGACGCCGATATCGCTGTTGTCAACACCTGTGGGTTCATCGACGCGGCGAAGCAGGAATCGCTCGAGATGATCATAGCGACTGCGGGGCACAAGGGTGAGGGCCGTCTGCGCCGGGTCTACGCCATGGGCTGTCTCGCCGAACGCTATCGCATCGACCTGGAAAAGGACATCCCGGAGGTGGACAGGTTTTTCGGCACGCACCAGCTTGCTGACGTGCTCGAAGAGCTCGGCGGGCATCTGAAGAAGGAATTGCTGGGAGAGCGTGTGCTCACGACCCCGGGGCACACCGCATACCTGAAGATCTCGGAAGGGTGCGACCATCCCTGTTCTTTCTGTGCGATCCCCATGATGCGGGGAAAACACTCCAGCAGGCCGTTGAACGACGTGCTCGACGAAGCGAGGGGGCTGGCGGTCAGCGGCGTGCGCGAGTTGGTCGTGATTGCTCAAGATACCACGGCCTACGGTATCGACAGCGACGGGAGGCGTCGTCTTCCGGAGCTGCTCGATCGACTTGCCGACGTCGAAGGGATCGGGTGGGTGCGGTTGATGTACGCGTATCCGGCCCGCTTCCCGATTGAGCTGCTTGACGTTATGGCCCGGCACCCGCGGATCTGTAAGTACTTAGACATTCCAGTCCAGCACGCTTCCGACCACGTGCTGAAATCCATGGCGCGGGGGATGTCGGCGCGGGCACTCAGGGAGCTTCTTGGCACCATTCGCGATCGCGTCCCCGGCATCGCTCTCCGGACGACACTCATCGTGGGATATCCGGACGAAGGCGAAGCGGAATTTGAGGAGCTGCGGTCATTTGTCGAGGAACAGCGATTTGAACGCCTGGGAGTTTTTACCTACTCATCGGAGGAAGGGACGACGGCGTTCCCGCTGGGTGATCCGGTTCCGCCGGAGGAGAAGGAGCGGCGCCGCGGAGTGATCATGGAGCTTCAGCGGGAAATTTCTGAGGCACGGAACGAGGCGCTGGTGGGCACCCGCCAAAACGTTTTGGTCGACCGGGCGGAACAGGGCCGATTTGTCGGCCGAACGCAGCATGACGCCCCCGAAATCGACAACGAAGTGCTCCTTGTCAGCGATTTCCCTCTTCGCGTCGGGACCTTTTGTGATGTGGAAATCGTTGAATCTTATGAATATGATCTCACGGGAAAGGTGTTGCCATGAACCGGTGCGGCAGATTACTTCTCGCAGTGGTCCTGCTGTTTTTCGGGGGGCTGGTTCCTGTCGCCGCTCAGGTAGAAGTCAGCGGGGTAACGCCTGAACGTGGAGTCCCCTCACTGTTCATTGATGCGGTCAGTTTTGCCGCTCAGAACGGCCCCAACGGCCGCCTGGATGTCTTCGTCCAAGTGGGCTACGAAAACCTGAGCTTCGTCAAACAAGCCGAACTCTACGATGCAGCCTATGAAATGACCCTCTCGTTGTTTGACTCGTCAAATGTTCTCCTGAATGAAAAGCTCTGGACGGAGAACGTGAAAGGAGTCCCGTTCGAGCGGTCGGCTTCTCCAAACGCCTTCAGCTACACGCAACGGAGTTTTCAAGTACCGCGCGGCAAGTACTCATTGCGGGTCGTGTTGCGGGATAAGGAAAGCGGCTCATCCTACACGCTCACGAAGCCTGTCACCGTGCCCGACTTTGGAGCAGGAGATTTTCGGTTGAGCGATATTCTGATGCTGAGTCGTGTCAGCAGCGCGGGGGAGAAGCGGTCAATCGTGCCGAACATCTCCGCGAACGTCGGTGCAATACCCGATGCCTTTTCCGTGTACCTGGAGGTTTACAACACACGCGGGCTCGACTCTGTGCGGTTCACCATGGATATTGCTGCCCGCAAATCTGAGAAGAAGGTAACCGCGGATACAGTTGCGGCCCTCAAGCGGGGGCGCGGCGAGTACATCCTTCAGGTGCCGCATGGGACGCTGCCCCTCGGCGACTACGAGCTGACGATATCCGCACGGTTGCCCGGTGCGCCAAAGGAGGGTGAGGAACATATTCTCGCCCGTTCCAGCAGGTCCATCAATGCCCGCTGGTATGGACTACCGCGATCCATTCAGGACCTCGACATGGCAATCGAGCAGCTCAAGTACATTGCAAAAGACGATGACATTTCCCCTTTGAAAGATGCCACAACGGCCGATGCGAAAATGGCTGCGTTCATGGAGTTCTGGAAGAGACGCGATCCGAATCCCAATACTCCGCGCAACGAAAGAATGGAAGAGTACTATGCCCGCGTGGATTACGCCAACAAACATTTCAGCCACTATACCGCCGGGTGGCGCACCGACATGGGGATGGTGTACATCATGTTTGGTGCTCCGAACAATGTCGACAGGCACCCTTTCGATGTGGATTCGAAGCCATACGAAATCTGGGCATACTACGACCTGAACTACTCATTCGTATTTGTCGATCAGACGGGCTTTGGCGACTACCGGCTTGATACTCCAGTTTGGGAAGTGTGGAATCGGGCGCGCAACTGAGGTGCTTTCCCATGCGTATACGGCCAACCGTTTCGCCGGACGGCTGGCCGCACTGGTACTCGTTGCTGTCCTGATTGCGCACACTCAGCGGCTCCTTGCGACGCCATCTCCCGTCGTGGGAGATGTGACCATTGAGGGAGCCACCTCGTTCACCCCCCGGGAAATCCTCACGTGGACCACGCTGCGCCCTGGTGCACCATATTCCCCCACGGTCCTCCGTAACGATGTGCTCCTCATTGTCGAGCGGTTCCGTGTCGAAGGATACCTGAACGTCGACGTGAAAGCGCGGGAAAGCTTTGCTCCGGACAGCACCACCGTGGATATTCTGTTCATGATTACTGAACACCGGAGAACCTTGCTCGGATCAGTGGAATTTCACGGGAACATCGCGATCCCCTCGCAGGATCTGTACATTCTGCTGGATTCGCGTACGGGCTCGCCGCTTGACCAGGGAATCCTGGAGTCCGATGTGGCCGCAGTTCTTGCGCGCTATGAAAAACAGGGTTATCCGATGGCCCGATGTACGATCGATTCTCTCACGACGATCAGCGGAACGACGACCGATACGCTTTCCCTCTCGCTGATGGTCGACGAGGGACCGCGCGTGAGCATCCAGGAGGTGCGTGTTGAAGGTAACCGCGAGACCGCAACCGGGGTGATTCTCCGCGAGTCACGCATACGGATGGGCGAGCTCTACGATCCTGATCGCATGCAGACCGTCCGGCAACGACTCCTCCGGCTGAACATCTTCTCCTCGGTGTCCGAACCTGAGCTTTACCTCCGGCGGGACGCCGGCGGGGTGCTTATCCGTGTACAGGAGGGGAGCACAAATACCTTCGATGGCGTTGCCGGGTACATGCCGGGTACCGGGACTGACGCGGGGGGGTATTTCACCGGTATCGCCGCGATTTCGATGCGGAATCTGTTCGGCACCGCCCGTAAATTGAATTTCCGGTGGCAGAAAGAGGACAGGCATTCGCAGCAGTTGGGCATCGGGTACGTGGAGCCGTGGGTGTTGGGTGTGCCTTTGAACGTGGGTCTGGAATTCCAGCAGCGACAGCAGGACACGAGCTATGTCCGGCAGGGGGGAAATGTGCGGGCTGAATGGATGTTCTCGGAAGAGCTGGCGGTGAGCATGATTGGCAGTGCGGAAAGCGTTATTCCCTCCGCGGACAGCGCGAGTGCACGTGTGCCCCGGAGTTATACGATGGGTGTGGGTGTTGAGGTGATGTATGACACGCGTGACGACATCTACAGTCCGACGGGCGGTGCACGCTACCGCGCCGATTATAACTATGGGAGGAAGTCGGTTACGACTCCGGGAAGCGGGGAAACGGTGTCGGGGGGGGTGCAGCGATTCACCGTGGATCTGGACTCCTATTTCTCGCTGTTCTCGCGGCAGGTCATCGCGCTCGGTATACATGGCCGGCAGGTTCAGGGTGCCACAGTGGACGAGAGTGAGCTCTATCGATTCGGGGGCACGAACAGCCTGCGCGGATCACGCGAGCTGCAGTTTGCCGGCACGCGGGTTGGCTGGATAAATGCAGAGTACCGCCTCCTCCTTGCCCGCCGGTCATTCCTTTATACGTTTTTCGACACGGGTTACTACTTCCGCCCAGCAGCCACCCAGCAGGGCATCGAGCCCGGAGAAGCATTCCAGTTCGGATATGGCATCGGTCTCCGGTTTGATTCACCGCTCGGCAATCTGGGTGTCAGCTTCGCACTTGGCAGGGGTGATTCCTTCGCCCAGGGGAAGATCCATTTTGGGATACTCAATGAATTCTGAAGATCCCCTTGAGAGTGAAGCAGTTCTCTGGCGCCGGGGAATGCAAAACGTCGCGGGCATTGATGAAGCCGGCCGCGGGCCGCTTGCCGGGCCGGTCGTCGCGGCGGCGGTGATCTTTCCGGTGGGTTGTGTCGTTGAGGGGGTAGACGACTCCAAGAAGCTGACCCCGGCACGGCGGGAGGAAGCGTTTTCGCGCATCTACCGGCAGGCCGTTGCGATCGGCATCGGCATCGTCGATCACCGCGTGATTGACGAGATCAA
>Ga0105106_10002114_pt1 | contig 14323 bp, 13 predicted proteins | sample PPLLaktember2015_5_FD_79109 | JGI IMG/M metagenome (GOLD analysis project Ga0105106, IMG submission 79109) | Freshwater sediment microbial communities from Prairie Pothole Lake near Jamestown, North Dakota, USA - PPLs Lake P8 Core (1) Depth... | ecosystem: Environmental > Aquatic > Freshwater >...
GTCAGGATCTTGTGGGTGTAGCACTGGTGACCGACATCCCAGATGATCGTATCTCGGGGAGAATCAAAGACGTAGTGAAGGGCCATCGTCAGCTCGACGGCCCCCAAGTTGGAGGCCAGATGGCCGCCATTCTTGGAAACGACATCCAGGATCAGGGCCCGGATTTCAGTCGCAACCTGGGGCAATTTTTCCAGCGGGAGCTTCTTCAGGTCCTGCGGGCTGTGGATGGAGTCAAGGAGCTTAGGCACGGGCGACCTCCCGCTCGGGCTCGAGAAGAGACAGGGCGAGCCAGCGGAGCTCTTCGGACCGAGGCGAGAAGCGCGCCAGATAGCCGACAGCCCGGCGGACCAGGTTTTCCAGCCTTTGGCCAGCCTTCTCCTCTCCCTCGAAAGCGACATAATCGGGGCGGTCCGGGACGGCCGTCTTCCCTTTCCGGCGCGAATCCAGGATGTCGTCTCGGACCTGGAAGGCCAGCCCGACGTTTTTTCCATAGTCCAGGATGGCCTGTCTCTGGGCTTGAGGGGCCTGGCCGAGGATAGCCCCCGCTTCGACTGCGGCGGCGATCAGCGCGCCCGTCTTTTTGCGGTTGATCTCATCGATTTTCGGCCGGGTTATCTCCTTCGGCTTCAAGGTAATGTCCAGCACCTGGCCGCCGATCAGCCCGTGGACCCCGGCGCTCCGGCCGATCGTCCGGATCGCCTCCTGTTTTCGCCGCAACGCGTCCGCGGGAACGGCGGCTTCCGCCATCACCTCGAAGGCCAGGGTGAGCAGCCCGTCACCCGCGAGGATGGCTAGGTCCTCGCTGAAGGCCCGATGGCAGGTCGGCTTGCCCCGACGGAAGTCATCATTGTCCATAGAAGGAAGGTCATCGTGGACGAGGGAATAGTTGTGGATGAGCTCGATGGCGCAGGCGAAGGGAAGGAGGAGCCGGGGCGCGGCGTTGAAACAGGCGCCGGAGGAAAGCAGCAGGAGCGGCCGGAACCGCTTGCCTCCAGGAAAAACGGCGTAGCGCATTGCCCGCATGAGGGAAGAATCGTCCCGCGAGAGGACGCGGCTGAGTTCCCGCTCGATCAAACGCTTTTTCGCCGCCAGGCTGTCTGCAACTCGCATGGGCTCAGAAGGGTATCTCCTCCTCTTCGTCCTCCTCATCCTCTTCGTCCTCGCCCTCTTCTTCGTCTTCCTTTTCCTTTTTCTCCTCTTCTTCCTTCTCCGAGGAGTAGCCCACTTCCCGGTCGAGGTCAAAGGGCTCTTTCCGGACTTCTCCCTTGTCGTCCTTGAGGAGGATTTCGACTTTCTTCTCGGCCTTCCCCAGCTCTTCCCGAAGGTACTTGGCCAGCTTGACCCCTTTCTCAAAAAGGGCCAGCGATTCGTTCAGGGAGAGCCCTCCCTTTTCCAGTTTCTGGACGATGCCCTCGAGGTCGGCCAGGGCCTTTTCAAAACTCAGGCTGGTCATTTTTTCTCCTTTGTCAGGCGCTCCTCGAGCCGCGTCTCCCGGTCGATCTCCTTCACCCGGCAGGTGAATGCGCCCTTATAAAACGATACGGTGACCTCCTTGTCCGGGTCGACATCTTCAACCCTCCGGATAAGCTGGAGGTCGTCCTTCCAGCAGAGGGTGTAGCCTTTCTTCAGGATGTTCAGCGGGCTGAGGTTGTGGAGCTCGAGGGAGAGCCTGTCCCAGCGCGCCGTCAAATTCTGGAGGAGCCTGCGGACGGCGGAGGACATTTTCTCTTCAAAAAGAGCCGCCGAGGCCCGGCTCTCGGAGAGCTGCATCCTCTTCCGCCGGAAGACGTCTCTCGCCCTTTGCTCGAGCTCATCGAGCCTCTGTTCCAGGCTGTAAAGCGCGATCCGGAAGTTCTGGAAGATGCGGTGCTGGCTGAGGTCCGAGACGAGCTGCTTCTGGCCCCGCAGGAAATAGAGCACGTTCTGGGCCAGCCGTCTGTGCAGCCCGTCGATCCGGTCGATGAGTGTCTGCTCCTCCTTGATCACGATCTCGGCCGCCACCGACGGGGTCGAGGCCCGGATATCGGCGACGAAATCGGCGATCGTATAGTCGACTTCGTGGCCGACCGCGGAGATGACCGGGATGGGCGAGCGGAAGATGGCCCGGGCCACCTTCTCTTCGTTGAAGGCCCAGAGGTCCTCGATCGACCCGCCGCCGCGGCCGACGATGAGGACGTCGATGTCCGGCTGGCGCCCCAGATAATCGATGCCCTCGACAATCTCGTCTGCGGCGCCCTCACCCTGGACCTTGGCGGGGTAGATAAGGATGTGGAGGCGGGCGAACCGCCTCTCCAGTGTCCTCAGGATATCGACGATGGCCGCCCCGCGCGGCGAGGTGACAATCCCGACCTTTTTGGGAAGGAGAGGCAGCGGCTTCTTGTGCTTGGGGTCGAAGAGGCCCTCGGCCCGGAGCTTCTCCTTGAGCTGTTCAAAAGCCAGCTGGAGCGCCCCCTTCCCCTTGGGTTCTATGAGATCGGCCATGAGCTCGTATTGTCCGCCGGCTTCATAGACACTGACTTTTCCCCGGCAAACGACTTTCAAGCCGTTCTTGAGCTCAAACTTAAGCAGCCGGACATTGTTCCGCCACATCACGGTCCGAAGCTGACACCGCTCGTCCTTCAGGGTGAAATAGATATGGCCCGAGGAGGGGTGCGAGATATTGGAAATCTCACCCTCCACCCAGAGGAGGGGGAAAGCGTTTTCAACCTCCAGCTTGACCAGCCGGGTGACCTCCGAGACCGTGTAGATCCGGTCGGGCTTCACCAGGCTCTCGCTAATCACCGCTCTCCTCGACGATCATTTCCCGCCGGACCGAGAGGGCCCGGCCGGTCGCGGGGTCCACCTCGACATAGACGGAGGAGAAGAGGAACCCCTCTTTCTCCGGCTCGAATCGCTGCGGCCGCGCCGTGAGAAAACGGGCGACCGCCTGCTCCGGCCGGATGCCGATGACGGAGCTGTAGCCCCCCACCATGCCGACGTCCGTGATGAAGGCGGTACCCCGTGGCAGGATGCGTTCATCGGCCGTGGGGACATGGGTGTGCGTCCCGATGACCGCCGAAACCTTTCCGTCGAGGTGCCAGCCCAAGGCCTGTTTTTCCGAAGTGGCCTCCGCATGGAAATCGACGACGATGATGGGAGTCGCCGCGCGGAGCCTGGCCACCTCGGCGTCCCCCACCCGGAACGGGCAGTCGAGCGGCTCCATGAAAACCCTTCCCTGGAGGTTCAGGACTCCCGCCTTCCAGCCCTTTGGGCTCTCCAGGATGTAGGAGCCCCGGCCGGGATTCAGGGGAGGGTAGTTGGCCGGCCGCAGGAGGCGCGGCTCACGCTCGAGGTAGGGAATGGCCTCTTTCTTGTCCCAAACGTGATTGCCCGAAGTGAGAACATCGACCAGCCCGAGGAGCTCTGTTCCCACCTCCTCGGTGATCCCCAAGCCGCCGGCCGCGTTCTCCGCGTTGGCGACAACGAAATCCGGGGAATATTTCCCCCTGAGCCGGGGCAAGAACTTACGGAGAGCCCGACGGCCCGGATGGCCGATGACGTCTCCGATGAAGAGGAAACCCAGCTTATCTGGCATATTCCACGGCCCTCATCTCACGGATGACGGTGACCTTGATCTGGCCCGGATAATCGAGCTCGTTCTTGATCTTCTGGGCGATGTCCTTGGCCACCAGGGCCGCGCGGTCATCGGAGACCTTCTGACTTTCGACGATGATCCGGATTTCCCGGCCGGCCTGGAGGGCGAAGGCCTTGGAGACGCCGTCGAAGGCATGGGCGATCTCCTCGAGCTTCTCCAGCCTCTTGATGTAGGTCTCCAGGAGCTCCCGCCGCGCCCCCGGCCGCGCCGCCGATAGGGTGTCCGCCGCCTGGACGAGGACAGCCTCGACCGAGGGAAAATCGACATCCCGGTGATGGGAAGCGATGGCCTGGGCGACCTTGTCCGATTCGCCGTACTTCTTGACCAGCTCGACGCTCAGCTCGGTATGCGTCCCCTCGACGTCCTTGTCCACGGCCTTGCCGATATCATGGAGCAGTCCCGCCCGCAGCGCCACTTGGGTGTCCAAGCCCAACTCCCTGGCCATCAGGGCGCACAGCATGGCCACTTCCTTGGAGTGCTGGAGCACGTTCTGACCGTAGCTGGTGCGGTATTTCAGCTTGCCCAGGAGCTTGATGAGCTCGGGGTGGATATTCTGGACACGAAGCTCGAGCATGACCGATTCGCCTTCCTGCTTGATCTTGTTCTCGAGCTCCACCTTGATGTTCTCGACGATCTCTTCGATCCGGGCCGGATGGATCCGTCCGTCGATGACGAGCTTCTCGATGGCCAGTCGGGCGAGCTCGCGGCGAATGGGGTCGAAGCTGGAGAGAATCACGGCCTCCGGCGTGTCGTCGACGATGATGTCAACTCCGGTGGCCAGCTCCAAGGCCCGGATGTTCCGGCCTTCCCGGCCGATGATGCGGCCCTTCATATCCTCGGAGGGAAGGTCCACAACCGACACGGTTGTCTCAACGACATGTTCCGCGGCCGACCTCTGGATGGCCTGTGTGATGATCTCCCGGGCCAGGCTCTGGCTCTTTTCCCGGGTTTCCTCTTCGATCCGATGGACCACCTGAACAGCCTCAAGCCTGGCCTCATCCTCAATCTTTTTGATGAGCTGGCCCTTGGCCTCCTCCTGGGTGAGTCCGGAAATCCGCTCCAGCTCCTCGGTGTGTTTCTTGATGAGTCCGGTGATCTTCTCTTCCTGGAGGTCGAGGTCCTTCTCCCGCTGGAAGACGCGGCGCTCCCGGCCCGAGAACTCCCTCTCCCTTCTCTCCATGGCCTGGAACCTCCGGTCGAGGTTCTCCTCCTTGTTGACCAGCCGCCGCTCCATCTCGTTGATCTTCTTCTGCCGATCCCTGGTCTGCCGGTCAAATTCCTCTTCGAAGTTCCGGGACCTTTCCTTGACCTCAGCCGACGCCTTCTGGGTGAGCTGGTTCGCTTCCGCCGTGGCCTTTTCCAGGACGGACTTGGCTTCTTGCCTGGCCCGGAAAAGATCCTGGGCGACCTGCCGCTTCCGGAGAAAGTAATAGACGACGGCGACCGCCCACAAGGCCAGGGCTGCAACGCCGATAATGAGTGCCAGTTTCACGTTCTACCTCCTTTGAGGAGGGGCGGAAGAGAGCGGACGGGAAAAGCCTATGAGACTACATGGAAAAGACGAGCGTTAAAAACAGCTGTCGCGACCAGCCTCCTGCGGCTGGCTGTTTTATGAAGTTTTCTCCAAATCATCGTATTCCTTGTCCTCTTTCGAAAGGCGGGCGTCCAGGCTCCCGAGTTCGCTCTCCATCTGCCCGATGACTTCATTCAGTTGATCCAGCTTCTTCTGGCTGAGAAAATATTCGTCGGCAATGTTCATGGCCGCGAGCACGGCGATCTTCAGCATATCCGCCGACTTCGATTTCACTGCGATTTCGTGCATCTTCTGATCAACATAAGAAGTCAGATGATTTATATATTTCTCATCCTCTTCTCCTCTGACTCTTATACGGTACTTCTGACCGTAAATCTCGACTTCGATGATGCGGTCGATCATAACCCGAGCTTATCGATCTGGCCGATGATGGCCTCGATCTTGGCTTTAATGGCTTCCCTCTCACCTTCGCAGCGTTTCAGGTCCTCCTCGAACTTGACCGTCCGTTTGGACTGCTCTTCGTAGTCCCTGACGCCGGCCTTGAACTCTTTGACCTGCTGCTTGAGCTTGTCGTTCTCTGCCGTCAGCTTGTTGACATAATCAATAACTTGGGAGATCTTGCCTTCAAGTATCTTAATTCTTTCCAGTTCCGTTGTCAATTTTTCCTCCTTCCCTGAGCTGGGCCCCAAAGGCCCATTTGAGTTGAGTCAGAACCTGCTGTTCCGCCCGATCCACCTCTTCGGCCAGAAGTGTCCTCTGGGGGTGACGGTAGATGAAGCGAAACGAAAGGGATATCTTGTCCTTAGGGATCGACTCCCCGGAATACCGGTCGATGAGCCGGGCTTCTTCCAGGATGGGAAGGGGGACCTTCCCGATCGCATTGCAGATGTCCTGGAAGACCACGTCCCGCGGCACGAGCAGGGACACATCCCGGATGATGGCCGGGTATCTGGCTATCGCCTCGTAGGCGAACGGCTTGGGCTGCTTGCCAAACAGGAGACTGAGGTCGATTTCGGCCGCGCCGACCGGCTGCTTCAAATCAAAGGCATCCGTGAGCCGATCGGCCACTAGGCCCAGGCAGCCGACTTTCTCCTCTTTTATGGCCAGAGCCAGCCCGGACCCTGGTTCAAAGCAGGGATGTTCGGCTTTCTCAAAGGTGAACGGCTCATAGCGCAACTGCTGAAGGAGGGCCTCACAGGTGCCCTTCAGGTGGAAGAAAATCGTATCCCAGCTTTTATCCGCTTCCCGGCTCTTCTGCCTCCAGTGCGGCTCCTCCCGCGGCCCCGAGCTCAGGAGCCCCAGAGTCAGGCGCTCCCGGCAGCCGCGGTCATCGCGAAAATAGACATTGCCGGTCTCAAAGATCTGGATGGCATCCAGGCCACGATTCCTGTTCCAGGCCGCCGTTTCCAAAAGGCCGCCGAGGAGGCTTGTCCTTAGGAGCGAGGCCCGGGCGGAGATGGGATTCCGGATCTCCACGGCTTCGAACCCGGTCGCCAGCAATCGCTCCCTGTCGGCATCGGAGAAGCTGAAATTGACGACCTCGTTGAAACCGAAATGGAACAAGAGCGGCCGAACCCGGGCCAGCTTCTCCCGGTTCTTGTCCGGGATCGGCGCGACAACTTGGAGGGGTGGAACGACGGAGGGGACCTTCTCATACCCGAAAAAGCGCGCCACCTCTTCGATGAGGTCGGCTTCGCGGTCCAGGTCCACCCGCCAGCTGGGAGCCCTGACCCGCCAGACGCCCGGTTGCTGCAGCTCGACGCCCATTTCCAGGTCGGTGAGTGTTTTTTGCACGAAGGCCTCGTCGACCTCGACCCCGAGCAGTTCGTTGATCCGGCGCTGGCGCAAGATGATCTCTTTTTTCTTGGGCGGAAGCGGGAAGATATCGGCCGGCTCTTGGCTCGAGCGGCCGCCGAACTGGGTGAGAAGCGAAGCCGCCATCAAAGCCGCCTGGGGACAAAAGGAGATGTCCGCTCCCCGCTCGAAACGGTAGGACGCGTCGGTCTGGAGGCCTGCCGCTTTGCGGGTCAGCCGGATCGAGACCGGGTTGAAATAGGCGCTCTCGATGAAGACGTCCCTGGTTTCTTCGGTCACGGCAGAGGCCTGCCCGCCGATGACTCCGGCCAGGGCGACCGGCTTCGCCTCGTCGGCAATGACCAGCATGTCCGGGGAGAGGCTCAGGTCCGTGCCGTCGAGACAGAGGAGCCCCTCCCCTTTCTTGGCCCGCCGGATGAGCACGCGGGACCCGGCGATCTTGCCCAAGTCAAAAGCATGGATGGGATGAGAGGTCGAGAAGAGGACATAATTGCTGACGTCGACGACATTGTTGATGGGGTTGAGCCCCATCGATCGTATCCTGTTCTGCAGCCAGACCGGAGAAGGCCCGACTTTGATTCCCTTGACCACGACCCCGCAATACCGCGGGCAAAGGTCTTCGTCCAAAATCTGCACTTCCGCCAGCTCGGCGGTCGCGACCGTGAGCTCCGAGAGCGGCCAGTCCCTCTTTTTTAAGCGCAGGCCCAGCGCGGCGGCCAGCTCCCGAGCCATGCCCAGGTGGCCCAGCGTGTCGGGGCGGTTCGAGTAGGTTTCGACCTCGAGGACCACGTCTCCGTCCTTTTCCTCCCGGCCTTCGACCATCAGGCCGATGCGTTCCAGGGCCTCGACGGCGGTCTGGGCGGAGAAATCCCCGTCCAGATATTCCTTCAGCCAGTCCAGACTGATCTTCATTTCAAGCTAAACTGCCGGGTGAAGCGCAGGTCGTTCTCGTAGAATATGCGCATGTCCGCGATCTGATAACGGAACATGGCCGTCCTTTCGATGCCCAGGCCGAAGGCCCAGCCGGAATACTTCTCGGGATCGATGTTGACGTTCTTGAGGACTTGGGGATCAACCATCCCCGCTCCCAAGAGCTCCTTCCAGCCGGTGCCTCCGCAGATGGGGCAGGAAGGGTCCTTGCCGCGGCAGAGATTGCAGCTGATGTCCACCTCAGCCGATGGCTCTGTGAACGGGAAAAAGCTCGGCCGGAACCGGATCTCGATCCTGTCGCCAAGAAGCGTTTTGAGAAAATGCTCCAGAGTGCCCTTGAGGTGGGCCAGGGTCACCCCTTCGTCCACCAGAAGCCCTTCCACCTGGCAGAACATGGGCAGGTGGGTAGGGTCGATGGCTTCCCGCCGGTAAACCTTGCCGGGGATGATGATGCGGATAGGGGGTTTGCATTTCTCCATGACGCGGATCTGCATCGGCGAAGTGTGAGTCCGGAGCAGGAGGTCATCGCCGAGGTAGAGAGTGTCCCAGCTGTCCCTCGCCGGATGGTGGGGAGGAAAGTTAAGGGCCTCGAAATTGTAGTAGTCCGTCTCGATCTCCGGGCCTTCGGCGATGGAGAAGCCCATGGCCAGGAAGATGTTCTCGATCTCCTCCTGAAAAATCGTCAGGGGATGGGGGGCTCCCCAGGGGAGCTTCTCTCCCGGAAGGGTGAGGTCGAACTCTCCCGCTTGGGCGGTGACAACCCGGGGACTCCTGAGCTCGAACTTAGACTTTACCGGACCCGGCTGAGCCAGAGCGCCGCGATCGAAGCTCTTCAGCTGATCCTGGACGTAGAGCTTCAGGTCATTGATCAGCTTGCCGGCGAAACGTTTTTCCTCGGCGGAGAGAGACTTCAGCTCATCAAGAAGCTGGGTGATGTGCCCCCTCTTCCGGCTCAGGAACTCGTTGCGCAGGTCCTCGAGCTTTCTGTCGTCCTTGACTCCGACCAGGGCCCCTTCGAATTTCTTCCTGAGCTCGTCAACGCGGCTCTCGAAATTCTTCATCTCAGGTCACGGCTTCTCTAACCTTCTGGACGAGAGTGGTGAACGCCTGGGGAGCATTGACGGCCAGGTCAGCCAGGACCTTGCGGTCAAGCTCGATGTGGAGTCTCTTCAGGCCGTTGATGAAACGGCTATAGCTCAACCCGTTCTGCTCGGAGGCGGCCTTGATCCGGATGATCCAGAGGCGCCGGAAATCCCGCTTCTTGTTGCGCCGGTCGCGGTAGGCGTAGAGAAGGGATTTCTCTACGGCTTCCTTGGCTGTCCGGTAGTTGTGGCTCTTTGCTCCCCAGTAGCCCTTGGCCAGCTTCAGATACTTGGCCCGGCGGGCCCTTCGCTTTGTTCCTCTTTTGACTCGCGGCATCTTGAACTCCTTCTTTTTCTCTAGAACTCGTAGGGAAGCATCTTCTTGACGGCCGCCCGGTCGGCCCGGCTGACCACCACTTTCTTGCCCAGCCGCCGCTTTCTGCTGGCGTCCTTGCCGGCTAGCAAGTGGCTTTTGAACGCTTTGCTATGAACGATTTTCTTCTTGGCTGTGACCTTGAACCTCTTTTGGGCTCCCTTGTGAGTCTTTAGCTTTAGCATCTTTTCCTCCTGATTTGGCGGGGACGAGCAGGGCGGATACGGCCCAGTCCTGTTTTCTCATACTTCCGTCCTGGCGGCCGAACTCCTGGGCGTCGGTCTGAATCCTGTTCATGAGCTGATGGGCCAGCTCCGGCTTGGAGCGTTCCCGGCCCCGGATCATGATCGTGATCTTGACCTTGTTGCCTTCTTCCAGGAACTCCTTGACGTGCTTCATCTTGAAAGTGTAATCGTGGATGCTGATCTTCGGCCGGAACTTGATCTCCTTGATCTGGACCTGCTTCTGGTGTCTCTTGGCCTCGTGCTCTCTCTTGTGCTCCTCGTACAGGAACTTTCCGTAATCCATGATCCGGCAGACCGGCGGGTTGGCCGTCGGGGCGATCTCGACGAGGTCGAGCCCTCTCTGCCTGGCCAGAGACAGAGCGTCGGGCACGGGCAGGATCCCGACCTGCTTCTTGTCTTGGTCGATCACTCTGATCTCTCTGGCGTGAATCATTTCATTGATCCGATGCGGTTTGGCTTTCCTGGGTCCCGGATAGAATGGCTGTCTTCTAAAAATGCTTGGCCTCCTTAAAAATCCAGCGTCAAAGACTTATTTTTATTCAAATCAACGATTTTTTCAAGGAATTCGGCGACCTGGACCTGACCCTTGTCCCCCAGGGTGTGAACCCTCAGCGAGGCGGTCCCGGCGGCCACTTCCTTGTCGCCGACGACCAGGATGAGGGGGATCTTCTGGTTCTCCGCGTCCCGGATCTTGTAGCCGATCTTCTCCCGGCGGGCGTCGGCCCGGGAGCGGATGCCCCGCTCCTGGAACCGCCTGTCGAGGGCGGCGGCATATTCTTCGTGCCGGTCCGAGATGGGCAGGATGACGACCTGGACAGGGGCCAGCCAGAGCGGAAAATTCCCTTTGTAATGCTCGATCAGGATGCCGAAGAAGCGTTCGAGCGACCCGAGCAACGCCCGGTGGATCATGTAGGGCCGGTGGGGCTGGTTGTCCTCGCCGACAAAGGTCATGTCAAACCGCTCCGGCATGTTGAAATCGAATTGAATGGTGGTGCACTGCCAGAGCCGGCCGAGAGCGTCCTTGACCTTGATGTCGATCTTCGGACCATAGAAGACGGCTTCGCCCTCCATCCTCTTGTAGGACAGCTTCCGGGCCTCCAAGGCGCGGACGAGGGAGGCTTCGGCCTGCTGCCACATCTCTTCGCTCCCGGCATATTTCGCCAGGTTCTTGGGATCGCGGACGGAGAGCTCCATCTTGTTGTCCGTGAACCCGAAATCGGCCAGGATGCTGATCGAAAAGTCCAGGACTCGCAGGATCTCATCATAAATCTGTTCGGGCGTGCAGATGATATGGGCGTCGTCCTGGGTGAAGCCGCGGACGCGGAGCAACCCGTGAAGAACACCCGACCTCTCGTAACGGTAGACGGTGCCCAGCTCGGCCCAGCGCAGCGGCAGGTCGCGATAGGAGCGGAGCTTGGTCTTATAGACCTGGATATGGAACGGGCAGTTCATCGGCTTGAGGTAGTAATCCTGATCGTCGATGTCCATCGGCGAGTACATGCTCTCTTTATAGAAATCCAGGTGTCCCGAGGTTTGCCAGAGGTTGGCCCGTCCGATGTGGGGGGTGTAGAGGATTTCGTAGCCTCCGGCCCAATGCCGCTCGCGCCAGTGTTGCTCGATGGCCGCCCGGATCCGGCCTCCCTTGGGATGCCAGAGAATGAGGCCCCCCCCGAGTTCGTCGCAGGTGCTGAAGAGGTCGAGCTCCAGTCCCAGCTTGCGGTGGTCCCTCTCCTTGGCCTCCTCGAGAAGGCGGAGATGGTCGGCCAGCTGCTTCTCGTCGAAAAAGACGGTCCCGTAGATCCGCTGAAGTTGCCGGCCCCTCTCGTCCCCTTTCCAGTAGGCGCCGGAGACGGAGAGCAGCTTGAAGTGCTTGATGTAGCCGGTGGAGGGAAGGTGGGGTCCGAGGCAGAAATCGATGAAACCCGCCTGGGCATAACAGGAGACCTTCTCGCCGCCCTTCTCTTCGACGAGCTCCACTTTGAGCGATTGGCCGAGCTTTTTAAACCTCTCGACCGCTTCGGCCTTATCCTGGACGATTTTCTGGATGGGGAGGTTGCGGTCGGCCAGTTCGCACATCTTTTTTTCGATCGTCTCCAGGTCCTGGGGAGTAAACGGAGTCTCGCGCAGGAAATCGTAGTAGAACCCGTTCTCAACGGCCGGACCGATCCCGACCTGGGTCCCCGGGAAGAGCTCGAGGACGGCCTGGGCCATCAGGTGGGAAGCGCTGTGCCTGAGGATATCGATCCCCTCGTCCGAGTCGGAGTAGATCAGGTGGACGTCGGCATCTTTCTCCAGACGAAAATCGAGCCCCACGACCTCGCCGTCAACGCCGGCCAGGACGGGGGCCTTGGCCGGCTTGAGCTGCGGGAGCATGTCCCGGAGCCGGGTCCCTTTCTCCGCAGAGAAAACAACCCCGTCGACGTTGATGTTCATTCCATCAATCCTTAAGGTTTAAAGGTATTCAACAGGGGGGATGGCGGAAGCTGCAATCTCCTACACGACCTCTTGAATACTCAATTGTTCGATGGTAGGCGCGGAGGGAATCGAACCCACGGCCTCTTCCGCGTCAAGGAAGCGCTCTACCACTGAGCCACGCGCCTGTTACTTCGGCGAACGGCTAGTATAATAAAGAATTTAGCCTGGGAGTGTCAAGGACCGGGGCGGGCGAATACCTCCTTGGCTTGGTTGCCTCTATGGGTCTCCGTTTGGAGGTCTAAGGCCAGAAATTGGGCTATTTCAGAAGACCGTTGAGGCACCGTGGGGCATCCTCGGGTTCGGGACGGTCCGGGTCTGCGTTCTTCCAGAGATCGAGCAACCGCGGGTTATTAACTATGACCAAGCTCCCGAACTCTCGGGGAAAGCAACGGCAAAATATGCTATAATATGGCGTCCGGGGTTTCCAAGATTGATTAAGAACAAAAACGCAGTTAGGAGCCTGGAGAAAGCGATTCTCCGGAAAGAAAAACCCGTTTTTGCTAAAAACATCCGTCTTTTCGAGGCTTTGTATAGAGAAGCGGTCCTTCTTGGCGCATTCCCCCCCCCAAGATAAGCTCTCAGGAATAGACGTCGACATTAAAATCGCCAGGGCGATCAACCGTGTTTCAAAGACTCCTTAAGAAAATCGCCTCCGCCCTGTCCCGGCACATTGAGAAGTGGCTCGCGGAATTCGACACGGCCTTAGACAAGAAATACAGGGAAACCTTCGCGGTTTTACAAAAAAAGCTCAAGTGAGGCCGGCCAGGCGCCTTTTGGCGTCCTCGACTTCTGGGCTGCCAAGAAACTCGCATTTTAAATGGACAATTTTTCAAGGATGAGGTCTATTAGAATAGGCTAATGTTCTAACGCCGTTTCCATTCTCCAGGCCGGCCGTCAATTCCGGTTGACGTTTTCCGGCCTTATCCTGCCCTCCGCTCTGGGCCCCTTCCCCTTTTTCCAGGGTGATGTGGTTATTTCCGTGGCCATGGCCCGTTTCTTGAGGCCTTTCTCCCGCCATGCCAGGAATATCTCATGGCCCCCGAGGCCCCGGCTGACTATCTGTCATGACTTTTTTGACCGGGAGGAGAGGTCTGGGTAATTCTGAGGATGACCGAAGGGGAAAATTGCTACAAATAGCTTCGCTCGGCCGGCACAGCCAAAAAGGAGATTCTTATACCTCGGGTCGAAGAAAATTACGCACCTCGGCGTTGAACGCTTCCGGCGCCTCAAGATTGCAGGCATGGCCCACTCCCGGCAAGATCACAAGCTTCGATGCCGGGATCTTGGCGTGCAGGTTCTCGGCGACATCCAGCGGGGAACGCTGGTCGGCATCACCGTAAAGCAGGAGTGTGGGCACACGGATGTTTGGAAGAACGTCGCGAAGATCCGCCTCAGCGAAGGCATAAAGCATCGCTCTCATCCCCGCCGGATGGAACTGCGACATGATCGCCGCGACCTCATCGATCACATCGGCCGGAACCGATTTCGTGAAGAGCGTGGGGATCCATTCTTTGACAAGCTGTTGGGGCGGCCATTCGGATTGCTGAAGCCCTTTCCGAAAGCGCTCCTCGACGACCTCAGGCGGCAGGGACCCCGCCCAACCGGCATAGGATGAAGCCAGGATGAGAGTTTTCGGGACAGAAGAGTAGCGGCGGTAAAACTCTAGCGCGAGCCCGCCGCCGAAGGACAGACCAAGAAGGTGAGGCCGTTTCAAGCCGATCGCTTCTATAAATGCGGCCAGGTAGTCGGCATAATCGGAAAGACGGAAGGTTTCCGGTGGGTCGGAGGAACGTCCGCAGCCGGGGGCGTCCCAGGCCACCACCGTAAAGTCATCGGACAGATCATCGAGCTGTCTCCTCCACTCCCGGCTGTCGCTGAGGGCTCCATGCAAGAGCACCAGGGGCTGTCCCTCGCCTTTCCGTTCAAAGGCGAGGCGCAATCCCCTTATGTTGACTTCATCCCTGCCGCCTCCCGTTCGATTGTCAGCCTTCATGATCGACTCTCCATGTTCATGTTTATGTGTTCATCCCCCACAGACTAAACTCAAGAATGCTCTCCCCCGGGCATCCGGTATCCAGATGGGGATTCACTCTTTGACCGTGCGGTCCGGTTTCGTGCCCGCCCATCCGGACAGCGTTTGCACCAAGTGGTCCCGGTAGCCGGGCTTTCTCGCAAGGCACGTCGGCCGGAGCCCTGTCGCTGTTCTCATCATTATGATCTTTATATCATATTCAC
>Ga0105106_10002116_pt1 | contig 14311 bp, 10 predicted proteins | sample PPLLaktember2015_5_FD_79109 | JGI IMG/M metagenome (GOLD analysis project Ga0105106, IMG submission 79109) | Freshwater sediment microbial communities from Prairie Pothole Lake near Jamestown, North Dakota, USA - PPLs Lake P8 Core (1) Depth... | ecosystem: Environmental > Aquatic > Freshwater >...
GAGGCATGCAGATACACCAGGACTCTCGGCCGGGAGAGGATCTGCCACATCGCCGGCACGTACGAGTGCTCCTGGGCGATCTGACGCGCCTGCAGGCCGTTCTGGCGCAAGCCTTCGACCAGGGTGGACTTGCCGGAGGCGCATGGCCCGACCACAACGATGTCGCTGGCGGCTTGGCCCGCAGCCGTGGGAGGCATGTAAGTATCCTGGCGCGATGACCTAGAGCGGGACGCTCAGAGAGAGGCGGCGGGCTTCATCCCCGATATGAGGCGTGATCATCGCCACCACCACGCTGACATCGTCCGTTGGCCGGCCGTCATCCAGCTTCAGGGCGGCATCGAGGAAATGGTCCGCCCAGTGCTGCGGGTCGAAGCAGCCGGAGTCATTCAAGCCGCGCAGCTCTGCCAGCCAGTCCGCCTGACGACCCGTACGGCTGCCGGCGTGCACCAGGCCGTCGGTGTAGACCACCGCCACCAGTCCGACGGTCAGCGGCACCTCAATGATCTGAGGGCGGATATCCCGGCGCGTGCCAACTGCCTCGGAAGGCTCGCACAACAGCCGAGCCTGACCGGCCTCGAGCAGCAGGACGGGAGCGGGGTTGTTGCGGGTGATCACCAGGGTGTGCGAATGCAGGTCGATCGAGAGGATGTTGAGCGTCGCCGATACCTTGCCGGATCGATACGTGTGCAGGTAGTCGGAGGCCGCCCGAGCCGCGGCGCCATCGCGCACGCCTTCGGCCAGCAGTCCGATCGCCTTGCGGGCGACGACGTTGGCGACCGCCTTGGCCGCCTTTCCCGAGCTCTGCCCATCGACCAGGACGAAGGAAAGGCCGCCCGCCGGGCGCTCGATCATCTCCAGCGAGTCGCCGCTCTCCGGCGTGGCGTACTTGCCGAGCTTGGCTACGCCTACCTGAGCTTGCATGCGCCGATTCTACAACCCCACCCGGAGGGTGTCGAATCTGGGGAAGGATCCCTGACGCGTGAGGTGTTCAGAGCTGACGGTGTGCCTGGATCGAATGCCCAGCAGACCTGCTTCCGGCTGGAATTCCATGATCAAGGCCGCACCGCGCGCCGCATCGAGCCGGCTCCGTTGTGGCATGGCACCCGCCGGGCAGGGCCCGGGAGGCTGGGTGTCGAGCCCCGGACCCACCGCGCTGCCGAAGCTGCCTATCCCGGGGGGAACGGCACCGTGCCTTGCCGGGCTCGTGACTGGCGGCACACACGTGCGCAAGCACACGGCGCCCACCCTTCTTCTAGCCCAGCGACGGAGCCTCAGGCTGAAATGGATGGCTCCAGACCCTCTCCACCAAGCCCAATCCTGCCGGCTGACCACCCATGCCTCCCCAGCGCACCAATCTGTAAGGTAGGGGCAAGGAAGTTGGGTGTATCCTTCCGTTACAGTTGTCTGCAGCCATGTGCGAGTCCCACTGTCAGCCCTCGACCCCGACGGAGAACGAATGACCCCGACCTCCCTGGTCGCGGTCGACCTGCCGTCGGTGATCGACGAGGCTGTGCGCCGCGCCGTTGCCACGGTCGGCGAACAACAGATCGCGATCATCGCCGAGTACCCTGCGCACTTGCCGGCGGTGCGGGCCCAGTCCGACGAGCTGGCCACGGTCGTGGAAGCGATGGTCCGGCAGGCAGCCGCCTGGGTATCCCAGGGGGAAGTGCGCGTCCGAGCGGAGCTGGCTTCCGGCGAGGGGGCGGGAGGCGTCCCAGCGGCGGCCGTCTCGGTGCGGCTCGGGGCCGGCGAGGTGCTGCCGCATGTTGTCCTCCAGTTAGAGCAGGTGCAGGGGCAGCCGGGCCAAATGGTGCACGCGTGGCCCGAGCTCGCCGGAGCCATTGCCCAGACCGAGGCCTGGAACGGGGTGCTTGTCGCCCTGTGGCGCCCGGAGCAGGGCGCCGAGCTGCGCATCAGTCTGCCTTTGTGGGCGGCGCGCGAGCTGGCGCCGGGTGTGCAGGCGGTTCAGCGGGAAGTCGAGACCCGCCTGTCTTCCCTGCACCCGGGCGCCAGAACACTGTTGCTGATGGTCGAAGAGGCTGAGCTGCGGGCGCTGCTGGCGGAGGATCTGGAGCAGGCGGGCTATTCGGTGGTTGTCGCCGAGCGCGGGTCGGACGTGCTGCCGCTGGCGCGGCAGCACCGGCCGGACCTGGTGTTGCTCGATGTCATGCTGCGCGATTCTCCGCCGTTCGACCTGGCCATGTTGATCAAGCAGGATCGAACGGTTCACGCCACCCCGGTGCTGTTCCTGACCACCAGCGCGGATGACCAGGCGCCGCGGCAAGTGGGGGCGGTGGGATTTGTCCTCCGCCCCAGTGGGACGGGTGCAGTGCTCTCGGCGATCCAATCGGTGCTTTCGGCCGGACTGCAGCGCTCCTCGAGAGTGATGGTCGTCGAGCCCGACGGCATTCTGCGCGAGAACATGATCGTGATGCTGCAGCAGCAGGCCTTCCGGGTGACCGAGGCGAGCGGCGCAGAGGAGGCTCTGGTGCTGGCAGAGCGCCTCGAGCCGGCCGTGGTCCTGGTCAACGCCGAGGTGGCCCAAGCGCGCGACTACTGGCTGATGCGCCGGCTGCGCCAGCTTTCTGAGCATATGCAGATCGTCGTGATGGCCGAGGCGATGAGCGAGGCCGAGGGCCAGGCCGCCATCCGCCGAGGCGCCAGCGGCTTCGGCGAGACCGGCAAGCTCCCCGACCTGCTGGCGCAGGTGAAGCGGCGTCCGGACTCCGCCTGAATCAGGTTGTCCTCAACGAAGGCACTCAGCAGCCGCCCGTCGCCCAGCCGGGCGGTTCGGCATTGGCTTGAGGCTGCACGGGATCGCCGAGGTGGGGGCGAGGCCAGGCGGCGGCCCGGAGTGTCGCCCAGGTTGGTGATGGCGGGTGCCGGAGGTTCTGACGCCGCGGTCCAGCCGTCTCGCCAGGGATGAGCGAACGACGGCCGGAGTCTGCAGGGAGCTCCAGCGTTTCACCCAGGTTTGGCGGAGGTGCTTGTGGGGGCCTGGCGGCCGGGGGCAGGAAGGGGCGCCCCGTAGCAGGCTGTCAGACCACGATCACCTGCGTTCCCCGGCCGATGCGCAGGGTCGTACTCGAGTCAACTTCGGGCAGCGTCCAGCGGTACAGCCACTTCGCCTCGCTGGTGCGCATATTGACGCAGCCGTGGCTGCGGGGACGGCCGAAGTCATTGTGCCAGTAGGTGCCATGGAAACCGACGCCGGTCGGGTGGAAGAACGCCACCCACGGCACCCCGGGAAGCTCATAGGCCTCCAGATCCGAGGTGATCTTGCCGTCTCCCATATGACGCATCGGCAGCTTCTTGTCAATGTAGAAACGCCCATCGGGGGTTTCGGTGGGAATTCCGTTGGGGCCCGGAATGCTGCTGGGGATCCCGCTTGAGATCTTGGTCTCCAGCACTGCGCGCTCGCCTTCATAGGCGACCAACGATTGGGAAGCCAGAGAGACCTGAATGCGTTTGAGTTCTTGCGGCACGTCCGGAGAAATCGGTGTCAGTTCCTCGGGGGCGATCAGGCGCGTATGCTCGGCGCGGACGTGGTAGCGGATATGGAGCAGGTCATCCACCAGGCGAACCCAGAGCCGCCCATCGCTTCCGTACATCGCCTGCTCGGCCCAATGCGTTGACTGGTAGTACAGCCGATAGAGCGGGTCGGAGGCGGGATCGGGTTGGGCGTAGGCGCGCGTGAAGGGGACCGACACCTCGACGAGGCGCCCCGGCTCGGGGAGGTTGTCGACGGGCGGCTGCGGCTCCCAGCGCACCGGCTGGATACTGCCCGAATGGGCATAGCCATCCGCCAGGCGATACCAGAGCGGATTGTGTTTCGGGCCGTCCTTGGGGGTCTCCTCGGCCAGGAGTGGGATCAGTTCATCGCGGCGGAGCAGGGAAAGCCGTGGCGCGCGGAAATGCGGCTCGGAATACAAGCCAATCCATGTCGTCGCCACCCTGCCAAGGGACACGGTCCCGGTCTCGGCATGCACCGACGGATCCGAGGGGAGCGCCAGTGCCCCCAGGGCGGCCAGACTCGAGCGGAGGAAGTCCCGGCGTGTGAGTTCCATCTGACGCAATGGATTCTACCGACGAGCGGGTCGGGTATCAATAGGAATCCCGATGAGAAAAATCCGGTTCGCCATGCAGGGTTCCGCGCTGGAATAGTCGGTTCTGAACACGTCCCGACAGGCGGATCTCCCACGCGGCGGTGGGGAGGGCATTCCCGGTCAGCTGCACGATCCCACAGGCGCGGCCAAGGATTCCCGTGCGGGGCAGACCAGCGTCGATCGTGGGGGGAGTCGGCTCTCCCGCGCGCCAGGCGCAACTCGCTGCCCGCCTGCTCTTCCCGAAATCGGCCGCGAGCCGATCACGCCGGCGCGGCTTCTGTCCCTGGCTCCCGCAATCGACAGTTGAGGTGTATCCTCGCCCGCAATGCCGAGCTGGCTGCGCTGCTGCGGTGAGTTTGGCCCGAACGGCGCAGGGTAGAGGTCACGGATGCGCGTGTTCATTGCGCTTGAACTCGAACCAGCCGTACGTGAACTGCTGGGGCAGACTCAAGACGGGCTGCGGCGCAGCTTGGACGAGCGCTGGGTTCGATGGGTTCAGCCGCACAACATCCATCTGACCCTCAAGTTCCTAGGTGAGGTTGAGGCCGCGCAAGTCAAGGGGATATCTTCGGCCATCGAGGCGGCGGCTGCCCGCCACGGGCCATGCAAATTCACCGTGGCAGGGGTGGGGACGTTCCCGAATCCGGAGCGGGCGCGGGTGCTGTGGGTAGGCCTGCAGGACTCGGCAGGCGACCTGGCCGGCCTGCACGAAGGCATGGAAGCCGCGCTCGAGCGAGCGGGCTTTGAACGCGAGGGGCGTGCGTACACGCCGCATCTGACCCTGGGACGGGTGCGGGACGGGATCGGGCGGCAGGCCCTGCTGCGGCTGGCGCAAGCCCTCACGTCATTTCCCGCTTTCACGCCCGTGGCCTCCTCGTCGGGCCAGGTCATTCTGGTGCGCAGCGACCTGCGCCCGGATGGAGCGGTATACCACCTTGTGAGCAGGCATACCCTCCAGGGGGAAGACCGATGAGCCATGCGAGCGACCGCTCCGGCGCGCGCACGCCGGGGGTACAGGTGGCGGTCATCGGTGGCGCGTCCTGCTCGGCGGAGGAAGCTGTTCACGCCGAGGAAGTTGGCGCCCGAGTAGCACTGGCAGGGGCGGTGCTGCTCTGCGGCGGGACGACCGGGGTGATGGAGGCGGCCTGCCGCGGCGCACGGCTGGCGGGTGGGACGACAGTTGGGATCCTGCCGGGCAAGATGATAGAGTCGGGCAATCCCTGGCTGTCCGTCCGGCTGCCCACGGGCATGGGCGATGGCCGCAACTGGCTGGTGGCGGCCGGTGCGCATGCGGTCATCGCCATCGGTGGCGGGCTGGGGACTCTGTCTGAGATCGCGCTGGCGCTCAAGGCCGGCAGGCCGGTCATCGGGCTTGGCACGTGGGAAGCGGTTGGTCCGGGCGGCGAGCCCCTGCCCGTGGTCCGGGTGCAATCTGCCGCCGAAGCTGCCGAAGCCGCACTTGCGGCTGCGATCTCAGCCAGCCGGTAGTCGCGAGCGTTGGAGGAGGATCCCATCGACGATCTTGAACTGGCGCATACGCTGGTTGACCTGCTGGCGGAGAAGAAGGGGGAAGACATCCTGCTGCTGGACTTGACAGCGTTAGCAGGCTTCACGGACTACTTCATCATCTGCTCCGGCGCTAGCGAGCGGACGCTGTCGGCGCTAGCCGATGAGGCGGTTCGCGGAGCCAAGCAGCGTCACCAGGCGATCTGCCGTGGGCAGGAGGGAACTACGGCCAGCGGCTGGATCCTGCTCGATTTCGGCGCGGTCGTCGTCCATCTCTTCCTGGCCGCAGTTCGCCGCTACTATGCGCTCGAGGAACTCTGGCGCAGCGCGCGCCCGCTGGTCCATATGCCGTGACGCAGCCGCACCCGGCTGGGGGAAACACAAGGGAGCAGCCGGTTGGGCTGCTCCCGAGTTAATCTGACCGTCCTTCCTGCTCTGGCGCAGGTAAGCCGTCGAGGCGGACGGTTGGTCTTCGTCAGGGCTCGAACACCCAACGGTCGGTGTCGCGGCTCCAAGACACCAATTCGGCGGGTGAGAACCACAGTCCAACCTCCTCGGCGGCAGTCTCAGGCGAGTCCGAGGCGTGGGTGAGGTTCCGGCCCACGGTCAGGCCGAAGTCGTGCCGGACCGATCCCGGAGCGGCTTCTGTCGGGCGAGTGCTCCCCATCGTCTGCCGGACAGCGGCGATGGCCGACGGGCCTTCCCAGACCATGGCCAGGACCGGAGAGGAGGTGATGTAGTCGATCAGTCCGGTGTAGAAGGGCTTGCCTCGATGGATGGCGTAGTGTTTCTCGGCCAGCGGCTTGTCGACCTTGAGGAACTTGGCTGCGACCAGCCTCAACCCGCGCTGCTCGAGCCGGGTGGTGATCTCGCCGATCAGGCCGCGCTGAACGGCGTCTGGCTTGATGAGGACCAGCGTCTTCTCCAAACTCGCCTCCAGGAACTGGGTGATGTGCTGCCGCGCCGACGCCTGGCGTCAGGCGGCCTGGACGCCGCGGCTGTACGCTTCGACCGCCTCGTCGAGCCGGTCGGCGCGCATGTACGCGTCACCCAGAAGCTGCCATAGCCCGGCCTCGGCTGGGAAGTGGTCAGCGGCCATGCGCAGCTCGGTAATCACGCTGTCAAGCTCATACTTCTTCTTGATGACCGTTGAGTAGTCCTTGGAAGCCTTGGCGAAGTCGCCGCGCGAGAGGTGACCGCGCGCGCGTATCAGGACGTCAGCGGCGCCGGGGGCCTTGGCGCGTGGCTTGGCAGCCGGCTCGGCTTGCGGCGGGGGCGCTGGCGGGACCACAACTGGCGGCTCGACAATGGGCGGCGGAGGAGCTGCAGGCGCGACAGGCTCTGGCGACTGCGCCTCAACCGGCTGGGCCGTCGGGCGCAGCCACGCCTCATCCACCGGCGTCCAGGTTGGTTTCAGCGGGGGTTCCTCAGGGATGGGTGCGACTGGCTCCGCAGCCGCCGTAACCGGAGCGCTCGGAGCAGGCGGCATGGCGGGGGCGGCGGGCTCCGGCGGGGGAGCAGCGGCCATCGTCGGTGGCGCCGCCGGCTGGGGCTGCGCCATGCTCAGGCTCTTGAGCCACACCGTGATGTCCTCTTCCTCGGGCTCAGGCGGGGTGGCTGCGGGGCGCTCCGGCTGTGGCGGTGTCGGCGGGGTGGGTTGCACTGCAATCACCTCTTCCACTGGCGCAGGATATGCCAGGATGGCTGCCGGGGTCTCCTCCGGCACCCGCATCGCTGGAAATTCGGGCACGGGAGAAGCGGGCTCCAGGTCGCCGGCCAGCTTCTCCAGCCACTCCATACCGGCCTCAGCCTCCTCGGGGATCGGCGCTCTGGGCACCGGCGGTACTTCTGGTTCGTCGGGGAGAAGCTCCGCCCGGGGGACGATCCCAGACGGGACGCTCTCCTCTGGCTGTCGCTGGGCAAGATCGTCGAGCCAGCGGAAAATCTCTTCATCATCGACGTCGCCTGCCGGGGTGCTGGCGACGGAGGCGACTGATGGCTCCGGCAGCCCTGACTCCTCCGAACGGATGGGGCCTGTCTCGCCCTCCCGCAGCCAATCGAGTGCACCCTCATACTCGAGATCAGGCGGGGGAGGCGTCGGCACAGGCGTGCGGGTCGTCGGGGCAGGCGCCTCGTCGGCCGCGGCGTCGGCGAACTCTCGCAGCCAATCCGGGGTCTCGGGTGGCGCAGCCCCTGGGATACGCCCGATCTGGGGGAACTCCGACTCCTGCGCACTTTGAGCGCCCAGCACGCCGATCCCGGGCTCGGCTGTCTGAGACAGCCAGGGCGGCGGCTCTTCGAGCTCGGCTTCCGGCTCGGCCGCCTCAACTGCAGGCTGGGCCTCGGCGCCAAGCACGCGCCCGAGCCACTCAGGCGCGGCGGGTTCCTCGGCATCTCCAGATTCTTCTTCCGGGCCAGGCTCCATCGCGGCCAGCGCCTTGACCCAATCCGGCGCCTCGAGCGAGGTTCCCGGGTGTTCACCCGGTTCGGGCGCCACCAGGCGCTCAAGCCACTCCGGCTGCTCCAATTCGAAGGAGGGCTGCTCACCTGGCGTCTCCTCAATGGGTTCGGAGACCATACTCCGCAGCCAGTCATCACTGTCGACCTCAGCGATCGGCGCCTCAGCCGCATTCTCAGGTTCCTCGACCTCGGGCCCGGCCAGGCCCCTCAACCAGGCTTCCGGCCCAGCCTCGCCTTCGGCCGCTGTCGGCTCCTCATCCGAAGTGTCAAGAAGGCCGCGCAGCCAGTCGACGGAGGCCGCGGCCGCTGCCGTGGCCACAGGCGTTTCAGCGGCGGGTGGAAGGACCTCTTCAGGCGCTTCAATTTCCGGCTCGGGGGAGGTCAGTCTGGCGAGCCAGTCGGGAGCGGGTTCGAGCTCGCCCTCTCCTGGTTCGGGCTCGAGCCAGGCGGCTTCAGAGGCCGAACCCCAGGCCTGGCCCTCTGCCGGCTCAGGCGGCTGGGCGCCTGCCTCGGCCTCTTCGTCGGTGTCGAGGATCGAGCGCAGCCAATCCGGCGCTTCCTCGGTCGGAGCGCTGGTCTGCCCGGCCTCGGCCTCGAACTCCGGCATCGAAGCACTTTCGGGAGCCTCATCGATCCAGCTGCGCAGTTCGGCAGCTTCGGCGGGCTCGGGCTCTTGCGCCGCAGCGCTGGCGACGCCGCTCAGCCAACTGGGCAGCTCAGCAGCGGGTTGCGCTTCGGGCACCGCTGGGGAGGGAGTGAACTCCAGATCCTCCGTCGCGGCATCCTGCAGCCAATCCGGTGCGCCCTCTGGGACCCCAGCGGTCTCCAGGTCGGCTGGCTCTGCTTCGCCGGCGTCGGTCTTATCCCGATCACCCAGCCAGTAGACGATCGTCTCGCTGGCGCCGGGCGAAATGTCGTCCAGCCAGGTCGGGAGCTCGGCGCTTTCCAGCGCATCGGCGGCTGGCTCTTGAGCAGCCGGCTCAGGCTCAGGCGTTTCTTCCTCGCGCCGATTGGCGGCAACTGCGGCCGCTGCAGCGGCACCCGCTGCGGGAATATCTTGCATCCAATCCGGCAATCCGCTGCCCCTCGCTGGCTCAGGCGTCAGCTCGGGAGGCGGCTGGGATGGCGGTGAGATCTCGCTAAGCCAGCCGGGCATCTCGGCCGCGGCCAGCGGCTGCGCAGGCTCCACCTCTTCCGAGGAGCCTTCCAGCTCGCTCTCGCTGAACTCGACGGTACCCTCCACGGCTTCTCCCTTGGAGGGATACCATCCGGCATCTTCCATCCATTCAGGGATCGGGGCCTCTGGCGGGGCCTTGGCAGCGTCGAAAGGGTGGACGGCTTCTGCAGGTGGCCTCGGCGCCGGGATGGGGGCAGGCTCCGGAGAGGGCTGCGACTCCAGCCAGGAGGGCAGGTTGACGGGCGCCGCGGCGGCTTGCTGGCTCTTAAACTCCTCGCTCAGCGAGGTGGCCCAGACCGGGCGACCTTGCGCCAGCGGGGTCAGCGCTTGTCCCGGTGACCAGGCAAGCTTCTCCAGCCTGACTGAGGCGGGGTCGACGGTCGTCGGCTCGACCATCGCCGACTCGACGAAGGCAGCGTACGGATCCAGGGCCGCCAGCCGCCGATGGTAGGCGGCAGCCTCTTCGATCTTGTCCGCGCCCTGCAGGGAAGCCGCCAGGATGCGATTGGCATCGCGGCAGAAAGGGAGCTTGTCGAGGATCGCCTTGCCGACACTCGCCGCTTCCTGTCGCTGATTCATCCGCCAGTACAGATTGGCCAGCAGTACTTGCAGGTCCGGCCGTTCCGGATCCTCGGTCAGCGCCGAGCGGAGCTCGGCGACGGCCTGCTGGTACAGCTCACCGTGGGCGTACATGCGGGCCAGAGCGCCGCGGGTCAGGCGGACCTTGTGCGGCTCCATGCCGTCGCGTCGGCCGATCAGCCGGCGGAGCTCCTGCTGGATGGTCGGGTTGGCCGGGTTGGTTTCAAAGGCCCGCTCCATGTGCCAGATGCTGGCATCGAGGTTGCCTTCGTCCTCGCGCACGATGGACATGCCCACGTGGGCGACGAAGTCGTCCGGGACGGCAGACAGGACGCGCTGGAACAGGTCAGCCGCGTCCCCATAGCGCTTGGCCTCCAGGTAGGCCTTACCGAGCAGGCGATAGGTGTCGAGATGTTTGGGGTACGTCTCGAGGATGTGCCGGCAATGGGCAATCGCCTGATCGAGCTGCTCCTGCTCGATCGAATCGTCGATCTCTTTTATGTAGGTTCGGAGGGCGATTTCTGCCATATTTGCCTAGTTTTTCAGAGTATGCCCCACTTGGGAGAGTAGCGCAAGCGTCGCCAGAGTCCTGCATTCCCGGGCGGAATCCCGGCGTGGGTGCCAGGTTGCCAGTGGCGTGCCAGACGGGAGGCAACCCAACGCACGATGACTATAGCCTGTGCAGGCTGCGGGCGCTGGCAAGCACTCGTCCGATGTCGGCCGGTTGGTAGGGTGACGGGCCGAGCGGGTCTGCCGGAGGGGGACGGCCAGCCAACGCGTGCAGCGAGGCTTCCACGCAGCCGGCGAGCGCGGCAGGGTCGTATCCGCCTTCCAGGCACAGGCATAGCCTGCCTTCAGACACCACATCGGCCAACTCGGCGAGCTGGCGCGTCAGCCGGTAGCTGCCGCTGCAGGTCGATTGCAGGCTAGCCAACGGATCGCACCAGTGCGTATCGAACCCGGCCGATACCAGGATCATCTGGGGCTCGAACCGTCTGGCCAGCGGGACTGCAATCTGCTCGATGGCGGAGGAGAGCGCCTGGTCGCCGGCGTAGGCGGGCAGCGGCAGGTTGACAATCGTGCCTTCTCCGGCGCCCTCGCCGGTCTCGCCAAGTTCTCCAGTGCCTGGGTAGATGCCGTGTTGGTGGGTGGAGAGGTAAAGGACGCTCGGGTCGGCCTGGAAGATCTCCTGCGTGCCGTTCCCATGGTGCACGTCGACGTCCACGATCATCAGCCGCTCGCAGCCCAAGGATTGGACGTGGCGGGCGGCGATGGCGATGTTGTTGAGCAGGCAGAAACCCATGGCACGTGTTGGTGTAGCGTGGTGGCCCGGCGGGCGGATCAGGGCGAATCCGGCTGCGGCGCGCCGTTCCCACACCGCGGCCGCCACGTCTGCTGCGGCGCCGGCCGCCAGCAGGGCATCTTCGTAGGAGCTTGGTGTGACGTAGGTGGGGGCGTAGTCGACGATCGCCGGGCCTTGGGCGGCCGCCTCGCGCAGGGCGGCGAGGTAGGCGGGTGGGTGGACCGCCGTCAGCAGCGCCTCGTCCGCCGGGGATGGCCGGATCTCCTCGAGGTTCAGGTTCGGAAGAGAGTCAATCAATCGCCGGAACTGAGAGAAACGAGCTGCGTTCTCGGGGTGAGCATCCAGGTTATGGGATGGTGAGGGTACCACCGCGACGTGTACCCGAAGGGGTGGCGACTTGGAAGGGGGTGTGCTCATCACCAGGAAGTTACGTGACATGCCGACAGGAGTCAAGCGAGATGAGCTTCTGTGTTATTCAAAGCTGAAAAGTGGACACCCCTGGTAGCCTCCCGCAAATCAGCGGGAGGTACCTATGGGGCAGATCCATAAGCGGTTCACGAATGAGCAGATCAGGTTCCTTTTTCAGGCCTACATCCAGGGCAAGATGAACCGCACTGATTTCCAGGAGGCGCTGGGGATTGGCAAGAGCCGTTTCTTCAGCCTGCTCAAGGAGTACCGGCAGGCCCCGGAGACCTTCTCAGTCTCGTATGTACGGTCAACGCCCCCTCGAGTGTCACCGACGACGGATGCGCAAATCAAATATGAGCTCCTGCGGGAGAAAAAGCTGGTCGAGGATCCTCAGCTGCCCATCTCTGGCAACAACTACTCGGCTTTGCGCGATCGTCTGAAGAAGAAGGGGATCTATGTCTCCGCGACGACGATCACGACGCGCGCCAAAGCCCTGGACTGCTACATCCCTCACCGTCGCAGGCAACAACCCCACACGCGGGAAGTCCTGACGACGGCCATCGGCGCCCTGGTCCAGCACGATGCCTCCCTTCACCTCTGGTCCCCCCATGCCCAAGAGAAATGGACCCTCATCACCTCGATCGACGACTTCAGCCGAAAGCTCCTTTTTGCCGACTTCTTCCCCCAGGAGACCGCCTGGAACCACATTCAGGCTGCCCAGGCTCTCATGCGGGCCTATGGCATCCCCTTGCGCTACTACGTCGACTCCCTGCGCATCTTCCGCTTCGTCCAGGGCCGGGACAGCCTCTGGCGCAAGCACGTCCTACAGACCGACGAGGCCGATCCCCAGTGGAAACGCATGATGCAGGTGCTGGGAGTCGAAGTGATTCATGCCCTCTCTCCTCAGGCCAAAGGCAAGATCGAACGCCCTTATGGTTGGATGCAGGACCGGATCGTCCGTACCTGTGCTCTGGAGAATATCGACTCCATTGAGGGAGGCAGGGCGGTCCTGCGGGAGGAACTCGATCGGTACAACAATCACCAGGTCCACTCCACTACGGGCGAAATCCCCAGTATCCGCTTTGCCCGTGCCCTGAAAGAGGGCAACAGCCTCTTCCGTACCTTCGCTCTGCCCAAGCCCTACACCTCGCCCAAGGACGTCTTCTGCCTGCGCGAACGCCGACTGGTCACCGCCTATCGCCGTGTTTCCCTCTTCGGCCGAGAGATCCAAGTCCGCAAGGTGCTCCCCCATGAGGAGGTGGAGCTGCATCTCATCCCAGATCAGGACAAGGGAATCCTGGACATCCGTATCTGGTGCAAGAACCAGATTCTCCAATCCACCACCCTCCCCTTGGAGGGTATGCGAGTCCACTTTTGAAGTTTGAAAGTGTCCACTTCTCAGGTCTTGCTAACAGCGACATGAGCTTCTGTCCATTCACAATGGCCTTCGCGGGCTCGCGGGCTCGCGGGCTGGGGCCCTGCTGGGTGTACGGCGTCCGCCTGGCCAGTTCGACCGAAACCAGAGGCATCTGCAGATGACTGCCTGCGGAAGCCAAGAAGTCCAGGCTGTCCCAGGCGCGAGCTCATGCGCACCCGGCGCATTCTCTCACTCCTCGCGATATTCTATGAAGCGATAAGGCGCCCGCCAGCTGGAGAGGTAGCTCCGGTCAGCCAGAAGGGCAAGGTTGTATCCCAGGTAGTGGTTGAAAACGACGCGGAAGGAATTCACTGGGGTGATGGAAGGGTAGAGTGCGGCCTCCGCCTTGGGAGCGTAGTAGGCGTTGAGGATTCCCATCCGCTCACGCAGGTTGCTCTGTTCAGGGACATCCCAATCCAGTTGAGAACCTGGACCATGGTCTCCCTGGATGACAATGACCACCGGACGCGTGGAACTCCTCAGGACTTGCTCGACGAGTTCAAGCGCTTGTTGATTCGCGAACTCCAGTTGAGCAGAGTATCCAGCGACGTACTCCGCAGGAGTGCCCGAGAATTCTGTTCCATCCTTCATCTCAAACGGCTCCATCGACCATACCGCCGATCCATCGGCGCCGAACACAAAGGGAGGGTGGGGAAGAATGACATGCAGGAAGACAAGCCTGGGTCGGGCGGAGGGATACAGCGCCGCGGCCTGCTCAAAGGCGAAGCGAATCCGGTTTCGATGGGCGGCGTAGCCCGGCGTCTCCTCCAGCCACCCGCGAGAGGCAAGCCAGCGAGTGATGGGAGTCAGCCCGAGGACATCGATGTACAGTGCTTCGAATGCAGAGACTGCCTTCGTGGCAGGAGCGAAGAAGTAGTCTGCGTCCTCCCATTCCGTCTTGCGGTAACCGGTCTGGAATGCATAGACCTCATAGCCGAGATCCTCGAGAGCCCGCCGGACCATATTGTGGCGAATGAGTCGGTTGAGGGGCCGCTGGTCGCGATTGTCCACTCCAAGCTCGGCGGCCACTCCGTCCAGGTAGCTCATGTTGAGGGATGAGGCCAATGACAGACTCGTCTGGCTGTAATTTGCCAGGCTCTCATCGCCCACATAGAAACCGAGTGCTTCGAGGCGTCCGAGAAACTCCCGGTTGTTGACCAGGTACATGTCGGCCAGCACGTCTTCGCGTCCGTATCCGTCGAGCACGAGGTAGTAGACATCTGGCAGAGACTCGAAGGGCACGTACGTTGGTTCCGAGAGCTCGCTTCCGCTCGAGTTAGGTCGGGAAAGGGAAACTTCATGCCGCAGCACTGTAGCCGCCGGCAGAACGAGCATCGGCAGGGAAACCGAAAACA
>Ga0105106_10002117_pt1 | contig 14310 bp, 11 predicted proteins | sample PPLLaktember2015_5_FD_79109 | JGI IMG/M metagenome (GOLD analysis project Ga0105106, IMG submission 79109) | Freshwater sediment microbial communities from Prairie Pothole Lake near Jamestown, North Dakota, USA - PPLs Lake P8 Core (1) Depth... | ecosystem: Environmental > Aquatic > Freshwater >...
AGCGTCATTAAATTATCAAAAAGGGAAAAACTTTTCAGCAGCGTTGCATGATTTTAAAGGAAATCTCCTGTTTGGTGCAATACCTCAGACTTTAATGGGACTTGGGATAGTTGTCCCTTATTTTACTGTATTAAAACAAGGTTGGATTGGAGGAATAGTTTCTGTAAATTCTGAACATAAAAGTAGATTTAAAAATTTCAAATCAACATTCTATTATTTTTTTGTTCTCTTACTGCAATTTATCCCATATTCCTTAGCAATTGGTGCAGGTATCAAATTTGGTATTGATTTTTATAATTATAACAAAATACATGGATGGTTGATGTGGAAATATAAAATTCAAAAAAGTGGTTTAATCAATTTAGGATATGTTTATCTGCTTGTTATTCCATTATTTTTTGTTGCTTCTTGTTTTGAATTTCTATCAAACCTGACTCCACACTAGTGCTCGCAATAAAGATTCTGTACCATGATAAATTCAAGTTTCTGCACATAAAATAAATACTATGAAAGAAACTTCTGTAATGACAACTGAAATTCTCACTCTTGTAAAGGAGTGGGAGGCTAAACTTGCTTCCCTGCCAAACAAGACAATTACTGAATTCCGAAACAGTCAAAACCGAACTATAAAACAAATACTCGGTCACTTGATAGATTCTACATCCAATAACATTCACAGAGTTGTTCATCTGCAGTACCAGCAAAGTCCTTTTTCATTTCCAAACTATGCAACATTTGGAAATAACGACCTCTGGATTGCAATCCAAAACTATCAGAACGAAGATTGGAACAACATGATTCAGCTCTGGAAATATTCCCTCTTGCATTTCTGCCATTTAATCAATAACGTCAAAGATGACAAACTTGAAAATGAGTGGATTTCCGGGCCAGATAAGAATATCTCACTAAAAACAATGATTGAAGATTTTCCAGGACATCTTAAATTGCACCTTTCTGAGATTAACGGTTTGATTAATAGTAAATCTTGACCTTGATGAAACAACTGGTATCATTTGACAAATCCCTGATCGCCCCATGTGGAATGAATTTTCGAGTCAAAACGAAGGACTTGTCCAGACTGTACATCAGTTCTGAGTGTACACCGGGACATGTGCGCCATACAGGCTTGCCCACCGGGACAAATTCCGGCTAAAGCAACTGGATCCGTTAACGGATGGGCTGACGCCGGAAACGCTTACCTGCCCATACCCGCCGGCCGTTATAAGACATTTATGGTCGGAATGAGACTCTGCTTATTTTTCCAGATATTCTGAAAATCTTTGATCTATATGCTGGTTAAACCATTTATCAATAACTGATTTTTTGAACCTCCATTCTTTGCCCAATTTCGCGGCCGGAATCTTCCCATTCTGTGCCCATGTGTAGATTGTTTGAGGTTTTAGTTTTAAATACTTTGCTACTTCTTCTATGGTCATTATTTCATCCATCACCTACTTCTTCAAAAGGTTTAGTAATGTTGTGTCACTTTCCTGTTTTTGGCTTTCAGGTTTGACTTCAATATCCTGGTCTGAATTTTCTGGTTTCGAAAGTTGCTGGAAAGAATAAATTATAGCAGTATAAAAATTGCCTTCATATTTCCTGAACAGCTTAAATTCCTCAGTTTTATTGCATAAAAAGGGACGAAGGTTCCAGGCAATCTGAACCCCGACAAATGCCAGTATTATAATCCATATTCTGAAAACGTTAACCCCAATAAGTGGGTATATATCTTTTTTCTCACAAGCAAATTTTAACGCATCTACCATGAGTCTCATTCCGAAGATCCCTGAGAAGATAAATATTGCTACATGTAAAAGTTGCAGGAAATGATAGTTTCCACCAGTCACCTGAAACAATATAACAATGGGGGCAAATGAAATAGCAATTGCAGAGGTAAGTACAAATCCACTTAAAATAATAAGACCATCTGTCTCAATGTCATCTTGGATCCCAGGACTTGTTGAATTACATAAAAGGATGGAAAACAGATTAGAATTGCACTAAAAAACAGGAATGTCACTTTGAATCCGGCGACAATTGATTGAAGTATACTATGATAACTCCCCATGACAATTCCATAAAGGAATGTAAAGACACAAATAATAAGCAACTGATTCAAGATTAATCTTCTCGATTGATCCTTATTCCGTTCCTCAAAATATGACTCTGTATTCTGAAATATTTTGAAAACTTCTATTAATCCACTTGCGTTTTCCATGGTAAAAGAAATTGGTCAGACTATAAAGTTACCAACTATTTTAATAATTACAAATGTTTATTACTGTTTATTACTGTTTGCTATTAATTAATTATCAATATGAAGATAAAGAACAAAATAACGCCCTTTAATACACGGACAATAAAATTAATAGATTTGTCACGGTTTTTGCATTGAATTTTTGCTACTCAGACAGCTTTGTATAACATGACAAACCCGGACTCCCGACGCTCTGGAAAAGCCATAACAGATATAATGATAAATATAACATGAGTACTAAAATTAAAGTTGAATTAGGTAATGTTCAGAAGACACTCTTCATGCCTGTTTGGGCCAGGGCAGTTTTAAAACAGAACTGACCATACGGACAATAGCGAGGGCCGGGCGTTTAAAAATGATTCACCGGATCATTTTAGCCACGGATATTAAAGAATACTACAATTTGAAAATGCATCTGATGATAAAATTTCTGAAATACTTTAGTTTGATTCTTTTGGGTCTTACTATGTTATTTCAAACTAATCTGGCCCAGGAGGCTGTCTCAAAAGTTGTTCTTTACCCCCAAACCCCCCAGGGGGGGCTTAGCAAGTATCTGTCTATCAATAAGTCCCCCCCCTCGCCTTCGCGTAGCCGCTTCGGCGGAGCAAGGCTGGGGGATTTAGGGGTGGCTGATCAGAAAAGGGCTTTTGAGACAGCCTCCGTTACCAAAACAGTTTCTCTGTTTTCCGGACTTCATACGTTGTCCATCCACGTGAGAGATACAATTACTCACGATTCTGTTTTTCATTTTCTGATTGATAAATTAAAACTGCCTGTATATTACTATCCGGTAGCCTCTGGTAAGCGCAAATATGCGGGTATATATGCAGGGAATCTGGTTTTGGAACCTTGCGGCCCTTATACAAATTATCTATATGGCACGAATAACTTCAGAGCTATTTTCTTTGGTTTAACTTTTGAACCTTTTGAATCTTTATCACTGACTGCAATGGGTCTTACCGGCAGAAAAATAAATCACCAGGCCGATGACACTTATATCAATTTACAGAAAGATACTGCGTTATGCGGGGACAATATAACTATAGGCTTTATGGATAGAGGACCTGCAAAAACAATTGATAAAAGAATTATGGATTCTTTGCGATATGCTTTGAACGCAGATAAAGAAAAGAAGTATAAAGTAATTTCTGACAGGATTAATGGTGAAATGCCAACAAACTACACAAGTGTAAATTACTACAATGAATCAGGCATTGAATATGTAAAGGAGATCTGTATCGGCTACAGGGATAATTCAAATTTACAGAAATGGAAAGAATTAATCAGCCCTTTTGAATTAATTAATGATGAAATCTGGAAGGTAAGCAATATACTTGATTTTCATATTATTAAAAGTAATATAAAAGAAGTACAAAGCATAACTTTCAAGGTAAAATCATTAGAAAGAGCAAAGCGATACCTGATAAAAAACAATTTGTTCGGGAGTTTTGTTGGTGATAAAATCCAATTGGACAAGGCACAAGCTTTTGGATTATCCATTTATCTTACTGATGAAGATTGATCATAACACAAAACCCTATCATCATCATTTAAGTATATGAGTCCGGACAATTCCTGGTACATATACCTGTTATGCGATTGGATGCCAAACTGAGTTCCTTAACACATGCACGGGAAGAATCTATCCGGAAACAGGGGATTTTATGCCCGCTTGCCGGAACTTTTAATAAGCCGTGCCTGAAAATAGAATTCAAGGTAAATAATAATAACACAAAAAAATAAGAATAATTTTCGTATATTATGGTTGTTCTTATTTGTTTCATGACCTAACAGGATAGTTAGTCAGTAGGGTCAGTTTCATGTTTCGATTTAAACATTCTGGTATTGAACTTTCAAGTGATTTTAAAACTTGACTATGGAGAAAAAAGGTAATAAATCTGAAGCTGCTAACCTTCGCCAAAAGGCAGAAGAGTTGCTTAAAAAGAAATCGTCAAAAATGACCTCTTTTCTATCTGAAACCGAAATTCTTAAACTCACTCACGAACTTGAGGTCCATCAGATAGAACTGGAAATTCAGAATGAAGAACTCGTAATTGCAAAAGAGAAGGCAGATATTGTCGCACAAAAATATGCCGAATTATACAATTATGCACCCTCCGGTTACTTTACTCTTTCTAAAGAAGGTGAAATCATTGAATTAAACCCTTGCGGTGCAAACATTCTTGGTAAAGAAATCCAACAATTAAAAAACAGCAAGTTTGGATTTTTTGTATCCGATGAAACAAAACCAATCTTCAACTCCTTTCTCGGGAAAGTATTTAACGGCAAAGGTGAAGAATCGTGCGAGATAATCCTGTCAGGTGATGGCAACTCTATGAATGTTTACCTTAATGGGATCGTTAATAAAAATGGCAACCATTGCTTTGTAAACGTGATGGATATCACTGACCGTAAGCTGGCAGCAGAGTTGTTAATTACAAACAAAGAGCTTGCCTTTCAAAACAAAGAAAAACAAAAATGGGCAGAAGAGCTATTCAATTCCAACAAAGAACTTAAAGAGCTGCTTCAACTCAATTCCGACAAAGACCTTTTTATATCAATTCTTGCACACGATTTAAGAAGTCCGTTTCAGGGGCTTCTTAGTTTATCGGGTTTATTAACAGAAAACATTCACCAACATAATATTTCTGAAATAGAAACTCTTGTAAATCAAATTAATATATCCGCACAAAACACATATAAATTACTTGAAGACATATTGATGTGGGCAAAAACTCAATCCGGTAAAATTCCTTTCGAACCACAAAAATTGAGCTTTAAAGATATTTGTAAAGATATTCTGGAAAATCTCAGACCAATAGCCGGGGCAAAAGGCATAAAAATTAATTATATTTCAGATAATGAGATAATTATTTTTGCTGATATAGATATGTTAAAAGCGATCTTGCGAAATCTTGTTTCGAATGCAATAAAATTTACAAACAACAGCGGATCAATAAATATCAGTGCAGAACAAACACATTCAAACATAACAATATCCGTCTCGGATAATGGTATTGGAATACCGCCTGATAATTTATTTAAACTGTTTGATATTTCACAAATTCAAACCACAACAGGTACTGCAAATGAAGGAGGAACAGGTTTAGGGTTAGTGCTTTGCAAACAATTTATAGAAAAACACGGAGGTAAAATCTGGGTAGTTAGTGAAGTAGGGAGGGGTAGCGAATTTAAATTTACTTTGCCAACCTTTACAGAACATATGAATGATATAAAGAATAGAGAAAAAAATAGTGTATGACAAAAAAAATTACTGCGACCATCTGACACGATCAATGCATACTGTCTGCAGGTCAAAATAGAGATTCCCGGAAAAGTAAAATTTATTATTTTTACAGGCATGAGAATATTTGTTACAATTATTTTACTCGGTGTATTTACGGGATTAGCAGCACAAAAACGTCCTGAAGTTTTTACTGCCGACAAGATCGCCCTTCTGATCCCTGATTCATTGACAAAAACAACCACTGGCATTGCAAATTATATCAACTCCGGCTTTTCAGGTCAAAAGGACAAATCACGTGCTATATTCATCTGGATCACAAAAAATATCCGGTATGATATAGAGAACATGTTTGCCATAAATTTCTATCAGAATCCTCAGGAATTAATCGACAAGGTATTAATAACAAAGAAAGGCATTTGCAGGGATTATGCCGAGCTCTTTAATGATATTTCCAATAAAACCGGGATAAAATCATTTGTCGTTTCCGGATATACAAAACAAAATGGATTTGTCGATTATATACCACATGCCTGGTGTGCCGGTCTGATTGATTCAACCTGGTATTTATTCGATCCGACATGGGGTTCCGGATATGTTAATAATGCAAAATTCATCACACAGGTAAATAACTATTACTTTATGACCACTCCTGAGCAGCTGATAAAATCACATATGCCTTTTGATCCGTTGTGGCAATTTTTAAATTATCCGGTCACAAATCAGGAGTTTTATGAAGGTAAATTCCAGATAAACAAGGCAAAGCCATATTTTAATTATGCTGACACATTAGCTGTATATGAAAATCAGTCTGAAATAGAACGCATGCGATCGTCGTCTGAAAGAATTGAAGCAAATGGTGTTAAAAACTCATTGATTTTTGACAGGTTGCAGCATAATAAAAGAGAGATTGAATACTATGAAAACAAATTGTTTGTCGGGCAATTTAACGCAGCTGCAAATATGTATAATGAGGGCATTCATAAACTGAACAGCTTTATTAATTACAGAAATAAACAATTTATTCCAAAAATGACTGATTCCGAAATCAGACAGATGGTGGATGATGTTGAAATTTCATTTAACAACTCCCGATTGAAGCTGAAAGAAATTAATAATCCAAATTCAGATATTGCAACATCTATAATTCAACTGAACAGATCAATTGATGAAGCTACTTTAAACTTAAATGAACAGAGGACTTTCCTGAATAAATACTTTAACACAGGAAAATTATTAAGAAAATCTTTATTCTACAATTATACCTGGATGGGTATCCCTTTAGGAAAATGATGATTATATCTATGATATCACAGCCCGGAAGAAGCCATCTGAATTATTCGGGTGAAAGAGATGGCAATAAACTATATGGTGGTGAAAAGATTTTAACAACGGGGTAACACAGAGTTTTCACGGAGTCCCACGGTTATTTTAATTAAGGTACTAACTCTGTGTCTTGCTCCGTGTAACTCCCCGGTAAATAAAAAGATAAAAGACTTTCGGATAAAAACTGCTTTAATAATCACTAATCTGGAATAATTTTTGCTGTTTATTGATTAACACCTGTTTCAGGAAAACCTTACCATGCAGGATTATACCATTGTGTATGAAAACTATAATACTTTTGGCGTTGTCGGTTTTTATATTCCCGGTTACTTTGACCGGACAGACGAGTAAATTCGAAATTCTTTCTGAGTATCGGAAACCAGGCTCTCTGTATTCAAAACAGTCTCCGGATAATCAATTATCCATCAATTCAGATATAAATTCCGATTTATTCAATGAAAGAATATATGAACCTGATTTTAACTTAAAACAAAAAAGATTCAGTATTGAGTCACCTGTTATAAAGTCAACTGATAAAACATTATTGGCTGAAATATATCCGGGATCCGACAGATTTTACGCTAAAAGACCTTATATGGCTTCTCCGTATGAAAAGTCCTTCATTATAAAGCCGGATACAACAGTTAAATACTATTTGATAATTAAAGATCCTGTTTCCAAAAGGATCACAAAATAAACGGCTGCCAGAACGGACCCTGCCAGAATAAATATGTAATTTCATTGGGGGAATCTCAATATAAGAATACCTATGGAGCATTATACAATTATTATGCGATTGCAGATTACAGGAATATATGCCCTACCGGTTGGAGAATGCCAATAAAAAACATGGATTCTCTTTAATATGTATCAAAAAAGGTGATGATAAATAAACAGAATGAAGCATTTTATTGCAATTATACTTGTATCGATTCCTGTTATTACCTGTTCACAAAGTAATGATTATAGTATCGTAGATAATTATGTCGATTCATTAACTGTTTATGAAGATATCCCGATATCGGAGTTAACCGGAAAATTAACTATGCCTTTCAGTTCGGATTTACTTAAAACCAGGGCAATTTTCTATTGGTTGGCAACCAATATTGAGTATGATTTTACAGACAAAGAAACAAATCTATGGACAAATTATCCGTCTGTCAAAGCAAAACTTAATGACACATACAAATTCAGGAAAGGAGTCTGCAGTGGTTATTCTTACTTATTCAGGCACATGCTGGGATTGTCCGGGATCAGGAGCAAAGTAATAACCGGTTACTCAAGGACTGATTTGAAAAACTGTTTCCCGCATAATCCTGATCATGCCTGGAATTCCGTTAAAATTGAAAATAAGTGGTATCTGTTCGATGTAACCTGGGCAAGAGTTACAGCAAAAAAAGTAAATGATTTATGGTTTAAAACCGACCCGGAGATCTTTATTCTGAATCATTATCCATTGTATGAACCTTACACATTTACAGAAGAGCAATATTCTCTTGAGGAATTTTATCGGTTCCCCATTTACACCCGTTCATTCTATGATTTAAAATTCACAGATGACATTTCAAAAACCGGCCATTTTAATGCAGTTAATGATTCTGTTACTTTTATTATAAAACCGGACTTCAAATGTATACTGGTAACCAGGTTATATGATATTGAAAACAAAGGATGGATCCCCGCTCAACCGGGAGCATTTGTAAGCGGTGCTGATTTTTTCAGGCTTTATATTCCGAAAAAGGGCAGCTTTGTGCTGAAACTCGGAGCGCTAAAACAGGATGACAATTCTTTTGCAGTTTACGATGAACTGGTGTACTACACAATTGAAAACAAATAAAAACGGCAGGTAATAATAAAAATGCGGGAAAAAGGATTTATAGCGATCTGGTTGTTCATGCGCACCATTTTTGTACCATCAGGAAAGGTACAGGGATGTTTTTCATCCCGGTTTTCATAATAATTTACTCACATAATATTTAATGATGCGGTAACAATTATATGTCTGAATGCGTATAAAGTTATAACAATGGGAAAATCTTAAACCTTATAACGATGCGCTGGCTGAACTTTAAGACGAACACGGTAAATACTACCTCTAAAAATTAATCAGGGAAAAGCATGAATTATGGATAATTTTAGTCCGGTTTATTGGGTTGTATATGTCTTTATGGTGATATTCCTGGGATTTCTTGCCTGGGAAATAATTAAAATGCTAATAGCTGTAATTACCGGGAAGTATATAAAAGAACACAAGAGTAAAAGAGGTTATATTAAGTTATTAGCATAGGGCTTATTCGGGGGCTTTTTCCTGTTTTTCGCACATATCGCTTAAACCATTATAATTATTTGATATTCAAATATCAATTTTCTAATTTGGGTGTTGCAAAGGTGCTTTTGCGGCATCTCTCATGAATGATGCCGGAGGCATCCAAGTTTAATAACCATGGTTACATCCATGGTCACTGCATCAGACATGATTTACAACGCCGGAGGCGTTGAAGAAAATTCATAAAATCTCCTTATTGAAGAGTCTCGCTGCAATTTGTTTTTCTTGCTGGCTGTACTAAAGATGGAAATCCCGCAGTACTATTGACTGGCAACAGCATTTTTTGCAGCTTCAAGAACCAGAAAATGTTCATGATCGTAAAAAGGTATCAATTCCCATGATTTTTCCAGAAATTCCAGCGCTTCCCGATACTTTCCTTGTTTATACAGACCTAAACCAAATGTAAAGAGAAAATCGGGGTTATCAGGATTTTCTTCAACTGCCTGGCTGATAAGTTCAACACCTTCACTGATATCCCGATCATAGTTAATGAGCAAATATGCAAGATCTTTTTTAAAAGAATTATTCTTAGGATTCAGAATAAGTGCACGACGATATAATTCCTCTGCTTCAGTGAATAATTTTGCCTGATGATAGATGCCTGCAATAGTATTTAATAATTCTGATTCTGACCATCCTTCCTTCTGTCCGATTGTTTTAATCTCATCAAGATATTTGCTTGCCTTCACTGTATCTCCCTGAGAGAGAATGCAAACAGCCTGCCAGAAAGTTATTGATGATTCTTCGTCAGGCCAGAGATTAAGCCCATCTTCATAGATTTTCATTTCTTTATCATGTTCTCCGATTTTGTGATATGCATTTCCCAGCAAAATGTAATTCCACACCCATAATTTATATTTGCTGCCAAATTTTTTATTCAATTTAATACCCTCTTCAAATGCATCAATCGCAGCCTGCCACTGCTCAGTATTATAAGATGCCCAGCCAATGGAATAAAATTCTCTGGTCGAATATGGATTAATTTCCAGGTATTGTTTCACATATTTTATTAGTTCTTTTGGCTCTTTATTAACCGCCGCTTTTACTTCCTTTATTTGTAATTGAATATCATGAGGCATACTATTAATTCTATTGTATGCTTTGTAAACCCATTTTTTACTTTCTTCAGACTTGCCAAGATCCCCATAAATATATGATAACATTAACATGGGACTGACAAAATTGGTATCCATACTTAATGATTTTTTATAGAGGTCGATAGCCGAGTTATAATCTAATTGACCATGGTAGCTTCTTGCCTGAATATAATATTTCAATGCACTGGCCGATGATGTGTAAATATTCTTAAGATCAGCGACATTATTTTTCTGCACAAGTTTTTTTATTTCCAGAAAATTCATTATAAGTTTTGACAATGAATCTGTGATAGGGAAAAAATCATCTTCAGTGTTTCCGTCTATTTCATAAGATTTATATATTTCTTCAGTTTTTGAATCCATTAAATTTGCAGTAACACGGATCCTGTTTCCAGTCTTGTATAAATTCCCAATTATGACTGTGTTTGCTTCTAATTTTTTAGCGAGATCGGCAGCAAAGGATGGTGTAAGTGAGGCATAATTTGCAGTCTCTGTACCTCCAAGAATTTTACCTATAGTCTCATACTGTCGCACTGATAATTCCTCTGAATTTGAAAGCGACGTTATCAGAAGGTTTTGTAGCCCTAGTTGCCAAATATTCAGCAAAGTATCCACTGAAAGATTCTTAAATGGCATAATTGCGATAGAAATCCTGCCACCTGATGATCTCAGTTTTTCCAGTGTATCCCTTTTGAATATCTTCGGATAGACAATTATTGCAGCAAATATTAATACTACCAGGATTGTTATTCCTGATAATAGCTTGTTCTTAGGTATTTTGGTGTATTTCTCCTTTTCTTCCTTTCTCACCTCTTTCCTGACCTCCTCCAATGGCTCTCTGTGCAGAGGCTTTTCTTTAACAGCTTCTATCGGTTCAGTTAATAATCCGGAAATTATCTCTTGTACAGCATTACCAACCTTATTTATCTGATTTCGGTACTTGGTTTTATTCAGGTTAGTCTTTTCATCATCATCAGGTTTGAGAGGTCTGTTAACTCCCGGTTCAGAATATATTAACTCAACACCACGAAGTGCGCCACCAAGTACAGTTTCGCAAAGGTTTATATCTGCATTATTCAGATCATAAATACGAATAGGAAGTACCCGGTTTGATACATTACCGCTATACAGTTTTACCTTCAGCCCAAACTGATCCTGTGACGCCTGTTCCACAAATGTCTTAAACTCATGTTCCCATGCAAATGATTTAGGATCACAATAGGTACGTGAGATAATGGGAATAAAGACCAGACATTTGAGTTTCTCTTTAAGTGAGGCATCAACATCATGCGTCTCTAACAGACCGTCATGAGGGTTGATGTCAAAATATACACTGATTTCTTCCTTAAAGGTTGCTTCCAGTTCCTTTTTCAGATGATCAACAAACTCAGTTACCCAACCGTCATACTTGTTGTCCTTTTGACGGTAGCTGATGAAGATGTCGTATTCGTATCCGGGAATGATGCTTGACATCAAAGAATTACTTGATTAACTATCAAAGTTAAGTCTCTTTTGAGCTAAAGTCAATTTATTCGTAGTAAGAAAATGCTTTTCCGGCTAATTCCAGAACGACTGCATTTTTTTTGTTTTGTGAGAATCCATTCAAACAGACTGCTGAGAACACAACAACCCATAATATGAATTTTACTATCCTCTTATTAAAAGAACTAAAAGCTATTTCCATTACCTGACCACTGAAATTGAAATACCTCCTTGTCCCCGGATGCGTATGAGGTTTATTTGTAAAGTTAATTATTCTTATAACTGGCAACAGCCTTTCTTACTTCATCCAGATGGAGGTATTTTTCGTGGTTGTAAACAGGCTGCATTTTCCAGCTTCTCTCAAGTATCCGGAGAGCTTCCTGAGAATTTCCCTTTTTGTATAAACCCCAGCCTTTACAATCAAGAAAGAACCATTCATTTCCGGGATTTAATTCCAGAGCTTTATCGACCAGATCAAGACCTTCATCAATATTCCGGCCCTTATCAATAAGATGATATGCAAGATAATAGTACCAGTAGCCATTTTCAGGATCAATGCTGATGGCCTGGCGAAAACTTTCCTCCGCTTTATCCTGCATCCCTGCATCTGAGTAAGCCCAGCCAAGGTTGCGGGCAAGTGCTGCTTCAGGCCATGAATTGTCTTTGTAAATGGTAATGTACTTCTTCAGATATTTATTTGCTGCAGCAGTATCTCCGGTAGTAAGATAATGAATAGCCTGCCTCCATGTCAGCGTAGACTCATTGGGAAAGTCTTTTTCTGCTTTGATATATATTTTCTCTTCCTTCTTATACTGTCCGGTTTTAAAATAAGCGTATCCGAGCTCAGTGTAGTTGTATATCCACCACGGTTTAATTCCCAGCTTGTCATAAATCTTTAATGCTTTTTCAAATTCGGGAATTGCATTGTCATATTGTAACATACTGATGTAATTCAGACCAATATCATAATAGGTCCCCGGAAACTGATCATCAATCTCCAGAAACTGCCTCAGGTATTTATTTTCCTCAACAGGAGTTTCATGGAAGTAGGCATGATTTGAATTTGTCAGTATCTGAAGCCGGATTGGCATCTGATCTATCTCTGCATAAGCTTTATCACCCCATACTCTTGCTTCCTCATACAATCCCTGGTTCATACAGGCCGCTGAAAGCATCAATTTCATATGAGTGTAATTCGAATCCAGGGAAAGCGCCTGTGCAAACATTTTCCTTGCTGTCTGATAATCTTTTTTGCTTCGTGCACTTTCTCCCTGGAGATAACATTTATAAGCCTCGGGTGAAGTGGTCTGAGGGCGGAATTGTAAATATGAAGGTAATTCCATAACCAGCTTGGATATTACAAGAAAATCCATCACCATGGATGAAAGAGAATCAACCGTATAAAACATTTCTCCGTAAGGTCCGTCTATTTGAAATGATTTGAAAACGTCATCTGTTTTGGAGTCAATTAACTGAGCATTTAACCGGACTTTGGTCCCTGCCTGGTTTATACTGCCTGAGATAAAGACATCAGCATCAAGTTTCCTGGAGATAATACTTGCGATTGAAGGCAATACTGAAGCATAATTGGAAGGATTCTCATTCTGAAGCAACCTGTTGACTGATTCCTTATGCCTGATCTGTAAATCCGGAGAATTTGAGAGAAATGTAATTAAATTATCCTGAATTCCATCCTGCCATATATTCCAGAGGCTGTCATTGGTCATATTCTGAAATGGCATTACCGCAACCGAGATTCTATCTCCTTTCAACCGCAGTCGTTTCAATGCAACCCCTTTGAAGAATTCCGGGAACAGGGATATTGACATGATCAGTAAAACTACAAAGCTTAATACCCCAAAAACAGCTATTTTCCTGGCTTTTTTTGAAAGTGTTATTCTTCCTGATCCACTTCTATCACCTGTTATTTCTGTGATTGTCTTTTTTTTGTAATCCCTCTCTTCTTTTATCCCGCCTGTACCTGCCATTATTCCGATAATGATCTCTTTTATTGCAAGAGCCACTTTATTTATCTGATCACGGTAAATTGTATTATTTAAATTATTGTGAGGGTTCTCTTCTTCAGATCTTAAGGGTCTGTTAACTCCCCTGGTTTTATAAATAAATTCAATTCCACGAAGGACTCCTCCCGTTACTGATTCACACAGCTTCAAATCGTTAGAATCCAGATCGTGGATTCGAACCGGTAATACCCTGCCGGCCACATTCCCGTTGGGTAGTTTCACTTTCAATCCAAACTGATCCTCAGAAGCCTGTTCAACAAATGCCTTGAACTCATGTTCCCAGGCAAAGGATTTTGTGTCACAATATGTCAATGAAAGAACCGGGATAAAGACCAGGCATTTCAGTTTTTCTTTCAGAGAGGCATCAACATCATATGTCTCCAATAACCCGTCATGTGGATTAATATCAAAATAAACACTGATATCTTCTTTGAAAGTAGCTTCCAGTTCTCTTTTCAGATTATCAACAAATTCAGTTACCCAGCCATCGTATTTATTGTCTTTCTGGCGGTAACTGATGAAGATATCGTAATTATATCCTTCAATTATGCTTG
>Ga0105106_10002118_pt1 | contig 14309 bp, 16 predicted proteins | sample PPLLaktember2015_5_FD_79109 | JGI IMG/M metagenome (GOLD analysis project Ga0105106, IMG submission 79109) | Freshwater sediment microbial communities from Prairie Pothole Lake near Jamestown, North Dakota, USA - PPLs Lake P8 Core (1) Depth... | ecosystem: Environmental > Aquatic > Freshwater >...
AATATCAATGTCCATTTCAAGAATCATTGGCGAGCCATCCATATCCTTGAAGGGAAAATCATAAGCATCAATTACCCTACCATCTGGAGAATTTAATTCCCAGCGATGCGGCTGACCAGTCTCCAAGACCTTGTAGGTTTCGCAGAAGGTGCAGGGCTCTTTGTTCCCAAAACAAAAATCATAGCAGTGCCTGCCTTTGGATTCACCGAATCTTTCACGAAAACTGCGATTTGCAAAAGCAACGTGGTGGTCTGGAGTGAGCAGACAAATCATTGCTGGTGTAGTCTCCAACACGTCGTAAAGTCTTTTTCGTTCATCTGTCACTTGCTGAGTGCGTTTTTTAACAAGTTGCTCAAGGCTAGTGGCATATTCCTGCAGTTTAGCCTGTGCTGCAGCTAGTTCTTCTTCTGCTTTCTCGCGATCAGAAACGTCCACATAGACAAGCGAGACTCCAGTTATTTCGCCTTCATGGTTTCTAAGTGGCTCCGCATGTGTTTCGAAAAACATCTCTCCAGTGCGAGTTTTGCTAGATGTTTTATAGCTGACTTTTTCACCGTTGGTCAACACTTTATTTAAGGATTCAAGTATGCCCTGGGAAAACTTTGAATCCGCCGATAATCCCACTTTCTTGCCCAAGATGTCTTCTGGTTTGAAACCGCCCAAAGGGTTATAGACCCAAGTGTATCGTAAGTCTCGGTCTAGAGTGGCTACAACAATGGGAGAGTTCGCTAAAATGAATCGGAATCGTTCTTCATTAACTCGCAGGTCTTCTTGAGCTTTTTTTCGTTCAGTAATATCTCTTGTTATTCCCCTAAAACCAAGCAATTTACCTTTATCATCAAAGAAAGGAACGCCTGTAATTGCTAAAGAAACTAGACTCCCCTGACCATCACAAGAGACTGCGTCCAAACTGAACGGCTTAGGAGAACTTGCTAATGCCGTAAAATATTCTAAAACTTTTTCTTTAGCTTCTTCGGGCATAAGATCAAAAGGAGACTTGCCTATCATTTCTGATGGTTTAATTTTCCAGAGTTTTTCCATTTGTGGACTACAATAGGTATATCTGCCTCGGGTATCCATTTCCCAAACGAAATCACTGGTTGTTTCAGTTAGGTCTCGATACTTTTTCTCGCTGTGTCTAAGTGTTTCTTCTGCTTTTTTGCGCTCAGAAATTTCACATTCTAAATTTTCAGTATAACGTTTGACTTCTTTTTCCATGTGCTTACTTAGGTCGGTTATGATAAGTGCTGAGGCATTAATAGAACCTATGGGTATTTTGGTAATTGACACTTGAGTTGGGATTATCTGTTTTTTTAGTGTTTGAAAGGCAATATCAAATATTCTTTTGCCGGTGCCCTTCTTAACGTTCGACATCAATTCTGCAAAAGTTTTTGCACTAGCTTCAGACACCCAATCAACAATGCCTTTGCCAATAATTTTATCGAGTGAAGTGCCTATCAACTTTGCAAATCCAATGTTGCTGTATAGGATTGCTCCCCTGTCGGAAAGGATTATGGCTCCTTCAGCCATTTCTTCAATGAGTTGACGGTAAGGCTCCTCGGAACCTTTGAGAATGAAAATTTGGTTTCCGTTCGGAGTATGCCTTACTAACCCGTCAACGGCACCGTTTACAATGGCTTCAAGCGTCTCCTCCATTTCTCGAAGACGTTCTTGAGACTCTTTCAGCGTAGGGTCTAAGACTTTATTTTTCTTCTCTATATCCTTGCTTGATTGCTTGGCTTCGTTGTCTACCATAGCTGGTCATTTTTTCTTTGGCTGTAAATCCAATGCTATCAAGATTCGCTCCCGATCGCTTAAATCTCCGATGATTTTTCTGAGCGGTCTGGGAAGTTCCTTAATGAGAGTTGGCGTAGCAATAATATCTTGTTTTGTCACTGATTCTGGCTGTTGACTTATATCGATAATCTCAAGATCATAACAGCTTGGAACATGCTCATCGCAAATTTTCTTGAGATTTTCAACGGCTTCCAAAGATCGTTTTGTCATACCTGAAACATACAGTCTCAGAAAATACTGCTCCTTGCTTTTTCTTTTTGATGCTTGCTCAAATTCTTCGAAAGAATCTTCCTTGGAATTGCCGTTGCTCATTGTCACCTTAGCTCCCTTTCATAGGCTTAATATCTAATCCTATGAGCACGCGCTCAGTATTCGACAGGTTGCCTATTATTTTTCTTATAGGTTGAGGTAAATTGCGCACGAGAGTTGGAATAGCGAGAATTTGGTCACCCTCGGCTAGCTGGGGGTTCTTTAGTAGATCGATAACTTCAATTTTATACCTGCCCTTGAGGTAATCTTCCGCAATTGTCTTTAAGTTTTCAAATGCTTCCATCGACTTCTCAGTTTGCCCGGCAACATAAAGTCGCAAGTTGTATACTTCTTTGTCCTGGTTCTTTGTGTTCTCTCTTTTAGACGGGTCCATCGAATCAATCCTCTTTCTTTTAATTGCTAGTGACATTTCTGTTTTAAGGTTATTTCTATCTTCCAATATCTAAGCTTACAAGCAAGCGCTCCTTATTAGACAAATCCCCAATAAGTCTTCTCACTGGCAAAGGCGACTGTTTAACAAGCGTTGGGATTGCCACTATTTGTTCGTCATAGGCAACTTCAGGTTTCTTCATAATATCAATTATCTCTATGTCGCATTGGCCTTTCAAATGCTCATCGCAGAGTTTTTGCAAATTGGCGGAAGCACTTCTGGACGTTGGTGTATCATTATAAACATACAATTTCATCCTCCACACTTTTTTCTCAGTCACTGTCATCATTCACTTAGTCTGTTTTTTAGCGCTATTTGCATCTGCTTTTCGTAGCTTTGCCATCTGTTCGCTTTCTTCCGTGGTAACTTTTTGTCGGAGTTTAGATTCATTAATTTTCTTCTTAATCTCCTGCTCGTCAGCCTCTAGTCCCGCTTGCAAGCTTTCGACTTGGGATTGCACAACTTTTCGTTTCCGTTCAAGTTCACGTTGCAAAGCCGCAATTTCATCTTGCCTCAAAACGTCATTAGCCCGATCCTCTGCTTCCCGTGCTGCTCGAGCCGAGCCAGTAAGCACTCCACCAGGTCCAACATAGATATCAAGTAGGTTTATGCCTTTTTCGCTTAGGAGGAATTCACGTATCTGATTTGAATGAGACATGCCGCGGGACTTAAGGATGTATAATCCTCGATTTCGCTCGCCGCCAATTTCAATGTCTCTTAGCAGAACCCAAGTATCCATAAGCGATGAGATTTCTGATTCTGTAGCTTCCAAGCCTGATCCAATATGTGTTAAGTTAGTGAACATGGCGGTAATGCTCTTGCCTTTCAAATAATCGATTAATCGCGTAAGCATTGACTTTACGTCAGCGGCGGCTCCTACCGTTATCAGGTTTGTTATAGGGTCCATAATGACAACCGCTGGATTGAGACTTTCAACCATCTTATGAATTGTCACAAGATGCGTTTCTAAACCATAATAAGTTGAGCGTACCGCAGTCATCTTCAGAAGCCCCTTATCTACCCATGGTAGAAGATCAATTCCAATCGAGCGCATATTTCGGATAACTTGATTAGGTGATTCTTCAAACGTCATGTAGAGGCATTTTTGACCGTTTTTGCAGGTCTCATTAGCAAATGACAGCGCAAGACTGCTTTTGCCTGTTCCAGCCGTTCCAGAAACAAGAATGCTTGTGGCTCTATAGAAGCCTTTTCCGCCAAGCATTGCATCTAACCGTGGGATGCCGCTTGAAATTCGATCCGTTGTAGAATGATAATCAAGACCGATAGATGTTATTGGCAAAATCGACATCCCATTTTCGTCGATAAGGTAAGGATACTCATTTGTCCCATGGGTTGAACCCCTATATTTAACGACTCGCAAACGCCTTGTGGAGACCTGTTCTGTGATTCGGTGATCCAGCACTATCACACAGTCAGAAACGTACTCTTCCAAGCCATATCGTGTTAACATCTCAGGTCCACGCTCTGCTGTAACTATTGCTGTAACGCCTTTCTCTTCTAACCAGCGGAAAAGCCTGCGTAGTTCGGCACGTAGAATTGCTTCGTTTGAAAAGCCGGCAAAGATGGCTTCGAGAGTATCAAGCACAACCCGCTTAGCACCTATACTGTCTATGGCATGGCCGAGACGAACAAACAAGCCTTCAAGGTCATATTCACCGGTTTCCTCAATCTCTTTTCTCTCTATGTAAATGTAATCAACATGGAGCTTTTTTTGTTGGACCAGTTCGTTTATTTTAAAACCAAGAGACGCTGTGTTCTGCGCGAGTTTCTTTTTTGTCTCTTCGAACGCTACAAAAACGCCAGGTTCATTATACATTCTAACTCCGTTAACGAGAAACTGCATGGCAAAAAGCGTTTTTCCCGTTCCAGGGCCGCCTACAATAAGAGTTATGCGTCCTTGGGGTAAACCGCCGTCTGTAATTTGGTCAAATCCCTGGATTCCTGTAAGACTCTTTCCTAAAACTTCCTCTTGAGGCTCAACTTGTTGCATTATAAATTCCTCGAAATAAGTAGTCGCTGTACGGAAATTGTTAGAAGTGATATTTTAGATTTATGCAGAGTGCTCTCCATCAGCTTCTAGCTTTTCATATCCCCAAATTCGCACTGCAAAGTTAGTCAGTGCCCAGTGCCAACCTCTTTTCTCTACCAGTTGTTGTCCCAATTCTTTTTTCAAACGCTTGTTCATTTTAAGAACCTTCTGCTTACCTGGTGACGAGTAACCTTAAGCGAAGAAAGCTTAATGGACAAATCTTTTGGCAACAAACCAGGAGAACCAGCTTCAAAAATAGCTGCAAGATCTCCTTATCAACCTCATCATCACAAATAACTCGTTCAATTATAGACTGATCAAAATTGAAAGAATTCCTAAGCCCCGCAAAAATCGTTCGCAGCATTAGCTTGATCTCCTCAACCTCAGACAGGGTCTGCTTCAACAATTGCTGATTGTACTTCAAACGCCCAACCTTATCGCTCTGACTAGGCTTCTTTTTCTGGTTCTGAACAGGTTTTTCGGTCTCTTACATGTCAAAATGCGCACTCCATGCATTTAGCTCCATCAACAGATGGCAAAACTAATAGTGGGTAATCAGGACCAACTAACTGCAGAAATGTGACTTCTGAAAAGCATGGACTTTTCCCATGCCTTTCAACCAATGCAAAAATGGCTTTTGAACAGGTTTCAGCTGCCATTAGAACAATACTACGAGGATTAAAACAGTGAAGATGTCTCTCACTCATTTTTAGAAACGCCTCCAAATCTCTCGTCATAAACTTGATTCAACATCTGAGACAATACACTGCGCAAACTAGAACCAATCTTATACTCATCAAAAAAGAGCACACCCGGATCCTCGACCTCACACTGAACTGCTGTCTGCTCCGGTCTCAGAATCTCCCGAAACCTGCCCGTACACCATTTGGAGCAAGCGCTGAAAAGGAAAAGGCAAGCATCCCGTTTTTTCACTTCAAAACTCCGTTGGGCATCTTGAAGCTCGCGTTCAGCTTCGCAATACTCGAAGTACCAATTCTCAAAAGCTCGACTAGAAAGAATCTCACGAGACATAACTTGCCCCTCTATTCACAGACTCTTTTAGAACTTGTCCAGGACCCTCAATGTCGCAAAGTTTATCGAGAGCATCCGCAATCCTCCGCATATCACTCTTCATTGCTTCTAAATCCGAGCCGATAACCTCAACCTGGCCTTCAACCTTCTTCACCCTTTCCGGCATTAACAGATACTCAACCGCAGCATCTCGACCAAGATGGTCAATCTCGCCCATATCATCTCCAGGACTATCATCAATAACCCGCTTCGGAGTACTAACGGTGAAATACTGGTTAAGCAACTGAGCCACGGGATCATCCACACCCAACTCATGACGCCTGTTAATCATGCCCTGCCCGAGAACACAACCGTACTTGCTCATCAAGCCCTGAGACACTCTGTCTGCCAAATTATTCGCCAAATTCACCAGCTCACCAGGACTACGACCATACAACATCTCAACATGAACAATCCACGACGTCGTCGTCTTCCTCACCTTAACACCCTGTTCCAACCCAAGAAGAGCAGTCCAATTCTGCATCTCAACCCTCTTGAAATCACCCGAAGGGTAAACTCCTTCACGAACGATTGGAAACTTGAAGAAACAACGATGCAACCTGAAGACGCCAGAGCTGAAGAGCACGCCCTCACATGATACGAGAAAATTTTGACCTCTATCAGTCAACTCATAGTCAACAAAGCTGCTTCGCCTCACTCGACGTATCAGTCCCGCCTTCTCCAACTTTCGAACATAGTAAGCAACGTGCTGCTTCTTCCATCCGCGAGCCCGCCCAATCTTAGCCGGGTACATTTTTACCTCGATTCCCTTGAGGATAGGAATCACCCGAGAGCGAACAGTACAGAAGTCAAATTTGACTTTTGACTTTGAACGCGAAAAATTTTGACTTCTATACTCAGAGGCAATAACCAAAAAAGAAATCTCCTAATTCTCGGCGTCTACTATTTTTGGAGTGTTTGGATTTTCACGCAAAGCCGCCAGTTGCTGAACCTCATTTATTCTCGGAATAATCAGGTCTTTCAGAGTTTTTGCGCCATCACCCGAAGCAATGTAAGGCAGGAACGCAGCGGTTTTGGAGCTCTGCAATAGGTAAGCAGATTCAAGGTGCGACTTAATGAACCAATACATCACCCGCATGCTGATGTCCCAGTTCACGCATTCACCCTTAGACCTGGTCCTGTGGTCCCAAATGGAGGGCGCTTCAACCTTGGCTGAAACCTGTAAAGACTTTCCGTCGATTTCCTCGGCAATTTTGAACTGAACAAATACATCGTTGTGTTCAGGGTCCCAATGCCAATATACATCCTTGATGCCCCACTTGGCAAATAAGCCGTCAATCTCGCTCTTGGTATATAGTGCTTTCAACTTTGTCGTTTTATAGGGTAAGTTAGGGTCATCACTGTAGATCTTCAAAATCTCTCCTCTTCGAAAAGCTCGAATAGATATTGGTCAAAAAGGAAAAAAGGGTGGAAATCCGCGAATTAACGAAGAGGTGGTGCCCTTGGTCCTTTCTCTGGGGAACAAATCCCAGCGGCCCCACCACATTTCCAGCGACCCCTATTTATTTAGCACACGCTATAAGGTTTGTACTGTTATGAAACAAAGATTAAAAGCACTTAAACACGCATTTACATTGGTTGGTCAGGTTGAAATCTAAGGTTCTGCTTGAACCCGCTCTAGTGGGCAGAGAACGAGAACTTGGAGAGTTAAAAAGCTACTTAGATTCCGCCATGAAAGGAAAAGGCAAAACCGTTTTTGTATCGGGCGAGGCAGGCAGCGGAAAGACAAGGCTTGTGAAAGAGTTCTTGGCATTAGCAAGAACACATGGGGTACCGTGGCTTGCTGGCTGGTGCTTAGGCAACGCGGGCGTACCATATTTTCCGTTCATAGAAGCTTTTGACAATTATTTCTCTCCTTGCACCGAAGGAAAACATATTGCCCCGTTGTCTGAAGCCTCAATTGAACCCTCGGCTCCTTGTGAAACGTTGCGAGGCCCAAATAAAAGGTTGGAAGCAACAGATTGGTTAACAGGGTTACGGCAAAGCGGGAAGACAGAGGTTATTTCGCCGCAAGTTTGGAAAGACCAAGCGTTCGCCGCAGTCAGCAAAACCTTACACGAAATTTCCGCACGGACGCCGGTGACATTGCTCTTAGAGGACATTCAGTGGGCTGATTCTGCATCGCTTGCGCTTCTGCATTACATTGCCCGCGCCATAGCCGATGAAAAGATTCTCGTCGTGGCCACTTTCAGAAGCGAAGAGATCACCGCTGACGCTGAGGGGCATCCACATCCGTTAGGCGAGGAAATGCGGCTAATGAGGCGCGAGAACCTTTTCTCAGAAATCAAGGTTTCAAACCTTAATCAAGAAAATGTTACAATTATTAGCGAAAACATGATTGGCGGCAGTATTCATCCAGAACTCGTTGCTAAACTTGTCGAAGAAAGCAGTGGCAACGCACTCTTCTTGATTGAGTCTTTGAGGATGCTGGTTGAACACGAATGGCTTGTTCAGGAGAACAATGAGTGGCGGCTTGCAGTTGACAATTGGGGGATTCCTTCTAAAATCAAGGATATTATTTTGGGCAGATTGGCTGTACTGAATTACCCTCAACGGAGGATTCTGGATGCTGCCTCAGTGATTGGAGAGAAATTCAGCGTTGGACTTCTTGCTTCTGTTCTTGAGCAAGACAGTTTAGAAGTGCTCGAAACGCTAAATTTGATTGCTCAGTCTACTTCCATTGTTTGCGTTGAGGAAGCTCTTTACAAATTTGATCATGCACGGTCACGAGAAGTACTTTATGAGGTGCTTTCTTTGCCGCTTAAACGTGGGTATCATGCAAGAATTGCCGAAAAATTGGAAAGCACAAGCGAGAATGGCAAGTTGCCCTTCACTGATTTGGCATACCATTTTGCGCAGGCTGACAACAAAGAGAAAGCGTTAAAATACTCTTTGGTTGCGGGTCAGGAGGCGCTGGCAAGATGGAGCAACACTGAGGCTGGCAAACTCTTCCAGTATGTGCTGCAATCAATCGGTGATAGTCCGGAGCGATTTAGCGAGAGGACGACCGCTTTAGGAGGGTTGGGCGACGCTTATTTTGCAGGCAACAATTTCAAAGAAGCATCAGAAACGTTTGAGCAGCTTGCCGGGCTCCAAGGTGATGTTGCAAGACTGCGGGCACTAAGAAAAGCAGCTTGGGCTGCATTTTATCAAGGCGATATTCCGCGAGAGAGAGCGTTTATCCATAAGGCCGAGGGTATTGCAACTGCTGACCGCTTGGAAGCAGCTCTGATCCTAAAACAAAACGCCGAACTTGCAGGGATGGACAATGACTGGGTGACGGCTCTTAGGATAACTGACGAGGCATTGCAGATTTTTCAGGAAGAATATGCCCTTTCAGACACGGCACGGACTCTCATGTCCCAGGGATATATCGCTGCTAATCTAGGTCAATTAGAAAAAGGCGTGGCAGCTGCTTTGCGGTCAATTGCACTGTACGGTGACATTGAAGACTTTCGGGCGCAAATGGAGGCATATGCCTATGCCGGTGGTACTTTTCAGGCATGCACATTAGTCGAGTATTCAAATCGATTGTTGGAAAGAGCGGTCGAGTTGAATGAGAAGAGCAAAATTTGGGATTATATTCGCATAATTCCCGCATACGTTTTCTGGCCTATGGGTCTATTGGGAAAAGATCCAGCAAGCTCAATTTCCAAGGCTTTTCAAGGTCTTGCAATCTCCGAAAAGACTGATTCAAATTTGTACTTGGGTGGCATTTACGGAGTTCTCACAGTGGCCTTTGCACTTGCGGAAGACCCAGTTCATGTTGAAGAATACTTTGGAAAACTCTTAACACTACCTCAGCATGTTTTATCGAATGCTGCTAGCCAGATTCTTCTTGGTTCCGCGATGGGAGCTTATCATGTTGTCAAGGGTGAATTTGAAAAATCAAAAGAGTATTTTAATGAAATACTTGCAAGAGCTGAATCTCTACCTCCTTTCTTCGAAGCAAGTTCAAGGCAGCTATTTGCCTGGGCTTTGGGAAAGCAAGGGAATATGGAAGAAGCTAAAGCTCAACTCTTTGCGGCTCAGAAAGTTATCGGGACCGCTCAGGAAAGGTTTAAGCGCCTTAACGTACAGGCAAGTCTGATGACTTTAAAGCATCCTGAGGTTAACCAAGTTTTTGAGATTAGGCTTGATTTGGTTAACATTTCTAAGAGTCAAGGCTCAATCGTTAAAGTGGAGAACATGATTATTTCGGAACTCCAAATTGTTCACGCGTCCCCGAATTGCCTCATTCACAGCGGTCAGATTGAGCTTAAAGATGAAGCGATCGGGCCTTTTGAAGTCAAGACTGTAAAACTGACCGTAAAGGCGACGGAACCCGGGACTTTCAACTTGACTCCATTACTCACCTTCAAAAATGTTGCCAACGAAAATATCACAACATGCAGCATTGAACCAGTAAAAATTGTCGTCTACGCGAAAACTAGCCCAGAACAACCTACTCAAACAACTCCGCCAGGAGTCTTGCTAGCGTTCGAGTTTAAAGTCCCATCTGCAAAGAAAGCCTTCGATTTCCTAATCAGCGCTTTCATCCAGGACTACATGCGGAGACGGTTGCCTCTTGAATGGTCTGGCTGGCGAACACTCATGGAAATTGTTAAGCGTACAGGGCTTTCCAGGCACAGCGTGTACGGGGATGAAAGCTCACGGGGACTAGCAATAGTTGAGCTGGAAAATCGAGGGCTAATCGAAGCCAGAGTATTTCCTAAAGAGAGAGGTCGGGGTGGAAAAATAACCAAGGTACGCGTTTTCTACGAAAAGGAAATCATCAAACGGCGAATTAACCAAGAGATATGCAACCCAAACCGGAAAAATATTAACGCCAGTTCAGACTCCGTTAGGAAGATAGAAAGGTTTTCTACAAGTTAGCGGTTAAATTAACTTTTACCCTATTTTATTATCGTTAATGGACCTAATTTTAGTGTCTATTGTTCTTAATGGCTTTAATTCCGAGACGATTGCATAGGCAAAAATGGCTATATAATTTTCACCCCCAAAGAGTAAAAGCAAGAACAATTGGGGGCATCCGCTTGACAAGAATCGAACAATCCATCGAAATCAACGTAACCCCCAGGGAAATTTGGCCCATGATCCGCTGGGACAGGGTCCCAGAGTGGATGGACATAATCAAGAAGGTAGAGTACACTTCAGAACAGAAAGAGACGGTAGGCGCAAGGGCACACTGGATCGGCGAGGCAGGCGGGGTAAAATCCGAGTGGGATACTGAAACGACCGAATGGGAGATGAATGAGAGAGGAGCCTGGCGCAGCACCAGTGGCACTTTCACAGGTATTGGTTCAATGACTCTGAACCCCTCAGAGACAGGAACCAAAGCGACATTCATGATGGACTATGACTTGCCGTACTCTATTGTGGGGAAGATAATCGACAAACTCCGCGTCTGCAAAGCCGTTGAAAGAGGCACTGCCAGAGCCTTGAAAAAGCTGAAAATACTTGCGGAAACGGGAAATCAGCGAAAGCCACGGTCCAAATTGCCGAATATTATCATCGGTGAAGGAGCCGGGGGACGGTGAAGATTTATGGTTGAGATGAAATGGACGCCACTCTTAGAAGCCGACCAGAAACGCGAATACACCGCATTCTCTGAAATCGCTGAACGCAAAAGTGCATGGCCCTATTTCAGCTGGCTTATGCGAGCCCGAAAAATCGCTAAACAATTGAAGACCGCAAAAGGGGTCATTGGATACACGGCCCGACTGGAGTTCTTCAACAAGATAGCTGTTATGGTGGCCGTATTCGAAGATGAAAAAGCTCTAATGGGATTTGCGCATGCTGGGCAACACGCACAATGCATGAAGCAGCTAAGGAACACCGCAAAGTTTCAGCGCTCCCAGTGGACTATTCCAGGCTCAGCGATTCCCTTGAAAGTAGATGAAGCAATCAACAGAGTCAAGAACGTTGGAGGGAGGTGAAAAGAATGGAGAATAGATCAAATTCAAAGGCATTAGTCTCAGCGATTGTACTCGGTCTCGTGCTCTGTCTTCCGTTGGTATGCTCCGTGGCGAATGCTCAACCATTGACAACCGTTAAGGTTAACGGGGCCAAGTTGCTTGGACCAGAATATTTCCCAGACCTCATTATGCTTGAAGCGAAAGCAAAGATGGACGACAACACATTTGTCTCCGGATCAGGCTCGATACATGGGATCCTCTGCGGCGCAACTTACTTCTTCGAACTAACTGAAGTAACAATCGGGGAAGATTCCGTTACGATGCAGGGAACAATAGTTGCGACGAATATGGCAACCCGCGATGGAATTCACGACTTTTATGCTTGGATATTCGAAACTCCTAGCGTACAGATAACGGCGAATTTGGACGGAAGTGATATGCATTTCATACTCGCTGATCTAGGCTTAGACTTCGCCGGCGCAGGAATAGTGACAATTTGATTGTACTGAAGGTCGGGCCTATGCAACCCAAACCTCCCTTTCTCAAGAATAGAAGGCTCAGAAAGGGAACAGAATGGAGGAGGTGATACAACAGTGAAGAAAGCTACAGTTGGGGTCCTAGCGATTGTCTTGTTGGTTTTGAGCACAATTTCAATATCTGCGGCTTACGCAAAAACCGGAGTGCAGGAGAAGCCTTTCAAAGCGACTGGGAAAGGCTCGGCAGTTGCCTTAAGCGGTCCACCGATCTTGGAGATAGTTGTCACTGGAAGTGGGCATTCGACGCATATGGGCAAAGTCGGCATTTGGCAGCACCATTTAGTCAACGTTATAACGATGACGTTTTACGATGGAACGTTCGTTTGGACGGCTGCAGACGGCGACACGATAGAAGGAAGTTACTCCGGAAACTTGGTTCCAACTTCCGCTGGATTCGAGATACATGGCTCGTTCAAGATTGACGGAGGAACCGGAAGATTCGCAGGCGCATCCGGAGGCGGGGCAGCTTTAGGCATGCAATACAATGACAATACCGCTGAGCTTGAACTCGATGGAACAATAAGCTACGGTTAGAAAGAGAGTACAATTTCAAAATACGCCGTCATATTCTTCTTCTGAACTCACGCTCTGTTTTTCCGGCCAAGCCATGTCTTGGAAACGAAAAAGGGGAAGCTTGCTGCGTAGAAACCTACAGAATTGGCGATACCATCGCCACTGGGGCGACCTTCAAATCCCAGCGGCTCCACCACATTCCCAGCTGCACACTTTTGCTCAAAACTTGCTCGTTTCTTGCTCATTCCTTGTGATAAAGGCTTTAAGGTCAACTTTAGGAAAGTAGATTGTGCCTAATCTTATAGAATGAGAAGCCATTGAGTGTTGTTTGGAGATGAGGTTTTGATTTGGTGGATTGTTGATAAAGTAGTTCACTTCGGACCGAGAGACCTTTTGAAGAATGGGGTGCCTCATTTTGGTTTTTTCGATAGAAATGGAAAGCGTTATGCAATATTTCATGAAAAGAACTTCCTGGGTTTGATAGGCAGAAAAGGTGTGTTCGAGTGGACCTTAGCTGCTAACCAGATCTTCAAGGGGATTCCCAATATCCAGGCACATCTCAGTTTTCCCATGTACATTGACAATATGGATGACGACAGTCTCGTAGTTTCAAACTTCGGAGACGCTAGCTTGTATCGAGTCGATGTTCGTAGCAAGAGAGCTGAGCTGTTCGTTGAAGGAATGAGAATCGGGATGAAAAACGCAGGTAACTGCGTTGTGGATAATCAAAACACAGTATGGGTGAACGAGGTCACGGGCTGCAAAATATGGAGATTTGACAGTAACGGAAAACTATTGCAGACGCTGGGCGATGGCAATCCAGGTTTTCAGACTGACGATGTTGACTTTAAGGGGGCGAGATTCAACTGGATTTACGATATAAGAAAGGGTCCAGATGGCAACATCTATGTCTTGGACAGCAGGAATTTCGCTGTAAGGATGATAGACCTAGAACGGTGCTCGGCTAGAACGCTTGCCGGAACAGGCAAGCCGGGCTATGGAGGAGACGGTGGAGATGCACTAAATGCCAAATTTGGTGGCGATACTTCAGCCCGATTTGATGGACCCATCTCTTTGTCGGTTGATGAAGAAGCCAACATTTTCGTAGGAGACAGGCAAAACCACGTCGTTAGAATGATTCACAAGAAAACCAACACAATAGAAACCATAGCGGGTAACCATAATACCGTGAAAGGCAAGATCAACAACCTTGCAGAAACAGATCCGCTTAAGCTTAATCTTCCCGAAATAAGCAGTATGGATTACTATAATGGCTGCTTGTTTATTCCCACGGATATCACGCCAGAAGAGGGCGACTTAATTGTATTGAAAAAAGGGCGCACCCCCTAGTGTGCCCAAGAATAAGGAGAAGAAGAAAAAACAGCTGAAAATCGTCGTAAAACTGTTTTTTTTCTTCTACCAGTTTTATGTAGGTCTCTGGCTTTTTATTCAGTCATATACGTAATATCGTCCCATGGGTGCCTGTAGAGGCCTTGTTTTAGCCGCTTCTGGTCTATGAAGTGCGCGGTCAAGCCGATGATTCTGCCCACAACGAACAGGCCGTTAAGGGCACCCATCTGGATGTATTCATCTGCTTCTTTTTTGGGCATCTCGTTCCTCAGCATATCAACGAAACAAATCCCAATGCAGCCGTCAACGTTCAGGATAAGGTTATCTTTTTTGCTTGTCGTGATTTTTTCCAC
>Ga0105106_10002119_pt1 | contig 14308 bp, 13 predicted proteins | sample PPLLaktember2015_5_FD_79109 | JGI IMG/M metagenome (GOLD analysis project Ga0105106, IMG submission 79109) | Freshwater sediment microbial communities from Prairie Pothole Lake near Jamestown, North Dakota, USA - PPLs Lake P8 Core (1) Depth... | ecosystem: Environmental > Aquatic > Freshwater >...
CATTCCGGGAAGGTCACGAGCTTCGTCGCCTTCGCGAGCGTGAGATCGAGCATCATGCCGACGAGGCCGATGGCGAGAATGCCGGCGATGATGTTGGCGATCGACAGGTTGTTCCACTCGTTCCAGACGAAATACCCGATGCCCGTTCCACCGACCAGCATCTCGGCCGCGACGATGACGAGCCACGCGATGCCGATCGAAATGCGCATCCCCGTCATGATGGTCGGGGCGGCGGCGGGCAGGATCACCCGGAAAGCCCTGCGGAAAGGTCCGACTTCGAGGGTGCGCGCGACGTTCAGCCATTCCTTGCGCACGGCCGCGACGCCGAAAGCGGTGTTGATGAGCATCGGCCACATCGAGCAGATGAAGATGACGAAGATCGCCGACACTGAGCTGTCCTTGAGCGTGAAAAGCGCGAGCGGCATCCAGGCGAGCGGGGAGATCGGCTTCAGCACCTGGATGAAAGGATCGAGCGCCCGATAGACGACCGGCGACATCCCGATCAGGAATCCGATCGGGATCGCGACCAGCGCTGCGAGAAAATACCCGAGCGCCACGCGCGCGATCGAGTACCCGAGCTGGATGCCGATGCCTTTGTCGTTCGGCCCCTTATCGTAGAACGGGTCGTTGAGGTGCCCCCACAGCGTGCGCCCCACGTCGGCGGGCCCCGGCAGCGCGGACTTCTGGCCGGTTGCGGCGGCATTCCCCACGAGGGCGGCGTACTCGTCGGTGACGACCTGCCTGCCCGTCTCGGGCAGCGTCGCCGCATGCCAGATGCCGAGGAACGCGAGCAGGATCACGATCGAGAGCAGCGGCGCGCCCCACGCATTCAGGCTTTTCATCTCACGCAGTCCTCTTGATCGGGAAGCTCGCGAGGTAGGCTTCGGGCTTGGTCGGGTCGAAGACCTTGCCCATGACGGTGAAGCTCTTGTTCGGCGCTCCCGGCGCTTTCATGCCGGCCTCTTTCATGAGCTTCGCGGCGTCGGTGGCGAGAAACACTTCGCGCGCGACCTTCGCGTAATCGACGTTGCCTTTGAGCTGTCCCCAGCGCTTCATCTGCGTGAGTATCCACACCGCGAAAGAGTGGTACGGGAAAGGATCGAAGCCGATGCGGTTGGGTTCTTTTCGTATGTTGCCCAGGCCGTCGGCGAATGTGCCCGTCAGCACCTGCTCGACCACGGTCACCGGCTGGTTGAGATAGTTGGCGGGCGCGATCGCCTCTGCGATCTGTTTGCGGTTCTCGGGCTTGGCAGCGAACGCCGTCGCGTCGATGATCGACTTCAGGAGTGCGCGATAGGTGCCGGGATATTGTGTGACGAACTCCCTGCTGGCGGCGAAAGCGCAGCACGGGTGGCCTTCCCAGATGTCCTTGGTGAGGATGTGGATGAAGCCCACCCCGTCGTAGACCGCGCGCTGGTTGACCGGGTCCGGCGCGAGAAAACCGTCGATGTTGTCAGCGCGCAGGTTCGCCACCATCTCCGGCGGCGGCACCGAGCGGATCTGGATGTCGCGATCGGGGTCGAGCCCGTGCTCGGCGACGAAGTAGCGCAGCAGGTAGTTGTGCATCGAGTAATCGAAAGGCACGGCGAACTTGAAGCCTTTCCACTGCTTCGGGTCGCGCTTGTCCTTGTGCTTGATGGCGAGCGTGATCGCCTGACCGTTGATGTTCTCGACCGCGGGCATCGTGTAGGGCAGCGGCTTCGCGCCGACCCCGAGCGTGATCGCGAGCGGCATGGGCGAGAGCATGTGCGCCGCGTCGTATTCCTTGTTGATCGTCTTGTCGCGGATCACCGCCCAGCCCGCCGTCTTGACGACTTCTACGTTAAGGCCCTGGCGCCCGTAGAAACCCATCGGCTGCGACATGATGATCGGGGTCGCACAGGTGATCGGGATGAAGCCGACCTTGAGGTTGGGTTTCTCGACCTTCGTGCCCTGCGCGAACGCTTCCTTGGCAGCGGCGAGCGGAAAGAGCGACGAAACGGCGGCGAGCGCGGTGCTGCCGCCGACCGCCCGGATGAAGCGCCGCCGCGTCGCATCGTGGGGAAAGAGCGCGCGCATGACGGCGGTCTCGACGACGCGGCTGCCGAGCGCTTCCGCATTGCCCAGCGCCTGGGCGTGCTCGGCCGCGCTCGCGTGATGGCCGCACGCGCAGCCGAGCCTCGCATCGGGATCGAATGGATCTTTGAAAGCGGACATCGCTCGCTCCTCGTTGTTTTCGGACGAGCGCGTCCTTTTGCACGATGCATACCAGGCTGTGTCCCACGCCGGGCGATTGCCGTGACGCTTTTGTTTTTGCTGAGAATTGCGGCACTTCGCGCCTTGCATTGGAAGCCCGGCGCGAAAGCGCCGCGCGGGCTTCCCGCACGCTAACGGTGCGCCGCGCACCGATTCCGCGCGCGGCGAGGCGCGATCGAAGTGAGATAATCGGGCCACCCGCACAACAACACCGACCGATGCGCATTCATCGCGCTGGCCCTCTCTCTTCGTGATCTCGCAGCGCCGTCTCCTGATAGCGCTGCTGTGTCTCGCTTGGATCGTCCCCGGACTGGTTGCGCACGACCCGTGGAAACCCGACGAGGCTTATACCTTCGGCGTCGTGTACGAAATGATCAGCGGCGGTTCGTGGATCGCGCCGGCGCTCGCCGGAGAGCCTTTCCTCAAGGAGCCGCCGCTCTATTACATGACCGCGGCGCTGTCCGGCCTCCTGTTCTCGCCCCCGCTTCCCTTGCACGACGCGGCGCGTCTCGCGACCGGTTTCTATATGGCGCTGGCGCTGCTCTTCTGCGGCCTCGCGGGGCGCGAGCTGAACGGGCCCGGTACCGGAGCGCTCGCGGCCGCCCTGCTCCTCGGCTGCTTCGGCCTCGTGCTGCGCAGTCACCAGCTCGTGCCCCACGTCGCCGCCGCGGCCGGCTTCGCGATGGCGTATTTCGGCTGCGCGCGAGCGCTGCGGGGGTCCGTGGGCGGCGTGTGGCTCGGGACCGGCGTGGGCCTCGTGTTCCTGTCGCTCGGCGCACCCGAAGCCGTGGTGGTCGCGCTCATCGCGGTGCTCGTCCCGCTGGTGAACAGCGCGTGGCGCACGCGCACGTATGCGAAGGCGCTGGGCGTCGCGGTGCTCGCGGCGCTCCCTTGGCTCGCGATCTGGCCGCTCATGCTTCACAACTATTCTCCCGAGCTTTTCCGCATGTGGCTCGAAGCGGACACGGTGCGGCGGCTGTTTCGAGGCGCCGGCGGCGGGCTCTATTACCTGCGGGTGCTGCCGTGGTACGCGTGGCCGGTGTGGCCACTCGCGCTGTGGGCGTTGTGGCGCGCCTTCGGCAGCGGGCCCGTGAAGCCGCTCGTTACGCTGCCTTTGACAGGCCTCGTCATCACGCTGCTCGCGCTCTCCGAAGCGGCCGACAAGCGCGAGCTTTACGCGATGCCGCTGCTGGTGCCGCTCGCACTGCTCGCGAGCCCCGGCGTCGAGACGCTGAGGCGTGGCGCGGCCAACGCCTGGTACTGGTTCAGCGTCATGGGGTTCACTTTCTTCATCCTGGTCGGGTGGGTGTACTGGTCGGGGCTGGAGCTCGGGGTACCGCCCAGACTGCACGCGCACCTGCACCGCATGCAGCCGGGCTACACCCCGGGTTTCCGGGTGATTCCGTTCGCGCTCGGGCTCATGTACACGGCAGCATGGTTTGCGGTGCTCTTGAAGCTTCCGCGCAACCCGCAGCGCCCCGCATTCGTCTGGGCGGCGGGCGTGACCGCCACCTGGGGCCTCGCCGCGACGCTCTTCATCGGCTGGGTCGATACGGGCAAAAGCTACCGCGGGATGATCGCTGCCATGACCCCCGCGCTGCCTGCGACCTATCGCTGCGTCTCGAGCCGCGATCTCGGCGAGGCGCAGCGCGCGATGCTGCACTATTTCGCGGGCATCGTGACTTACCGCGAAGAGGCCGCCGGACGGCGTCGCGACTGCGACCTCATGCTGGTGCAGGGGATACCGCAGGAGGAAAAGGCGCCGCCGGGGAACTGGATCAGGATCTGGGAGGGGAACAGGCCCGGGGACAAGGCCGAACGCTATCGCTTGTATCGGCGTGTCCCCGAGGCGGCCCGGGCGGTGAACTAGACCCTCCCCCCACCCCTCCCTAACGCCAGGGAGGGGAGTAACCGGCGCAACGAGCAAGGCTCCGGCGTACGCCCGGGCTCCTGGACTGAGAGCCGGAATTATTGTGAGGGAGTACGGTCCAATCGGGCTTATCGAAAAATGAGAGCCATGAACGATACCCTGCAACGCTTTCTTTTCGAGCGCGCGCCGATACGCGGCGAAGTCGCTCACCTCGATGCGACCTGGCGTGCCGTGCTCGAGCGCCACGAGTATCCGCCGGTCCTGCGCAAAGTGCTCGGCGAGCTGATGGCGGCCGGGGCGCTGCTCGCAGCGACGCTCAAGTTCGAGGGCGCGATCATCCTCCAGCTCCAGGGCAGCGGACCGGTGAAGCTGATCGTGGTCGAATGCACGAGCGAGCAGACGCTGCGCGCCACGGCGAAGTGGAGCGGCGAGCTCGATGCCGGCGCCGCCCTGGCGCAGCTGCTCGGCGAAGGCCGCTTCGTCATCACGCTCGCTCCCGGCGCCGGGAAGCAGAGCTACCAGGGCGTGGTCGCGATCGACCCTGCGGGTGTCGCGGCCTCTCTGGAGCATTACATGCGGCACTCCGAGCAGCTCGACACGCGGCTGTGGCTCACCGCGAACGACGACCGTGCCGCGGGGCTGCTGCTGCAGAAGCTGCCCGAGCGCACCGAGCCCGACGAGGACGATTGGAGCCGCGCGACCCTGCTCGCAGATACGATCACGGGTGACGAGCTCCTCGAGCTTCCGGCCGGCAAGCTGCTGCGCCGCCTCTTTCACCAGGAGGACGTGCGGGTTTTCGAGCCGCGGCCCGTCTCTTTCCGGTGCTCGTGCTCGAGCGAGCGCGTCGGCGCCATGCTGCGCATGCTCGGCTACGCGGAAGTGCGCGCTATCCTCGAGGAGCGCGAGAACATCGAAGTCACGTGCGAGTTCTGCAATCGCGCATACCGCTACGACAGCGTCGACGCGGAGCAGCTTTTCGCGGCTGCGATCAACCCGCGAGTGAGCGCGACCCGCCACTAGCGGCGCCTGCCGCCCACGGCGTAAACTGGCTTCCCCGCCAGTCCGTATCCGCAGCGCGATCCTATTCGAACTCGTTCAAGGAGAATCTCATGAGCAGCGAACGCGAAGTCGTAGTCCTTTCCGGCGCGCGCACGGCGATCGGCGACTACGGTGGCGCCCTGAAAGACGTCGCGCCGAGCGAGCTCGCGGCCACCGTCATCCGGGAAGCGGTGAAGCGCGCGAAAATCGATCCTGCCCACGTCGGCCAGCTCGTGCTCGGCAACGTCATACACACCGAGGCGAAAGACATGTACATCTCGCGCGTGGCGTGCATCAAGGGCGGTCTGCCGCAGGACACGACGGCGCTCACCGTCAACCGCCTGTGCGGAAGCGGCCTGCAGGCGATCGTCAGCGCGGCGCAATCGATTCAGCTCGGCGATACCGACGTCGCGGTCGGCGGGGGCGTCGAATCGATGAGCCGCGGCGGTTTTCTCGACCCCTCCAAGCGCTGGGGCGCGCGCATGGGCGACAGCACCCAGACCGACATGATGGTCGGCGCGCTCACCGACCCGTTCGATACGGTGCACATGGGCATGACTGCGGAGAACATCGCGGACAAGTGGAAGATCACCCGCGAGCAGCAGGACGCCTTCGCGGTCGAGAGCCATCGCCGCGCGGCCAACGCGATCGAAAAGGGCTACTTCAAGGAGCAGATCGTTCCGGTCGAGCTGAAAACGCGCAAAGGCACGGTCGTGTTCGACAAGGACGAGCACGTCAAAGCCGATTCCACGCTGGAGGGCATGGCGAAACTGCGCGCCGCGTTCAAGAAGGAAGGCAGCGTGACGGCGGGCAACGCCTCGGGAATCAACGACGGCGCGGCGGCGGTCGTCCTCATGGAGAAGGCCGCGGCGGAAAAAGCCGGGTTGAAACCGATGGCGCGGCTGGTGTCGTACGGGCTCGCCGGCGTCGATCCCAAGATCATGGGAATCGGCCCCGTTCCGGCCGTCACGCGCGCGCTCGAGAAAGCGGGCCTCACCGTCGACGACATGGACGTGATCGAATCGAACGAAGCGTTCGCGGTGCAGGCGCTCGCGGTGGCGTGCGACCTCAAGCTCGACCCCAAGAAAACCAATCCCAACGGCGGCGCGGTAGGGCTCGGGCATCCCATCGGGGCGACCGGCGCGGTGCTCACCGTCAAAGCGCTATACGAGCTCCAGCGCACCGGAGGCCGCTATGCGCTGGTGACGATGTGCATCGGGGGCGGGCAGGGGATTGCCGCCGTCTTTGAACGAATCTGATCTGAAGGAGTGACGGCTACCGAACGAGTGACCGGGCTATCGCAAAGAGTGACGGGGCTATTGCAGAGAGTGACGACTATCGAAGGGGTTCTTGGTAGCCTGTTTCTCACATCACTTCTTCGGTAGCCGTCACTCCTTCGGTAGCCGTCACTCCTTCGGTAGCCCTCACTTCTTCGATAGCCGTCACTCCTTCGGTAGCCGTCACTTCTTGCGGTAGCCCTCATCACGCCCCCGCAGCGCGCGCAGCGCGCTCAGGCAGTAGTGCGTGAAAGCGAGCCCTGAAACGACGGGCGCGGCGAGGTTGACGATCGGGACGTAGTAGAGCGGCGCGAGGAAAAGCCCGAGCATGAAAAGCGCGCCTTTGTTGCGGTGGGCGATCTCCCGGTACTCGTCGCGGCTCGCGTGATCGGCGAGCGCGTCGTAGCGAAAAAGCCTTTGGTTGAGATAGGCCGAGTTGAGCGCGGGAAGCACCACCGCACCGATACCGGTCAGCCACAGCGGCAGTGTGATCACCCACAGCACCGCGAAAACCGCCACCGCCGACAACGCGTTGCCCACGCTGCCGACCGTGGTGCCGCCGCCCTTTTTCTCCAGGCCCGGATGGCTGCGCCCCGCGACCGACACGATCACCGGCATCGCGACGAGCTCGGTGATGAGTACCGCCGTGACGAGCATCGCCGGCAGCAGCATGGCGATGACGACGAGACCGCCGAGGCTCTCCAGCACCCAAGTCGCGCCCCACCCCGCGAGCCATCCCGCGACGATGGTCCCTTCCAGGATCCCCCGCAATGCGCTGGTCCACGCGTCCCAGAAGAAAAACGCGAGGAGCGACCACAACAGGATCGCGCCCAGCATGGGGAGCACGAGCACCGCCAGCACGCGGGGCTGCAGGGTATCGCGCAACGCGCGGCCGATCGCCGAGTAGAGACCGATCATCGTGCCATTCTAGCGGCGGCGGCTCTCTCTTCCGCGTAGAATCGGGGCGCGAATCGCCTCACTCCGAAGTCCTCGTCCATGCCTACTACCCTCACGCGCTCGGCCGCCTGGCAGGCGCTCGCACGGCACAGGAGCGCAACCGCTTTCGATCTGCGCGATCTCTTCGCGCGCGATGCCGGACGTTTTGCGCGGTACTCGATCGAGCACGCCGGAATCCTGCTCGATTTTTCGAAGCACCTCGTGACCGACGAGACGATGCGGTTGCTCATCGGGCTCGCCGAGTCTCGCGCGCTGCGTGTAGCGATCGGCCGGCTCACGGCGGGCGAGCGCGTCAATGCGACCGAGGACCGTCCTGCGCTGCACACGGCGTTGCGGTCGGATCGCCCGGTCGTGCTCGACGGCCACGACGTGACGCTCGACGTGAAGCGCGTGCGCGCGCAGATGCGCGGTTTTTGCGACGCGCTGCGCGGCGGCGCGGTCGCAGGCGCGACCGGGCGCACCATCACGGACGTGATCAACATCGGGATCGGAGGCTCCGACCTCGGTCCCGCCCTCGCGGTCGAAGCGCTCGCGCCTTATGCGGCCGCGGCTCCGAAGGTCCATTTCATGTCGAACATCGACGGCGCGCACGTGCAATCGATGCTCGAGCGCCTGGAGCCCGAGACCACGCTCGCGATCATCGCGTCCAAGACTTTTTCGACGCAGGAGACGCTCACCAATGCGAAAACCGTGCGCGCGTGGCTCGCGCGCGCGGCCGGCGATCGCAGCGGCCTCCATTTCGCCGCGGTCACTGCGAACGCGCGCGCCGCAGGGGATTTCGGCATCGCATCGGAAAGGATTTTCGAATTCTGGGACTGGGTGGGAGGCCGCTACTCGATGTGGTCCGCGGTCGGTCTTCCGATCGCCACCGCCGTGGGCATGGACGCATTCGAGTCGATGTGCGAGGGCGCGCGCGAGATGGACACGCATTTCGCCACCGCGCCGTTCGAGCGCAACATGCCCGTCGTAATGGCGCTCCTCGGCGTTTGGTACGGCGATTTCCTGGGCGCCGGCGCCCACGCGGTGCTGCCCTACGACATGCGTTTGAAGCGCTTTCCGGATTACCTCCAGCAGCTCGAGATGGAGAGCAACGGCAAGCGCGCGACGCTCGCAGGCGAGACCGTCGATTACGCCACGTGCCCGGTGGTGTGGGGCGCGCCCGGGACCAACGGCCAGCACGCGTTCTTTCAGATGCTGCACCAGGGCACACAGGTGGTTCCCGCCGATTTCATCGCGTGCCGCCGGCCCCACCACGCCCTGCCCGATCACCACGCGATGCTGCTCGCGAACTGCTGCGCGCAGACCGAAGCGCTGATGCGCGGGAAGACCGAAGCCGAGGTGCGTGCGGAGCTCGAAGGGCAACTCGCGCCCGACGAGGTCGCGCGCCTCGCCCCGCACAAGGTCTTTCCCGGAAACCGCCCGAGCTCCACGCTGCTCATCGACGCGCTCACGCCGCGCGCACTCGGCGCCCTCATCGCGCTCTACGAGCACAAGGTGTACGCGCAGAGCGTGATCTGGGGCATCAACGCTTTCGATCAGTGGGGCGTGGAGCTTGGAAAACGCCTCGCCGACCGCATCCTGCCCGAGCTCACCGGCGATAGTCCGGCGCAAGACCACGACAGCTCGACGAGAGGGCTCATCGAGCACATCAGGTCGAAGGGCTGACCCTCACCCCCGACCCCTCCATCCCTCACCCCCGACCCCTCTCCCGGGGGGAGAGGGGAGGCAAATGTTTCCCTTCTCCCTTCGGGAGAAGGGTCAGGGATGAGGGAGGGGAGATTCGAGATGCGGCCGCGCTGATGCGCACCCGCATAAAACATGGATGGAGGATTGAATGAACGACGAAGCACTGAACATGAGCATCCGCAAGTTCCTGAAGACCGTCGGCGTGAATTCCCAGCTCGCGATCGAGAAAGCGGTTCGCCAGGCGCTCGAGGACGGCACGCTCAAAGGCAACGAAAGCCTGCCGGCGGAAATGACGCTGGTGGTGGGAAAGCTCTCGGTCAACATCAAGTTCGACGGCGAGCTTCGCCTGGAGTGAGGTAACGCCTTCGGCGTCACCTTTTCCTTCGGCTCGCTTGCGCTCGCTTCGGTGCCTTAGCGCGACGCGGGGCGCAGGATCAGCTCGTCGTTCCGCTGGACGATCTCGAGGCGCCGCAGGAAGTTCATGCCGAGAAGCACGACATCGGGGTGCAGCGCGTCCACGATGATCGCGCCCACGTCCTTACCCTCGATCGTGGCAAGTCTCACGCTCTCGAGCCGCGTGCTGTAGCCTCGCGAGGGCCCGGCGGCGGTGAGGAGCTCGACCGGCATGCCGCGCTTTAACCGCAGGCGATCGGCGAGGGCCTTGGGCACGGCGATCTGAGTGGCGCCGGTGTCGAGCATGAACTGCACCGCCTCGCCGTTGATCGTTCCGCCCGCCATGAAATGGCCCCCGCTCCCGCGCTTCAACACGACTTCGCCGCTGGCGGTCACCATGGGCACGCGGTTGGGATTGGCTTCGCGGGCAAGCCAGTCGTGAACGAACCAGGTAATGACCGCGATCGCCATCAGCCAGCCGACGATCTGCATCGCGATGCCGCCGCGTGCGCGTGCGCGGCCGATCGCGGAGACAGGAGAGCGAGGCCCGAGCCTCAAAGCTTCAGGAAGTGTTCGCGGTAGTACCTGAGCTCGTCGATGGACTCGTGGATATCGGCGAGCGCTTCGTGCTTCCCATGCTTGGTGAGCCCCGTCATGATCGCGGGCTTCCAGCGCCGCGCGAGCTCCTTCAACGTGCTCACGTCGAGGTTTCGGTACAGAAAATAGGCTTCGAGCTGCGGGAGGTGCCGTGCCATGAACCGACGGTCCTGGTGCACGGAGTTGCCGCACATCGGGGACACGCCGGGCGGGACGTGATCTGCAAGGAAGGCGACCATCCGCTCGTCGACTTCGCGCTCGGTGAGCGTCGAAGCCTTGACGCGCCCGACCAGGCCCGACTTCGCATGCGTCGAGGTGTTCCACTCGTCCATCGCGCCGAGCACGTCGTCGCTCTGGTGCACGACGAGAACAGGCGCTTCGGCGAACGTGTTGAGGTCCTGGTCGGTGATGACGATGGCGACTTCGAGCACGCGATCTTTGTCGGGGTCGAGTCCGCTCATCTCCATGTCGATCCAGATGAGGCGGGTGGGGTCTTGTGCCATAATGGATTCCAGCTCCGGTCGGCCGTTATTCTGTCACAGTTAGGTTCTCTCCAGCGTGAGCGCATTCGGTTTCACCTTCCTCGTCCTGCTCGGCCTTGCCACTGCGTTACAGTTATGGCTCGGCGCGCGGCACATCGGCCACGTGCTTCGCCACCGGGGTGCGGTACCCGGCCAGTTCTCGAGCGAAGTGAGCCTCGATGCGCACCAGCGGGCGGCCGACTACACCGCCGCGCGCACGCGCTTCCGGCTGGTCTCCATCGTCATCGATGCGGGCGTGGTGCTATGGCTCACATTCGGCGGCGGACTGCAATGGCTGTACGACCTCGCGGCGGGACGCATGGGCCCCGGAATCGGAAGGGAGGTATCGTTCGTCGTGCTCCTGTCGGTCGTCGTCACGCTGATAGAGGTGCCGCAGAGCTTCTACAGAACGTTCGTGATCGAGCAGCGCTTCGGCTTCAACAAGACCACGCCGGCGCTCTTCGCCGTCGATCTGCTGAAAGGCGTGCTGGTGGGTGTCTGCCTCGGGATTCCCCTCATCGCCGCCATACTGTGGCTGATGCAGGAAGTCGGCTCGTCGTGGTGGCTGTACGCCTGGCTGGTGGTCGTCTTCTTCAGTCTCTTCGTCACGTTCATCGCGCCGACTGTCATCGCGCCGCTCTTCAACAAGTTTTCGCCGCTCGACAATCCCGAGATCCGCGACCGCGTCTCGCGCCTCCTCGCCCGCTGCGGATTCAAGGTGAAGGCCCTGATGGTGATGGACGGCTCGCGCAGGAGCGCGCACGGCAACGCGTACTTCACGGGATTCGGAAATACCAAGCGCATCGTGTTTTTCGATACTCTGCTCGCGCGCCTCACCGCGACCGAGGTCGAAGCGGTGCTTGCGCACGAGCTCGGCCATTTCAAGCTGAAGCACGTCCTGAAAAGGCTACTGCTCGGTTTCCTGCTGACGCTGGGATTCTTTTTTCTGCTGAACTACTTCATGCACGAGCCCTGGTTCTACAGCGGGCTCGGCGTGACGACCCAATCGACCGCGACCGCCCTCGTGCTTTTCTACCTCGTCGTCCCGGTCTTCACGTTTCTGCTCCAGCCTTTGTCCGCGATGTACTCGCGCAAGCACGAGTTCGAAGCCGACCGCTACGCGGCCGAGCACGCGAGCGCCGGCGATCTCGTCTCGGCGCTCGTCAAGCTCTACAAGGACAACGCTTCGACCCTTACGCCCGACCCGGTGCATTCCGCTTTCTACGATTCGCACCCCCCCGCGCTCATACGCATCGCGCGGCTGCAGGGCGCAACCTGACAATTTTTAGTGTTTAATGTTTAATGCTGTCCGGCTTTCCATTAAACACTGAACATCGACCATTCACCATTCAACCAGTGGGGGCCCATATGGCTGATCTGACGGCTCGCAAGTGCAAGCCCTGCGAAGGTGGAGTCGATCCCCTGAAGCCCGCGGAGGCCGATACCCTGCTGCGGCAGCTCGAGGGCTGGACGCTGGAGGACGGAGCCATCGTCAAGAGCTATTCCTTCAGGAATTACTACGAGACGATGGCTTTCGTGAACGCGACCGCGTGGGTTTCGCATCGCGAGGATCACCACCCCGATATCACCGTCGGCTACAACTCCTGCCGGGTCGCATACAGCACCCACGCGATCAAGGGCCTCTCGGAGAACGACTTCATCTGTGCGGCCAAGCTCGACGCGCTGTTCGATCTGTGACTTCGCGCCGTAGCTGATGGCGCGCGCCGCGCGCAGCGCAGGGGAAGCGGCGGCCGGTCTCGTCGTCGCCGCGTACGGCCGCCGCTATCGCGTGGAGCTCGATTCGGGCATCGAGATCGATTGCGTCACCCGCGGGCGCAGGAGCGACGTCGCTTGCGGCGATCGGGTGCGCACTGCGCGCACGAGCGCGGGCGAAGGGGTGATCGAGGCGGTCGAGCCGCGCAAGACGCTTTTCTACCGCTCGGACGCACGGCGCCAGAAGTTGATCGCGGCGAATGTCACGCAGATCATCGTCGTGGTCGCGGGGCGGCCTTCGTACAGCGAAGACCTGGTGGACCGCTGTCTGGTGGGCGCCGAGGACGCCGGCATCGGCGCGCTGATCGCGCTCAACAAGGCCGACCTGCCCGAGGCGCGGGAGGCTGCGGAGGCGCTCGAGCTCTATCGCGAGCTCGGTTATCCGGTCGTCACACTGATCGCGAAAGAGGACCTCGCACCGCTCATGCCCCGGCTTTCCGGTCACACCACGGTGCTGGTCGGGCAGTCGGGCATGGGAAAGTCGACGGTCATCAACGGGCTCGTGCCGCACGCGCCCGCGCGGGTCGCCGAGATCTCGACCGCGCTGGGCACCGGCCGCCATACCACGACGCACGCCGAGCTCTACCACGTCGACGCGACTTCGCACGTCATCGACTCGCCGGGTCTTCAGGAGTTCGGGCTCGCCCACCTCTCGGCGGCGGACGCCGCGCACGCTTTCGTCGAGTTCCGCCCGTTCATAGGGACGTGCCGGTTCCGCAACTGCATACACGTGAGTGAACCGGGTTGCGCCGTCGCGGCAGCGGCAGCCGAAGGCCGCATCGCCGAGCGCAGGCTCGCGTCCTACCGGCGCTTGCTGAAAGATCAACGCCGCTCCTTCGGGGCAGCTTGAGCTGCCCCTCCGGGCGCAAAGGCCCGCTTATGCGGCTTTCGCCGCTACGACCTAGCCGAGCGAGTGGGCGACGGTGACGACGAACACGAGGAACATACACAGCACGAGCGCTCGCCAGATGAGACCTATCGTGCTCTGCATGTAGTCGACGTCGGCTTCGTCGCCCAGGCCGAGCTCGGGCCGGAACTGCACGCCCCCGCCCTGGTGGAGCGCGTCTCCGAGGCGCACGCCGAGCGCGCCACCGCCGCTCGCGAGCAGGATTCCAGGCACGGCGGCGCTCCATGAAGGCGCCTGGGTGCGCCAGCAATACACCGCGTCCTCGAAGTTGCCGACGATAGCGAAGCTCGCCGCCGAAACGCGCGCGGGCAACCAGTCGTACCAGAAGAAGAATCGCCGCGCGAATATTCCGAACTCGACCGATTCCGCGTCTACGCGCGTACCCCAGGTCGCGGCGAGGATGGCGCCGAGCCGGTAGACGATCGCGCCGGCCGGGCCCAGCACAACGAAAGCGGCGATCGGACCGAACACGTGGCGATGCGATCCGGCGAGCGCGAGCTCGATCGAAACGCGCGCCACTTCGGCCGGCGTGAGCTCGTCGGCGGGCTCGCCCCGCCAGCGTCCGAGGTATTCGCGCGCGGTCGTCACGTCCCCTTCCCTCAGCGCGTGAGCGATCTCGCGGAAGTAATGGCTGAACTGCCGGAAGCCCATCGTGAGGTACAGCACCGCGATGTTCCAGCACCAGGCGAGGATGGGGCTCACCGCCGCGAGCAGGTAGTAGACCAGCACGGTCACCGCGACCACCGGCAGCACCGCGAGCAGCCAGGCGACCACGCCGTGATAGTACTGACCGGCGTTCAACTGGCGCTCGAGCGCGGCGGCGTAGCGCTCGAACGCGCCATATACCGGGTTTGCCTGCCGCAAGGGCCGCACCTGCTCGAGCAGGAGCGCCGCGAGTAGGGAGAGGAAGGTCACGATCGGAAACTGAACTGCGAGGCCGGAAGCTTCTAAGGGTAGCGGATGTGAACGATCGACAACTCGGCTTCGCCTGCGGGGCGGCGCCACGCAATCGTCTCGCCGACTCTCGCACCGATCATCGCGCGCGCGAGCGGCG
>Ga0105106_10002120_pt1 | contig 14307 bp, 11 predicted proteins | sample PPLLaktember2015_5_FD_79109 | JGI IMG/M metagenome (GOLD analysis project Ga0105106, IMG submission 79109) | Freshwater sediment microbial communities from Prairie Pothole Lake near Jamestown, North Dakota, USA - PPLs Lake P8 Core (1) Depth... | ecosystem: Environmental > Aquatic > Freshwater >...
AAATTCCAATCGGTGAGTTCCTTTTTGAGATTGACACTCCCCTTGGATTTCGGGTGAGGTTATCCCGGTGCTATTGATATGTCATTATTCAAATCAAGCATCCGGTAATGGCGGGACATGAGGAAGATGTCAGAGACGCTCTCAGAAACCCTTGTGAAATCCGGATGAGCAAAAGTGACCCATCGGTCTACATGTTCTATAGACCCGAAAGTGCTCGAAGGTGGACGTGTGCCGTTGCCAAACGGTTGGATGGAGAAGGTTTTCTCATTACCGCCTATATTACCGACGCCATCAAAGAGGTAGAGCGCATATGGCCAAGGTAAAGGTTTTTTATGACGAAACGGGCAATACACTGACCGTGTGGTTTGGCGACCCGCAGGATGAAGTCATCAGCGAGGAAACCGGCGAGGAAGTCGTGCTGATGAAGGACAAAGCGGGCAAGGTGATCGGTTTTGAGAAATTGAACTTCACGACCGATAAGCCCAAACACCTCCAGGTGGCCTTCGAGACCATAGCGGCGTAAAGGTTAACGATGGTAGGGCTCGCCTTTGATAATGGTGAAAGCCCGGTAGAGCTGCTCCACCAGGATGAGGCGGGTCAGGTCATGCGGGAAGGTCATTTTGGAGAGGGCCAGTATTTGGTTGGCATGCTCCAGGACCTTTTTGGAGTGGCCCACGGGCCCGCCGATGGCCATCCAAACCTTTGACACACTCCCCCTGTTTAGCTCATCCAGGTAACCGGCCAGGCCTTCGGAATCCAGCTGGATGCCCTGCCGATCCAGTGGAACGAGGACATCCCCGCTTCCCACCAACTTGAGAATCCGCTCACCCTCCCGCTTGCTCACCGCTTCATCCTGCCCCTTGGCCCCAATCTTCTCTGCTTTCACCACATGGACATCGACCGACACATAGTGGCGCAGCCGATCCAGGTAGCGCTGGATGGCCTGGTCCATCTCAGGAAATGCCGTCTTGCCGACGTAGACGAGGTGAAGCTGGATCATGCCGGTACCGTCTTTGTTCTGGATGCGTGGCAGACGGCCGCCAGCAGAAATTCCCGGTTTCCCTTGGGTCCAAGAATCGGGGATGGAGTCACCCCGATGACGGAGCATCCCAGCGATTCGGCGAGCTCGACGATGGAGCGGCACACCTGCTCGTGAACAAAGGGGTCGCGGACCACGCCGCCTTTCCCGACCTGAGCGCGCCCGGCCTCGAACTGGGGCTTGATGAGCGCCACCAGGGTGGCCCCGTCGGCCAGAAAAGGGAATACGGCCGGCAAAACCAGCTTCAAAGAGATGAACGACGTGTCGACGGTGGCGATCTGGATTCTCTCGGGAATGAGATCAGGGGGGAGTAATCGGATGTTCTGGCGTTCGATGGCCACGACCCGCGGGTCCTGCCTCAGCTTCCAGGCGAGCTGCCCGTAGCCGACATCGACCGCGTAGACCCGGATCGCCCCGCGCTGCAGCAGGCAGTCGGTGAAACCGCCCGTGGATGCTCCCACATCCAGGGCCACCAGGCCTTCCACCGAAAGCTGGAATTCGTCCAGGGCGTGCTCGAGCTTCAAGCCGCCCCGGCTCACATAGGGGAGATCCTCGCCCGTGAGCGTGATGACGCTCTCGACGGGCACCATGCGGCCGGCCTTGGTGACCCGCTCGCCGTCTACCTGGACCTTGGCCGCCAGGATCAGCGCCTGGGCCCGTTCTCGGCTGGGCGCCAGTCCCTTATCGACGAGCAGTTTGTCCAATCGCGCGGAGGTGCTGGCCATGGTGCGTGTTCATGAGGGCCAGGGCGGCCCGCTCGATGCCTTCGGCGTCGATTCCGTAAAGGTTCCTCAGGGTGGACTGGCCGCCATGGGGAACGAAGGTGTCGGGAATGCCGAGGCGCGTGAATCCTGCCGGTGTGAACAGCGCCTCCTGGAACATTTCGAGCACGGCGCTTCCAAACCCGCCCTGCAGAACATTCTCCTCGATGGTGATCACGCGCTCCGTCTTCCTCGCCCAGCTGAGGATCAGTTCCTGATCCAGCGGTTTGACGAAGCGGGCGTTGATGACGGCAGCCTGGACTCCCAGCTGCTCCAGTCGCTCCGCAGCTTCCATGGCTGCAGCAACGGTCTGGCCGATGCCGACCAGCACCAGGTCCCCCCCCTCGCGAAGGAGCTCCCCCTTGCCGATGGGCAGGCTTTGCGGCGTTACGTCCATGGGGACCCCCAGGCCATTCCCCCGGGGATACCTCAGGGCGGCGGGACCGTTGTGCTCCAGGGCCGTCTTCAGCATGTGCTGAAGCTCGTTTTCGTCCTTGGGGGCCATGAGGACCATATTCGGGACGGGACGGAGAAACGAGAGGTCGAACAACCCATGGTGGGTGGGGCCGTCCTCCCCGACGATGCCTCCCCGGTCCATGGCAAAGACCACGGGGAGGTCCTGGAGGCAGACGTCATGGATGATCTGGTCGTAGGCGCGCTGCAGGAACGTGGAATAGACCGCCACGACGGGCCGGAATCCCTCGGTGGCGAGGCCTGCCGCGAAGGTCACCGCATGCTGCTCGGCGATGCCCACGTCGAAGAAGCGATCGGGAAAGCGCGCTGCAAAAGCATCCAGACCGGTTCCCTGAGGCATGGCCGCGGTGATGCCGATGACATTGGTGCTCTCCTCGCCCAGCTTGATCATGGATTGGCCGAACACCTGGGTGTAGGAAGGAGGGCAGGGCTTGCCCGAGTTGGATCCGCAGCTTTTGCCCGTCGCGATGTCGAAGGATCCCACCCCATGGAAGCTCGTGGGATCGCACTCGGCAGGCTTGTAGCCGCGCCCCTTTTGGGTCATGACATGCACCAGGACGGGGCCTTCCAGCTGCTTGGCCGTTTCGAAGGTCTCGATCAACCGGTCCAGCCGGTGTCCCTTGATGGGTCCGATATAGTGAAAATCGAGGGCCTGGAAAAGCATTCCGGGTGTGAAGAAACTGACCAGCGAATCCTCGCTGCGCTTGAGAATCTGAATGATGTTGGGTCCGAGGCTGGGAATCGAGCGCAGTACATTCTCGACTTCGCGCTTCAGGTTCACGAGCGTACGGTTGGAGAGCTTGCGGCTCAGAAATGACGACAGGGCCCCCACATTGGGCGAAATGGACATCTCGTTGTCGTTGAGGACAACGATGAGATTTTTGTTCAAATCGCCCGCCTGGTTGAGTGCCTCGAAGGCCAGTCCCCCCGTCATGCTGCCGTCGCCGATGACGGCGATGGCTCGATTGGGGGCACCCTTGAGGGCATTACCCACAGCGATTCCCAGGGCCGCCGATATGGACGTGCTGGAATGGCCCGTCCCGAACGCGTCGTATTTGCTCTCGGACCGCTTGGGGAAACCGCTCAGGCCCCCGTACTGGCGGATGGTCTGGAACTGGGCTCGACGCCCCGTGAGGAGCTTGTGAGCATAGGCCTGGTGGCCCACATCCCAGATGATGCGGTCCAGAGGGGCTTCGAAAACATGATGAAGAGCCAGGGTGAGCTCTACGACACCCAGATTGGGAGCCAGGTGGCCCCCGTTTTCCGCCACGGTGCAGATGATGGTGTCACGGATTTCCTGGGCGAGCTGCTGAAGCTGCGGGATCGAGAGCTTCTTGAGCTGACCGGGGCCGTCAATCTGAGAGAGCAACGATTTACCTTGATTCTCTTTCAAAGCTCAACCTCACTGGGGAAGCGGAATACTCATGTATGCTTCAATGCCAATGTAACATGACAAACCTGCTTCGACAAAAGGGTGGCCGCCTGGTGCGGCATTCCCTTTGACGAACTGCCGAGGTTCTCTGTCACGCCCGGCGCAAGAGCAGGTACTGCGCCAGGGCCCTCAAGGGCTCTGCGGCCTTTCCAAACGACGCGAGCTGATGCAAGGCCTGTTCCACGTGCTCGCGCGCGGACTCCTTCGATCCAGCCAAGCCCAAAAGAGCGGGGTAGGTCTTCTTGTTCCTGGCAATATCGGATCCGGGCTGTTTGCCCATCTCCTCGGCATCCCCTTCAATATCCAGCAAATCGTCGGTAATCTGGAAGGCCAGGCCGAAGTGATGGCCATAGCGCTTCAGGCTGCGGGTCTGTTCATCCGAGCCGCCTCCGAGCAGTGCCCCGATTTCGAGGGATGCCGAAAGGAGTGCCCCGGTTTTGTGAATATGCATGTATTCAACCGTGGCGATATCGGTTTCCAGATTCTCACATTCCAGATCGATCGCCTGCCCGCCGATCATGCCCCGATATCCCGCCGCCTTGACCAGGATGCGGATGGCCTGAAGGACGCGGTCGGCTGACTGCCCGGGCATGTCCAGCATCCGGGCCACAAAATCGAATGCCTCCGTGAGGAGCGCGTCTCCAGCCAGGATGGCGATGGCTTCACCAAAAACCTTGTGGCTGGTGAGCTGCCCACGGCGGTAGTCGTCGTTGTCCATGGCCGGCAGGTCGTCGTGAATGAGCGAATAGGTATGAATCATCTCCAGGGCGCATGCGGCGGGCATGATGGGCTGGGCCGATCCGCCGACTACCTCGGCGGCGGTCATGCAGAGGATGGGGCGCAGCCGCTTGCCGCCGGCAAAAAGGCTGTAGCGAGCCGCTTCGATGACGCTCTTTTGAAGCCCCACAGGAGCCGGGAAGGATGCCTCGAGGGCGGCTTCCACCTCTCGTTTCCGCTCGGCCAGGTAGAGTTTCAGATCAAAAGATTCCTGCATGTTCATCTCGTTGGATGGTGAATGGCTCACCCTCGCTGAAATCCGGCTCCAATGTCAAAAGGCCAACAAGCAGACTGCAGGACGAGACTCCGGGTGAGCACTCCAGCCGATCGTTCGCACATGGATCGTGAATCCAGCTGTTCATAAGAGAGTGTGGGCGCATTTGCAACCCTCATCGAATCCCTATATCATCCCGAGAGGCTCAGATCCATCAATTTGATCATTTCAACTCTCGTCGCCGCTCCCGGGCGAGGCTTCGAAGGGAGCCGTCTTCCACTCACCGTCCAGGTCCTTCATGAGCGTCTGCACTTTGGCTTCCGCTTCCTCGAGCTTCTGGTGGCAATACTGAGCCAGCTTGATGCCTTCCGTGTAAGATTCGACGGCGTCTTCCAGGGGAAGGTCTCCACGCTCCATCTTCTCGACGATGGCCTGGAGCTTCTTCAGCGATTCCTCAAAAGGGTCTGCTTTCTTCTTTGCCATGTTTCTCCCTTCCCTTCCGTATGTGGACATGACCTGTATTCAGGCGTGCGCAATGGTCTATTCCCCCCTTGAGGGGGGCCATGGGGGGTGTGCTTCCTCGGGCGCAGAAGAGAACACCCCCCTGCCCCCCTCCAGGGGGGAGCTCAAACCACCATTCGCTCCTTCAGTCATTCACGCCCCGCTGTGCTCATCCCTCGACTCGACGGACGTCACCGTGCACTCGATGAAGCCTTCGCCCAGGCGGACGCGGACGGCGTCGTCCACTTTCACCTCGGAGCTCCTGCGGACGATCCGGCCATCCTTCAGTCCGTAAGTGATGGAGTATCCCCTGGTCAAAACCGCCAGGGGGTTCAGTATCTCGAGCTTTCCCAGTGCCTGGTCCAGTTGATGGCGGAGCAGCGACAGCCGGTTGAGGAAGCGGTGGGTGATTTCCTTGTCGAGCTGCGTCACCAGTCCGCGAGAATGTTCGATCTGCCGCGACGGATGGCGCAGCAGGAGGCGCTCGACGAGGTGACCGTGCAGCGTGCGGCGCCGCTCCAGGTCTCTCCGCCAGGCCAGCTGGAGTCGTTCCAGTCGATCATCCAGGGTGAGCCGCAAATCCACCAGCCGCCGCCTCGGATCCACCAGCCCCTTCTCCAGCAGACCCAGCCGATGACCGAGCCTTTCCAGCAGCTTCCCGAATCGATCCGCCATCTGTTCGCGGCAGCGCTCCAGCTCTCTTTCGACGGTCTCCAGGCGCGCCACGATCCATTCGGCCGCAGCCGTCGGGGTCGGGGCCCTGAGGTCGGCCACCAGGTCGCTGATGGTGAAATCGATCTCGTGGCCGACGGCCGAGATGGTCGGCACCTCGCAGGCCGCCAGACCACGGGCCACCATCTCTTCGTTGAATGGCCACAAATCCTCGATGCTGCCTCCCCCGCGCCCCACGATGACCAGGTCCCAGTTGAACCGCTCGCGCAGGGCCTGGACATTGGAGAGGGCCGAGGCGATCTCGCCGGCTGCTTCCTGCCCTTGAACGCGGACGGGCAGAAGCGTCACTTCCACGGGAAAGGGGCTGCGCTGGAGCATTTTGAGCATGTCGCGGATGGCCGCTCCGGTCGGGGAGGTCACGATGGCGATTCTTCGTGGACAGGAGGGGAGGACCCGCTTTCGAGCCGGATCGAAAAGCCCTTCCATCTCCAGCTTCTTCTTGAGCTGCTCGAAGGCCAGCTGCAGCGCCCCCAATCCTTCGGGCTCCATCACCTCCACGATGAGCTGGTACTCCCCCCGGGGCTCGTAAACGCTGATGCGGCCCTGGCAGATGACCTGGAGCCCGTCCTCCGGGACGAACCGAAGCCTCCGGTTCTGGGCTCGGAAGAAGACCGCGCGGATCTGGCTCCGCTCGTCCTTGAGGGTGAAGTAGTGGTGACCGGAAGCGGGGATGCGGAAATTGGAGATCTCTCCCTTGACCCATACGAAGGGCAGGCCCCCTTCAAGAAGGGAGCGGATACGGGCATTGAGCTCCGAGACGGAGAAAACGCTGGGCTCATCGCCGGGAATCGGGTGAAGCAGCGGAGAAGACATGCGTTTCTTATCCTGGCTCGATCACCTGAAAAGCTTCGGGTCCATGGCGTCGCGCAGACCTTCGCCCACCAGGTTGTAGGCGGTGATGCTCATGAAGATGGCTACTCCGGGGAAAACGGTCAGCCACCAGGCGAACTCGATGTAGTCACGGCTCTGGGACAGGATGTCCCCCCAGCTCGGGGTGGGGGGCGGCACGCCGAATCCGAGAAAGCTCAGGCTGGACTCCGTGAGTATGGCCCCGGCAATGCCGAAGACGGCCGAGACCAGGACCGGGGCCATGGCATTGGGCAGCATGTGGACCAGGATGATTCGTGTGTCGGAGGCGCCGAGGGCGCGGGACGCCTTGATGAAGTCCAGTTGCCTGAGCTTCAGGAATTCGGCTCTCACGAAGCGCGCCACGCCGGTCCAGCCCGTGAGCCCGATGACCACCATGATGTTGTAGATGCTGGGGGGCAGGAAGGCAATGATGGCGATGATCAGGAAGAAGGTGGGAATGGTCAGGAGGATTTCAATGGCGCGACTGATCACGTGATCGATCCACCCGCCGAAATACCCGGCCAGTGCACCCAGGGAAATCCCGATCGCCAGTGCGATGCCAACCGCCACGAAGCCGACGGAAAGCGAGATGCGTGCTCCATGAATCATGCGGCTCAGGACATCGCGCCCGCTGTCGTCGGTCCCGAACCAGTGGGTGGCGTTGGGCGACGCCCAACACTCCAGGAGATGGTGCTCCGTGGGTGAATAGGGAACGGGAGGCCAGATCGCAAAGTCCCCGGGGGCGCCGATGTCCGTCTGGAGCACGAACCGCAGTCCTTTTCTCAGATCCTTCCAAGACTGGGAATCGAGCGTTTCCACATTGGAAAAGACAGGCCACATCCATTGCCCCCGGTGACGAGCCAGGAGCGGCCGGTCGTTGGCCAGCAGCGGAGCCAGGATCGCCACTCCGAAGAGGAACAAGGTGAACCAGAGGCCTGCAACAGCCATCCGCTTCCTCAGGAAGTGGCGCCAGACGGTTCGCCAGTAGGATTTCGTGTCCTGATGTCGCTGGTCAAAGTCCATGGGCAGCCAGTTGATGTGATGTTTCCGCTCCACGCCGACGGTCCCCGGAGCCTACTCCAGTTTGATGCGCGGGTCCAGGGCGGCGTAAAGGATGTCCCCCAGCAGCAGACCGGCCAGGGTGAGCAGGGCGGAGATGGTGGTGATGGCCATGATGACCGGGTAATCCCGGCTCAGGACGGCCTCGAAGGCCAGCTGACCCATGCCGGGGATGGAAAAAATGGACTCGATGATGACGCTCCCCCCGAACATGGCCGGGAGAAGAAAGGCCAGAAGCGTCACGATGGGGAGCAGGGCATTGCGGAACGCATGCTTGAAGATGACGATCCGCTCGCTCAATCCCTTGGCTCTGGCCGTCCGCACGTAGTCTTCTCGAATGACTTCAAGCAGGCTCGCCCGCGTGAGACGGGACAGGTAAGCCAGGCTTCCGTAGGTGAGGCAGAAGACGGGAAGGACCAGGTGCCACAGCCGATCCAGAAGTCGAGCCGGGAAGGGCCAGGATTCCGAGCCGACGGAGGATACCCCGTAGATGGGGAATACGTCCCAGAGCTCGCCGCCTCCCAGGAACATGATCAGAAGAACGGCCACCCAGAAGCCGGGCAATGAGTAGAGCAGGAAGAAGAACAGCGTGAGCAGGCGGTCGGAAGCGGAGCCGCTGTGCGTGGCTGAGAAAACGCCGCACGGGATGGCGATCAGGTACACCAGAAGCATGGAGATGATGTTCAGCTGAAGGGTCACCGGGAGACGCTCGGCGATCTTTTCGATGACCTTTCGGTGATCCTTGTAGGAGGTGCCGAAGTCGAAGGTGAGCACTCGTTTCACCCACAACAGATATTGGATGGGAAGCGGCTTGTCCAACCCGTACAACTGCCTGGTCTGCTCGATGATCTGTTTGGAGATCGCCGTCTCGCCCACCTGGCCCTCCCCCGCCATGCGGAGCTTCAAAAAGGCCGGATTGCCGGGTGCCAGCTGGATGATCATGAAAGTGACGAGGGTGATGCCGAGGAGCGTGGGGATGATCTGGAGGAGCCGTTTGACCAGGTAGACTTTCATTCTGGATCTTCTCTCACCCGTCTTCGATCGGAGTCTTCGTGGTCAATGCAAGAGCGGTCTCGATTCTCTGGTTTCAAGTCCCTGGTTGTAGGCCGGCCCTGGCGATCTGGTCTCATCATCGTTGAGGGTGTCCAAAGGGGCATGAGGGATGGGCTCGATTCCAGGTGCTCATGGATTCAGGATCCCATTGCTTTGGTACAACACAACACAGCACAACACAATAGAGCACCGAACATTTCACGAAAATGCCACTTCTCTGCCTTGACGAAGATAAGACGGTTGCCCAATCATGGCTTGACTGCTATTTCCTACATGATTCGAGATGTTAGTGCGACAAGGAGAGATGAGGCCAGACGCACTTTCAGGGTAGGGTGGGCAAGGGCGATATCTTGCCCGCCGTGGCCGGGAAGCCGCATTTTTCGGTGGGCAGCGCTGCCGCTTTGCCCACCCTGCGAAGTCATCTCTTTATCGTATCAGGATTCATTGCATCAGACTTTGTCGGAACAAGAGATGGAACCCGGCTGGAGAAGGTGAAATGGCGGCGAGCATTCGAACCCCTGAAAATGAACGGTTGGAGGAGCTTCCTGCGGCGAAGCTGGGGCAGCGACTGATGGAGATCCCGGCCCGCAAGCGGATGGAGATCATTCTCGGCAGAGCGGATGCGGAATCGGTTGTGGCCGGCCTGGCGGACCAGGATTTTTTCGTAACGCTCAAGGAGCTCGGTCCCCACGACGCCCTTCCTCTTCTGGCCATGGGGACCTTGGAGCAGCTCAGCCATGTGTTCGACATCGAATGGTGGAGGAAGGACACGGTTCTTCCCGCGAGCGCCCTTGAGTGGCTCGAGCTGCTGGGGCGTGCGGGGGAGGGAAAAGTCCTCTCGTGGCTTTTCCAGGTCGATTTCGAGCTCCTCACCCTCCTTTTCAAACGCTGGATCCGACTGGTCGTTTTGCCCGAAGACGTGGACCTGTTGGAGGCGAGGGAAAGCCTGCCGGTCCGCAGCATCGACGACCAGTTTTTCTGGGATTGCCGCTATCCCCAGTATGAGGATCTGGTTCAGCACTTGCTTGGGCTGATCTTTGAGACGCACCAGGGTTTCTACCTTGAGCTGATGAACCATATCTTGTGGCTGCCGGATTCCGAATGCGAGGAGGCGGCCTATCGCTTCCACCGCGGCCGGCTGGAGGATCGGGGGGTGCCGGATTTCTACGATTCGCTGACGATTTACCGGGCTCCGCGGCCCCAGGAGCTCAGGCGGAGGCGAGCCTCGGAGGAGCCGCCGTTTGAAGGCTCCGTTCCGGCTTTTGCACTGGCCCTGGCACCCGAGGGAGACCTCCTTCGCCGCTGCCTGGCGGAGATACGCGACAACCGGCTGGCGGACATGCTTGGGTTTGAACTGGCGAGCCTGGCCAACAAGGTGCTGGTTGCCGATGAGCTGCCTCCGGATCAGCCCCGGGCTTTGCAGCATGCGGCAGACAAGGCCGGGGCCTACGTCAATCTCGGGCTGATGCAGCGCGGTGGTGGAAGTTTGTCCGAAGCCATGTCCGTGCTGAAGGATGTTTACCTCGAGGACCTGTTTCGCCTGGGGCACGCAACGGTGGCGAAGCTGCGTGGCGGCCTTCAGAGCCTGGTCGCGGAGGGCTGGCTGGCTCGATGGCCCCATGGCATCCAGTGCCTCGATTCGGAGTGGCTCGAATGGGCTGAGCTGATCCTGCAGAGGACCCCTCAACTGAGGCGAAAGGGCGCCGGGAAAGAGACGGGTGGCCCGGAAGGGTTTTTCAGGACTCTACAGGACATCGCGGAGGCCGAGCACGGAATCGAGGTTTTGCTCGCAATGGGGAAGCTGTTCGATGCCCTGTGGGAGCCCGGGGTGACACCGAACTGGCGTCTGCTCCCCGATGGTGTGGTTTCACGCATGGAGGATGTCACCCTGGGTGCCATGATCTGGACGGCGGCTTCCAGGTTTCTGCGAGGAGGGGAATGGCGTCTTATGCCGATTCCCGTGAGTGAATGGGAGGCCCTGTGGGCTCGGCTTGAACCCGATGCCATGCTGGGAGCCATTCATGGCTGGGTGTCGAGGGTTCTCAAAGATGAGGCTGAGATGGAATTGGCGGGGGTTTACCTGAAGCCGATCGAAGATCAATATGCTCACCAAATGGCTCCGTTCCTGAGCAGACTTGGGACAGCACCCGACCCCCGACTCGTGCGGTTTTTGATTTTTGCTGAATGAAGTGCTCGGAACCGCTGGGCTCGCGAACAATGAGCCGGATGCATCTTGACATCGTCAGCGCGCCATTTGATAATATTAATGTTTTCCGAATCAGGTGCCCCTCGGACGGTCAACGTGGGCCGCTTCCCCACGCGAACCGGCCGGGAAGTTGTCCCGCAGCATCATGTCAAGCAGCGGGACTCGACTTCTTCCATCGATGTTCGATCTGTTTGGTCCTGAGGCGGGGGGCGAGAATCCTCACCTTTCCTGGACTCGCGCTTTCGCGGAAATGGCGAAGTTTTGACACACACTGAGCAACACCCTGTCGGGCCTCAGGATTGATTATAACCGTTTACAGGGATGGGACTCCTATGCTTCACCCAAGCAATCTCATTGGAAAACAGGTCGATCAGTTCAGGCTTGACGATTTCATCGCCAAGGGCGCCATGGGCATGGTTTTCAAGGCCTTCGACACCGTCCTGGTCAGGACAGTGGCCCTGAAGCTCATCTCCAAGCAGGTCGTCGAGGATCTGACCGACGAAGAGGCAACGATGCGCGAAGAGGCCCGCAAGAGGCTGATCCAGGAAGCCAAGGCAGCCGGACGCCTCAGCCATCCCAATATCCTCACCATTTACTCCTATGGCGAAACGGATGATTTCGAATACATCTGTATGGAGTATCTGCGGGGAAAGACCCTCAATCAGCTGCTCTCCAAGAAGAAGGTGATTGAGGTCGATCAGGCCATGAGCATTCTCGAGCAGATCCTGCTTGCCCTGGAAGCTGCCAACAAGGAGCAGATCGTGCACCGGGACATCAAGCCGTCCAACATCATGATCACGGAAGACGGCCGCTTGAAGGTGATGGATTTCGGGATCGCCAAGCTGCCGTCCTTTTCCATGACCACCACGGGCACTGTCCTCGGCACACCGTATTACATGTCCCCTGAACAGATATCGGGGCAAAAGGTGGACATCCGGTCGGACATCTTCTCGGTGGGTGCGGTCCTGTACCAGATCGTCACGGGCGAGCGACCTTTTGAGGCCACCAACACGGCGACACTGGCCTACAAGATCGTCCAGGTGGAGCCCATTCCGCCGGACGTCATCAACGTTCATGTGCCGCATCCCCTGGGCCGGATTTTGAAGCGGGCCCTGGCCAAGAATCCCTCGGAAAGGTATCAGAATCCCACGGAGATGCTTCAGGACCTGAAGGCGATCAGGGAGAAGAGGATGCTGCCGAGTGAAGTGGAGGCAGCCGCCGCGGCGAAGGACCTGGAGGCGGAAAGGGCCGTATTCGCCAGGGCCGGTGAGATGGACATGACGATCCATACCGAGCCCTCGGCACATGCGGAAGGCGCTGAAGCGACCGTCGGCGGCGAGGTTTCGGCTCCAAGAGTGCGTGTGATCGAGATTCCTCGTGATCCGGAGTCAGATGCCAGGAAATCGCAGGCGCAGCGTGTAGCAGGCGCTCAGGGAAGCGCGGGCGCGACAGATCAGGGAGAGGATTCCTCCGGCCCTGAGGAGGCCGGTCGAGCGCAACTCCCTCAACCCCAAGACGCTTACCCACCGCTCCTGCGACGGGCAGTCCCGGAATTCGAGGGGGCGCACACCGGTCATCGCTACCGCCTCGTGGGAATCATGGCCGTCTTGATCATCGTGGCGGGGTTCTGGTATGTCGCGTTCAATGCTTTTCGGGAGATCAAGGATGCGGTCAATGCTCCCGGCGAGCCCACGAAGCCGGTCCAGGACGCGCAGACAAAGCCGCAGGCTGCTCCCGGCTCACCCCAGCCGGCGGCGGCGCGTCCCGAGGGTGCGCCTTCAGAAGAGACGGCCGCAAAGGCTGGGGCGCCGTCGCCCCAGCCTTCCGTCGAACAGCTCGTCTCGGAGGCGAAGCTCGTCTGGCCGTCCGATCCTGCTGCAGCCCAGAAGCTTCTGGAGCAGGCGGTGGCTCTCAAGCCGGATCATTTCGAAGCTTCCTTTCAGCTGGCTCGACTGCTGGCCTATCGGATGGATTACGCTGCGGCCATCCGGCAATACGAGAATACGCTGCAGCTCAACAAGCAGAACCCGGAGGTCTATTTCAACCTTGGGCACATCTATCTCACGCAGGGCAACTATGATGCCGCCATAAAGAATCTCGAAGCATGCTGGGCTCTGAAGCCGCCGTTTCAGGATGAGGTGCTGGCCAATCTGGGGATCGCCTATCTGAAGAAAGATCGCCCCGAGCAGGCGAAGGACCTCTTCCGGCAGGCTCTGGAGATCAATCCTGCCAATCAGGTTGCCAAGGGATATCTGGCGGCATCCGTCAAACTCGATGAAAAAACCGCAGCAAGTGGTACCCGGGGAGCTGTTCCGACATCCCCTGTGGCGAAAGAGAAGGTTGCGGGGCAGTTGGCGGCGCAGGCCAGGGAGCTCCTCGAAAAGGAGCCGGCTGAAGCCAGAAGACTGCTGGACGAAGCCATTGCCCTCGATCCCAATGATTTTGACGCGGTTTTTCAGCTGGGACGGCTGCTGACCTTCCAAAAGGATTACCCGGCGGCCATCGATCAATATCAGAAGGCCCTTCTTCTCAACTCCCGGGTTCCCGACGTCCACTTCAATATGGGCTATATCTACCTCGTCTCGAAAGACTACGACAAGGCCATCCAATACTATGAATCCTCCCTGGCGCTGTCACCGCCATACCGCGACGAGGTTCTCACCAACCTCGGCCTCTCTCATCTCAAGAAAGGAAATGCCGCCCAGGCCCGGAAGCTGTTTGAGGCGGCCCTGGATGTCAATACAAGTAACGAGGTGGCTCGAGGGTACCTTCGCAATATGGACAAATCGCGGCAGGGCATGTCCGACGCGAACCCTGGCGGTGCACCCGACGATTCGACAACCCCGCAGCCCCAGGTGGCCGCCAGTGCCGGTAAGCCGGCGGAGCCGGCTCAGCCGAGTCAACGCCCCCTGGAGGGAGACTATCTCGTGGAGGGAGTGAACCCCAGCGGAAGCACGTACAAGGGCAAAGCATCGCTTCGGCGCCAAGGGGACACGTACCTGGTCACCTGGACCTTCTCCAACGAGAAGTTCTCCGGCAGCGGCAGCTTGAGCGGAGAAGTACTCGCTGTGAACTGGAAAACGGCTTCCGGAGTATCAGGAGTGGTGAATTATGAGATCAACCAGGACGGGATCCTGAAGGGAAGCTGGGCCGATGGCGCCGGTGCTGAAACACTCATCCCCGTGCGTCGTTAGAGGTCTGGCGTTGGGG
>Ga0105106_10002122_pt1 | contig 14306 bp, 13 predicted proteins | sample PPLLaktember2015_5_FD_79109 | JGI IMG/M metagenome (GOLD analysis project Ga0105106, IMG submission 79109) | Freshwater sediment microbial communities from Prairie Pothole Lake near Jamestown, North Dakota, USA - PPLs Lake P8 Core (1) Depth... | ecosystem: Environmental > Aquatic > Freshwater >...
AGGATAACCGCATCGGTAAAAGTGCGGATATCTTTGTAATATTCTTCTGAATTCGTTTGCCCCGGCTTTAAAAAATATGTAGCTGGTTTCACTTGTAATTAATCCTATAAGAAAATTTTTTCCTCTCGGCCTGCACTCCCAATATCAAATTCTTCTCAGGCTTCCCCTGTCGGATAATTGTGGAAGTTAGATGTTTAATCCGGCAGCAGCTTTATTTAAACTTAATTTTTTTGAATAAAAGAGGCAAGGGATAAAAGGAAATGGAAGATGGAAAACGCCTGCCTGCCCGTCTTGGCTCGGCCAAGCCGAGACAGGCCGGCAAGGCAGGGATGATGGGAAATGGCGTCTTCCATTGCGGATAATTGTATTAAAAATTTTTAACTAATCCCTAAAATATTTCATCAGCTTTTTCTAAAAATTTGACATCAAATAAATTAAATATTAGTTTTGACGGAGTTTTTAACTTTAGATTTCAAACACACGCATAAAAATTCCAGCAGGTCTTAAGAAACATGAATTTTTGTTTTTCTCTGCTATTCATAAAGAAATCGGTAAAGCCTAAGGTAATTCCTGAAGGCTGAGGTGCGGTAGAAGGTGTTTTTCTATATTAAAACCGGCTTCAGAAAATTAGAGCCGGTTTTTTTTTGTATTAAATAAGGAGGTGCAATGTTCCAGGGAACGGCGACAGCTTTAATTACTCCGTTTGATGATGACTTAAATGTGGATTATTCCGCCTGGAAAAAATTTCTGAAATTCCAGATGGAAAACGGTATAAGTGCGTTAATTGTTCTGGGTACAACAGGAGAAGCAGCAACAATTGATGCCGATGAACGAAAAAAACTTACCGAAATGGCCGTTGAAACTGCAGATAAAAAAATCCCTGTGATTGTCGGAACGGGTACAAATGATACTAAAAAAGTTGTTTCATTAAACAAGCTTGCCGAGGATTGCAAAGCAGACGGAGTATTGATTGTCAATCCTTACTATAACAAAGGCACCCAAAGCAGTCTGGTTGAACATTACAAATATATTGCAGAACGAACTCCACTTCCGATAATTCTATATAATGTTCCAAGCAGGACGGCTATGAATATACTTCCCGAAACAGTTGTAAAAATTCATGAAAGCTGCCCGAATGTAATTGGAATAAAAGAAGCATGTGGAGATATTTCTCAAATCGCAAAACTATTCTCAATTAAACCGGATAATTTTATTGTTTACTCCGGGAACGATGATCAGACGCTTCCTGTAATGGCTCTTGGCGGGAAAGGGCTCGTTTCCGTTTTATCAAATATTTATCCGAAGCAAACTTCTGAACTTACACAGGCGCTGCTTAATAATGATTATGAAAAAGCAAGAAAAATCAACAACAAATTTTTAAAATACATGAATCTTCTTTTTGTTGAGGCAAATCCCATTCCCGTTAAATATGCTGCAAGCAAATTGGAGATATGCAAAAATACTCTGAGACTTCCGCTCGCAAAGGCTTCGGCTTCAACGATGAAACTGATTGACGAGGAGATGGGAAAACTAGTTGGATGAATGACTGAAGATAATTTAAGAACAAGGATTAACGATTTTTGATTTTAGATTGTAAGTAAAATTATCCGAAAAAAATCAATTAAAAAAAGGGGAACTGTTAATGGATAAATTTGAGTTGGAAAACAGACTTGTAGATTTTTCGGTATTAACAATAGATATCATTAATGAACTTCCGGACACAAAAGCAGGAAATCATTTAGCTGGACAGTTAATACGCTGCGGGACATCACCAGCTTTAAATTATGGGGAAGCACAAAGCGGAGAATCAAGGAAGGATTTTATTCATAAAATAAAAATTGCGTTGAAAGAATTAAGAGAAACATTCATATGTCTAAAAATAATCAATAAAGCAATGCTTTATAAAACAAAGTCGAAAATAGAAAATCTCTAAAGGAAAATAATGTACTTATTTCTATTTTTGTAAAAACAGCTGGAACTGCACAGAAAAATATGAATCATAATCATAATCAGAAATAAATTTATTCCTAAATCCTAAATCGTTAATCCTAAATCGTTAATCAAGAAAGAAGGAATAACATATTTGAACAAAATTAAATACGGATTAATCGGTGCTTCCGGTAAAATGGGGAAGGAAATTATCTCGTTAATGAATGAAAACGAGAATGAACTGGTTTTTAAATACGATATAGATGGAGAATCATTTTCAGAAAAACCCGAAGTATTGATTGATTTCTCTCTCCCGGCTGTCCTGGGAAAAACTATTGAATATGCGTTGAAATTTAAATCTCCTTTGATCATCGGAACAACAGGTTTTAACGAAGTTCAGCTTAAACAAATCCGTGAATTTTCGGAAAAAATCCCGGTGGTGCAGAGCTATAATTTTTCTGTTGGAATGCAAATGTTAATTCAATCTGCAGTTTTGCTGAAAGAAAAACTCACCGACTGGGATATAGAGATCTCCGAAATTCATCACCGGTTTAAGAAAGATAAACCCTCCGGTACAGCAATAATGATAAAGAATGCTTTAGGAAGGGAAGTGAACATTTCCTCTCTTAGATTGGGTAATGTAGCCGGTGAACATTCTGTCTCATTCGGAGGACTTGGTGAAACACTTACAATTACTCATTCGGCATTGTCAAGAAGAACTTTTGCCGAAGGAGTTTTAAGAGCAGTGAAATTTATAGTGGATAAGGAAAAAGGTTTTTATACAATAAAAGATGTGCTGGATAAAGAACAATAGAACACGGATCAGACGGATGCGACGGATTTAATAGGATTTTAAAATAAAGGGGAATAATATGCTTCACGGTGAAATAACTGAATTGATAATTAAAGCGTTTTACAAGGTCTATAATTCGCTTGGATATGGATTTCTGGAAAAGGTTTATGAAAATGCAATGAGAATTGAATTAAAAAAAATGGGTATTTCTATAGAACAACAAAAAAACATTAAAGTTTATTATTAATGTGAGCAGGTTGGTTATTATTATGCAGATTTATTGGCAAATGGATTGGTAATTCTTGAATTAAAAGCTGCTGAAAATATTTGTGAAGAACCTGAAGCTCAATTATTAAATTATTTGAAGGCTACAGATATTGAAGTAGGATTGTTATTAAATTTCGGAAAGAAACCTGAATTCAAAAGAAAATACTTTACCAATGATAAAAAGAGACTTAATTCGTTACAATCTGTCTGATCCGTCAAACTTGCCTGCTCGCCTCGTCTCCGACGAGTCGGAGCGGGCCGGCAGGCAGGTCCGTGTTCTATTGTATTTAAAAAGGAGCTGGACAAATGGATTCTTATGAAATAATAAATTACATCGCAAAAGCCGAAAAGAAAACTCCCGTTAAGGTTTATTTAAAAGGCGATCTGAAGAAAATAGATTTTTCCGGTTTGGAATTTTTCGGGGGAAAAAAATTCGGCATACTCTTCTGCGAGCATAATATTTTCAAAAAGCTTTACAATGAAAATAAGGAGAACATCAGTAATTTTAGAATAGAAATTGACAGGAGAAATTCAGCAGTTCCCTTAGCGGATTTAACAAAATACAATGCAAGGATAGAACCGGGAGCCGTTATCAGAGATTTAGTGGAGATTGGAGACAACTGTGTAATTATGATGGGCGCAGTAATAAATATCGGTGCGGTAATCGGTGAAAAAACAATGATAGACATGAATGTTGTTGTCGGAGGCAGAGTTATTGTGGGAAAAAATTGTCACATAGGCGCAGGTGCAGTTTTGGCCGGAGTAATAGAACCACCAAGTGCGGATCCTGTAATTATCGGAGATAATGTTTTAGTGGGTGCAAATGCAGTAATTCTAGAAGGAGTGAAAGTAGGTAACGGCGCTGTTGTGGCGGCAGGTTCAATTGTTGTGAAAGACGTTGAGGATTATACCGTGGTTGCGGGTGTTCCAGCAAAAGTTTTGAAAAAGGTTGATGAAAAAACTGAGCGTAAAACCCAGCTAGTAAAAGAATTAAGAAACTTATAGATCTCTAAATGGATTTAATTGTACAGAAATACGGCGGAAGTTCGGTAGCGGATGCGGAAAAAATAATGAAGATTGCCGAGATTGTTGCCGCTGTAAAAAAACAAGGGTACAATGTAGTTGTAGTTGTTTCCGCAATGGGAAAAACTACAAACCAGCTTATTGAAATGGCCAATAAGATTTCAAAGAATCCGCCGCGGCGGGAAATGGACATGCTCCTTAGCACCGGCGAGAGGGTATCCATGGCCGTATTATGCATTGCATTAAATGAACTCGGCATCGATGCAATTTCGCTTACAGGATCTCAGTCAGGAATAATTACAAACGACCGCCATAATGATGCGAGAGTAATAGAAGTTAGGCCTTTCAGGGTACAGGATGAAATTGAAAAAGGAAAGGTAGTTGTAATCGGGGGATTCCAGGGAGTAAGCTACAAAAGAGATATTACAACATTGGGACGCGGAGGATCGGATACATCCGCAGTTGCACTTGCTGCAGCCTTAAATGCCGAAAGGTGCGAAATCTATTCAGATATAGACGGCGTTTACACTTCCGATCCGGCAATGATTAAAGAAGCAAAGCACCTCCCTGTTGTTTCATACCAGCAGATGCAGGAAATGAGTCAGGCCGGTGCAAAAGTGCTTAATGCCCAGGCAGTTCAATTTGCAAAAGATGCGCAGATAGCAATTTATGCGAGAAGCACTTTTCAGCCCGGGAAAGAAACTATTATAAGACATTTATCTCCCGAAATTCCAAAAGGAGTAAAAGCCGTTGTTTATGAAAAGGATATTGTAAGAGTTGTTCTTCGATCTAAAGATATAGTCCAAAATTTTAAGCGGCTCGCCAAGATTTTTGAAGACAAACAAGTTCCGATTAAGGAATTGAATTTTGCTGAAGGCAGCAGTGAAAAATCGAAAGTGTCTTTTATAGTTTCACTGAGCAATGTTTACGGGTGGGAAAGCATCAAGGAGGAATTAGTTAATATTTTTGGAAAAAAAATTGAATTTTATCTTCAGCTCGGGACAGTTTCTTTAATTGGAGAAGGATTGAACCGGGATAATACGATTCTTCTTGATACAATAAATCTTTTAAATAATAAAAAAATCGAGATAAAAGGGATTACAACCACATCTTTCAGGACCTCTCTTTTAATTAAAAGAGAATTGGTTGAAGAGTGTGTTAAAATATGCCATAGAAAATGGATTGAAGAATCTATAGAATTACCGGAATAAAATGAATATAGTAGTTCAAAAATACGGCGGCAGCTCTGTTGCAGATACCGCGAGAATAAAAAATGTGGCAAACAGGATTGCCGGTAAAGTAAAGCAGGGATCAAAAGTGATTGTCGTTGTTTCGGCAATGGGAAAAACAACCGACAATCTAATCAGGCTTGCGAAGGAAATTACACCTGATCCCGATCCAAGGGAAATGGATATGCTTTTAACAACCGGCGAACAGGTATCGGTATCGCTGCTTTCCATAGCATTATCTGAAATAGGCGTAAAGAGCAAATCGTTGAATGCTTTCCAGGCCGAAATAATTACAACAGGAAACTTCACCAATGCCCGCATAAAAAACTTTAACAAGGAAAAAATATTAAGTTTAATGAACAGTCATGATGTATTGGCTGTAACCGGTTTCCAGGGAATAACGGAAGATGGAGAGCTGACAACATTAGGGAGAGGCGGGTCGGACACATCGGCGGTTGCACTTGCTGCGGCGCTCGGGATTGACTGTGAAATATTCAGCGATGTCGCCGGTATTTATACGGTTGATCCGAAGCTTTACCCGGCAGCAAGAAAAATTAAGCAGATTACCTATGATGAAATGCTCGAGATGGCGAGCCTTGGTGCAAAAGTCCTCCACAGCAGGTCCGTGGAGATAGCAAAAAAGTTTGGAATAAAAATTTACTGCGGTTCATCATTTAACAATGAGGAGGGAAGTTACGTGGTCGATGAAAATGAAATAATTGAACAGCCGGTAGTAACCGGGATGAGTGTTATTGCAAATGAAGCACAGGTTATAATTGACAAGCTGCCAGTAGATTATGCTCTAGTTAAGAAATTGTTTGAAAAAACTGCCGAAGCAGGATTAAATGTCGATATGATTTCAATTATAAACCATGAGCAGCATCTTACAATCTCGTTTACAATCCTGGAAGAAAGAAAAGAGCAGCTTGAAACGGAACTCCATAAAGTTTTGAACCAGCTTGAAGGATGGAATATTGAGTATCATTTGGGATTTATAAAACTATCGATTGTCGGAATCGGGATGCGTTCCGGTATTGGAGTTGCGTTCAGGTTTTTCAAAGCGCTCGAAAATATCCCTATAAAGCTTGTAACTACGTCTGAGATAAAAATTTCATCATTAATTGATGAAAACTTTAAGCAGGAAGCGGTTGATGCTCTTGCCAAAGAGTTTAATTTGTGAAATCTAATTGACAAATAAATTTTTATGTAGTAGTTTTGTTGTCAATTATGAAAATTAAAAAAACATATCTGCCAACAACTACAATGAAGCCCGCACGCGGAGGCTGAAGTTGGTTTGATGTGTTTAAATTAAAATATTAGAACCGGCTTCAGAAAAAAGCCGGTTTTTTCTTTTAAACCGTACCAACTTAATCATATCACAGATTATTAATCTGCGATACTAAGTATGGTACGAAAAGCCATGAAAAGGTAGAAAAATGAAAATTCTGAAATTCGGCGGATCTTCAATCGGGACTCCCGAGAGAATAAATAATGTAGTTGAGATAATTAAAAATTCAAAAAAAGAAAACGGGAAAATTGCAGCCGTATTCTCAGCATTTCATGGAATAACCGATAAGCTGATTACATTAAGCAAACTGGCTGCAAAGGGAGATCAGAGATATTTAGAACTTTTAAAAGAAATTGAAGAGATTCATCTAAGTATAATAAAAAAAATAATATCCGTAAGGAATCAGAGCGGCGTACTTACTCATGTAAAACTTACGCTGAATGAATTGGAAGATGTAATTCACGGCGTATATCTCGTAAAAGAGCTTTCGCTCCGCACTCTCGATTTTATAATGAGCTTCGGAGAAAGAATTTCCACATTTATTATTGCAAAAGTTTTTGAGGACCGGACTGCTGAAGCGGAATTTTTAGATTCCAGGAATTTAATTATTACCGATCCGACTTACGGCAGCGCCAGGGTTATCTTTGATAAGACCAATGAAAATATTAAAAACTATTTCGAGAAACATAAAAAGCTTCAGATAATTACCGGGTTTATTGCTTCTTCACTGGAAGGGCAAACTACTACTTTGGGAAGAGGCGGGTCCGATTATACAGCTTCAATTTTTGCCGCAGCATTAAAGGCTAAGGAAATCGAGATCTGGACAGACGTTGATGGTGTGCTTACTGCGGATCCGAAAAAAGTGAAAAAAGCTTTTTCCATCAAAAGCTTAACATATGAAGAAGCTATGGAGTTATCGCACTTCGGAGCAAAAGTAATTCATCCTCCGACGATGCAGCCGGCTTTAAACAAAAAAATTCCGATACGGATAAAAAATACATTCAATCCCTCTTTTGAAGGAACCATCATCTCCGAGAAAGGAGATTCCAAGAATTTTTCAATTAAAGGCATTTCTTCGATAGATGATATCGGTCTGCTCAGGATTCAAGGCAGCGGAATGATCGGCGTTGCAGGAATTGCCAGAAGAATTTTTGGCGCGCTTGCAGCCAGGAAGGTCAGCGTTATTCTGATTTCACAGGCATCTTCCGAACACTCAATCTGCTTTGCCGTTATGCCTCAATATTCGGGAGACGCAAAGAAAGCAATCGAAGACGAGCTACGGTTTGAAATTAAAGACAAACTTGTCAGTGAAATTTTAATTGAAAAAGATCTTTCCATTATTGCCGTTGTCGGTGAAAATATGAGGAAAACACCGGGAATTTCTGGGAAAGTTTTTCAGGCACTCGGAAGAAACGGAATTAACGTGGTTGCAATTGCGCAAGGTTCTTCCGAACTGAACATCTCCGCTGTAGTTCCGAAAGTGGATGAAGAAAAGGCTTTAAATGCCCTGCATGATGCATTTTTCCTTACTACTTCGAAAACAGTAAATATATTTCTTGTAGGGACGGGATTAATCGGCTCTACTTTACTGAAACAGATTACTCACCAGAAAAACTATCTGTCGGAAGAGTATAATCTTTCTTTCAAAGTAATTGCACTTGCCAACAGCACAAAAATGTTCTTTGATACCAACGGTGTAAACACGGATGAGTGGAAGCCGATCCTCCAGGAAAAAGGGAGCAAGACTAACCTGGATAAGTTTATCGGGAGTATGAAAAATTTAAATCTCCCCAACAGTATTTTTGTCGACTGCACGGCCAGCGAAGAAGTTGCAATGTATTATACTGATATTCTTAAATCCGCTGTCTCGGTTGTGACCCCGAATAAAAGAGCGAATTCTAAAGACTATAGTTTTTACCAGAATTTAAAGGATGCCGCACGGAAACATAATGTGAGATTTTTGTATGAAACAAATGTGGGAGCCGGGCTGCCGATAATCGGAACCTTAAAAGATCTTGTATCCAGCGGCGACCGTGTTGATAAAATTGAAGGGGTCTTGTCAGGCACATTAAGCTTTATTTTTAATTCTTTTACCGAGAATAAAAAATTCAGTGAAATAATTAAAGAAGCAAAGGAGAAAGGATATACCGAACCTGACCCGAGGGAAGATTTAAATGGACTTGATGTCGCAAGAAAGCTTCTTATTCTTGCCAGGGAGATCGGGCTGCCTATGGAATTGAAAAACATAAAAGTTCAGAATTTAATTCCTTCCCCGGCAAGAAACACAAAATCAATCGATGAGTTCTTTAAAATATTAAAAAATTATGACTGCGAATTTGAAGAACTAAGGAGAAAGGCGGAACAAAAAGGAAATGTACTCCGTTATGTAGCGCGTCTGGAAAACGGATCGGCAAATATTGCATTGGAAGAAGTGCCTAAAAGTCATCCGTTTTATTTCCTTACAGAAAGCGACAACATTTTTGCATTTACCACTCAGCATTATAAAGACCGCCCTATCGTTGTTAAAGGACCGGGTGCAGGTCCTGATGTGACTGCAGCGGGAGTTTTTGCGGATATCATTAGAATTGCACATTATTTAGGCTGATTAATTTAAATTAGGAGTTAAAAAAGAAAGAATAAAAATAAGAGGACACAATGAGTGAAAAAAATAAAATCCCTGTAGGAATACTTGGGGCAACGGGAAGCGTAGGACAGAAGTTTGCAGAGCTTCTTATTCATCACCCCTGGTTTGAAGTAAAGGAACTTGCAGCATCGGAAAAATCAGCAGGTAAATTATATAAACATGCCGCAAACTGGATTTTAAATTCCCAGATGCCTAAGAATTTAGCAGAACTGACTGTAAAGAACTGTGAACCGAATTTAGACTGCAAAATAGTTTTCTCCGGACTCGATTCAAGCATTGCAGGTGAAGTTGAAGAAGCTTTTGCAAAAGCAGGTTATATCGTTGTGTCGAATTCTAAAAATCATAGGATGGATTCAAATGTACCTCTCCTTGTACCGGAAATAAATCCCGGCCATTTAAAATTGATTGAAAAACAAAATTTCAACGGCGGATGTATTGTCACCAATCCAAACTGCTCTACAATCGGATTGGCGATTGCTTTAAAACCTTTACATGATATTTTCGGACTGGAAGCTGTGAATGTTGTTACACTGCAGGCTTTATCCGGTGCAGGTTATCCCGGAATCGCAAGTCTTGATACAATCGATAATGTTATTCCTTTTATCGGCGGAGAGGAAAATAAAGTTGAAACCGAGCCGCTGAAGATTCTGGGAACTCTTAAAGATAATTACATACAATTCACTGATTTTAAAATAAGTGCTCAATGCAACAGGGTTTCGGTTGTGGACGGACATCTTGAATGTATACAAGTAAAACTTAAAACGAAAGCCGATGAAAAAGAGATTATTGAAGCCTGGACAAACTTTATCGGCGAACCTCAGAAAATGAATTTACCGATGGCTCCATTGCGTCCGATCTATTATTTCGAAGAAGAGAAATATCCGCAGCCAAGAATTCACCGGAACCTGGATAAAGGAATGGCGGTTTCAATCGGAAGACTCCGGAAAGATACTTTGTTTGATTTTAAATTTGTAATCCTTTCACATAATACTGTAAGAGGAGCCGCAGGCGGAGCTTTATTATGCGCAGAATTGATGAAGGGTAAAGGTTATTTTGATAAACTTTTAAAAGAAAAATCAAAAGAGGCGGTTAACCATGGAATCAATTAAAAATATAGCAATTCTTGGTGGCGGAAATATTGGACTTTCAATAGCACGGGGACTGGTTAATTCAAGACTATTCCCTTCAAAGAATATTTACATTACCAGGAGGAGACTAGAGGCTTTAAAAGATCTGTCCGGAAAAGGTTATAATATCCTTATCGATAATAAAGCGGCAGTAAAGAATGCAGACTTGATAATCGTCTGTGTACAGCCTCAGCAGTTAAATGAACTCTTAAGTGAAATTTGTACTTCAATTGATCCGCAGAGGCATATAATAATTTCCGTTGTTTCCGGAGCTTCAATAAAAGCTATAAAGGAACAATTAGGTAAAGAAGTTAATGTAATAAGAGCAATGCCTAATACCGCTATTGCAATCCAGGAATCGATGACATGTTTATCAGCAGAAACCAAAGAGAATGAGTCTCTTAAAATTGCAGAGAAAATATTTTCTTCAGTTGGTAAGACTTTAATAATAGATGAAGCATTGATGATTCCTGCAACGGCTCTATGCGCCTGCGGAATTGCTTTTTTCCTGCGTGCAATCAGAGCAGCCTCGCAGGGAGGAATTGAAATCGGTTTTCATTCCGAAGAAGCTTTATTGATGTCCTCTCAAACAGCAAAGGGTGCTGCTGCTTTATTATTAGGTTCCGATTTGGACGGAAAAACAGAAGCGCATCCTGAAAGAGAAGTTGATAAAGTAACAACCCCGAGAGGCTGCACAATTTCCGGACTGAACCAGATGGAACATTACGGATTCAGTTCTGCTTTGATCAGAGGAATTGTTACTTCGGCCGAAAAGGCTGCAAAATTATATAAGGTAGATTAAAGAAGATTAAGCGTAAGCAGCGGAATATTTTTTATAAGCTGCGGCAAGCTTTGCGTCATATCTATTTGATGCATATCCCGGACCGTTGTAACGGAAAGCGAACCTGGCCCAGTCACAGTTCTTGAGGTACTTTATAAGACCTTCCGATTCAATAAACTTTCCGAACGCCATTAAATGATTTCTTTCCGATTGATAATGAGCATCAACGAAATCTTTCACCGAATTATATCCTACCTTTTTATAATGGAGACCCAATATTTGGAAAATTCCCCAGGAAGCGGACTCTAATGCCGCGTCTTCATTTATCTTCTTAGCCTTTCCAAGCCTCTCATACTCGTCGGAGCCTCCTTTATAAAATGCCTTCGTCCATTTTGGAAATAAAATATCTTCATTCCCAAGAACATGATTTTTCGGATCAATTCCTTTACTTTTTAATTGCTTCCAGAAAATATGCCCCTCAAATAATATTTTCGGTCTTCCGTCGGTAAGGAATCCTCTTCCGCTCGATTCAACTTCATATACACATTTCACTGCTGCCGCCGGAACTCCAAGCTGAGCTGCAAGATCAATTAAATCCTGCTCCGAAAGATATTTGTTCTGCATCGATACAAAAGTATCTGCGGAAAGATTCTGCAGGATAGTCCATGTTTTTGTTCCGACAATGCCGTCTGATATTAAATTATTTTTTAGCTGAAAAGCTTTTACCGCATTCTCAGTTGCCTTCCCGAAAGTTCCATCCACGGAAACATCATAACCATTCTTATGCAGCAGCTCTTGCAGCAGCCGCACAGAATCGCCTTTTGCATTTAGTTTTAAAACAGTCATAGGAATCCCTCCAAAAAGTTTATAAAAAGATTTGAATTATTATTTATAAGCCGAAATTTTTCTTATGGAAGTTAAATGATGATCGTCGTGTTCGCACATAAAATAAATCCAATCAATAATTCTCATCTTCTGTTTTAATCTTGGATGGATAGATGTGAGCTGGATTTCTGTTTCCTTAAGTTTTTCAAGTTTATTTACAAGTGACTCTCTTGCTTTCCTGAATTTCAATAATATCTCTTTCATCTCCATTAAATTATAATTTGCCTCATCGGTTGCACGATTAGTTATATCGGCAGGAGATAATATTTCGGCCCTTTTCAAGAAATCTCTTATTCTTCGTTCACCTAATTCTTCAAGATCAACCAAATGCCCGGCATGTTCCTGGATAGACCATTTACCCTTAATTTTTCTTGTTAGGATTTCTTTTGATAAACCTGCTGCAAGCTCTTCCAGTCTTGCCGGAGTTCCTCTAAATCGTTCGAGACGGACGGAAATATTCCCGGAGGGAAATTAAAATCAAATTTTCTTTCTACCCAATTAATCTGTTTTAACATTTTCTAAATTCATTTAGTTTTAAAATTTTAGCAAATACATAAGAAAAATCAACAATTCAGCGGCTTAATTGACTTGGACAATACGAGTGCAAGAAAAATGATGAAGTTCTTGACATGAGGGAATTAAAATATTATCTTAAAAACCGATTTTTATAGTTCTTTATATAATTAAAAAGCTCTTATCGAGAAAGGTTGAGGGAACAGGCCCTGTGAAACCTTAGCAACCGCCCCGTTAATCGGGGGTCATGGTGCTACCTCCTGCCCTCCCGGTTCCGGGAATGGGAAAGATGAGAGAAGATGTTTTTATAGAAACCTCTTCGAGTAATCAATCCCGAAGAGGTTTTTTAGTTTTAAACTGTTTGGAATTCAGCTACCCATGTTTAGAAATTGTAATACTAAGAACTTTTAATAACATAAATGAAAGGATAAAAATATGAGCACAAACGGAAAACAGCGCAATTATAAATTCGAGACGCTGCAGCTGCACGCAGGGCAGCAGCCGGATCCGGCAACAAATGCGCGTGCAGTACCGATCTACCAGACTACTTCTTACAATTTTAATGATGCGCAGCATGCAGCCGATCTTTTTGCTCTTCAAAAATTCGGGAATATTTATACACGAATAATGAATCCTACAACCGATGTTTTTGAAAAAAGAATTGCCGCCCTGGAAGGCGGAGTTGCCGCTCTGGCAACCTCATCGGGTCAGGCTGCTCAATTGATTGCAATATCTACTATAGCTCAAGCAGGAGAGAATATTGTTTCTACAAGTCTTCTGTACGGAGGGACATACAACCAATTTAAAGTTACCTTCCCCCGTTTGGGCATAAATGTAAAATTTGTGGATGGAGATAATCCCCAAGATTTTGAAAAATTAATTGATTCAAAAACCAAAGCGTTATTCATAGAAACAATCGGAAACCCGAAATTCAATGTCCCTGATATAAAAGCTATTGCAGCCATAGCTCATAATCATGGAATCCCTTTGATTGTTGATAATACCTTCGGAGCGGCTGGGTATCTGGCAAGACCGATAGAACACGGAGCGGATATTATTGTATCTTCCGCAACAAAATGGATCGGCGGCCATGGAACTTCAATCGGAGGAGTCGTTGTTGATTCCGGAAATTTCGATTGGGGTAACGGGAACTTCCCTATTTTCACCGAACCGTCTCCAGGATACCACGGCCTTAATTTCAACGAAGTTTTCGGAAAAGGTTCACAGTTCGGAAATATTGCATTTATAATCAGAGCAAGAGTGGAAGGATTGAGAGATCTCGGACCGGCATTGAGTCCTTTTAATGCATTCCTTTTTCTGCAGGGATTGGAAACTTTATCATTAAGAATCGAAAGACATTCGCAAAACGGAATTGCTTTAGCAAGATGGCTGGATAACCATCCGGATATTGAATGGGTCTTGTACCCAGGACTGGAAAGTCATCCGTATCATTCAAATGCAAAAAAATACCTGAGACATGGATTATTCGGATCAATGCTGGCTTTTGGAATTAAAGGCGGCATTGAAGCTGGAAAATCATTTATCAATAATGTTAAACTCTCGAGCTTGCTTGCTAATGTTGGCGATGCAAAAACCCTTGTAATTCATCCGGCATCTACAACACATCAGCAGCTTTCCGACAAAGAACAGCATGAAGCAGGTGTGCTGCCGGAAATGATTAGAGTTTCCGTAGGAATCGAGCATATCGATGACATTATTGAAGACTTTGATGAAGCCATTAAAGCGGCTGTTAAATCTCCTGCTGCTGTTTAATTATTGCGTAAGCAAATTATATTTTCAAGGAGGATTCAAATGATCTTTATCCAT
>Ga0105106_10002123_pt1 | contig 14300 bp, 9 predicted proteins | sample PPLLaktember2015_5_FD_79109 | JGI IMG/M metagenome (GOLD analysis project Ga0105106, IMG submission 79109) | Freshwater sediment microbial communities from Prairie Pothole Lake near Jamestown, North Dakota, USA - PPLs Lake P8 Core (1) Depth... | ecosystem: Environmental > Aquatic > Freshwater >...
AAGGCGTCGGGGCGGTACAGCCGGGCTGATCATCCGCCGAGGGCAAGCCGATTTGACGCTTCACCCCGTTCAACCCTGCAACTCCGCACCGGTAAGCGTATAATTGGAAAGAGGGGAACATGTCCATCGGCCAAAACAGACGAGGGCTATGGTTGCTTGTTCTTTACCTCCCGACCAGTTGTCTCGTTATCGGGCTTTTAAGCAATTTATTGCGATTAGCCGTTCCTTTGACGGGCAGCCGGGCTTCTATTGAAGTTTTCTGGGCTTATGCACTGCGTTATCCGAGTGATTTCTCCATTGGGCGATGGGTCGCCCCCGCTCTCGGATGGAGCATTCTTCTTCTGATGCTCATCGCCGTCAGAACCCGGAAACCGATCCTGACTTTGGCGGAAATTCGGATTATCCTTCTGGTGCTGATCGTAATCTTCACCCTCCTCGCTGACATATTCATGGTTGTATTCGTAACAACGCCCCGTTTGCCCGGGGAACTTCTTTATGCGACGACAAAAAACCCGGTCATTCTGCTTTTTCTATTCGTGGACGTTGACCTCATTGTTGTCTTGTTGGCTTCGTATCTGCGGATCTTCAAACCGTTGAAATCCCGGCTGGTCTGAGACGCGCTCAGCCGAGAGGTCCGAAGGATTTTCGGCGGAAACAATCCGGCCCCGGGTTTAAACGTCCAATCCCGCTCTCTTGAGGATCGCCGGATATCTCGGATCGCTCCGGATCGAGTCGAAGGCCGGATCCGTGCGGAGCTGGCGGATCTCGCTGTCGTGCTCGTCGCAGGCCTCGTCGAGCATCCGGAAGCCCTCGTCGTTCCGGCCGAGCGTGAAATAGAGGATCGCCAAAAGGGTCGGGGGGACGAAGCCCTCTTTCCGCATCTCGAGGAGCCCGTCGAGGATCTCCCTGGTCTTGTCCCTCTGGCCCAGCTTGAAATAGGTGATGCCGATCCAGACGTCGATCCGGGGGGCCCAGCTCTTCAGGAGCGCTTTTTCAGCCTGGAACTCTTGAAGGGCCTCCTGGAACCTGCCCGTGTTCAGATAGACCTCGCCGATATAAAAATGAAGATAGCCGAAGCTTGGGGCGGTCCGCAGGGTGTCCCGCAGGACCGTCAGGGCCTCATCGTATCGCTTCGCCCGGAACAGGGCCTGGCCGAGATTACGGTTGATGACGAGAGAAAAGGGATCGAGCTCGCGGGCCCGGCGGATCTCCTTGATCCCTTCCTCGTAGCGGGCCATGTTCATCAGGTCGTAGCCGTACCAATGATGGGCCAAGGCGTCGTTAGGGTCGTATTCGAGGGCGAGCTTGTACTCGGCTTCGGCGGCCGCCCAGTCCCAATCGTAGCGCCGATGGAGCTGGGCCAGGGCGATCCGGGCCTGGGCCAGCTTCGGGTCAATCTGGAGGGCCCGGAGGGCGTTTTCCTTGGCTTTCGCATAGGCCGTATTCGGGGGGACGTTAACGTAATCGGGGAGTACGCAGTAAGCATAGGACAATCCCGCGTAGGCCAGGGCATAGTTGGGATCGAGTTGGACGGCCCGCTCGAAATGGGTGATGGCCTTCTGGATGTCCTCGGCCGTCCGCTTGTTCCAGAAATAGCGCCCCTGCGTATAGGCATAGAACGCCTCGTAGTTCTCCGTATAGTTCCGGACCATCCGTCGCCGCTCCTCCCCCGTGAGGTTCAGGCGCAGCCCTTCGGTGATCGAGCTGACGATCTGTTCCTGGACGGTGAAGACGTCCGCCGCGCGGTAGGGATAATGGCTGCCCCAGAGCCGGCTTCCGTCCCGGACCCGGATGAGCTCGACGATGAGCGACACCTCGTCGGCTCGGCGGGAGACCCGGTTGACGAGCACGGCGTCGACGCCGAGCTCCCGGCCGACGGTTTGGGGGTCCACGGTTTTCCCCTTATAGCGGAACACCGAGCTCAGGGCGATGACCTTTTTCAAGCTCGGGAGGAGCGTCAGGCGGCTGATGACGCCCTCCGTGACTCCCTCGCTCAGATAGACCGTGTCGGCGCCTCCGAGCGCGGAGGTCTCGAAGGGAAGGACGGCGATCGATTCGATCGCCCCTCTCCCGCCCAGCAGGATCAAGATCGCCGTCGCGACCGCGAGCAGGGCCAGGGCCGCGGCAGCCGGAAGGATCAGCTTTTTCCGGGCTTTCGCCTTCGCGTGTCCGGGGGGAATCGCCCCGGCGGGCCGTCCTTCGGCGGTCAGGCCGGTCTCGACCCTGTCAAGCTCGGCGCGCAGGGCCTCGGCGTCGGGGAACCTCTTGTTCGGGCCCCGTTCCAGGCAGCGGAGGATCACCCGGGCCAGAGGGGGCGGGATCTCCGGGTTCAGCGTTTGCGGGTCCGGCGGGGCCTCGCTCTTCTGTTTCAAGGCGACGGAGGCGGGGGTTTCCCCGACGTAGGGGCGCCGGCCGGTCAGCATTTCGAAGAGAAGGATCCCCACGGCGTAGATGTCCGCCCGGCGGTCGACGTCCAGCCCCTCGAGCTGCTCGGGCGACATGTAGGCCGGCGTTCCGACCCATCGGCCCGCGTCCCCGGCCTTCTCCCCGGCGGCGGTGAGGGCGATCCCGAAATCCATGATCCGGGCATTGCCCTCGCGGTCGATCATGATGTTCCCGGGCTTGAGATCGCGGTGGACGATCCCGAGACTGTGGGCCTCTCCGAGCCCCTCGCAGATCTGCTTCGTCAGGGCGATGGCCTTCGAGACGGTGAGCCGGCCCGTCTGCCGCATCAGGCCCTTGAGGTCCTGGCCCGGGACGTATTCCATGGTGATGAAATGGCTGCCCCGGTCCTCGGCCAGATCGTGCATCCGGCCGACGTTCTTATGGACGATCTTGCGGGCGATCTTCAGCTCTCGGCCGAACCGCTCGAGCGTCCTTTCGTCGGCGGCGATCTCGGGCCGGATCAGCTTGAGGGCGATCTCGTCGTTGATCAGCTTGTCGATGGCCCGGTAGACCTGGCCCATGCCGCCGCGTCCCAACTCCTCGATGATCAGGTAGCGGCCGGCGAAGATGGACCCGGAGGCCAGGGCGGCCCCCGCCTGATCGATCGTGATCGTCGCGTCGTCGCCGGGGTCCGACATGGGCGCCCCGCAATTCGCGCAGAAGCGGGCGGTATCGGAATTGCCGAAACGGCAGTGCGAGCAGAATCGTGTCGTCATGCGGTCCTACCACTCCTGAGCTCTTCAGGATACCAGCCCGGGGTGCCGGAGTCAATTTTGCCTCTATCCGGTCGCGTCCGGGAGCGCCGCGCCCCCCAAGTTGACTTGGCCGGCCAAGGGGGATATAAAAAAATGTAAGAGATCCATGCCCGTCCTGATCCTCAAATCCAAAGATGCGCCGCCGCGGGTCATTCCGCTGACCAAGCCTCTGCTCACGATCGGACGGAAGCCGGTGAACGACATCGTCGTCCCGGACCCGTCCGTCTCCCGGAACCACGCCGAGCTCGTCGCCCTCGTCGACGGAGGCTACGAGATCCGCGACCTCGGGGGACGGCATCCCGTCCGGGTCAACGACAAGATCATCTCGCGGCACAGGCTCAGCGACCAGGACCGGATCCAGATCGGCGGTTCGGTCTTTCTTTTCAGCCGGAAGGATCCTGAGGACGCGGTCCGGATCGAGCTGTCGATCGAAGACGCCGGACCGGGATCGCCGGTCGAGATCCTCGCCCTCGACACCCGGCAGACCGGCGCGTCGTGGGACGGCCGGCTCCGGACGCAGGACGCGAAGCCGCTCCAATTGGACCATCAGCGCCTGATGCTCCTGTATCAGTTCGCGAATTCGGTCAATGCCCACATCGAGGAGCCCTCCCGCATCCTGGAGGAGGCCCTGAACGCCGGCTTCAAGACGCTCGACGCCGAACGCGGCTTCGTCGCCCTCGTCGATGAATCCACGGGAGAGGTGAGCTGCGATCTCATCCGGGACGGCTCCGGGGAGGGCGTGGCGGGGAAGCTCGCCGTGAGCCGGACGATCGTCCACAAGGCCTTGAAGGAAGGCATCTCCGTCCTGACCCTGGACGCGCTCCAGGACGACCGGTTCGGGGACGCGGCGAGCATCCAGGAGCACGACATCCGCTCGGCCGTATGCGTCCCGCTCCTGTTCCAGGACCGGATCCTCGGAGCGATCTATCTCGACAACCGGGCCGTCGCCGGCCGCTTCGATGAAGAGGACCTTGGCTTTCTCGTCGCCCTCGGCCATCTGGCCGGCCTGGCCTTGGGGAACGCCCATCTCCACCGCCAGGTCATCCAGGAGAACCGGCGTCTCGTCGAAGCCCTGCGGCCGAAGTTCGACCTGGTCGGCGTCTCGGACAAGATGGCCGGGATCTTCAGCGTCATCAAAAAGGCGGCTCCGGCGGATATCACCATCTTGATCGAGGGCGAGACGGGCACCGGAAAGGAGCTGGCGGCCAAGGCCATCCACGCCCTGTCGCCGCGCCGCGAGCGGCCTTTCGTCGCCGTCAACTGCGCGGCCATCCCCAAGGAGCTGATCGAATCGGAGCTCTTCGGCCACGAAAAGGGATCGTTCACGGGCGCGGCGAGCGCGCGGGAGGGAAAATTCGAGCTGGCCGACGGAGGGACGATCTTCCTGGACGAGATCGGAGACATGAGCCTGGACACGCAAGCCAAGGTCCTCCGGGCGCTGGAGGAGCGGGAGATCCAGCGGGTAGGAGGATCGAAATCCCTGCCGGTGGATGTCCGGGTCATCGCCGCTACGAACAAGGACCTCCGCGGGGCGGTCGAAGAGGGCCGGTTCCGCGAGGATCTCTTCTACCGGCTCAACGTGGTCTCGATCAAGATGCCGCCGCTTCGGGAGCGGACCGAGGACATCCTCCCTCTGGCCGAGGTCTTCATGGCCGGGCGGGGCAAATCCATATCGCCCAAGGCCCGCGAGCGGCTGCTCGCCTACGGCTGGCCGGGGAACGTCCGTGAATTGAGGAATTGCATCGAGCGGGCCCTGATCCTCGGAGCGGGAGACGCGATTCAGCCCGAGGACCTGCCGCCCCATTTCCGCTCGGGCGGGGAGGGCCTTCCCGCCCCTCCCGAATCCCTCGAGAGCCTGGAAAAGCGGCACATCGAGCAAACCCTGCGGAAGACGAGCTGGGCGAAAAGCGAGACGGCGCGGAAGCTCGGGATCACCCGGCAAACCCTGGACAACAAGATCCGCCGCTACAAGATAAAGAAGCCGGCCGGGGACAAGACCCGCTAGTGACGGGACGCATTCCCAGATGTCAAATATCGATTCCGTATGAATTTTAGACAATATCCCGGATCCGTCCTTATATAACCTGATTTGAGGGACATAGCCCTTCCGGGATTCCCTTTCCTTGTTCGCGACGTCTAATTATTAGACGATATTTCCAGGCGCGAATCATCATTCCCCATATGATATTTTGGCACATTTGTCGCATTAGGAACGGGCGTGATTCCAAATTTCTAAGGAGGGCGCATTATGAGTAAGCGAGTGTTATTGCTCCTGGCGGGACTGGCTTTGGCCGGAAGCATCGCTTTCGGCCAGGTGACCAATGCCCGGATCATCGGGACCGTCCTCGACAGCGACGGGATGGTCCTTCCGGGCGTCGTGGTCGAGGCCACCAGTCCCAAGCTCGTTGGGAAGGCGACGACCATTTCCGACGAGAAAGGCGTCTACCGCCTGCTCAACCTGATGCCCGGCACCTATAGCATCAAGTTCGACCTGCCCGGCTTCCAGGGCCTGGTGCGGGAAAACGTCGCTGTGCTCCTCGAGCAGACGATCACCCTGAACGTGGTCATGGAGGTGGGCAAGATCACCGAGGCCATCGTCGTGACGGGCCACGCCCCGCTCATCGACGTCAAAAACACGGCCAAGGACATGACCCTGACCAAGGTCATGTTCTCCGCCCTGCCCAAGGGCCGGGACTTCGGCTCGCTCGTGACGATCCTGCCCGGCGTTTCCACGGAAGCCTTCGCCGGCGGCGCGGACCGGCAGGGAGCGTCGTCGCGTCCGGGCGGCATCTCCGTCGACGGGGCCACGGCTTCGGAGAACGTCTATTTCGTCGATGGGATGAACACGACCGAGCTCGAAGACGGGACGATGACCCAGAAGGTCAACTTCGACTTCATCGATGAGCTCCAGGTGAAGGCCTCCGGCTACCAGGCCGAGTACGGCGGCTCGATGGGCGGCGTCGTGAACGTGATCACCCGCTCCGGAGGCAACCAGTTTCACGGCGAGCTCCTGGGCTACTACAGCGGCAGCGCGCTGACCGGAAAGATGCGCGACACCCTGCGGATCAATCCCCTCGACAACCATATCGCCGAGTACGTCAACTACCAGGATCAGAACGGCAAGGAGAAGGAAAACATCCTGGAGGGCGGATTCAGCTTAGGCGGGTACGTCTTCAAGGACCGGCTGTGGTTCTTCGGAACATTCATGCCCGTCCAGCGCGACCGGACCCGGCCCGTCACCTTCGTCCGGGACGGCTCGAAGGGCGACTTCAACCGCAAGGACACCGAGTTCAACTATTCGGCCAAGCTGACCGCCCAGCCTCTCCCGAACCTGCGCCTTTCGGCCAGCATCCTCAACAACTTCTGGAAGTACCGGGGATCGCTGCCGACGAACGACGGCGCCGGCGATCCGACCACGCCGTACGGCAAGGTCGGGTACGATTTTCCGAATTGGAGCGGCAGCGCCTCGGCGGATTATTCCATCGGGAACAACCTGATGCTCAGCGCCCGAGGAGGCATCTACTACTCCGACCGCAACAACCAGCAGCTCCAGCCGACCGAGCCCCTCTGGCTGTTCCGACAGACGAACGCGTCCTTTGCCGACATCCCCGCGAACCTGGTCCGGCCCCGCGGCTGGATGAACTACGCCCAAACCGCCGACGGCAACGTTACGACCAAGTACATCCGCGACCGGGCCTCGTTCAACTTCGACGTCACTTATTACCCGGACTTCGCCGGCGAGCATGCCTTGAAGGCCGGGATCCAGTGGGTCCGGCTGCACGAGGACCTCGACGAATCCTTCAAATATCCCTATGTCCGGCTGAACTGGGGCCAGACCTACACCGATCCGGCCGACCCGACCAAGCAGTACCGCGGAACGTACGGCTACTATGAGGTCCGGAACGGTGTTTCTTCTCCTTACGGAACGTTCGCCGAGGCCCACAGCACGAGCTGGGCGATCTACCTCCAGGACTCCTGGACGATCGGCCAGCGGTTGACCCTCAACTTCGGCGTCCGGACCGAGAGCGAGTACGTGCCGAGCTTCAGCGACATGCCGGAGTTCGCGGGCAAGAAAGCCATCGAGTTCGGGTTCGGGGACAAGATCGCCCCGCGCCTCGGGTTCATCTACGACGTGCTCGGGGATTCCAGCCTGAAGATCTTCGGTTCCTACGGCGTCTATTATGACGTTTTCAAGCTCGGCATGGCCGTTGGCTCCTACGGCGGCTTCAAGTGGATCTCCGACTACTACACCCTGGACACCTTCGATTGGCAGGCGATCGGCGTCAACGGCAACTACCCCGGGACCTATATCCGGGCCAAGAACGAGCGCGAGCCCGCTTTCGAGCTTACCGATCCCGACCTGAAGCCCGTCGCCCAGAGCGAATTCTCGTTCGGGGCCGAGAAGAAGCTCGGCGAGAATTTCTCCGCCTCACTGCGCCTGGTCTACAAGCACCTGATCCGGGCGATCGAGGATGTCGGCTACGAGGAGCCGGAGGGGACGGTTTATTACACGGCCAACCCGGGTTTCGGCTACACGCGCTATATCAAGGACGGAGGCCTGTGGCATGACGAATGGTGGGCCTGCCCCAAGGCCAAGCGCGAATACTATGCCGTCAACTTCTCCCTCGACAAGCGCTTCAGCGACAACTGGATGGCCGGCTTCTCCTTCACCTGGAGCAGCCTGCGCGGCAATTATTCCGGCCTGGCCAGCTCGGATGAGGTCGATGTCAACGGCTACGGCCGGACCGATCCGAACGTCGCCCGTTTCTGGGATTCCTGGTTCCTGCCCTACACCCAGAACGGCACGCCCATCGACGGCCCGCTCGCGACCGACCGGCCTCTCTATTTCAAGGCTTACGGCTCCTACCGCTTCCCCTGGGGTCTGACCGTCGGGTTGATGGCGAACGCATATTCCGGCGTCCCCACGTCCATCGAAGTCACCCTGGGCGGGATGCAGGGATTCTATCCGCTTGGGCGCGGGACCGAAGAGCGCTCTCCTTTCGTCTTCGCCGCGAATTTCTACGCCGAATACCCGATCCGGTTGGGCCCCACTCAACTGACCCTCAGCCTCAACATCGACAACGTGACCAACAACGGCGCGGCGCGGCGTCTGTTCCCCCTGTACAACCAGGACGACCCGGCCCTGACGGAACAGCAGATCCTGGCCAATTTCGACTACAAGAACATCGTCCAGGACCTCGATCCGCGGTTCATGCAGAAGTACTTCTTCATGGATCCCATCAGCGCGCGTTTCGGCCTCCGGTTCGGTTTCTGAGGATGATCGCCCCCCTCGGGGAGCCGCACCGGCTCCCCGAGGGCGGGCGTGTTTCACCGAAGCTCCTTTTCTCCCCGGATCCCTCCTCGCCTTGACAAAATCCCGGCCGGGTTTATCTTATATACGCGACTTCGGACCGAGGAACAAAGGCAGGCGAACATGAGCATGAAATCGTGGACTTGGGATAGGCTCTTCCGGGTCGGGAACCGCGTCGAACGGCGGGCGGCCCGAAAGCTGCGGCGGCGGGAGCGGATCGAGCGGAGGCTGGAGCGGCAGGGCCTGGCGAAGAGGCGGTTCGCCCACTTGCGCGCCCGGGTCCGCCGCATCTCCGGCCGGATCGAGCGCGTCGAGATGCGCCGCCAGGAGGTCCTCCGGGCGCTCAAGATGAAATGGCTGGACGACCGGGACCGGGTCAGCGACTGAACTGATATTCCCGGTTGACGAACAACCCGACGCAGACGTCGACGACATCCGGATCATGGAGCCGGCCCCGGTGCGCCTGGATCTCGGCGATCGCCTCCGCTTCGCTGAACGCGCTCCGGTGCGGACGGTGGGAGACCATCGCCTCGACCACGCCGGCCACCCCGAGAGCGCGGGCCTCGGCCGAGATCTCGCCGTCTTTAAGCCCGCGCGGATAGCCTGAGCCGTTCAGCCGCACCGTTCAGGCCGTTTTTCGCGGCCCGTTGAAAAATGGGCATGACTTCCCCTAACTCTTATATCTACAATAAATTAAGTCGGAAATCGGGGTAAAAAATTGAATAATTGACAAAATTGTCGATTAGCCTTTAGGGGTGATTTGAAAGGAAAAAATATCCCCCTTTATATGCTCGTTTTTGGCTATTGACCAAAATTGTCAATTTGACCAAGATAGACGCATCAAAGGAACAAAAATTGTCGAATAAGTGCCAAAAAAGGACAAGAGAATTTTTAAGTTCTCCGGCGTCCATTTTGAAAGAGACGGCATAAATCATGGGTTCAACACTCGGTGAGCTCCTCGTCCGGGAAAAGGTCATCACCCCTGAAAACCTGAAAGCGGCTCTCGAGTACCAGAAAAAGCACGATATTCCCCTGGGGAGCGCGATCACGTCCCAGGGATTCCTGACCCCCGACGAAATGGCCCGGGCCCTGAGCCGTCAGCTCGGCTACCCGCACGTCGAGCTCGACCAGTTCGAGATCTACCCCGAGGTCCTGAACCTCATCCAGGCCGAGACGGCCAAGCGCTTCCTCATCCTGCCCCTGCACCGCGTCCGGTCCTTCCTGACCCTGGCCATGGTCGACCCGACCGACCTCGATGTGATCGAGGACATCCGCTTCCGGACCGGCTTGAGCATCCAGCCGGTGATCGCCTCCGAGGCCGAGATCACCCGGGCGATCAACAAGTTCTACGGGCTGTCGAACGCCCTTCGGCCGAAAAAAGGCACCGACGACATCGAGCTGGCCGACGACGCCAAGATCACGATCATCGAGGAGGAGGACAAGGACGAGTTCGACCTGACCGATCAGGATGAGTCGACGGCCGAGGCCCCGATCATCACCCTCGTCAACAACATCCTGATCGAGGCCATCAAGCGCGGCGCGAGCGACGTCCACTTCGAGCCCTACGAGAAGTCCTTCCGCATCCGCTACCGCATCGACGGCATCCTCTACGAGACCATGAACCTGCCCATGAAGTTCAAGGACCCCGTCCTGTCCCGGGTCAAGATCCTCTCCAACATGAACATCGCCGAGAAGCGCCTGCCCCAGGACGGCCGGATCAAGATGCGGGTGCGGCTCGAGAAGGACCGCCGCAAGGACGTCGACATGCGGGTCTCCTCCCTGCCGACGATCTTCGGCGAGAAGATCGTCTCGCGACTCCTCGACCGGGAGATGCTCAAAATCGACCTGACCCAGCTCGGGTTCGAGCCCGAGTCGCTGGACCTCTTCAAGAAAGCCATCGGACGGCCGTGGGGAATCATCCTGGTCAGCGGACCGACCGGGAGCGGCAAGACGAACACCCTCTACTCGGCCATCTCCACCCTCAACGCCATGGAGAAGAACATCATCACCGCCGAGGACCCCGTCGAGTTCTACATCCCCGGCATCAACCAGGTCAACATCCGGGACGAGATCAACCTCAACTTCGCCACGGCCCTCCGGGCCTTCCTGCGCCAGGACCCGGACATCATGCTCGTCGGCGAGATGCGCGACACCGAGACCGTCGACATCGCCATCAAGGCCGCCTTGACCGGCCACCTCGTCTTCTCGACCATCCACACCAACGACTCGGCCAGCACGGTCCACCGGCTGATGAACATGAACGTCGAGCCCTTCCTGATCGCCGACTCGGTCATGCTCATCGTCGCCCAGCGGCTCGTCCGCAAGGTCTGCCGCAAGTGCGCCGTCCCGGCCAAGCTGCCGTCCCGGACGCTCCTCGACCTGGGCTTCACGCCCGAGGAGGTCGAGTCGGTCTCGGTCATGCAGGCCCGCGGCTGCGAGGCCTGCAACGGGACGGGCTACAAAGGCCGGACGGGCCTGTTCGAGGTCATGGAGATCAGCCCGGCCATCCGGGAGCTCATCCTCTCCCGGGGCCAGTCCCGCGACATCAAGAAGAAGGCCATCGAGCAGGGGATGACCACCCTCCGCCGCAGCGGCCTGATCAAGATCAAAGCCGGCATCACGACGATCGAAGAGGTCGTCCGCGAAACCGTGAAGGATTGAGCCATGAGCCCGATGATCCACGATCTCCTCAAGAAGATGGTCGATGTCGAGGCGAGCGACCTGCACATCACGACCTACGTCCCGCCCCGCTTCCGGGTCCATGGGGCTCTGGGCTCCTACGATACGGTGCCCTTGACGCCCACGGAGACCAAGCAGCTCATCTACAGCCTCCTCACCGACAAGCAGAAGAAGCAGTTCGAGGAGCGCCTCGAGCTCGACTTCTCCTTCGGGATCAAGGACCTCGGCCGGTTCCGGGCCAACGTGTTCATGCAGAAGGGGGCGGTCGGCGCGGCCATCCGGCGCTTCCTTCCCACGATGTGGAGCTTCCAGCGGCTCGGCATCCCGGCCCGGATCGCCCAGCTCTGCTTCCTGCCCCGGGGGCTCATCCTCGTCACCGGGCCGACCGGCTGCGGCAAATCGACCACCCTGGCCTGCCTGATCGACCACATCAACGTCGAGCGCGCGGTCCACATCGTGACCATCGAAGACCCGATCGAATATTTCTTCACCCCCAAAAAGGCCCTCATCAACCAGCGGGAGCTCTTCGTCGACACGATGTCCTACGAGAACGCCCTGCGCTCCGCCCTGCGCGAAGACCCCGACGTCGTCCTGGTCGGGGAGATGCGCGACCAGGAAACGGTTGAAGCCACCCTCCGGGTCGCGGAGACGGGCCATCTGACCTTTTCGACCCTCCACACGAATTCCGCCGTCGAGACGATCTCGCGGATCATCGACATCTTCCCGCCCCAGTACCAGACCCAGGCCCGGATCATGCTCTCCATGACCATCGAAGCCGTCATCACCCAGGCCCTCCTTCCGCGCGCTGACGGCAAGGGCCGGGCCCTGGCGATGGAGATCCTCCTCCCGAACCCGGCCATCCGCCACCTCATCCGGGAAAACAAGCTCCATCAGATCTATTCTCAGATGCAGCTCGGCCAGGAAAAATTCGGCATGCAGACATTCAACCAGTCCCTGGCCAACATGTACTTCGACCAGATCATCACCATGGATACGGCCCTGGCGGTCACCTCGAACGCCGAGGAGCTGACCGATATCGTCCAAAGAAGGGAGTCCTTCCGGCCCACCCGGCTCAACGTCGGGCTGACCTCGGCGGGGCCCCGGAAATAGCGAGGCGCGATCATGGCCATCTACGTCTGGAAAGGTCGAAACCGATACGGGGACGAAGTCGGCGGCGAGCGCGTCGCCCCCACCCCCCAGGACCTTGCCCGCGTCCTGCAGAAGGAGCAGATCAAGGTCGCCAAGATCAAAGAGAAGCGGGAGTCGTTCAAGATCCCGTTCCTGATGCGGGAGAAGGTCAAGCTCAAGGAGCTTTCGATCTTCGCCCGCCAGATGGCCGTCCTCATCGACGCCGAGCTGCCCCTGATCCAGAGCCTGAACATCCTGGCCGAGCAGACGCGGAACAAGTATTTCCGCAAGGTCATCACCACCGTCCGCGAGGACGTCGAAGCCGGATCGAGCCTGAACCAAGCCCTCCGGAAGCACCCCAAGGCCTTCGACGAGCTGTTCTGCAACCTGGTCGCCTCCGGCGAGCAGAGCGGCGCGCTCGACGTCATGCTCCAGCGCCTCTCCGACTTCATCGAGCGGACGGTCAAGCTCCGCGCCCAGGTCCGCCAGGCCCTGATCTACCCCACCGCGATCGCGAGCTTCGCCGTCCTGGTGGCGGTCTTCCTCCTTTGGAAGGTCATCCCCATCTTCGCCAACATCTTCACGGACCTCAACGCGACCCTGCCCATGCTGACGGTCATCATCGTCAAGATGAGCGAGTTCATCCAGGCTTATATTCTCTTCATCGTTTTGGGATTCATCGCCTTCCTCTTCGCCTTCCGCGCTTACCGCAAGACGCCCTTCGGCCGGATGTCCGTCGACCGCTTCGTCCTCAAGATGCCCATCTTCGGGAGCCTCCTGACCAAGGTCGCCATCTCGCGGGTCACCCGGACGCTCTCGACGCTGCTCGGCGGCGGCGTGGCCATGCTCGAGAGCCTCAAGATCACCTCGGCGACCTCGGGCAACATGGTCATCGAGAAGAGCGTCCAGGACGTCCGCAAGATGGTCTCCGAAGGGCGGAGCCTGACCCAGTCGTTCAAGGCGACCGGCCGCTTCCCGTTCATGATGATCCAGATGGTCAACGTCGGCGAGGCGACCGGGACCCTCGACCAGATGCTCTCGAAGATGGCCGACTTCTACGACGACGAAGTCTCGGCCTCGGTCGGCTCCCTCCTCGCCATCCTCGAGCCCGTGCTCATGGTCGGCGTCGGCGGGATCGTCGGCGGCCTCATCATCGCCATGTATCTCCCGATCTTCTCCCTGATGGGCCAGATTCAATGACCATCGACCGGCGCAGCCTGAAGTCGCTCATCGTCGCCCGGGTGACGGTCGTCCTGGCGCTCCTCGTCGCCGCGCTCGTCATCCAGTTCTCGACGGAGTCCTTCCTGCGCCTCGAGCTCTTCTATTTCCTGATCGCCGCCGGGCTCGTCCTCAGCGCGGCGTACCTCCTTCTCTTCCGCTTCGACCGGAACCTCCGCGTCCAGTCCTTCGTCCAGATCCTCTTCGACCTGGCCCTGGTCACGGCGCTCGTCTACGCCTCCGGCGGCATCGCCGGCAACCTGTATTTCCTCTATGTCTTCGTCATCATCGCCGCCAGCCTCGTCGTCTCCAGCCGCGCCGCCTATATGGCCGCCGCGCTGGCGGCGATTCTCTTCGGCGCCCTGGCCGACGGGATGTACTACGGCCTGATCCCGTATTACCACCCCGATCAGGCGGACGCGGCGCCCACCCTGGGGGCCGTCCTGTACACGATCTTCCTGGCCTGGACCTTGTTCTTCGTCATCGCCGTCCTGGTCAACTACCTGTCGCGCAGCCTCCGCAAGGCCTGGGACGCCCTGGCCGCCGCCCGTCGCGAGCTCGAGATCAAGGAGCGCCAGGCCGCGGCCGGGCGGATGTCGGCCCTCATCGCCCACGAGATCCGCAACCCCCTGGCCGCGATCTCGGGCGCGGTCCAGGTCCTCAAGTCGGACCTGGCCCTCGACCCCGAGCAGGCCCGTCTGATGGAGATCGTCGTCGGGGAATCCCGGCGCGTCTCCTCGACGATCGATCAATTCCTCCACCTG
>Ga0105106_10002124_pt1 | contig 14298 bp, 11 predicted proteins | sample PPLLaktember2015_5_FD_79109 | JGI IMG/M metagenome (GOLD analysis project Ga0105106, IMG submission 79109) | Freshwater sediment microbial communities from Prairie Pothole Lake near Jamestown, North Dakota, USA - PPLs Lake P8 Core (1) Depth... | ecosystem: Environmental > Aquatic > Freshwater >...
ATCTTTTCGGGAGCGATCGCGAACAGGTCCCGGTCGAGGACGACGAGGTCGGCCATCTTTCCGGCTTCGATGGAGCCCTTTTCCTTCTCCGCGAACTCGGTATAGGCGGCGTCGAGAGTGTATCCCCGGATGGCTTCCTCAAGGGTCAGCCGCTGTTCCGGGAACCAGCCGCCCGGGTTCTTGCCGTCCAGGGTCGCCCGGGTGACCGCCGCGTAGATCCCCGTGAGCGGATCGAGCGGGGCGACCATCCAATCGGAGCCGAGAGCCAGCTTCGCGCCGCCCGCTAGGAGCGACTTGAAAGCGTACGTCGTCCGGCAGCGCTCCTTTCCGATCCGCTTTTCGGCCCATCGGCCGTCGTCGATCGCATGATAGGGCTGGACTGAGGCGACGACCCCGAGCTTGCCGAAGCGGGGGATGTCCTCGGGCCGCAGGTGCTGGGCGTGTTCGATCCTCCATCGGCGCTCCCCGGGGCCGTTCGCCGCGACGGCCTTCTCGAAGATGTCGAGGATGATGTCGTTGGCCTTGTCCCCGATGGCGTGGACAGCCACCTGGAAGCCCAGGCGGTCGGCTTTCAGGATCCGCTCCTCCATCAGGCCCGGGGGCGACATCTGCGTATGGAGGATCCCGGTGTTGCCCGGGTCGTCCGCGTAGGGTTCGTAGAAGACGGCCGTCCGTGCCCCGAGGCCCCCGTCGCAGAAGGCTTTCAATCCGGCGATCCTCAGGAAGTCGTTCCCGAAGGGCGACCTCAGCCTCAGGCCTTCGAGGAGGTCGATGCGGGTGATGGGCACGTAGAGATAGATGCGCGTCGTCAGCTTCCCGGCTCGGTACAACTCCTGATAGGCTTCGAGGGCCGGGGTGAAGCTGTCGGGATAGGCCATCTCGTGGACGGAGGTCACGCCGCATGCAGCGGCGTGGGCGAGGGCTGCTTCGGCGGCCCGGATGTCGTCCTTGGGGGACGGGGCGGGAATGAGGTCGGTCACGAGGCCCATGGCCGCTTCCTTGAGGATCCCCGTCGGCTCCCCGGTCGCCGGGTCCTTGAGGATCTCGCCTCCGGCCGGGGACGGCGTATCCTTCGTGATCCCGGCGATCTTCAGGGCCACGCTGTTGGCCAGCCCGATGTGAAGGTCATAGCGCCTGACGAACACGGGGTTGTCGGGTGTCTGGCGGTCGATCCACTCCTTGGCCGGCAGGGCCGGCGGTGTGAACCCTTCCTCGTCCCAGGTCCCGTTGAGGATCCAGGTCCCCTTCTCCATCCCGGCGACCTTGGCCTTGAATCGGGCGGCAAACTCCTCCCGGGACCGCACGTCTTTCAGCTGGATGCTCGACAGCGCATATCCCCCGTTCAGGAAGTGGGTGTGGCTGTCGATGAACCCCGGCAGGACGAAGGCGCCGGCGAGGTCGATCACCGCGGTCCCTTTCGGGGCGGCGGCGGCGATCTCGGCGTTCGAGCCGACGCGGGAGATCCTCCCCTGGCTGATCAGGACGGATTCCGCCCAGGGTCGGGCCGGGTCCATGGTCCGGATCCGGCCGCCGGCAAGGATGAGGTTTGCCGGAGACGACTCGGGAGCGGCGGGCGCGCTCGTCGCGAGGACGAACAGGCAAAGGAAAACGGCAAGCGATCTCTGGATCATTATTGAGCTCCTCTAGCAAGACATAGGGCCGGCGTCCCGTCGATCATTTCGCGTCGCGATCGAAGTGAGGCATGTCCGCTGGAATCTCGATCGTGAGGTCCAGATACCCGGCGTACTCGCCGGCAACGGTCCAGGGCGTCTGGAAGACGAGCTTCTTCCGGCCGTCCTTGGTGAATGTGTAAACGTTCGTCCTGCGGCTGTCGAACAGGGCTTTCAGCTTGACCTTGGCCGCCTCCGGATGGCAGTCGAGGATCGGGGCCCCGATCAGGTCCGGGCGCCCGTCCTGCGCGAAGGCCTTGGCGGCCCGGTCGGTCATATCGACGATGATGCCGTCCTTGTCGCACACCGTGAGCGTGCCCGGGAATTCTTTCACCCAGGGATGCGGATCGGCTCCCGTCCCTCCGGTCGGGCGGCCGATGTTCGATGGGTTCATGGGGTTCTATCCTTTCTATTCAGTTTCGAGGATACGGCCCCCGACGATGACCGTTTCCGGTCCGATCGCGGAGGCGAATGGATCCGCCGCGAAGATCACGAGATCCGCGGACATTCCCGCTTCGAGCGCCCCGACGGCGTTTCCGGCTCCGAAGATCGCCGCCGCGTCCGCGGTCAGGGCGCGCAGGGCGTCTTCCGGGGACAGCCCGTGGCGCAGGGCGGCTCGGACCCCGTCGACCAGATCTTCTCCGTCCATGGTCGGTCCGGACTTGAACGCGATCATGACGCCGGCTTTCCGGAGCCGGGCGGCGTTCTCGAAGACGGCGGCGGACGTTTCCACCGTTCGGCCGAGGGCCGTGCTCGTCCGGAGGATCACGGGGACCTTGCGGGCGGCCAGCTCTTTCGCCGCCCGAGAGGCTTCGGCGCCTTCGTCGATGATGAGCCGGATCCCGAATTCCTCGGCGATCCTGAGGGCGGTCAGGATATCGTCGTAGCGGTTGGCCGTCAGGACGAGGGGCAGGTCGCCCTTGACCACCGGGAGAAGGGCCTCGATGACGGGAGATGCCTCGGGGAGCGGGGACGGCGTCGATCCTTTCTTGGCCGTTGCCCGCTTACGTTCGGCGTCGTCGAGCCGGCGCAAGTGGTCCTGGGCATCGGACAGGGTCTGCCTGAGCAGAGCGGCCGTACCCATACGGGTGTAGGGGTATGCGCTATTCTGCTTGGACCTGGGCTTCAGCGCTTCCCCGAGGGTCCCGTGGACGGCGGCCGGCGATTTAACGAGCATCCCGGCGACATCCCCTCCCTCCAGCCTGATGAGGGCGCTTCGACCGGAAAGGACGTTCCCCCTGCCGGGGGCCACGAGGGCGGACGTGACGCCTCTGCGCGCCGCCGCCGCGACGAACGGGTTGCCGGGGTCGAAGGAGTCGGTGACATTGAGCTGGGGGGTCAGCGGCTGAGAGAATTCGTCATCGTCCCTTCCCGTGGTCCCGGACGCGACGGTCCCGAGGTCCGTCCCCGCATCGATGAACCCGGGGAATATGCATTTCCCGGAAGCGTCGATGATCCTCGCATCCGCCGGAACCGCGAGGTCCTTGCCGACGGCCTGGATCCTCCCGCCCTTGATGATGACAGTCCCATTCTCGACGATTCCGCGCGTCACCGTGAAGACCTTCCCGCCCCGGATGACGAGCACACGTTCCTGCGGCCCGGCGCCGGCGGACGACAGGCACAGCACGATCCCGGCCGAGACGATGAACCCTTTGGCCCTTAGGCTCACGTCGTTCCTCCTCCGCTCGAGCGTTTCCCGGGTCCGTCAGAACTTGAGACGCGCGCTAACGTTGAGATATGTGTCCGAACTGGGCCCGGACGCGTCCCCGAGCTTATCATAAAAAACGTGTTTGACATTGGGAATTACAGTGATGGCGTCGGAGACCTTCCAGCCGAGCCCGGCGATGACGAGGTTCGACGGGGCGCGGTCCGAGAACGGGATGTAGGAGATCCCGGAACCGAGCGGGTTCGGATCCGCCATTCTGTCGAAGCGGAGGACCACCTCGGCCTTCGGGTGGGCTTTGATGATCGCGAGGGCGGACCACAGGTCCCAGCGGTCGCGCGAATCGTCCAGCCGGGTGCTTCTTCGGGCATAGAGGAAGCCCACCCTTCCCCATCGGGCCTCGGTCCCCGCGAAGACCTGAACCAGGTTATAGATCCTGGAATCCTTATGCCGCTCGGTGTCGGCATAGAGGTCGAGGAGGAGCCCCTTCCGGGGCCTGACGACGAATTGAGCGTAGGCCTTTTTCCCCTTGTTGGTCTCTGCATTGTAGCCCTCGCCGTTCCCGAACATCACTTTGTACGAGACGGTCCCGGCGGAATTCAGGCCGCCTTTAAGGGCGATGCCGAAATCCCTGGCCGAGCCGAATTCCTGCAGGTCGCAGGGGCTCTTTTCGAGCGCCCGGTATCCCCAGAAGGATTCGACGTTCTCCCAGGTCGGCGTCGCAATGAGACCGACCTGGAAGTCCTGGCCCTTCAGGCGGTAGTTGATGAAAGCGTCCTTGACGAACGGGACCAGGAGGGAATTCGACTTGAAGTTGCCGGAGGAGGACATCTCGAGCTTGAAGCGGAAAGACAGGTTTGAGGACAGGGCGTTATCGAACGTGAGATCGATCCTCCGGAACCAGAAGCCGTTCTGGCCCTGGATGGCCGGGTCATGGTGCCGGGCGACGGAATAGAACTCGGAGAAGACCTCGCCGCTGATCTGGGTCGGCAAAGCGGCCCGGACGGGGTTCGAGAACATGCAGAGCAAGAACGTCGCACCGATGCCCAGACCCCTGATGACATTCCTTTGCAGGTCACGGAAAAGGCCCGGGAGCGCTCTATCGTTTTCACGCATATCGCTTCAACATTTGCGGCTCTCTTCAGGAGGTCCCCCCGGACAGGCTCTTAGCTTGAGATAGGGTGCGGCGGCACGGGGACCGCCGCCCCCGCCCTGTGCGGGAGGGGGGGGCTCGATGAACAGGGCCGCGTAAACGACTGTCAAGGGAAGGTAGGTTCCATGACTGAAGATTATGAATATCATAATATTATTACGATATTAATAATAACGAACCCCGAAACCTTTTGTCAAGTCAATATTGATAAAGAGAACCCATTCCGGGCCTGACCATGAAACGAGGGGCCACTTCCCTGCGCGGGAAAACGATCTCTGAACGAAACCCGGGATCGACAGGACCGGCGGCGGCTTCGGACAGTCCCGGCCGGCGGCGAAAAAAGAGTTCCCGATCCCGACCCAAATGGATTAGAATAGTTCTTTCGGGAGACACGATGCCCAGGAAGTTCACGGTCAACGTCCTTGCCCCGCGGTCGGCCGGTGCGGCCTCGGACGGGGACCTCCTTGCCGATGTCCTTAGGGCGGCAGGGATTCCCATAGGTCTCTATTGCGGCGGGCGGGGGATCTGCGGCAAGTGCCTCGTCGAGATCGTCCGGGGCGATGTCGACGCTCCCTCGGGAACGGAGGTCGAGTTCCTCCGCGGGAAAAAGCTCGGTCCCCGGTCTCGGCTCGCCTGTCTGACACGGGTTCGCGGAGACCTTGCCGTCAGGGTCCCCGGAGGGTCCCTCCTCAAGGACGTGGCCGTTCTGGACACGGGCCTCGAGGCCCCTGTCCGCCCCGACCCGGCCGTCCGCAAGCTTTCGTTCGACGTTCCCCCGCCCAGCCTGTCCGACCCGGTATCGGCGGTAGAGGCCATCGAACGGAGGCTCGGGAAGCGTTTACGTTACTCGGCCGGTGCGGCCGCCCGGGCCGCGGCCGTGAGCGGCCGCGACGGCGGACGCGTCACCGTGACGCTCCTCGACGGAGACGAGCTCCTGGACGTCGAGCCGGGGGACACGTCGAGCCGTTGTTTCGGCGCCGCGGTCGACGTCGGCACGAGCACGATCGCGGTCGAGCTCATCGACCTCGTTTTAGGCCGGAAGCTCGGCCGGGCGGCCACCGTGAACGCCCAGGCGCCGTACGGCGCGGACGTCGTTTCGAGGATCACCTACGCCGGCGAGACGGCCGGGAACCTCGAGCGGCTCGCGGACGTTCTCCGCCGGCAGATCGACGGCATGATCAACGGCCTCGCCCGCGAACGAGGCGTTGCCCCAGGGCACATTTACGAGATCGTTGCGGCCGGGAACTCGGCCATGAACCACATCCTCCTCGGAGTTCCCGTGACGACGCTCGCTGCGGCCCCTTATCACGCCGTCTTCGCCAAGGCGCCCTCGGTCAGGGCCGCCGACCTCGGATTCATGGTCAATCCCCGGTGCCGGGTCTATGTTGCGCCCAACCTCAAGAGCTTCGTCGGGGGGGACATCGCGGCCGGGACTTCCGCCCTGGACCTGCGGGCCCGGCCCGGCAACACCCTCTTCATCGACTTGGGCACCAACGGTGAGATCGTCCTCAAGAGAGGGGCGCGGACGACGACGAGTTCGACCGCGGCCGGCCCCGCTTTCGAGGGCATGACCATCGGCTGCGGGATGCTGGCGGTCTCCGGGGCTATCGCCACTGCCCGTTGGGCGGGCGACGGCCTGGCGGTCCGGACGATCGGCGGTGCCCCCGCCCTCGGCGTGTGCGGCACGGGGCTTGTCGATATCCTCGCCGTCGGGATCCGCCATGGGCTCCTTTCCGCCGACGGCAGAATCCGGGAAGCTTCGCGGACGATCCCGGTCGCTGGAGGGATCTCCCTGACCCAGCAGGACGTGCGGCGACTCCAGCTCGCCGTCGCGGCGATCAGGACGGGAGTACTGCTGATGCTCGAGGAAGCCGGGATCTCCGTCGCCGGCCTCGACCGTCTCTTCGTCGCCGGAGCGTTCGGCGCCTCGCTCAACGTCCGGAACGCCATAGCCATCGGGCTCCTGCCCTCGCTCGACGCGTCCAGGGTCGCCTTTGTCGGCAATGCGTCGCTGGCCGGCGCCCGGAAGCTCCTCCTATCCCGTCCGGAGCGCGGGAGGACCGAAACGTTCTCCCGCGGGGTCCGGCACATATCCCTGGCTTCCTGCCCGGGCTTTCAAAGGGAATTCGTCAAGTCCATGAGATTCGAACCTTATAAGTGAGGACCCGAATGAAGCAAACCATCCTCGATCTTGTCCGCGAGCGGCCCGTTCTCCTCGACGGCGGCCTGGGCTCGGAGATCATCGCGCGCGGCCTGCCGCAGGGGGCGTGCCCTGAGGCCTGGAACACGGAACGGCCGGAGACCATCAAAGCCATCCACGCGAGCTATTACGAAGCCGGGTCCGACGCCGTTTCGACCAACAGCTTCGGCGGGAGCAGGATCAAGCTCGCCGCCTACGGACTCGAAGCCCGCGCGGCGGAGCTGAACGCCGCCGCCGCCCGTATCGCCCGGGAAGCGGCGCCGGCCGGCCGGTTTGTCGGCGGAAGCATCGGTCCGACCGGCAAGTTCCTCAAGCCCCAGGGCGAGCTCACGGAAGCGGAGCTCGAAGACGCGTTCGCCGAGCAGGCGGGGGCGCTCGCCCGGGGCGGGGCGGATTTCCTGATCGTCGAGACCCAGTACGACCTTCGGGAAGCCCTGGCCGCCTTGAGGGCTGCCAGATCCGCGGCCCTTGCCCTGCCGGTGTTCGTCACCCTGACTTTCAATGCCTACCCCCGCGGGTATTTCACGCTCATGGGGAACGGCGTGGCCGCGGTTGCAGAAGCTCTGGAGAAGGAAGGAGCTTCTGCCGTGGGCGCCAACTGTACGCTCGACAGCCGGGAGTTCGTCGGGCTCGTGGCTGCCTTCCGGCAGGCGACGCGCCTTCCGATCGTCGCCCAGGCCAACGCGGGACGGCCCGCACTCGGAACCGACGGCGAGGTTGCGTATTCACAGAGCCTCGAGGAATACGTAGGATTCGTCCCGGCGATCATCGAAGCGGGAGCGAACGTCGTCGGCGGCTGTTGCGGGACCCGCCCCGAGCATATCCGGAAAATGTCAGAGCTCATTCATCAAGGGAACATCGGCACAAGGAGAGATCAATGAACAAGGAAGATCTGTATCGGAGCATGCGGAAGGCCATCGTCGAAGGGGACAAGCCCGCGGCGCGGCAAATGGCCCTGGAAGCCGTCCGTCAGGGCCTTGACCTCAACGAGGTCATCGACAAGGGATACGTCCCCGGGATCCAGGAGGTCGGCGACCTGTGGGGAAAGGGCGAATATTTCCTGCCCGAGCTCATCACGAGCGCCGAATGCATGAAGGCGGCGATGGATGTCCTCCAGCCGGAAATGACCAAGGCCAACGTCAAGTCCCGCTCCCTGGGCAAGGTCGTGATCGGGACCGTCGAAGGCGACATCCACGACATCGGGAAGAACCTCGTGGCCTCGATGCTCCAGGCCAACGGGTTCGAGGTCATCGACCTCGGGACCGACGTCAAGCTCGAGCGCTTCATCGAGAAGGCCGAGGCCGTGGGAGCCGACCTCATTTGCCTCTCGGCACTGCTGACGACGACGATGGCCAACCAGAAGAAGTTCATCGACCTCCTCGGGACGCGCGGCCTCGGCGGGAAGTACAAGGTCCTCGTGGGCGGGGCCCCGGCCACGCGGAAATGGGCCGAGAGCATTGGGGCGCAGGGATACGCCGAGAACGCGGCCCTGGCGGTCCGGGAGGCCAAGGCGCTGGTGGGGAGATGACCATGATCCCGACGACGCGACCCAAGCTCCAGTTCCTGAGCCCGGAATTCGTCGCGAAGATCGTCGAAGAGGGCTGTCTCCTCCTCGAACAGCAGGGCATATTCGTCGAGAACTACGAGGCCCTGGCCCTTCTCGCCGCGGCGGGTATGAAGATCGACGCTTCCGCGGCTCGGGCCCATCTTACCCGGAAGCTCATCGACGATTGCCTGGCGACGACGCCGGAGATCATCAAGATGTACGATCGCTCCGGCCGAAAGGAATATGTCGTCGGCGGCGACGAGATCCACTTCGACCCCGGCTCCGCCGGCGTCTCCGTTCTGGACCACGCCACCGGGGCGGAGAGGAGGGCCGTGACGGGGGACCTCGTCCGGCTCTACGACCTCGTCGAGACCCTCCCGAACCTGGACTTCCAGAGCACGGCCCTCGTCAGCTCGGAAGTCCCGCTCCCCGTCGCGGACATCTGGAGGCTTTACCTGGGTCTCCTGCGCTCGTCCAAGCCCTTCGTCACAGGGCTGTTCCGTGTCGAGTCCTTCAAACCCATGTGCGACATGCTCGTCGCCATCCGGGGAGGCGCCGCTGAGCTCGCGGCCAAGCCGCTGGCTATCTTCGACGCCTGCCCCTCCCCTCCCCTCAAGTGGAGCCGGCTCACCACCCAAAGCCTCATCGACTCCGCCCGGGCCGGTATCCCGAGCGAGCTCATCTCCATGGGCCTCACCGGCGCCACCTCGCTCGTGACCCTCGCGGGAACGCTCGTCCAGCACGTCGCTGAGAGCCTCGCCGGGATCGTCATCTGCCAGTTGGCCAAGGAGGGCGCACCGGTCATCTTCGGCGGCTCCCCGGCGAGCTTCGATATGCGCAAGGGGACGACGCCGATGGGGGCGATCGAGACGATGATGATCGACGGCGCCTATGCCCAGATCGCCAAAACACTCCGCCTTCCCACCCACGCCTACATGGCGCTTTCTGATGCCAAGGTTAACGATGCCCAAGCCGGACTCGAGACCGGGATCGGCGCGGTCCTCGCCGCCCTGTCCGGGATCAACGTCATCTCCGGGCCGGGAATGCTCGACTTCGAGACCTCCCAGAGTCTCGAGAAGCTCGTCATCGACGACGAGATCTGCGGCATGGCCAAGCGCCTCGTCCGCGGCATTGAACAGAGGGACGAGGTCCTCGCCCTGGACAAGTTCGAGGGTGTCCTCGCGGGGGCGCAGTTCCTATCGCTTCCCCATACGCGTCAGTGGTACCGGAAAGAGCATAGCTTCCCCGGGATCATCGACCGGGACACGTATGAGGCCTGGGTCGCCCTTGGCGGGAAGACCATGGACCAGCGGGCGGCCGAGGAGGTCGCAAAGCGGCTCGGGGCGGGCCCTACGGCCCTGCTTGAGCCGAAAAAGGCCGGGGACCTTAAAAGGATCATGGATAGCTACGCCTCGGCATGCGGCGTCGCCTCACTCCCGGAGATCTGAGCTTGACCCATTCGCCGACTCTCGTCCCTGCCTTTCAAGGCGAGGACGCGAAGAAAGGCTCAGGGTTAACCCCTTACGATCCCCGGAATTTATACGGGGAAGTCAAAGGGTTGACCCGTTCGCCTACTCAAGTCCCCGCCTTTCAAGGCGAGGACGCGAAGAAAGGCTCAGGGTTAACCCCGTACGAGCCCCGGCACTCATGCCGGGGAGGCAAGGGGTTGGATGCTCCCCAGGCTCCAGCGGGCGCGCCCGGAGGATAAGGTGCCCAGGCTGATCGAATGTCCTCCCCTTCTCCCCGTCGTTTTCCAAGAAAAGCGGGTGCTCCTCCGCCTCGGATATAGAAAGCGCGCCGCGGACGTCGATCCCGCGGTCCGGGCCCTCATTCGCGAGGAAACCTCGCGGGCCGGGGGCCTCATCCGGCAACGCGTCGCCGCGGTACTCCTGGAGAAAGCCGAACTCCCCGATGACCCCGTATTCCGCGGGGCTATCAGATCGGCGCTGTGCGTTTGCACGATCGGTCCGGAGCTCGAAGCGGCCGCGGGGCGGTTGATGTCGGAAGGGGAACTGCTCCGCGGGCTCGTCCTGGATTGGCTGGGGTCCGAGGCGGTCGCCGGCATCTCCCGGCAGGCCGGAGCATGGCTGGCGCGGGAAGGCCGCGACGCAGGGCTGTGGCCGGGCAAAATGTTCGCCCCGGGAAATAGAGGCTGGGATGTCTCCGGTCAGAAATTTGTCTTTGCATACGTCCCCGCGGCGACGATCGGGGTTAGCCTCTCCGCATCCTTCATGATGACGCCCCGCAAGTCCTTCTCATTCCGCGTCAATTACGGCGTGGATAAACCGCCGACGACCCGGCAGGGCCTCTGAAGGACCGGAGGGCGCGGCCGCGGATCCGGGCTAAGTGAGTTCGAATTCTTCCAAGTATTCCGGCACGGAAACCTGCCAGCCGCGGTCCCGTCGCAGTTCCTCGGCGAGGGCGAGGGAGATCTCTTTTTCGCCGTGGGTCAGGAACAGGCGCCGCGGCGGCTTCTCCAGGGCGTCCAGCCATCGGAAGAGTCCGTTCCGGTCGGCGTGGGCCGAGAATCCCATGATCTTCTCGATACGGGCGCGGACCGGCCATGTCCGGCCGAGGATGCGAACCTCGGGGTTCCCTTCGAGGATCTGCCGGCCGAGGGTTTCCCTCGCCTGGAAGCCGACGAACAGGACCGTGGAATCGGGCCGGGAGATGTTCCGGATGAGATGCTGTTTGATCCGGCCTCCCGTACACATCCCGGAGCCGGCCATGATGATGCACGAACCCCGGACGGCGTTGATGGCCTTGGATTCTTCGGTCGTCCGGATGAGCTTCAGCCCGGGGAACTCGAAGGGCTTCTTTCCCGTCCGGAAGAGGGCCCGGGTCTCGTCGTCCAGGCTCTCCAGATGGAGCTCGAAGATCCCGGTCACGTTCACGGCCATCGGGCTATCGAGGAAGACGAGGACGGGAGGGAAGCATTTCCTGCGTCTGAGCCGGCTGAGATGGAACATCAGCTCCTGGGCCCTTTCGATGGCGAAAGTCGGGATGACGACGTTCCCTCCGGCCGCGACGGTTTTCGCGACGATGTCACACAGCAGGCTTTCCACGTCCTTGGGGTCGTCGTGAAGCCTGTCGCCGTAGGTCGTCTCCATGACGACGTAATCGGCTCTCAGAAAGACCGAAGGGTCCCGAACGAGGGGCTTGTTCCACTGGCCGATGTCGCCGGAAAAGACCAGGGTCCGGGCGTCGGTGCCGTCCCCGGCCCGGACCTCGATCATGGACGATCCAAGGATGTGTCCGGCGTCGTGGAACGTGGCCGAGAGACCTCTGGCAAGCCTCCGTGCCCGGCCGTAGGGCACGGTCTCGATGAGGGGCAGGGTTTTTTCGACGTCGGCCGTCGTATACAGGGGGACCTCGTCGTGGGGCCCCCGCCTCCCCTCCTTTGCGTGTCTCTTTTTTTTATAGGCCGCGTCCTCTTCCTGGATCCGGGCGGCGTCCTCGAGCACGATGGGCAGGAGGTCGGCCGTGGCCGGCGTCGTCACGATGGGTCCGGAGAACCCCTGCCTGACGAGCCTCGGGAGAAGCCCGGAGTGGTCGAGATGGGCATGCGTCACGAGAACGAGGTCGATCCGGTCGGGCGGGACCGGGAAGGGGTCCCAGTTCCGGGTGAGAAAGGGTCGTTCCTGATAGAGGCCGCAGTCGACGAGGACCGTGGCTCCGCCGAACTCGAAGGCATAGCAGGAACCCGTGACCTGACGGGCCGCGCCCAGGAACTTCAGCCGCATGACGATCAGGCCTTCCTCTCGACCCAATCTTCCCAGCTTCCGAGGCGCGGAAAATACATGAAGACCAGGATCAGGGAGACGCCCAGCAGGGCATAGAAATCCTTGTTCAGACCGCCGAGGAGGAAGAGGACGAGGCCCAGGAGGGCCGGGACCTCGCTCAGGCACAGCGTTACAACGGCGGTCCGGGCGAGCTTCAGGACCGTGGCCCGGGCGTCGTCCCCGGGCGCCCGCCGGAGGAGGGCCCCCTGGAGGAGCCTGGTCGCGAGGACCTCGATGACGGCAAGACCGTAGAAGACGAAGCGGAGTGTCGCGATCCCCGGAAGAGAAACGAATCCGCGGAACGGGCCCGCCTTCGCCCTCAGGACCTCGACGACGACGAGATAGACGAAGAGGCTGGCGATGATCGCGATGCCGATGACCGACGCCGTCCTGTGAGACCTTCTCAGATCCTCCCGGACGTTCTCCATGGCGCCTCTCCTTTCCTCGGGGATGGACCGATTATAGGAGAATCGTCCCGGGGATACAACCGGGCGGATTGACAAGCCGGTCCGTCGGGAGTAACAGTTGGACTTGTCGAAAGGGAGAAGACCATGAAGAAAGCTTTCCTGGCCCTGCTGGCGATTCTTTTGGCCCTGGGTCTCCGGGACGCTTCTGCGCAGGCGCCGACGAAGGCGCCGGGGCCCGATGCACTTGTCGTGAAGGCCCGGAACTTCCTCGAACGCCTCGACCAGGGCGATTTTGCCGGGGCGGCGGCGGATTTCGACGAGACCATGACGAAGGTTTCCGGGCCGGACAAGCTTGCGGCCTTCTGGAAAGAGGTCCCCGCCCGGATGGGTGCGTTCCGGCGACAGACGGCCGCCCGGCGGGAGAGACTCGAGCCATACGACATCGTCCTCGTGACGTGCGAATTCGAGAAGGTCACCCTGGACGCCAGGGTCGTATTCGACAAAGAGGGCCGGATCGCCGGATTCCAGTTCGTCCCTTCGCTTCCGACGGCCGAGTACAAGCCGCCCGCTTACGCCGATCCGGCTTCCTTCGACGAGATCGAGGTCACCGTCGGGAGCCCGGGTTGGCCCCTGCCCGCGACCCTGACCCTCCCCGGGGGCGCAGGTCCCTTCCCCGCTCTCGTCCTCGTTCACGGCTCCGGGCCGAACGATAGGGACGAGACCATCGGGCCCAACAAGCCGTTCAAGGATATCGCCTGGGGGCTGGCCTCGAAGGGGATCGCGGTCCTACGTTATGAGAAACGGACACGGATTTTCGGCCCGAAGCTCGTCGCGGAGCCCGAGTGGGCGGCCTCCTTAACGGTCATGGAAGAAACGATCGACGACGCCCTGGCCGCCGTTTCGTTCCTCAAGAAAGCGGAGCGCGTCGATCCGGAAAGGATCTTCGTCCTGGGGCACAGCCTCGGCGGCATGCTCGTCCCAAGGCTCGCCGCGGCCGGAAAGGGCTTAGGGATCGCCGGCTTCGTCGTCATGGCCGGCCTGACCAGGCCACTCGAGGACACCATCCTCCGCCAGATGACCTATCTCTACGGGCTCGACGGCTCCCTTTCCTCAGAAGACAGGACACAGCTGGACGAGCTCAGGGCCCAGATCGCCAAGGTCAAGGCCTTCACGGACACGGACGCGGCTTCGGGAGAAAGGATCCTCAATGCCCCGGCTCGCTATTGGCTGGACTTGAGGGGTTATGATCCTCCTGCCGTGGCCGCGACGCTCGATGTCCGTATGCTCATCCTTCAGGGCGCTCGCGATTATCAGGTGACGACCGATGACCTCGAGAATTGGAAGAAGGCATTGGCCGGGAGCCCCGGCGTCGAGTTCAAGCTCTACCCCAAGCTCAATCACCTGTTCATCGAAGGCCGGGGATTCTCGACGCCCGACGAATACACGCGGGTCCACGGCAACGTCGCCCCGTATGTCATCGACGACATCTCCGCGTTCCTGAAAAAAACGAGCTCACCCAAAGGCTTAGGGCCGATATCATAATCGGGCCCACGGCCAGGGCGGCGACGGAAAGCCCTATTTTTTGGTTCTTCTCCCATCTCCGGGGACCGATCCCTGCGGATATCCGAATAAGCGCGTTTCTTTTTGTGCCTTCATATCAATGGCGAAGGGTAAAGCTTGGAGGAGGTCGTCTGAGGGCGGAGCGGGTTCCCCTTCCAGGCAAGGTGCTGGGCCAAAAGCGTATCCGGGGCGAGGAGGTCCGCCCCGTAAACCTCAGTCGGGAAGGGGGCCAGCCGGTTTTGCCGGCAGGGGAACGTGAAGAGGTTCCCGGGTCTGGGGTCAAGGGGCGGTCTCCGAACCCCGGGACGCGCACCCCG
>Ga0105106_10002126_pt1 | contig 14278 bp, 15 predicted proteins | sample PPLLaktember2015_5_FD_79109 | JGI IMG/M metagenome (GOLD analysis project Ga0105106, IMG submission 79109) | Freshwater sediment microbial communities from Prairie Pothole Lake near Jamestown, North Dakota, USA - PPLs Lake P8 Core (1) Depth... | ecosystem: Environmental > Aquatic > Freshwater >...
CGATCTGGGCGACTGGCGTGTCGACCCCGAGGATCAGCGCGCGCCAACCGGCCAGCGCAAAGACGAGGGCGGACATCTGAAGCCCGAGCCCGTGCAGCTCGCCGGGAAGGGTCGCGAGCGCCGCAATTGGGCCGTTGGCACGATCATCCAGCGGCAGCCGGACGGCCCGCAGGAAGTCGCCCAACACGGACGACCCGAAGTGCTCGTGGCGCACGTCGAGGGAGCCCTCGGCCCACGCCTTGCCGATGGCTGTGAGGAACGGCGCGGCTCGCTGCTCCAGGAACTCGAGCGGACCGAGCCGGGCCCAATCCAGTTGAAAGCCGGCGCGCAGGCGCTCCGCGTCGAAGGCGCGGACCGCGGCGAAGAGATCGGCTGAATCGGGCGGAGCAGACCATGCCGGCGACGGGCTCGACCGGTTCTCCGGAACAGACTCTGCCGGTGCTTCGGGGAGCGCGGCGAGCAAGGCTTCGAGGACGCTCTCCGAAGCGGGCAGGACTTGAGCGGCGCGGTGCCCCCGCGCGATCGCCTGGGCCACGCGACGCAACCGGGGCACGGTCGAGAGGGGGTAGACCCGGTGCCCGGATGGCTTGCGCTCCGCGGAGGGGAAGCCGTAACGGCGCTCCCAGGTGCGGAGCGTGTCCACCGGTATGCCGGTGGCGGCCGACAGGGCGCCGATGGAAAGCAGGCCGCCTCCGACAGGCGCGCGGCGTGGTGGGGTACGTGGGGCCACGCTGACTCCGCTTAAGGAAGGATTGTGAACAGGTTCTGCCCGGAGAATAGTAGCGCCTGCCTTCCCGGTGCGGGACAGCGCTTCGAAGCCAGGGTACCGCGACCCCGGAGCGCCGCCCCGGGGCCGGTACCTTCCGCGATCTAGGCTGCGAGCAGCCACCGGCGCTGAATGGCCTTCCAACCGAACGCCTGGTATATCGCTGCGAGGCCCACCAGGCCATACACCATCGCGCCGAGCAGATTCTTGTTGCCGAACCCGCCGGCGCCGGTGATGGTGGCGACCAGATCGAAGTTGGCGAAGGCCACGAGGCCCCAGTTCAGTCCGCCGACGACCAACAGGATCGCGGCGAGGACGTCGAGCTGCTTCATGTGGTTATCCTCTCTTCAGGTTAGAAGTTGACCCGGAGCCCGGCGGTGAACGGCCAGACCCAGGCATTAGTGGTAGTGAGCTCGTCCTCGTCGCTGAAGGCGATGTCGCCCTGGGGCGAGAGCACGAAGGCGAACGAGCGATTGAAGTTGTAGGAGATCTTCGCGCCCGCGTTGATGGCGAAATAGGTGTTGGTCTGGGCGGCGCCCTCGACATCGAAGCCCACGGCGCCCACGCCCAGATTCACGATCGCCTCCCACCCCCGTTCGCGCGGACCGGTCAGCGAGTACCCGACCTTGGCCATATAGTGCAGGGTATTGATATCGGCCGACCCGGTGGCCTTGTCCTTGTGCATGCCGTAGTCGAACTCGCCCATTACGACCCAGCGTGGGTTGACCCGGTAGCCGATGGCCGCGCCGAAGGCACCCCCGGTCTTGGCTACATCCGCGATGTCGAAGGTGGGCACGACGACACCGCCGAGGCCCTCGATGAAGAACTTGGTGGCGGGCTCCTGGGCGGCGAGCGGCGCCGTAAGCGCCAGCACGCCGATGCCCGCCATCGTAAGGAATCGCTGCATGACTGGTGTCTCCTGGATTGAGGTAAGGTCCCAAACAATCAAGGTATTGAACGGAATATGAACAGGTATTGACCGCCGCGCAAGGGGGCCGGCCAGCGAGAGCCGGCTCCGCCGGGCGGGCAGGTGTAGGGGCGTAGAAGGCGGGGGAATTGCCGGGCGAGTGGGTGCCTCGCCCAGGTCGTGCGAGTCGGGGCCGGTGGCGCCGCTCTACATCAGTCGCGAATCATAGGCCCAGTGGAGCAGCGCCTGGCGCTGCCGGGGACGACAGCGCCAGTCGCCGCGAGGGCACGCCTGCCGGAGTTGGGCCACGTGCCGGCGCACCGCCTGCCAGCGGCGGATCTGCCGAGTGTCGTCCGGCCCGCGGCGCCCCTGGTAATACCGGCAGTACCATTGGAACCAGCCCCGGGGATCCTCGGGGGAGAGCCAGCCCTTCCGGCGCCAGACCGCGAGGGGCTGGGACGCGTTCACCCCGAAGAAGTTCAGCTTCGGGTCGTGGTAGTCAGGGCACAATTTGGCCCTCGCAAACCAGCTCGCGGGGAACTCCGCCCGGCAGTCGGTCATGTACTTGCCCCCGAACACGCCGAGCTGGAGCAGCTGTTTCGGGGTGAGCTCGGGCCGGAAGAGCGGGTCGAACTTCCGCCCCGGCGGCTCAGTCAGCACGTAGCTGTAGCCCCGCTGCATCAGGTCGTTGACGATCACCCGGCGACGGCGCACACCCACCCTCTCAGGCCTCGGCAAAGGTTCTCGTCCGTTCGCCTGAGACCGCGCTCAAGGTCCCGGTGACGGCGCGAAGAAGCACGTGCGGGTCTGCCCCTCAGACGCGTTTGCGGAACGTGTAACCCAGCCCAAGCCCCAGGGCAGGTTGGAAGCGACTCCCGGTCACGGGGGCGCTCAGCGTGTACCCCGCCCCGAAGGTAACCAGGGCGGTCAACCCGCTCGGGCTGGCATACTGGTAGCCTAGCTGCGCACTGGGCCCGTAGAGCCGGCGCCCCCATACCCCTGCCAGGGTCGTCACTGAGGTCTCGACGACGAGCTGCGTCAGGCCGACCTCGAGCAGGCCGGTGTGCCGGCGCCCCCGGCTGAAGCCCCGGAGACCGGCAGCCCAAGTGATACCGGAGGGATCCCCCGAATCAACCGCGGGGGTGTAGCTCAGGCCCGCGAATAGGGTGAGGCGGGGCCCGAGGTATGCCGACGCCTGCGTGCCGACCCATCCGAAATCGTTGCCGAGACCGGCGAGGAGCGTGGCCTTCGGGGTCGCCACCATCTCGCGGTCTTGCGCGACCGCTGCCCCCGGGAACAGGGCGAGTGACATACCGAGGTAGCACCAGGTCATGCAGTTCATCGAGATTCAGGCTGCGAGGGCGGCGACCACCGTGAGTCGAGGCCGAAGCTACTCGACACAGTTGTGTCCCAGGGTGAAGCCGCCGTGAAGATCTGTTCCGGTCCAGCCCCAACCCGAACGCTAAACCCGCTCCCTCCAAAGGATGAAGTTTTCACGCCGGGTTCACCGTGGCTTCATCCTGATCGGCCCACCTTTGAGGCACGTTATTTCGGAGGTGTGCTATGCTCTTCGCTGATCGCTACGACGCAGGACGGCGCTTGGCCGTGGCCCTGGAGCGCCACCGGGTCGAGCACCCGCTGGTCCTGGGGCTCCCGCGGGGTGGGGTTGTCGTCGGACACGAAATCGCCGCGGCCCTCGGGGCCGAATTGGACGTGCTCATCGTCCGGAAGCTGGGCGTCCCCGGTGCCGAAGAAGTCGCCATGGGCGCCGTCGCGCCCGGAGCGACGCTTCTCAACCCAGGCTTGGTGGCGCATTTGGGCATTCCCAGGTCGGTTATTGACGTGGTTGTTGCGCGCGAGATGGCGGAGCTGAAACGGCGGGAGCAGGCCTATCGTGGTAGTCGTCCGCCCATCCACATCAAGGGCCGGACCGTGATCCTGGTGGACGATGGTCTTGCGACCGGGGCTACGGCCCAGGCTGCCGTCGAATCCCTCCGCCGCCAGCAGCCGCGTCAGATCATCTTCGCCGCGCCAGTTTGCTCGCGCGATGGTGCCGATGCCTTGCGGCGCGTGGTGGACGATGTCGTCTGCCTCGAGTGTCCCGAGGATTTCCAGGCCGTGGGGCTCTGGTACGAGGATTTCTCCCCGACCAGCGATGCCGAAGTGCTGGAATGCCTCCGCTCAGCCGAGGCGGGGAGAGTGTCCGCATGACTCCTCTCCTGACCGCGAATCAGCGTCCTGCCGAGATCAGAGCCGGCCCGGCTCACCTGCCTGGTATTCTCGCGTGGCCTCCCCAGCCCTCCGGCATAGTGCTCTTCGTACATGGCAGCGGCAGTGGCCGGTTGAGCCCGCGGAATGCCGCGGTGGCGCAGCAGCTCCGCGCGGCGGGCCTGGGTACACTGCTGTTCGATCTTCTCACGGAAGCGGAAGCGGCGGACCGCCGCAACGTCTTCGATATCGATCTTCTGAGCGAGCGGCTGCTCGCGGCGACGGTGTGGCTGAGCCGGCAGCCGGAGACGGCCGGTCTCCCGCTCGGCTACTTCGGCGCGAGCACCGGTGCGGCCGCCGCGCTGAAAGCGGCGGCGACATCGCCGATTGACATCGGAGCAGTGGTGTCGCGCGGCGGAAGACCGGACCTGGCCGGCGACGCGCTGCGACAGGTTCGCGCTCCCACCCTCCTGCTGGTCGGAGGCCGTGATCCGCTGGTGCTCGATCTCAACCAGAAGGCCCTTGCCCAGCTCACCTGTTTCTCTCGGCTGGTCATCATCCCGGGTGCGACTCACCTGTTCGAGGAGCCCGGCACACTAGAGGAAGCCGGAAGGCTGGCGGCAGCATGGTTCGTTCGCCACCTCGAAAGGCAGCCCAGCGTGGGGAGTCATTCATGAACCGGTCCGGAGCCGGGATCGCCAGCCACCCCGCGACGGTTGCCGCGCTGCTCCGCGAGGTCGCCGAGCCGCTCTCCTCGATCGAGGATGCGAAGCTGGGACCTCTGCTCGAGCGGATCGGCGACGCCAAGGTCGTCCTCCTCGGCGAGGCCAGCCATGGCACCTCGGAATTCTATCGCGTGAGGGCGCGCATCACTCAGGAGCTGGTCTCGCGGCTGGGCTTCACCCTGGTAGCGGTCGAGGCCGACTGGCCGGACGCCGGCTGGATAGATCGCTACGTGCGGCATGCCCAGCAGCCGCCCTCCTCAGGTGAACCGTTCCGCCGCTTCCCCACCTGGATGTGGCGGAACCGGGAGGTGGCAGAGTTCGTCGAGTGGCTTCGGGCACACAATGGTGCCGTCGCCGATCCAGCGGGTCGGACCGGTTTCTATGGACTGGACCTCTACAGCATGTACGGCTCCATCGCCGCGGTCCTCGACTACCTGGACCAAGTGGACCCGGCCGCCGCGCAGATCGCCCGGGAGCGCTATGCCTGTCTCACGCCCTGGGCCGGCGACCCGGCGGGATATGGCCGTACGGCACTCACCGAGCGCCAGCGTAGCTGCGAGGGCCACGTCGTCGCCATGCTGATGGACCTGCTGGACCAGCGCCTCGAGTATTCTCTTCGGGACGGCGAGCGCTTCGTCGACGCAGTTCAGAACGCCAGGCTGGTGGCAAACGCGGAGAGCTACTACCGGGTGATGTACTACGGCTCGGTAGCGTCCTGGAACCTCCGGGACCAGCACATGTTCGATACCCTGGCCATGCTGCTCGACCTCCGGCCGGGCGCGAAAGCGGTGGTATGGGCGCACAACTCACACATCGGAGACGCCGCGGCCACCGAGATGGGTCTCCGCGGCGAGCACAATGTGGGCCGGCTCTGCCGGCAGGCGTTCGGCCAGGCGGCGTATCTCGTCGGGTTCGGCACCGACCACGGCACCGTTGCGGCCGCGGCCAATTGGGACGAGCCGATGGAAGTTATGCGGGTGCGTCCCGCCCACGCTGACAGCTACGAGCGGATCTGCCACCAGAGCGAGGTTCCCGCGTTCCTGCTGCCGCTGCGCGACGCAGCCCGGCAAGAAGTGCGCGAGGAGCTGATCCCGGCCCGGCTCGAGCGGGCCATCGGCGTCATCTATCGCCCGCACACCGAGCGGGAGAGCCACTATTTCACGGCGTCGCTGCCACATCAGTTCGATGAATACGTGTGGCTCGACGCAACCACGGCAGTCACACCGCTCGGAGCCCGGCCGGTCGGCGGAGTTCCCGACACCTATCCCTTCGGCCTCTAGAGACGCCTGCTTGTTCCATTCCATTCTCGTTCCGCTCGACGGCTCCACTCTGGCGGAGCAAGCCCTGCCTCTCGCGGCCACGGTCGCGGAGCAGAGCAAGGCGTCGCTCAGTCTGGCCGTCGTCCACCCGTGGGGGCCCGCGGAGGATGCCCCACGCCCCGGCACCCGCGCTGACCGCGAGCTCCGTGAGGACGAAGGGACCTACCTGAACCGCCTCATGCAGGCCGTGGCCTCCGCCTACCGCATCCCCGTGTGCGAGGCCGTGCTGGACGGGGCAGCGACCGGGCGCGCCCTGGTAGAGTACGCCCGCCATCGGAATATCGATCTCGTGGTCGCGAGCACCCACGACCATAGAGCGCTGGGTCGCTTCCTCTCGAGCGGCGTGGCGCGTCACCTGGCCCACCACGTCCAGGCCAGTGTGCTATTCATCAAGCCCCAGGCAGGACCGCTCCCCGACAGTCCCGGCGGATTTCGGCGGGTCCTGGTGGCCCTCGATGGTTCCCCTGGCTCCGAGGCGGCTCTCCTGCCGGGGGCGGCGCTAGCGGCGGGGGAGAACGCCGTGATCACATTGGTCCGGGTGATAGCAGGGTCGGGTGAGCCGCTCGCCAGGGTACAAGCCGAGGCGGAGAGTCACCTGGGGCGTCTGGCTCCACGACTCCGCCGGCGCGGGTGCCAAGTTCAAACGCTGGTGCTCCACGCCGACAGCGCGGCGGAGGCTATTCTGAGTTACGCCGCCCGAGAGGGAACCGATCTCCTCGCCCTGACGACGCGCCAGCGCGGCTGGGCCGCCCGAACCTTGTTCGGCAGCGTCGCCGACGCAGTCATCCACCAGGCCACAGTGCCTGTCCTCGTGTGCCACGCAACCTCCCAGCACGCCTCCACTATCGACCCTGTACCGGTCCGATGAGCACTGGCACTGCGGCTCCCCGGACGATCCTGTCCGCCTCACTACCGAGAACCAGACGTTCCATTCCTCGGCGGCCATGGGTGCCCACGACGATGCAGTCTGCCCCGAGCGCCTCGGCGAGTTGCAGAACTTGGGTCGCGACACCGCAGCCTACTACCACTTTAGAGGTCGCCTCCAGGCCGCGGGCCCGTAGTTGGCCACGCACCTTCTCCAGGTAATTCCGGGCCTCGACCACCAGGCGTTCGATGGGCTCTGGCCCCATGGGAATGGGATAGGGGGCGAGCGCCGTCAGAGCGGGTATGGCGGGCTCCACCACTCTCGCCAACGTGTAGTTCGCTGTCGGATAGAGCGACCCCAGGGCAACCGCCGCGGTCAGCACTGGCTCTTCTATCTCCCCATCCAGCCCAATGAGGATGTGTCGGAATTCGGTTGGCTGCGGCAGCTCGCGTGGGTGCAGGAGGAGCACCGGTACCTGGATCCGCCGGAGGAGCTGGTCGGCTACACTTCCGATCAGCCATCGGTTCAACTGGTGACGGCCTCGCGTCGTCATCACCACCAGGTCCACTTCATGGGTCTGGGCATACTCGCTGAGGACGGTGGCTACAGGCCCGTGGAGCACGGCGGTCCCGACAGTGCCTGCATGCACGTCCCGCACCGAGTCGGCAATCGAGTCCAGGTAGCGGGCGACCCGGTCGCATTCTTCCAGCTCCACGTCCCTCGCCACGTCAGGTGAGCCGGAGGCAAGCACCAGAGCCGGAAGCGGCTCCTCGACGGACACCAGGCGCAGCGCCCCGCCCGAGCGCCGGGCTATCGCGCCCGCGACCGCAACCGCCTGCTCGGCGCATTCGGATCCGTCGAGCGCGACGACGATATTACGGAATCCGTTCATATGATCCTCCCTCTCCCTGATTGTTCTGGCCCCCGCGTCCGCCGCCCCATTCCATGTGGCCTGCTGCCTAAAGATGGAGCGGCTACCGTGAAGCCGGGCTGAAGGAGGGCTCAAGAATCCTTCATAGGACACTTAAGCCCGGCTGCCGTGGCCAGATGAAGACTCTTTGGTCGTGGCTTCACGGTGACTTCACCAGGTCTTGTGAATCTTTGGGGGGAAAGGAGATCCGATGACACTCACGAAATCTTCTCAGTCGGCTGCGGAAGCGCAGGAGGAGCTTGCGCCCCTGATTCTGCTGCCGCTCGATGGCTCGAGGACCGCCGAGCAGGCCCTTCCGGTGGCGGGAACTATTGCGCACCGCAGCGGCACGAAGGTCCACCTGGCCTCGGTTGTCCCGCAGGCGCCGGTTTTCGTCGCCAGTGGTGAGGAGCTGGTCGCCGATCCCGGCCTCGAGCAGGAGCTGCGAGACCAGTTAACCGAGTATCTCAGGTCGACTGCCGAGGCCTTGGAGACTACGCATGGGGTCGAAGTCACCTATGCCCTGCTCGATGGCTCCCCAGCCAGGGCTTTGGCCGATCATGCCCGGGCCAAGCGTGTCGGCCTAATCGTAATGACCGCACACGGACACAGTGGCATCAGCCGGTTCTGGCTGGGCAGCGTAGCTGACCGGCTACTGCGCTGGGTCAAGGCGCCGGTTCTGCTGCTCCGTCCCACCGATGGTGCGCTTCAGACCGTGTTTCGTCACACCCTGATTGCGCTCGACGGATTGACCGAAGGCGAGCGAGTGCTGGAGCCCGCCATCGAGCTGGGCTCATTGTGCCCCGAGTCTCAGTTCACCTTGGGTCAAGTGGTCGAGCCCCCGGTGGCGTTGATCACCCGGATGGCCATGCAGCCTGCGAAGATGCGGCCGCACTGGGCCGACCTGCAGCAGAATTGCGCCCGGAGCTACCTCGAGCGGGTAGCGACGCGGATGCGGACACGGGGGCTGCGCGTGGCCACCCAGATGGTCGCCGCGTCCGGCATCGGAGAGCAGATTCTTGGGCTTGCGCACGCGATCGGCGCTGATCTGATCGTGGTCGGCACCCACGGGGCACGGGGCGTGGAGCGCATGCTGCTCGGGAGTGTGGCCGACAAGGTCGTTCGAGGCGCATCCCAGCCGGTGCTGGTGGTGCCGACCCGAAAGGACGAGGAGTGACCGCAACGCGGCTGTTGCCGTCTCACGAGCTGCGGCAGCACACGTCGGAGATCGAGCTCCACATCCGCGCCGGCACGCTGGGCGACCTCCTGGCGGAGGCGGGCCGCGCCCTCGGTGAAGTGCAGCTCACCAGCGCGAACTGCGCCCCGGGCGGCCCGGCCCGACCGATTCGGGTCTCCTCCTCCGACCGCGCGGCATTGCTGGTTGACTGGCTGAACGAGCTGATCTTTCTGGCGGACATCGACCGATGGGTGGCCATGGATTTCAGTATCGACCTGGTGGAGGAGACCGAGGTGCGGGCACGAGCATCGGGCGTCACGCTGCAGCGGGCGCCGAGCCGGGTCAAAGCGGCGACGTTCCACGGGCTGCGGATCGAGGACGTTTCCGGGGGACTGGAAGCCAACATCATCCTCGACGTCTGAGGGGTTACGATTGTCTGCCTATCCCGCCATCTCCCTCAATCCTCTCGTCCGCGAGATCCCGGTCACCGCCCGGCCGGATATGCGGGTTCCAGTGCGGGTATACACCGACGACCTCCTGTGGCAGCAGATCGTCAGCGACCGCTCCCTGGAGCAGGCGGTCAACGTGGCCACCCTGCCCGGCGTAACCGGCTGCGTCTACGCCATGCCCGACGTGCACGAGGGCTATGGCTTTCCCGTCGGTGGAGTGGCAGCGATGGAGACAGATGATGGCGTCATCTCCCCCGGCGGTGTCGGCTACGACATCAACTGCGGGGTCCGGCTCCTGGCCTCGGATCTGGAGCTCTCGGCAGCTCGACCGCAGCTCGAGGCCGTGGTCCACGAGCTGAGCCGGAGCATTCCATCAGGGCCGGGCCGCAATCCCCAGCTCGATCTCGCGGCTGCCGATCTCGACCGCGTGCTCGATGAAGGCTGTGCTTTCCTGCTGGAGCGCGGTCTCGCGTTGCCCGAGGATCTCCCCAATACCGAAGCCGGCGGTCGGCTCCCGGCGGCCCGCAGCGCGTGCGTCTCCGCCAAGGCAAAGCAGCGCGGTCACAACCAGCTTGGTACGATCGGCTCGGGGAACCACTTCGTCGAGGTGCAGATCGTCGATCAGGTGTTGGATCCGGTGGCGGCAGCCGCGTACGGGTTGCGCCAGGGGCAGCTCACCGTGCTCATCCATACCGGATCACGGGGGCTGGGGCACCAGGTGTGCACCGACTATGTGCGCCAGATGGATCAGGCGATGGCCCGTTATGGCATCCACCTGCCGGATCGTCAGCTCGCCTGCGTTCCATTCGCCTCGCCGGAGGGGGAGGCGTACTTCGGGGCCATGTGTGCCGCGGCGAACTTCGCCTGGGCCAACCGGCAGGCGATCACCAGCTCCGTTCGGCGGGCATTCGCGCGGGCATACGGCGCTACCGGACGCCTGAAGCTGGTGTACGACGTCGCCCACAACATCGCCAAGGTGGAGGAGCATGGAGGTGCCAGGCTCTGCGTCCACCGCAAGGGAGCCACCCGCGCCTTCGGGCCCTCCCACCCGGAGACGCCGGCAACGTACCGCACAGTCGGGCAGCCGGTCTTCATACCCGGCAGCATGGGAACTGCTTCATACGTGCTCGCGGGCAACGACGCCGCCATGACCTTGAGCTTTGGAAGCACCTGTCATGGTGCCGGCCGCGCTATGAGCCGCGGAGAGGCCAAGCGCACGCGCCCCGGGCATGAGGTCCGCCGCGAGCTGGAGAGCCGGGGGATCATCGTACGCTGCCCATCCAATAGCGAGCTGGCCGAGGAGGCGCCCACCGCATACAAAGACGTCGAGCGAGTGGTGGACGTCGTGCACCGGGCGGGCCTGGCCCGTAAGGTGGCACGACTGAAACCGCTTGGCGTCGTGAAAGGCTAGGAAGATATGGAACTGCCCTTGCAGATCACCGCCCACAATTTCATCCTCGCCCCGGCCGAAGAGCAGGCAATCCGGGCCGCGGCCGCCAAGCTTGACGAACTTGCGCCTCGCATCCTCAGCTGCCGCGTCGCCATCGAGGTCCCCAAGGGCCGCGGCCGCAGCGGCCGCCAATACCGGGTCCACGTCGACCTTGGCGTCCCCGGTGGCGAGATCATTGTCCGGCGTCGGTCAGACGAGGCGCTCCAGTCAGCGGTGCAGAAGGCCTTCAAGGCCGTCGGCCGAAGGCTGCAGGATCATGTGCGGCGGCAGCGGGGAGACGTGAAGCTTCCACAGCGGGCTCCGCGGGGCGTCGTCACCCGGCTGCTTCCGTGGGAGGGCTACGGCTTCCTGACCTCGTCGGACGGGCGGGAGATCTATTTCGACCGACGGAGCGTGCTGAATGACGCCTTCGACCGTCTCGAGGTGGGCGCCGAGGTTCGGTATGTGGAGGAGATCGGAGAGCAGGGGCCCCAGGCGAGCACGGTCACGGCTCCCGCCGTCCATCGTTGAGGCCGGGTCCCACTCACCATCGCTTCACTATGCAGACGATATCTTCGGTCCTACAACGTTGCAGTGGTGAAGCCAGTCGCGTGCTTCACCCGCGTCGCAGCCGGCGAGTCACTGATGGCCCCTTTGCAGCGCGGCGCATCCGGCTCAGCGCGTACGCCCGCGCGAGCAAGGCGACGCCAATCCATCCGATCAGCGCGGCGACCGGTAGTGCGACGAGGATCGGCCATCGTACCGCCGCCGCCGCCGCGGCGAGGAGCAGCATCCCGAGCGCCGCCACGATCCACGCCTCGGCGGGCGCCAGGACCCGCTGGTTGCCCAGCGTTACCTTGACGGTATGCCCGATTCGAAGCGCGCCGGCTGCGGTCCGCGAGGCACTGCCCGTGCCCCTCAGGGCCTGGGTCGATCGCCGGCTCTGCTTCGCGGCTGGCTCGTGTTCGGCGAGCTGGGCCGCACGCCCGCGCTGGGGGGACTCCAATACCAGCTCCGTGGCATGGCCGAGGTCACGGAGGTACATCCGCTCCATGGTTCTCGCGAAGCGTTCATCTTCGACCACGACGTCCAGCTCGTAGTTACCGATCCAGCTCGCGACATTCAGATTGCTGGAGCCTACCCGCGCCCAGCGGCCATCGGCGACTGCGCTCTTGGCATGCATCATGGGCCCGTTCCACTCGTAGACCCGGACCCCCGCTTCGAGCAGAGGGCGGTATCCGAACCGCGAGAGCGGCCGGAGCCAGGGGAGATCGCTTGCCCCGGGCACGAGGAGCCGGACATCCACGCCGTCGAGGGCCGCCGCGCGGAGCGCCTGGACGTATGAAGGCACGCCGGCAAAGTAGGCATCCGTCAGCCAGAGAGTCTGGCGAGCAGCGGACGCGATCAATTGGTCCAACCGGAGAAGTCCGGTTGTCCCCGGCGCGCTCGGCACAATCCGCAATGCCGTATCGCCGCCGGCTGCGATCGCGCTCCGCTGGTGGAGCTCGCTTTCCGGAAGCGGATCGGCGATGGCAGCCCAGACCTGCGCAAAGGCGCGCTCGATGTCCGCCACCGCGGGCCCGCGCACCTCCACGCCGGTGTCGCGCCATGGCTGGACCCCGCGCGCGGGGTCACCTACCCACATCCGTCCAACGCAGAGTCCCGTGACAAAGCCCACCCGGCCGTCCACGGCGAGCATTTTGCGATGATCTCGGTTGACCCAGCCAAAGGGGCTCGCCAGCCGGGGCGGATTGAAGCAACGCACCTCCACTCCGGCAGCGCTCAGGCGTCGCCAGAACCGGCGGGAGGCTTTCCCCAACGCACCCATCCAGTCATAGATGACTCGGACCCGCACTCCCGCGCCGGCCCGCTCGGCAAGCGCCTCCGCGAACTCGGCGCCACACTCATCGTCATGGACGATGTAGCTCTCGAAAAAGATCGTCCGTTCAGCCGTGCGAATAGCCCCGAGCCATGCCGGGTAGTGCTCGGCTGCGTCGTGGAGGATTCGCACCTGATTGCCTCCGACCAGCGGCGCCCCGGCCGCGCGGGTGAGCGCCTGTTCCAGCAGGCCCGCACCCGACCACTGCCCTTCGCCAGCCGGCGCCGGAGGCCTCATGTCAGCGCGGATTTTCTGTGAGGGGCTGCGGTGACCCATCCCGTTCACTCCCTGGAAAGACCGGAGTTACCTTTGAGGCTAGGCCGGCTCGAGTGAGGAAATTGTGAAGCAGCGGTGAAGATCAGCTTCCCCCGGAAGAACGGACCCATGGTCTATCTCTGGCTCAAGGCGTTTCACATTGTCGGCGTCGTGAGTTGGTTCGCCGGGTTGTTCTACCACGGTCGCCTGCTGGTCTATCACGCCGAGGCGCTCGCCTCGTCCGAGCCGCGGCGTGGGATCCTGGCCTCCCAGTACCAGATCATGGAATCACGGCTGTTCCACATCATCATGAATCCCGCCATGGGACTCAGCCTTGTCACTGCGGCCGCCATGTTTCTGACGCCCACTGGGCGCACGTATATCACCCAGCCATGGATGCTGGCCAAGCTGGTGCTGGTGGCGCTCCTCGTGGCTTTCCACTTCTGGATGCGCCGGATCATGCTGGAGCTCGCGGAGGGTCGGGTGCAGGGGAGCACCGAATGGTTTCGGTTGCTGAACGAGGTGCCAACGCTCATTCTCGTCCTCGTCACCCTGCTCGCGGTCTTCAAGGCTGCTGTCCCCTGGGGTGGCCTCGGCGCAACGGGAGCGGTGCTCGTGGTGGCTATCCTCATAGGCTTGAGGGCCTATGGCCGGCACCGGCGCCGGCAGGATCTCCGTCGGTCCGCTACCCATCCTGAAGGAACCTGACAAATTTCTTCACGGACTCTTCAGGCTGGCTGGTTAGCATCTGATTCATGACCAGCATTGAGGTCCCGGCCGGCCTCCTGGCCCGCTACGACGTGGCGGGACCCCGCTACACCAGCTACCCCACGGTCCCTGCCTGGACGGCCCCGTTTGGGCCAGCGGAATACCGGGAGGCGTTGGAGGAGCTTGCTCGACTCGAGCGGGACCCGGTATCGGTCTACGTGCACCTCCCCTACTGCGGATACCGCTGCCACTACTGCGCCTGTAACGTCACGGTGGCCAGGCGTACCAGTGTGGCCGATGGCTACCTCGACCGGGTGGAACGGGAGCTCGATCTCGTCGCCGAGATTCTGGGTCGCAAGCGCCGGGTCGTCCAGCTCCATCTGGGTGGCGGCACACCCAACTTCCTCACTGCAGCCCAGTTCGGCCGGCTTACCGGGGCATTGGAGCGCCGGTTTGCCTTCACGACTGAGGCCGAGCGCTCGCTGGAAGCGGACCCCCGACTGGTGACCCGGGAACAGCTCCTCACCCTGCGCCAGCTGGGTTTCCAGCGAATCAGCTACGGGGTGCAGGACTTCGATCCGGTAGTACAGGCGGCGATTGGGCGGCTGCAGCCCGAAGCGGTAGTGGCGGAGGCGGTGAATCTGGCGCGAGAGGCGGAGTTCGAGGGGATCAACATCGATC
>Ga0105106_10002127_pt1 | contig 14276 bp, 14 predicted proteins | sample PPLLaktember2015_5_FD_79109 | JGI IMG/M metagenome (GOLD analysis project Ga0105106, IMG submission 79109) | Freshwater sediment microbial communities from Prairie Pothole Lake near Jamestown, North Dakota, USA - PPLs Lake P8 Core (1) Depth... | ecosystem: Environmental > Aquatic > Freshwater >...
CCCCCGGCTAATGGCTTGTATCCCTCCGGGATGATGAAACCGCGCTCCCGATGGGATTCCAGCAGATGCTCCTCGCGTGGAAATCCACATTGGTCCATGATTCGCAGCCCATTGTGGACGTTGTTCCAAAAGATCTGCACCCAAACCAGACAGAGGCAGATTCTTTCGCACTGAGCCGATCCCCCGGGGTGAGATCAGGTGTGCGCAGCCGAGGGGATCAAGGACACGCAACTGCGGCCTTCTTCTCAACCCTCGCAGTCGGAAGGGCTGCTTGCACTGGATCTCCGCCACCCGCTCGATGCTGTAGCCTTTGCCCGTCCGGCGAAACCCCTTGGTCAGCCCCACTTGCAGCCAGTTTGCCGCTCTATAGACAGTACCCCGGAAGCGTTGAGGATCCACGAAGGTCTCCAGCAACACGACAGGGTGGCCGAACGAGTCTTGCCAATCTCCTGCAACTCTCTTTTGGCACAGCGACAGAATGCGAGAGCCCAGATTGGGAATGTGCCAGTCGGGAAGGATCAGGAAACGGCTGTTGTTGACCACCAGTTTCAGGCGATCATATTGAAGCCGTGAGCTCCAGCCGATCCATTGATCCCGCGCCGCACACTTCCAGGCGGCAGCGGAAAGGCTCAGAAGTGCTACCCACTGGTCTCGCCAGAGGGCGACGTACCATAGGCTTGCGAGGCATCTGACCAGAGTAGACTGTAAGGTTACGATTTAAATCGACGATTGCTCCAGAACAGATCCACCGTGGGGACCGCCCTGGTCGCCATCCCATCGGGGTGGAAGGAACCATCTATCTGGCCGAATACGTGCGTGACACCTGCATGTCCCGTTGCATTCGGCTGGCCATCGTCAATCTGGCAGGTATTCCGTCCATTGTGTACGGCCTCTTCGGGCTCGGGATGTTCGTGCTGTACCTAAAGATGGGCACATCCATTGTGTGGGGGCGTTGACCCTGGCCATCATGATCCTGCCGGTGATCATCGGCAGGGCGGAAGAAGCATTGCGTGCCGTGCCCACGGAGTTTCGGACCGTGCCATCGTCCTTCTCGTCTATCCTCTCCGCCCATCATCCGTGGCACTCCAAGTCAGAGTGTTGCATGCAAAACTTCTGTTGCATGCAACACTTTTTCAGTGCAAACTATCTGCGTCAACGGGGCTCGCCACGCGTCTTAAAATTTTATTGATATTATCAAACAGTCAAATGCAGCAACTCTCCGCCTGTCAGGCATAGAGTTTGCTCGAAACGTGATTCGGCAGAGAATAACCCGATCGTAAACCAAGCACTCCTTTTGAAGAGGCATGCCGCGGATACCGCTGTCGTTTGGGCTGGCCGGATGGATTGTAAGACGCGGCCGACTGTTAAAGAATGAGGGGAGGATGTCATGAAGAAAGAAATGGAAGAACTTCAAGAGCTCAAAGGGATAGGGAAAGTCCTCTCCCGGCGATTGATCGAAGCTGGTTATAACACGATTGCCAAGGTTGCGGCTGCCGAAGAGCACGGGTTAAAGAGAATAACGGGGATGAACCCGCAAAAGATACGGTCGATCGTAACCCAGGCGAGAGAGATGACGGCGGAAGCAGAGAAAAGTCGGCCCAAGACGTGGAAGCACTGAATTAAATGCTTGGAGATCATACCATGTTTGTAGTCGTAATCTCATTCCCACCCATAAAAGCAGGCAAAGATGCCGAATTTCGACAATGGTTTGCCTTGACGAATGAACAATTCTCCACGTTTAAGGGCTTCATCAGGAGAAGACTTTTAGAACCATTGGGGGAGGGGAACTACGCAGCGATCGTTGAGTTTGAAAATCAAGATGCTTTCAAGGCCATGCATGGCAGTCCTGCCCATGACAAGGCCGGTGAGCGCGTTAAACCGCTATTTGACGGCAGCCCGACACCCCATTTTTATGAGGTTGCTGTAGGGTAGGTCCAGGCATCCAATCCTGGGCACACAATCGATGAGAAGGTGGAGGAGGATTGCTTTTTTTGTCATCTTCTGAATATTTTGTATAGGGAGACCATTGAGAAGAAGGCGCCGTCTGGAGGTTTCAAAGTTTTTAAGCGCGGGGGGAACAGTGCATGAACGACACGGAAGGGAGCAAACGCGACGCTTGCAATCAGCTTCTAAAATCCCCTACCGGCATCCTGGGCTTTGACGAAATCACAAACGGCGGGCTTCCACAGGGAAGGACAACCCTCGTTTGCGGCTCCACCGGTTCGGGGAAGACCCTTTTTGCCATGGAATTCCTGGTGCGCGGCGCCACTGAGTTCAACGAGCCGGGAGTTTTCGTCTCCTTTGAAGAAACCGAGGAGGAGCTCAAGAAAAACGTCGCGTCCCTCGGGTTTGACCTTGAAGACCTGGTGGCCCGTGGACAGCTGTTCATGGATTATGTCTCCATCGAGCCAAGCGACGTCGAGGAAACCGGAGAGTTCGACCTTGACGGGCTGTTCATCCGCCTTGGGGATGCCATCGATAGGGTGGGGGCAAAGCGGGTGGTGCTCGACACGTTGGAGGCGCTCTTTGTTGGGCTTCCCAACCCCACGATTCTTCGGGCGGAGATCCGGCGTCTCTTTCGCTACCTCAAAAGCAAGGGGGTCACAGCCGTTGCTACGGCTGAGCAGGGAGACGGGAGCCTGACCCGCCATGGCCTTGAGGAATACGTCTCGGATTGCGTCATCCAGCTTGACAACCGCGTGACCGACCAGACAGCCATCCGGCGTCTTCGCGTTGTGAAGTATCGCGGGTCGCGGCACGGCACCAACGAGTACCCTTTTCTTATTGAACAGGACGGCATTTCCGTTCTTCCCATCACGTCCATGGGTCTGGACTACGAAGCCCCCTCGGAGCAGATCCAATCCGGGTTGCCTCGTCTGGACACCATGCTGGGAGGGGGTTTCTTTCGCGGGAGCGGCGTTCTCGTCTCGGGGACGGCGGGCACGGGAAAGACGAGCATTGCGGCCCACTTTGCAGATGAGACCTGCAGGCGTGGCGAGCGGTGCCTCTATTTTGCTTTCGAGGAATCGAGAAAGCAGATCATGAGAAACATGGGCTCCATTGGCGTCGATCTTGCCCCATGGGAGCAGAAAGGGCTTCTGCGCTTTCACAATGTGCGTCCGAGCGTCTATGTCCTCGAGATGCACCTCGTCATGATGCACAAGCTCATCAGGGAGTTCAAACCGGGAGTCGTTATCATCGACCCGATATCCAACCTCCTTACCATCGGGAAACCTCCGGAAGTGAAGTCGGTCCTGACCCGCCTCATTGATTTCATGAAGATGGATAGCATAACAGCGCTTTTCACGAGCCTTCTCACTGGAGGCAGTCTTGAAGAGACGGAAGTCGGCGTCTCCTCTCTCATGGATACCTGGATCATGCTTCGGGATATGGAGACCAATGGGGAGCGCAACCGGGGGCTCTATATCTTCAAATCTCGCGGTACGCCTCACTCGAACCAGGTGCGCGAGTTCCTTATGACATGCAATGGAATCGAGCTTCTGGATGTCTACACGGGCCCGGGCGGAGCGATGACCGGGGCATTGCGGGCCGCGCAGGAAGCAAAGGAAAGGGCGCAAGCCCTTGAGCTTCAGCAGGAAATTCAGCGTATGCAACGAGAGCTCGCGCGGGAGCGGCAAGCGCTCGAGGCTAGGATAGCGCTTCTGCGATCCGAGTTCGAGGCCAGAGAGGATAGCCTTGAGAGATCCATTTCACAGGCGCAATCCCGTAAAGACGTTCTTGCCGAGGAGCGCATGGAAATTGCCCGGCTCCGCAAGGCCGACGAAGCAGACCCTCCAACTCAACAGCCATAGGAGAGCACTCCAGTGAGTGACCCTGGCGAATATTTTATCCTGAGACTCTATGTGGCCGGGCAAACCGCCAAGGCTCTTTCGGCCTTTGCCAATCTGAAAACCATCTGTGAGGAACAACTCAAGGGAAGGTACGAGATCGAAGTCGTCGACCTTCTCGAGAATCCCAGACTTGCCAGGGAGGATCAGATTGTTGCGCTTCCAACCCTGGTGAGAAGGCTTCCCCCACCGCTCCGAAAGATTATCGGCGACCTTTCAGACACCGAGCGCGTGCTCATCGGGCTTAATTTGCTTCCTCGTCCCAGGGCGTGAGCCTTCAGGAGCCGGATATGGAAGACAATTCCACTGACAACGGTGCGAAACGAGATGAGCAGGCTGCCACGGAGACGCAGACCGGGACATACGTTCTTCAACTGTATGTGTCCGGCATGACTCCCAAGTCGCTTCGGGCCATTGAAAACATCAAGGCCCTCTGTGAGGAGCACCTCCAGGGGCACTATGAGCTTCAAATCATAGACGTTTACCAGAATCCCGACCAGACAAGAGAGGCCCGGATCGTCGCTGCACCGACCCTCATCAAGACGCTGCCGCCGCCTTTGCGCCGATTCATCGGCGACCTCGCGGACAAGAGGCGCATCCTCGTCAAACTCGACCTCATCCCTGATGATTCACCTAGAGAGCTCCTATAAGAATCGTGCAGTGAGCGGAGGTTTTACCGTGGCAACGGACCAGGGTCCCAAAGAAGAGTTACTGATCCAAGAGATTGACGAACTGCGGGAGCGGCTCGAAGAATCGGAGGCGGTCATTGACGCCATTCGCCAGGGCGGTGTTGACGCCGTTGTGGTCTACCATCCAAGCGAACAGGTTTATACGCTCAAAGGAGCCGATTACAGCTACCGTGTCCTTATCGAAGCGATAAGCGAGGGCGCTCTCGCAATTTCCGCGAGCGGAATGATTGTCTACTGCAACCTTCGGTTCGCCGAGATGCTGAAGACAGAAGCCCGGGCCCTCACGGGATCTTCCCTTTCTAATTGCGTCGCACCGGGAGAGTTGAGTGCCTTTGAGAAATTGCTTCAAGCGGGCCTCACCGACAGCGCCAAAGGGCAAATTACGCTTCGAACCGGGGAAGAACGCCCCATTTCGACGCATTTTTCCGTATCGCCGTTGATCATGGGTGATTTCCGAGGAGCCTGCGCCGTTGTGACCGACTTGACCGAACAAAAGCTGGTTGAGGAGGAGCTTAGAGGGCATCGGGCGGAGCTCGAGCGGTTGGTCCATGAGCGCACGGAAGAGCTTCGTAAGGCTAATGACGAATTAGAGGATCGCGTTCGGGAACGGACCGAGCAATTGAGTCAAGCAAATGAGCAATTGAGTCAAGCAAATGAGCAATTGAGTCAAGAAATTCTAGAGCGAAAGCAGGTACAATTTTCGCTCCAGGAGGAGCGTGATAAATCAAGAAAACTCTCGAAGGAATTCGATACTCTTCTCAATGCTATCGGCGACGCTCTGGTCCTCCTCTCTCCTCACATGGAAATATTGTGGACAAACGGTTGGGATTCTCAACAGTTGAATGAGACGCTATCTGAGGTGATGAGGAAATACTGTCATGAATTATTGCAGGCTCGATCTCTTCCCTCTGGGGACTCTCCGGTAGCAAGATGTTTCAATACTGGGGAAAAGGAAGTTTCGGTGGTAACCCTCAATGGTGCCGTACTGGACATGAGGGCCTTTCCAATCAAAGAAGGTGACAGGGTCACCAACGTGCTCCTGCTGGCCAGTGACATCACCGAGAAGATGGCCCTGCAGGCGGAAGCCATGCAGTCCTGTCATCTGGCCACATTAGGGGAACTGGCCGCCGGAATTGCTCATGAGATCAATAATCCCATCACGGGTATCATAAACTATGGTCAAATATTGATAAACGAGTGCAGCCCTGAACGCATGGAAAATGACATTGGCAAGCGAATCGTAAAGGAGGGGGAACGTATCGGGCGCATAGTTAAGACTCTACTCTCCTACGCACGCGATGATGCGCGAGAGAAAAAAATAGTGACCTCCCTTCATGCAATAGTTAATGAATCAATCATTTTAACCCAGGCACAAATACGAAAGGAGGGTATTGATATAAATATCAATCTTCCTGACGACCTTCCTGACGTGCATGTCGACCTTCAACAGATACAACAGTGTTTTATAAATCTTATCAGCAATGCGCGCTATGCATTAAACCAGAAGTACCCGGGAAGGCATAAGGATAAACTTCTCAAAATCACTGGCGAGAAAGTGAATATCAGCAATCGCCCTTTTGTGCGAATCGTATTTCATGATCATGGAGTCGGAATTTCACCCCATGAGCTACCCCTGCTGACAAAGGCATTCTTTTCCACAAAGCCATTGGGAAAAGGAACCGGACTGGGGTTGAACATCACGGATAGGATCATCACCGATCATGGGGGGTTCCTCAGTTTCGAGAGTCTCGAAGGGGAATTTACCAGAGTGATCATTGACCTGCCTGCCAAGGTGAACAATGGCCAAGATTCTTGTCATTGACGATGCCTACGCCCGGTAAGTTCATCGATGTCGCACCTTGCACTTCATCAGCAGAGGAGGAGGGGACCTTGATGGGATCGCTCACCCGGTTCATTACCGCGCGCCCGTTCGCCCATCGATACCTCAGGGCGAACGGGTTCGGTTTGATCGTTGACATTCGACATCCACGGTGTTTTCATCCACGTTCATCTGCCATGAGCCGGATGTTCTACTGCTTTTTGCCTGGGCCCTGACCCTGCCCCATACCTTGTCCCATTCCCTGGCCCATCCCCATCCCCATCCCCTTGCCTGAGCAGAGCTCGTCTTCTATCAGGTAGCCACCTCCATCGACATCCATTGCCTTGAACATCTCTTCGGGATTGTCCCTCTGATGCGGAGCCGCCAGAAATTCAGCTTTGCTGACCTGTCTGTCCTTGTTGGTATCCATGGCATCAAATCGCTGCTTGCATACCATCATTGGTCCGGAATCCTGACCGCTCTTACCCTGGCCGCCGCCCTGATCACATGCCACAGCTGCAACGAAAAACAACGTCGCCAATCCAACCATCACAACCAGCTTCAATCGTCTCATGTTCTTCTCCTTTTTGATTCATTGTTTCAGACAAGCATCTCCTTGACTACATCCGGGACCGGTGCTATCCCAACACACGAAAAGCTTTCTTCCACTCACCACCCGAGGACTTTTGGCATGCGACTGATTCCCCGCAAGATGTTCCTGACCCGCGGCTCTGGCGTTCACAAGGAAAAGCTATCCAGCTTCGAATTGGCGCTGCGTGACGCCGGCATTGCCCAGTACAACCTGGTGCGCGTGTCTTCGATTTTCCCACCGAACTGCAAAATCGTCTCGCGCGAGGAGGGCCTCCAGCTCCTGCAGCCGGGCGAGATCGTCTTCGCGGTGATGGCCGAGATGGCGACCAACGAACCGGGGCGCCGCATCGCAGCCTCCATCGGCGTGGCCCGGCCCGCCGACGTCGACAAGTACGGCTATCTGTCCGAACACCATTGCTACGGCCAAACCGAGGAGGAAGCGGCGGATTACGCCGAAGACCTGGCGGCCACCATGCTGGCGACGACGCTGGGCATCCCCTTCGATGCCGACAAGGACTACAACGAGCGCAAGGAGCAATACTTCATGGGCGGTGAGATCGTCGACACCACGAGCCTGCCCATGGCCGTCAACGCGGTATCGGGCGGCGTCTGGACCACGGTCGTCGCTGCCGCCATCCTCATCTGATGGCCGCCCTCCCCTTATGCAGCTTCCTCCATCGAGATCCATGTCACCTAATCCAATTCCGATTCGATTTCGTTGAATGTATCCTCGATGCCGTACAGAAGCTTGTCAGCCTGGGCCAGATTCCAGTCGGCTATATTCTCCTGGATCACCTTATACAGGCTCCGGAGCTTCTCTCTATGCCGGAGAAGCACCACTCTGAGCTGCGTTCCTTCAAGGCGAAAAAGAAGCTGATCCAACTGCCCCACCAACTCGTAGAGTGAGGGATTCCGGTTCTCCAGACTCGAATCCAGACGTTCCAAATGGCGCGCCAGTTTGGGGTAAGTCCCTTCCAGATCTCCTTGATAGTAGGGACGTACCGTAACCGTCAGTTGCATGTATTTGCTCATGGCTGATTCCCTTATGTGCATTGGCCCATGATTTCTCCAAGCTTGCTTTCGCGCATTCCGCAACTCTCGCGGGGTGCAGTCATCGCGCTGCTCGATCATTGACTAGCGGATCTTCTTGAAATCGATGAACCCCTTCTCCACATCGGTGTGGATGAGCTGCACCCTCAGCCGGTCGCCCACATCGACGCCTTCATGCCCGTGGAGCAAACGACCTTCAATGGGTGGATTAAAAATGCGCACCCACGTCCCTTTGTCGGCAGCACCCGTGCACATGGCGTCGAACTGATCTCCGATCCTCGAAGCAAGCAGCATGGCCGCAGCTGATTTGGCAACGAACCGCTCGACCTTGTTGGCATCGTTTTCCTGCTCCGTGCAGTGCCGGGCCAGTTCCACCATCTCGTCCCCGCTGTAGCAGGTGGGCGACCCTTCCAGGGCAACCTTCAGGATGCGCTGGGTGGCCAGATCCGGGAACCGCCGGTTGGGAGCCGTGGAGTGGGTATAATCCTTGACGGCAAGGCCGAAGTGGCCGCGCGCCGTCTCTTCGGGGAATTCGACGACATACTCACCCGGGCCGAGCAGCTTGATGACCGACAGGGAGAGATCGGGAAAACGGAGCGGGTCGGCTGCTTTCTGTGCAGCCAGGAAACTCGCGAGCGCCTTCGAATCCGGCTCTGTTGGAAGCTGCGAATCGCGCTGGGCCGCGATCTCCACGATCCTGTCCCACCGCTTGGGCGAACGAACCATTCGCCTCAGGGAGGGGACTTTCTTCCCGTGGAGAAAACGCGCGGTCGCGCCGTTGGCCGCAATCATGAAGTCCTCGATAATCTCTTTGGCCCGGTTCCTGTCATCCAGCCGCAGGTCCTGGATCTTTTCTCCGGCAAAGACGGGGCGAGCTTCCAGCGTCTGTAGATCCAGTGCGCCATGCATATGCCGCAGGCCTTTCAATCGCTGAGCCACCCGGTCCTGGACACGGAGATTCTCCGCAAGCCCCGGAACAGCCGCGACGGCCTCCGGCACGGGCCCCTTGCCTTCCAGCCAGGCCGCCACACTGTTGTAGGCCAGCTTGGCGTGGTTGCGGACCAGGGCACGGTAGATATCCGAGCTCTCCATCTCCCCCGCGTCGCTGATCACCGCCTCGATGACGATGACCGGGCGGTCTTCCTGATGATTGAGCGAGGTGAGATCCGTGGAGAGCTTCTCCGGAAGCATGGGAAAGATCTTGCCGGCCGTGTAGACCGAAGTCGTGTTCTGCCGGGCGTGATCATCAATGGCCGAGCCCTTCTTCACGAGTGCGTCGACGTCGGCGACAGCCACGAAGATCTTCACCGTCTTGCCCGGCAGAGTCTCTGCCACCGTGAGCTGGTCCAGGTCCAGGGAGTCATCGTTGTCAATCGATGCCCAGAGCATGTGGCGCAGGTCCTTTAATGAAGATTTTGCCACCCAGTCGACCCGCGCAATGCTCTCCACCTCGTTCAGTGCAGCCTCTGAGAAATCGACCAGAAAACCGCGTTCCGTCATGACCCGCCGCGCGATGCGCTCCAGGATACCTTTTCCTTTATGATTTGGCAGAGTTGACATAGACGAATGGAAATCCCAACCTTTCTATCGCTCCACCGACTCTCAATCCTGATTCGATGCCCTTATACCGGCCGCTGTGGCCGAATCCGTTTGTTCCATATCGGAGTGCCCCGTATCGCTAATGCCCTGTCGGAGCTCCTCCCGGGCTTTCTTGGCCAACTTTGAGTAATTCAGACGAATGCGATCAAGCTCATGATCCTCCAGCTCCTCCAAGTCCAGGAGCGCATTATGCGCACCGTCAAGGGCGCGGATGATCTCATCCAGCTTGACTTGCAGCGCCTCGGAATCGCGATTCTGTGTATTCTGAATCAGGAAAACCATCAAGAACGTGACGATCGTGGTCCCGGTGTTGATCACGAGCTGCCAGGTGTCACTGAATTGAAAGAGGGGGCCGGTAACGATCCACACGACAATGACCGACCCCGCCAACACAAACGCTGAGGGTCGACCCGTCGCTCGAGACGTTGTTTTCGCGAAACTGGTAAACCAGGAGGAAAACTTTGTCGGTCTCACCGGGAACCTCCAAGTTCGCAGTGGCCATAATATGGGGAGATCGACGACCCCGAATCTCACACCCTGTCGCACGCGGGGATTGCCGCTGAGCGGCACGGCGTGCAAGCATCATTTGAATGCTTTGATCAACGCCTCAAACTCCGTTCGAAGGGATTTGTCGTGCGGCGTTATCGGCGGGATCTTTCGGTCGATACCAAACAACTCATAGACGGCCATCTGGGCCGCTCGCACCGAATACTCCACCGTAAAGACGACATCATCCTGGATTTCGACGAACTGGCTGATAAAAGCGAGATTTCTCGAGCCATAAGGCACCGGCGTCGGACGATCCCTGTGCCTGCGGGGCATGAACATACTGGTGATGTAAGGCATTCTGCAAGGAATGCAGTTGGCCGATTCAACGGACTCAAAATCGAATCGTAGGTGACCGCAGAGCTCTCGCAGAATTTCCGAGCCATTGCACTCGGCCATCGGCTTCGGGACGAAATTGCCGACCCGGTCTGGAAACAGCGCATATCCCCAGAACACCTGCACGTCGGCAGGCTGGTTCGGGAAGTGAGGTTGATGAGCCAGCACGATGGACATCAGCCAATTCGAATCCCTAAATGTCACCAACCCGCCGGTGCCCGGCTGATTACCGCTGAATTGAATCATCTTGTCGAAGAACACGGAGTTCTTCAGCGTAACGGTAAACGACTCCCAACAAGACTGCGCGATGCAGCTGTTGAAGGCCGCGGGGTTGCCAAACTGCGGTCGGCCCTCCGCAAGCTTTTCCCAGAGAGTCCATCCGCCGCTATCGACTTTGTTCAGCTGTTTCGGCGCGCTCGTCATCGAACCCAGGCTGGAGGCATCGGTCATGGAGCCGTTTTGCATGAAGACGAAGTCGCCGTCATTCACGGCGATCACTTCGCTTTTGCCCTGCCGCAGGCAATGGATGCCGGTCACGATGAATTCGCCGTCTTCGGTCCTGTGATTGAAGTCTGTCACCATGCAATCCGTGACCAAACGGACGCCTTTCGATTCAAGCCAGCTCTTCAAGGGCAGGACCAGGGAGTGGTACTGGTTGTAGATGGTTCGCTTGACGCCCGCAAGCGTTTCAATGCGGGAAAATTCGAGCATGAAGCGGTGCAGATACCGCTTGAGCTCAACGGCGCTGTGCCACGGTTGGAAGGCGAATGTGGTGGCCCAAAGGTACCAGAATTTCGTCTCGAAGAACTCGGGGGAAAGCCAGTCGGTGATGCAACTTGCCCCCAATGCCTCTTCGTCGGCATTGCTGAGTTTCAGCAGTTCCATACGGTCCTGCATGGAGAACCCCATCGAAGTGACCGGGACCTTGGCGCGACGGCTGTCAACGAGCCTTGCCATCGAATTCGCCTTGTGCCTCTCATTGAACTCCACGGTTTCCTCGAAAACCGTCTTGCCTTCGTTGTGCAGTGAGGGAATCGATTTGTAAAGATCCCAGGTGCATTCGTAGTTGTCGGTTGTCATCATGCGTCCGCCACGCAATGAATACCCGCCCGCCGGGTCTCCGGCACCATCCAGGCTTCCGCCCAGGATGGGTGCCGCTTCGAGGATCGAAATATTTCCGCCGGGCAGACTGCCGTCGCGGACCATGAAGGCAGCGGCGGCGAGGGACCCGATGCCGCCGCCCACGAGATAGGCCTTTGATTTGGTGCTCATGTCATCGTGTTCCTCAAAAGAGTGTGGTTGGGCTCACGTGAGACGAATCCGCAGCGACGATCGCGAAACGGTGTTGATTCGATACGGACTCGCTCACGGTGCAATACACCCCATTCCACTTCAAGGCCGCAACGGAATGGCTCAAGGTCAAGCCTCCTCCATCGGGGCATCGAGCACCTCGGCATCAGATTCCTGACATGAAATGCTGCCAGGCTGAAGCGATCCGGCCTTCCTACTTGGCGTACTCGAAGGCGGGCATGGCCTTGACTGCATCCTTGGTGGCACCCGGCAAAGTCATCTTGCCCCCCGCCATCTTGAACTGATTCATGCGAATGGCCACATCGTGCTTGCCCATCCCGAGAAAGCCGCCCGTCCCGATGATGGCGTAGGAGACGGCCTTGTCCGGTGCAATGATGAGGTCCACCACTTCGCCGACCTTCTCACCTTTGTCGTTATAGACGTCTTTTCCCATGATCTGTTCCTTGGCACTCCACCCTTTGGCCACGGTCACCATTTCATCCACCGTGACTCCGATGGCCATACTTCCAGCCACCGGTGCCTGCTGCTGGGCGAGAGCATTCCCCATCATGCCAACCACTGCCAGACAAATCATCACCGCCATAACTTTTTTCTGCATTTTGTCTTCCTCCTTCTCCAAGTCAACCACACGTCAATCTCCGGCGTCGATCACCAGGCTGCGAATCCTGCCCGGATTCTCATCCTGGCGATTGAGCCCCGCCTCGAGTCCGGGCGCCTAACGGCCCCGCCTCGACCACCAGTAACCACCACCACCGCCGAAGAGCAAAATCAATACGACGATCAGAAGAATGGTTTCCATCTCATCACCACCTCTCTAGGTTGGTCTGGAAGGGAAATTGTCCCCTAACCTCACTTCCCTTGGTTCGGAAGCTGGGGGCTGGTCCCCAGACGGAGCTATACCCTCCAGCATCTCTGAGCTCGCAGGGGCCGTGTTGTCCCCCTTGAGAGAGACAACAGGAGGGGACATATTCCACCTGCAATGAACTCAAGTGACATTATACTTGAGCAAGCCCTATACCAAGCTGATTGAAAAGTGTCGTGGTGTCAAATTTATTAATATAAACAACTAGTTATTGTAGTTCATGTTCCGTCGAAGCTTACAGGCTTGCATCTGGGAACTGTTGCATGCAACAGAAGCGTTGCGTTTCTTCCATGTCACATGTAACACTGAATTGGCAGGGAACTGGACGGAGATGGCCGTATCGGTGACGCGGCAAACTCCGATAGCGAAAGGCTGTTCGATGACTGGAATCGGCCACATGAACAAACAGCAAGATACAAAGCGCTTACTCGGTCAGTTTTTCGGCTTCCTGCTGAGAGTAGCGCATGGTTTCATGCGCAATCAGGGTCTCCTCTTATCGGGCGCGCTTGCCTATTACACCCTCTTGTCGATTGTGCCCATGTCAGTCCTCTTTCTAACCGGCCTGTCCCATTTTGTAGGAGAGAAGCAGTTGCTCCACACGTTGACGACCTATGCAGGGATGGTAATACCGGGTTACGCAACCATCCTGGCCGAACAAGTGCAGGTATTCCTTGAGCATCGTCAAGCGGTCGGTATCATCGGATTCCTGGCCATGCTGTTCTTCAGTTCCATGGCCTTTGGCGTGCTTCAAAGCGCCCTGTCGGTTATCTTCTTTAATCCAGTCAGAATCAGCCGTCGCAACTTCCTGATTTCCGCTGTCATTCCTTATGTGTATGTCCTTTCAATCGGGCTTGGTATAGTACTGGTTTCGTTTATTACGGGAGCATTGGAGACACTTGAAAAAAAGCAACTGATACTATTGGGATGGAGTGTAAGCCTTGAAGCTACGTCCAGAATCGCACTGTACATTGTGGGGGTAACCAGTGAGGTGGTTCTGCTCTCTTCCATATACCTGCTCATGCCGGCGGTGCATACCACGTTTCGCCACGCTCTGGTCGGAGGCGTAACCGCAATGATTTTGTGGGAGATCAGCCGCCATGTGCTGGTCTGGTATTACTCGACTCTGTCCATGGTAAATTTAATATATGGCTCCTTCGCAACAGCGGTTGTGACCCTTCTTATTACAGAGGCCGCAGCGTTAATCGTGTTGTTAGGGGCTCAGGTTATTGCAGAACTTGAACGCAAGCCTAATGAATTGACTGAGGAGAAACTATCAAAATTTTGGACATGATTCTCTTGGCTGGTTACGGCACGCCCCCGCATTAAAAGAAGGGTGCAGATCTTTTGGAACAACGATCAGAAGCGAACCCGGAGGGTTCAAAGCCATTAGCCGGTGGTTGAGTCCGCGATAGCGGGCGATACCACCGGGATAGGAGCGGGATAACGATTGCACCCCGGAGGGGTCCCAGCAAGGGTAACCGATGTCTTCCGCCTATCTCAGTCTTCATTACCATCTCGTCTTCGGAACGAAAAACCGCATTCCGTCGATCGACATACCATGGCGTTCCCGTCTTCATGAATATATGGGGGGAACGGTTCGCGGACTGGGTGGCTTCCCCGAGGGC
>Ga0105106_10002128_pt1 | contig 14276 bp, 8 predicted proteins | sample PPLLaktember2015_5_FD_79109 | JGI IMG/M metagenome (GOLD analysis project Ga0105106, IMG submission 79109) | Freshwater sediment microbial communities from Prairie Pothole Lake near Jamestown, North Dakota, USA - PPLs Lake P8 Core (1) Depth... | ecosystem: Environmental > Aquatic > Freshwater >...
GACAGGCCGAGTTCCCAGGGCGTGCCCGCGTGCTTGATCGACGACAGCGGCGAGGCGCCGGTGCCGCCGTCGTGGCCGGCGATCACGACGTGATCGGCCTTGGCCTTGGCGACGCCGGCCGCGACCGTGCCGACACCGACCTCCGACACCAGCTTGACCGACACCGAGGCATGCGCATTCGCATTCTTGAGGTCGTGGATCAGCTGCGCGAGGTCCTCGATCGAGTAGATGTCGTGGTGCGGCGGCGGCGAGATCAGGCCGACACCCGGCACCGAGTAGCGCAACATGCCGATGTAGTCGGACACCTTGTGTCCCGGCAGCTGGCCGCCCTCGCCGGGCTTGGCGCCCTGCGCCATCTTGATCTGCAGCTGGTCGGCGCTGGCGAGGTACTCGGTGGTGACGCCGAAGCGGCCCGACGCCACCTGCTTGATGCGCGAGCGCAGCGAGTCGCCTTCCTTCAGCGCGATATCCGACTCCACGCGATCGGCGCCGATGACGTCGCCGATCGTTTCGCCCTCGTGGATGACCGGCCTGCCGGCGCGCATCTCCGCCCGATAGCGCATCGGATCCTCGCCGCCCTCGCCGGTATTCGACTTGCCGCCGATCCGGTTCATCGCGATCGCCAGCGTGGTGTGCGCTTCGGTCGAAATCGAGCCGAGCGACATCGCGCCGGTGGCGAAGCGCCGGACGATCGCGGCGGCCGGCTCGACCTCTTCGATCGGTACCGGCGTGCAGGCGTCGAAGCGGAACTCGAACAGGCCGCGCAGCGTCATGTGGCGGCGGCTCTGGTCGTTGATCAGCCGCGCATACTCCTTGTAGGTCGCGTAGCTGTTCGCCCGGGTCGAGTGCTGCAGCTTCGCGATCGTCTCGGGCGTCCACATGTGGTCTTCGCCGCGCGTGCGATACGCGTACTCGCCCCCCGGATCGAGCATGCCGGCAAGCGTGGGATCGCTGCCGAACGCGCTATGGTGCAGGCGGATCGCCTCCTCGGCAACCTCGAAGATGCCGATCCCGCCAACGTTGCTCGGCGTACCGGTGAAGTACTTGTCGACCAGCGCGCTCGACAAGCCGATCGCTTCGAAGATCTGCGCGCCGCAGTAGCTCATGTAGGTCGAGATGCCCATCTTGGACATGACCTTCATCAGCCCCTTGCCGATCGCCTTGACGTAGTTCCTGACCGCCTTGTCGGGGCCGATGTCGTTCGGCATGCTGCGGTGCAGGTCCGCGAGCGTCTGCATCGCCAGGTACGGATGGATCGCCTCGGCCCCGTAGCCAGCCAGCAGCGCGAAGTGGTGCACCTCGCGCGCCGAGCCGGTCTCGACCACCAGGCCCGTTCTGGTGCGAAGGCCGCGGTTGACCAGGTGGAGGTGGACCGCGCTGGTGGCCAACAGCGCAGGGATCGCGACGCGCTCGCGCGACACGCTGCGGTCGGAGACGATCAGGATGTTGTAGCCCGAGCGCACCGCGTCCTCGGCCTCGGCGGCGAGCGAGGCCAGCCGCGCCTCGATGCCGTCCTTGCCCCAGTCGACCGGATAGCAGATGTCGAGCTCGTACGACCTGAACTTGCTGCCGGTGAACGACTCGATGTCGCGGATCCGTGCGATGTCGTCGAAGTCGAGCACGGGCTGCGCGACTTCGAGCCGCATCTGCGGGTTGATGTTGTTCAGGTCGAGCAGGTTCGGGCGCGGACCGATGAACGACACCAGCGACATCACCAGCTGCTCGCGGATCGGGTCGATCGGTGGGTTGGTCACCTGCGCGAACAGCTGCTTGAAGTAGTTGTACAGCGGCTTGTTCTTGTTCGACAGCACCGCCAGCGGCGAGTCGTTGCCCATCGAGCCGACCGCCTCCTCGCCGGCAGCGGCCATCGGCGCCATCAGGAACTTGATGTCCTCCTGCGTGTAACCGAAGGCCTGCTGGCGGTCGAGCAGCGACACCGTCGGTGCCGGTGTCTGCTGCGATACCTCGTCGGTGATCCGCTCCGCGCGCCGCGCCTCCTGTTCGGTCGGGCCCTGCGCCTCGCGGGCCGCGGCTTCCGGGTCGCGCGGAACGTCGATCTCGTCGAGCTTGATGCGGATCGCCTCGATCCACTCGCGGTACGGCTTGCTGTTGGCCAGCTGGTTCTTCAACTCGGCGTCGTCGATGATGCGGCCCTGCTCGAGGTCGATCAGGAACATCTTGCCGGGCTGCAGCCGCCATTTCTTGACGATCCGGCTCTCGGGGATCGGCAGCACGCCGGCTTCCGAGGCCATGATCACCATGTCGTCGTCGGTCACGCAATAGCGCGCCGGACGCAGGCCGTTGCGATCGAGCGTGGCACCGATCTGGCGCCCGTCGGTGAATGCGATCGCCGCCGGCCCGTCCCACGGCTCCATCATCGAGGCGTGGAACTCGTAGAACGCGCGCCGCCTCGGATCCATCAGCGCGTGCTGCTCCCACGCCTCCGGAATCATCATCATCACCGCGTGCGCGATCGGGTAGCCGGCCATCACCAGCAGCTCGAGGCAGTTGTCGAAGGTGGCCGTGTCGGACTGCCCGGCGTAGACGATCGGATAGAGCTTCCTCAGGTCTTCACCGAGCACCGGCGATCGCATCACGCCTTCGCGCGCGCGCAGCCAGTTGTAGTTGCCCTTGACCGTATTGATCTCGCCGTTGTGTGCGATCAGCCGGTACGGGTGGGCGAGCGGCCACTCGGGGAAGGTGTTGGTCGAGAAGCGCTGGTGCACCAGCGCCAGCGCCGAGACCACGCGCGGATCCTGCAGGTCGCGGTAGTACTGGCCAACCTGGCCGCACAGCAGCAGCCCCTTGTAGACGATCGTGCGCGCCGACATCGACGGCACGAAGTACTCCTTGCCGTGCTTCAGCCCCAGCTGCTGGATCGCGTGGCTCGCCGTCTTGCGGATCAGGTAGAGCTTGCGCTCGAGTGCGTCGGTCACCATCACGTCGGGGCCGCGCCCGATGAAGATCTGCCGGATCACCGGCTCCTTCGCCTTCACGGTCGGCGACATCGGCATGTCGCGGTCCAGCGGCACGTCGCGCCAGCCGATCAGCACCTGGCGCTCGGCCCGCACCGCCCGCTCGAGTTCCTGCTCGCAGGCCAGCCGCGATGCGTGTTCCTTCGGCAGGAAGACCATGCCGACGCCGTACTCGCCGGCCGGCGGCAGCGTGACGCCCTGGCGTGCCATCTCTTCGCGGAAGAACTGGTCGGGCATCTGGATCAGGATGCCGGCGCCATCGCCCATCAGCGGATCGGCGCCGACCGCGCCCCGGTGGTCGAGATTGCACAGGATCTGCAGGCCCTGCTCGATCATCCGGTGGCTTCTCCTGCCCTTGATGTGCGCGATGAAGCCGACGCCGCATGCATCGTGCTCGTTGGCCGGGTGGTAGAGACCCTGCGCGGCCAGGGAAACCGGGCCGGGCGGCGGGAGGTGGTGCGGGACGTCCATGATGCGAGCTCCAGAATCCGGCCTGTCCGCCGTGTCGCGGGCTTCTCGCGCCCGACACGCCGTACCCGGTGCCACCACGACCCGCCGACGGGTCGTGGCCCAGCCGCGAAGACCAATTTTAAGTCAGTGCTTGCTTACGTCTCGAGCCGCGTCAGGCGTTGTTCTACCGCGGTGCAGCGCGAGAAACGCGATCGAATTTATCAGTATACCGTGCAAGCGCCCGGAATTGTAGGCGGTCAATTGTCGGCTGCACCAAGCCACGGAGCCGCGTCGAAGCGCACGGCGTCGGGCGCCGCCTCCCCGGTCAGTCGAGCATGCTCGCGCAGCGCGAAGCGATCGGTCATGCCGGCGATGTAGTCGGCCACCGCGCGCAGGCCGATCGCCTCGACCCGGTCGCGATGCTCGTCGGGCAGCCGCGAGGGGTCGGCCGCATAGGCGTCGAACAGCTGCCGCACCACCCGCCGCGCGCGATCCATCACCTCGTCGACATGCGGGTGGCGATACAGCCCGGCGTGAAGGAAGCGCTTGAGCTGCGCCGAGCGCTCGCGCATCGCTGCCGAGAACGCCACCAGCGCAGGCGCCGCGCGCACGTCGTCGAGCGTGCGGACCGCCGAGGCCTCGATCCGCCGCCTGGTCTCTTCGAGCAGGTCGACGACCAGGTCGTCGATCATCCTCCGGATGGTCTCGTGCACCAGCCGGCGGCCGGCGATGCCCGGGTAGAGTTGCTCGACGGCCCGACGGTGCCCGGCGAACAGCTCGATGTCGTCGAGTTGCGCCAGCCGGATCAGCCCCGAGCGCAGGCCATCGTCCACGTCGTGGTTGTTGTAGGCGATCTCGTCGGCGAGGTTCGCGACCTGCGCCTCCAGCGACGGTTGGCGCCGCTGCAGGAAGCGATCACCGAGCTCGCCGAGCGCGCGCGCATTCTCCGCCGAGCAGTGCTTGAGGATTCCCTCGCGCGTCTCGAAGCACAGGTTCAGTCCGTCGAACGCGCCGTAGCGCTGCTCGAGCTCGTCGACCACGCGCAGCGACTGCAGGTTGTGCTCGAAGCCGCCGTGCGCGCGCATGCAATCGTGCAGCGCGTCCTGGCCGGCGTGCCCGAACGGGGTGTGGCCGAGATCGTGCGCCAGCGCGATCGCCTCGACCAGGTCCTCGGCCAGCCGAAGGCTGCGCCCGATCGATCGCGCGATCTGCGCCACCTCGATCGAGTGGGTGAGCCGCGTACGGAACAGATCGCCCTCGTGATTCACGAAGACCTGGGTCTTGTACTCCAGACGGCGAAAGGCGGTGCAGTGGACGATGCGGTCGCGATCGCGCTGGAATTCGTTGCGCGTGGCCGCGCCCCGCTCATGGTGCCGGCGACCGCGGCTCGCTGCCGGATCGGCCGCCCACGCGGCGAGCCCTGTCACCGTCCGCGCCCAGCCCCGCTCGGCCATCGTCGAACCCCTGCGTTCAGCCGCTGCAGGCGGCGATCGCCTCGCGCAACGGTGCGTCGGGCACCCGCTGCACCCTGGCCTTGCCGAGCCGCTCGAGCAGGACGAACTTGGGCGTCCCCTGCTGCGCCTTCTTGTCGACGCTCATCAGCTCGACGTAGCGCTCGAATGGCCAGGCCGGGCCTCGCACGGGCAGCCCGGCGGCGGCAATGGCGGCGCGCAGCCGGGCGACCACCGCTGCGTCGATCGATCCGAGCCGGTGCGAGAGGTCGGCTGCCATCACCATGCCGGCACCGACCGCCTCACCATGCAGCCACGTGCCGTAGCCGAGCCCGGCTTCGATCGCGTGGCCGAAGGTGTGGCCGAAGTTGAGCGTCGCGCGCACGCCCGCCTCGCGCTCGTCGGCTGCGACCACCGCAGCCTTGATCTCGCACGAGCGCAGGATCGCGTCGCCGAGCGCCGTCGCATCGCAGGCGCGCAGCGCGGCGAGATGCTGCTCGAGCTGCGTCAGGTAGTCGGGATCGGCGATCGCGCCGTGCTTGATCATCTCCGCCAGCCCGGCCGACAGCTCGCGCGCCGGCAGCGTGCGAAGCGTGTCGAGGTCGGCCAGCACCAGCTTCGGCTGGTGAAAGGCGCCGATCATGTTCTTGCCGAGCGCGTGGTTGATCGCGGTCTTGCCTCCGACCGACGAGTCGACCTGCGCCAGCAGCGTGGTCGGCACCTGTACGAAGTCGACGCCGCGCTGGTAGACCGCCGCGGCGAAACCGGTCAGGTCGCCGATCACGCCACCGCCGAGCGCCACCAGCAGGCACTGGCGGTCGAACCGTTCCTGCAGCAGACGACCGAACACGCGATCGAGCGAGGCCCAGTTCTTGTAGGCCTCGCCATCGGGCAGGCGGATCGACACCCGGACTGCGGCGCCCGCCAGCGACCGGGCGAGCCGTCCCTCGTAGAGTTCGCCGACGGTGTCGTTGGTGACCACCGCAACCTGCCTGCCTTGCGCCAGCCGCGCAAGTGCGTCGTTGCCGGCGAGCACGCCGGTGCCGATGACGATCGGATAGCTTCGATCGCCGAGCGGGACATGCAGTTCGCGAACCGTCATTCGAGAGGCGGTGTGGGCCACTGTCGGCCCGGTTCACCGGGCCCGGAATTCGTCGGGAAGACGCCCGATTATATCGGTGACCAGGTCATCGACGGGCTGGCGGGCGCTGGTCGCGGTGATGTGGGCGATCTCGCGGTAGAGCGGCTCGCGCAGCGCCAGCAGCGATGCGATGCGCTCGCGCGGGTTCTCGGTCTGCAGCAGCGGCCGGACCCGGTCGCGCCGCAGGCGCTGCCAGAGATCGGACAGCGATGCCTGCAGGAAGATCACCAACCCACGCTCGGCGAGCATTCGGCGATTCTCGTCGCGCATCACCGCTCCGCCGCCGGTCGCCAGCACGATCGAGGGCAACCTCGACAGTTCGTCCAGGAGTGCGGTCTCGCGGCGGCGGAATCCCTCCTCGCCCTCGAGTTCGAAGATCGTGGCGATCGGCACTCCGCAACGCTCTTCGAGGGCCTTGTCGGCATCGAGAAAGCGCCGGCCGAGCCGCGCCGCCAGCCGGCGGCCGACGGTCGACTTGCCCGAACCCATCATGCCGACCAGGAAGATCGGGCGGGACGCGACGCTGGTCGGCGTCGCGCCGGCCGACTCCATCAGCGCCCGCGCCCGTCGGCCCCGCGTCGTGCCGTCGTCACCGCGCCATCGCGGTGTCGGTCACCACACGCGGCGTGAGGAAGACCAGCAGCTCGTTGCGGTCGTTGGTGCGACTGGTGTTCTTGAATGCATGTCCGACGATCGGCAGGTCGCCGAGCAGCGGGACCTTGTTCGTGTTGCTGCGCTCGAACTGCTCGTAGATTCCGCCGATGACCACCGTGCCGCCGTTCTCGACCAGCACCTGCGTTTGCACCCGGCGCGTGTCGATCGCGAAGCCCGCCGGCGTCAATTGGCCGACCGCGTCGCGGTTGACCTGGACTTCGAGGATGACGTTGCCTTCCGGCGTGATCTGCGGCTTCACCTCGAGCCTCAGGTTGGCCTTGCGGAACTGGATCGACGTCGCGCCGCTGGACGTGGCCTGCTGATAGGGCAACTCGGTGCCCTGCTCGATGATCGCCGTGCGCTGGTCGGCCGTGAGCACGCGCGGGCTCGAGATCACCTTGCCGCGCTGGTCGGCTTCGAGCGCGGACAACTCCAGGTTCAGGAACCGCGTGAGGCTGGAGTTGAACAGGCTGATCGCGAAGGTCGACGGGTTGACCCCCGAAATGTTGGCCGCCGGCAGGTTCACGAAGTTGGTGTTGGCAAGCGCCGTCCCCCCGGCACCGAGCGAGCCCGGCAGCGGCGTCAGGTCATGGACCCCCTGCAGGTTGCCCGACACCGTGGCCCGCCCGGCGAAATCTCCCGCACTGGCGTTGATGCGGTTGAAACCGAGCCGCACGCCGAGGTTGCGCGAGAACCGGTCGTCGGCCTCGACGATGCGGGCCTCGATCAGCACCTGGCGCACCGGGACGTCGATCTGCGCGATGATCTTGCGCACTTCCTCGAGGCGGGACACCGTGTCCTGCACGAACACCTTGTTGGTGCGCTCGTCGACGACCACGCTGCCGCGCTTCGACAGCACGCGCTGCTTGTCGTCCGACAACAGCTCCCTGAGCGCGTCGGCCTTCTGGTAGTTGAGCTGGAAGGTCTCGGTGCGCACCGGCTCGATCTCCGCGATCTGGGCGCGCGATTCGAGCTCCAGCTTCTCCTTGCTCGCGATCTCCTCGCGCGGCGCCACCATGATGACGTTGCCGTTCTTGCGCATGTCCAGGCCCTTGGACTGAAGGATGATGTCGAGGGCCTGGTCCCAGGGAACGTCCTTCAGGCGCAGGGTGAGTTCGCCACTCACCGAGTCGCTGGTGACGATGTTGAGGTTCGTGAAGTCGGCGATCACCTGCAGCAGCGAGCGAATGTCGATGTTCTGGAAGTTGAGCGACAGGCGCTCGCCGCGATAGCCGGGCTGCATGCCCCGCGCGAGCCGGCTCGGATCGGCACGCAGCGGCTTCACCTCGACGACGAACTGCGTGTCGCTCTGGTAGGCGTTGTGCTCCCACTCGCCGTGCGGCTCGATCACCAGCCGCGCGTTCTCGCCCTGCTGGAACGCGCGCACCGCCCTCACCGGGGTGCCGAAGTCGCCGACGTCGAGCCGGCGCCGCAGGTTTTCGGGCAGGCTCGCGCTCAGGAAGTCGATCACGATCGTCTGCCCCTGCTGCCGGATGTCGACGCCGACGCCGGAGTCGGACAGGTCGACGACCACCCGTCCCTCGCCGTCCTTGCCACGACGGAAATCGATGTCGCGCAGCGAATGCGAGCCCTTGCCGTCGGCCTTGGCGAAGGTGTAGGTCGACGGCATCGCCGCCGCCCCCGCCCCGGCCACCGGTTCGAGCGCGACCAGCAGCGTGTTGCCCTCGATCGACGTGTTGTAGGTGAGCGGGCGCTTGAGATTGAGCACCAGCCGCGAGCGCTCGCCCGACTGCACGATCGCGACGCTGCGCACGTCACCCTGCGGCAGTTCGAGCGAATTCTTGCCGACGCGGTTGTCGGTGTTCATGAAGTCGAAGGCGATGCGCGGCGGATTCGAGACCGAGAAGCCGGCCGGCGCCGTCGTCGGCGGGTTCTTCAGGCCGATGCGCAGGTAGGTGGTGCTGCCCTGCTGCACGCTGCTGACCGACTCGATCGAGTTCGCCTGGGCGAATGCGGCCGGCGCGGTGACGGCCGTCAGGCACGCGATGAACGCGGCGAGGACCGCGCGGCCCGCCGCGCGAACACTCGAACCCGTCTGACGCAATGTCGTTGTCATTGACTGCCTCCCTCCTGAAGCCGCAGTTCCGACTGTCGCTCGACCCAGTCGCCGGCGGCGTCCTGGACCAGTTCCTTGAGCAGGACCTCGGTCTCGCTGATTCTGGTGATCAACCCGAAATTCTGGCCGGCGTAGTTGCCGACGCGCGCCTGGTAGACGACCTTGTCGACCTGAAGAAGCGCGTGATTCTGACGGCCGTTCCGCAGGTTCCCGACCATCCGGATCGTGTCGAGCGGGTAATCCTCGAGAACCTCGCGGCGCCGGTTCAGGTCCGGCTTCAGGCCGGATCCGGCGCGCGCCTGACCGCTTTCGAACACGACGGCCAGCTTGTCCGCCGAGAACGGGTCGGCCTGTGCAGTGTTGTCGTACCGGAACGGCTCGAAACGCTTGGGCGGATCGATACGCTCCTGCACCGGCGGGGTGTTGGCGCGCACCTGCTGCATCCATGCGCGCAGCTCGCTCTGGTCTTCCGCGCAGGCCGTCAGCGCGAGCGCCGCGGCCACGACGAACAGGCGCTTCATTTCGCCGCTCCCTTCCTGGTCTTGTTCGCATTGCCCGCCGCTGCAGCAGCCTGGCGGCGCTGCTCGGCGATCTCCTCGGGATCCAGATAGCGATACGTCCTCGCGATCGCCTCCATCGCCAGCGCACCCGGCGCCGTCGTATTGGGGGGCTTGTCGGGAAGGGTGATCACCATGTTGTTCAGCGTCACGATCCGCGGCAGGTTCGCGATGTCGCTGGTGAACGCTCCGAAGTCGTGGTAGTTGCCCGACAGCTTGATCGCGATCGGCAACTCGGCGTAGTAGTCCCTGACGACGACCTGCCCGGGCTTGAAGAGCTCGAACTGCAGGCCCCTGCCGACGCCGGCCTGATTGATGTCGGACAGCAGCGCGTCCATCTCGGCCTTGCTGGGGAGTTGCTTCTCGAGCTGGTTGACGTATTGCGACACCTGCTCCTTCTGCTGGCGCAGCACTTCGAGATTCACCGCCTGCTTCATCTTCTGGGTGAACTCGGTCCTCAGGCGCGCCTCGTCCTGCACGCGAACCTCGAGCTCTTCGAGCTGCCCGCGCCAGTAGACCCCGTAGGCGGCCCCGAGCACCGCGGCGACCAGCCCGGTCAGCAGCGCCGCTCTCGGCAGCAGCGGCCACAGGCCCGGATGGCGCCCCTGGAGGCCAGCGAACTGCTCGGCCAGGCTGCTGAAGTCGATCTTCGGATTGAACTTTCCCATCGAATCACCTGTTTGCCGCCGTGCCTGCCGCGGCCAGGGTACCTGGCGCCGCAGTGGTCTTCGGTGCCTGCGTCTGGCCCGGCTGGTCGGTTCTCTTCACGAGTGCGTTGAGCGAGAACTCGAAGACGCGGCGCGTCTCGCGCTGTCCGCGCGGATCCTTGTCCGCTCCCTGGGTCGGAATCCGTACCGCCTTGATCTCGATGAGTTCGGGCCGCTCGAGCCAGGGCGTGTGATTGGCGAGATTGCGCAGCAGCTCCGAGACGCGCTCGTTGGACTGCGCGTAGCCGGCGAGCGTCACCTTGCGCTCGTCCTGGCGCATCGTCTTCAGGTGGATCCCCTCGGGTGTGTGCTTGACCAGTTCGTCCATCAGGTGGACCGGGATGGTCCGGTTGGTCTGCAGGTTCTCGACCGCGGTCTGCCTTGCGCGCAGCGAATCGATCTCGGCGCGCAGCGTGGCGATCTCCTTGATCTGTTCGTCGAGCTTGCTGTTCTCGGCGCGAATGAAGTCGTTGCGTGCCCGTTGCGCGTCGATCTGCTGGTCGATTCCGAATGCCACCAGCACCGCGGCGGCCAGCGCGCCGACACCGACGAGCGCGAGTCGCTGGACGAACTCCTTCTTGCGCCGCTCGCGGCGCATCTCCCGGTGCGGCAGCAGGTTGATGCGAGTCATCATGCGTCGAACCTCCGCATCGCCAGGCCGGTGGCCACGAGCAGCGACGGCGCATCGGCGCGCAACTGACGCTCGCGGATCGAACTGGCGACTTCCATGCCCTGGAACGGGCTCAGGATCTCCGCCGGCACCTGGGTGCGTTGCGCAACGGCCTCGGCGAGGCCGGGCACGACGGACGAGCCGCCGGCGAGATAGATCTGGTCGACGCGCGTATACGGCGTCGAAGTGAAGAAGAACTGGAGCGCGCGACCGATGTCGGTGGCAGCCTGCTCCACGAACGGCTGCAGCAGGTCGCGCTGGTAGTTGTCCGGCAGGTCGCCGACGCGCTTCCTGATCTCGGCTTCCTCGGGGGTCAGCCCGTACAGCCGCACGAGATCCTGCGTGAGCTGCTGCCCCCCGAAGGTCTGCTCGCGCTCGAAGATCGTCTGGCGGTTCAGCACCACGGTCAGGGAGGTCGTCGTCTGGCCGATCGAGAACACCGCGATGATCTGTCCCTGGCCGTTGTTCGGCAGGAAGTCGGTCACGTGATCGACCGCAGCACGCAGCGCATACGGCTCGACATCCATCACGATCGGGTGCAGGCCGGCCATTTCGGCCACCGCCACGCGATCGTCGACTTTTTCCTTGCGCGACGCCGCGAGCAGTACGTCGACCTCGTCTTCGGAATTCGTGGCGGGACCGATGATCTGGAAATCGAGGTTGACCTCCTCGATCGGAAACGGGATGTACTGGCTCGCCTCGGTCTCGACCTGGAGTTCGTAGTCCTCTTCGCGCAATCCGGCGGGCAGCATGATCTTCTTGGTGATCACCGCCCCCGACGGAAGCGCGAGCGCGGCCTCGCGCGCGCGGCTGCTGCATTTTCGCAACGCCCGCTGCAGCGCGTCGGCCACCGCCTCGGCCTTCTCGATGTTGCCGTCGACGATTGCGCCGCGCTCGAGCGGCTCGATCGCATAGCGCTCCAGGCGCATCGGAGTGCGCTGCCCTTTTTCCAGCTCGACGACCTTGACGCTCGATGCGCTCAGGTCGATGCCGACGAGCGGAGGAGCAGCACGGCGAAACAGACTCGATGGACTCACCGCCACGGGACGCCTCGACTTAGAAAAATCCTTAATATCTAAGGATTTACGTGATATTTCCACAATTCGCTTGAGATGCTAGCAACAAGCTCGATTTACTGTAAAGCCTTTTATGCGAATGTCGGCGGTCCGCCGACTCCATCCGTCGCACGGCATCGACCATCCGGCAGGACCGGGTCAGCGCCGGGGTACCGGCGGTTGATCGAGGCGGTCGTGCGGCAAGCACAGGGGGCGACCGCAACCGCAACGCCTGACCTGCCGGCCGGCACTTCGATCGCCGCAGGGCCGTCGCCCCCGATCCGGATAAAATCCGCAGACAGCGGCGCAGGCACGAGGCCTGCGAATGCGCTCATGACCGACACCACGACGACACGCACCCCTCGCAGAAAGCCGTTCCCGAAGACGAACTGGGTTCGCCTGGGCGTGGTGCTGCTCGCGATTCCAGTGACTGCGGCACTGGCGGCGGCACTGGTCGCCATGCTGGCCCTGGTGCTCGCGAACGACAGGCTGCCGCCCATCGATGCGATGGCCGACTATCGGCCACGCATCCCGCTGCGGGTGTACACGGCGGACGGCGAGCTGATCGGCGAGTTCGGCGAAGAGCGCCGCACGTTCGTGCGCATCGAGGACGTTCCGGAGGTCGTGAAGAAGGCGGTGCTGGCCGCCGAAGACACGCGCTTCTTCGAGCACGTCGGCGTGGACCTGGTGGGCGTCGCGCGCGCGGCACTGGTGAATCTCGTGGCCCGCGGCACCGAGCAGGGCGCGAGCACGATCACGATGCAGCTGGCACGCGAGTTCTTCCTGTCGCCGGAACGCACCTACACGCGCAAGATCGTCGAGATCCTGCTCGCCCTGCGCATCGAAGACAACCTGAGCAAGGAACAGATCTTCGAGCTGTACCTGAACCAGATCTACCTCGGCAAGCGTTCCTACGGGTTCGCGGCCGCCGCGCAGACGTACTTCGGCAAGCCGCTGGCCAACCTGAGCGTCGCCGAGGCCGCCGTGCTGGCCGGCCTGCCGAAAGCCCCGTCGCGGTTCAACCCGATGGTGAACCCGAAGCGAGCGATCGAGCGCCAGCGCTACATCCTCGGCCGGATGCAGGAAGCGGGCTTCCTGTCGGAAGCCGACTACGCAGCCGCGCTGCGCGAGGAACTCGTGTTCGTGCCGGCGCGAGCCGACTACCCGGTCCACGCGCCGTACGTCGCGGAACTCGCCCGCCAGCTGGCTTTCGAGCTGTACCGCGAGGAGATCTATTCGGCAGGACTGAAGGTCTACACGACGATCCTGCCCGAGGACCAGCGGGCGGCCAACGACGCGCTGGAGCGGGGCGTTCTCGACTACGATCGGCGCCACGGCTTCCGCGGCCCGGAGCGGATGATCGACCTGCCCGCCGATGCAGGCGCAGCCGAGGAGGCGATCGAGGCGTCGCTCGACGAAAGCGACGACATCGGCCGTTTTCTCGCTGCCGTCGTGCTCGAGGCCGACCCGAAGCGGGTACTGCTGTCGCGCGGGCGCGGCAACTCGATCGAGATCGCCGGCGACGGCCTGAAGTTCGTCGCGCCGGCGCTGAGTGCGCGCGCTCCCGCATCGCGGCGGCTGCGGCGTGGCGCCGTGGTGCGGATCGTCGAAAACGGCAAGGGCGGCTACGCGATCGGCCAGTTGCCGGAAGTCCAGGCGGCCATCGTCGCGCTCGACACGCAGGACGGCGCGGTGCGCGCGTTGGTCGGAGGGTTCGATTTCGAGCGCAACAAGTTCAACCGTGTCACGCAGGCGTGGCGCCAGCCGGGATCGAGCTTCAAGCCGTTCATCTACTCGGCGTCGCTCGAGAAGGGCTTCATGACCAGCACCGTGATCAACGATGCACCGGTGCTGATCGACCCGGCGCGCACCGCCGGACAGCTTTGGGACCCGAAGAACTACGACGGCAAGTTCGAGGGGCCGATGGCGATGCGCACCGCACTGGCCAAGTCCAAGAACATGGTGTCGATCCGGCTGCTCGACGCGATCGGACCTCAGTACGCGCAGGACTACGTGTCGCGCTTCGGCTTCGATCCCGGCCGCCATCCGGCGTTCCTGACGATGGCGCTCGGCGCCGGGTCGGTGACGCCCTGGCAGATGGCCCGCGCGATCACCGTTTTCGCGAACGGCGGCTACCGGATCGAACCGTACATCGTGTCGCGCATCACCGACAGCAACGGGCGCCTGCTCGCCAGTGCGCATCCCGGCCAGGCCGGCGACGAGTCGCTGCGCGCGATCGACCCGCGCAACGCGTTCCTGATGGACAGCATGCTGCGCGATGTCGTGCGCATGGGCACCGCGACCCGCGCGCGGGCGCTGAAGCGAAGCGACCTGGCCGGCAAGACGGGCACGACCAATGACTCGATCGATGCGTGGTTCGCCGGCTACCACCCGAAGATCGCGGCGGTCGCGTGGGTAGGGTTCGACCAGCCGCGCAAGCTCGGCGACCGCGAGACCGGCCGTGGGTTGGCGCTGCCGATCTGGATGGACTACATGGCGACGGCACTGAAGGGCGTTCGCGAGCAATCGGCGTCGCCGC
>Ga0105106_10002130_pt1 | contig 14266 bp, 4 predicted proteins | sample PPLLaktember2015_5_FD_79109 | JGI IMG/M metagenome (GOLD analysis project Ga0105106, IMG submission 79109) | Freshwater sediment microbial communities from Prairie Pothole Lake near Jamestown, North Dakota, USA - PPLs Lake P8 Core (1) Depth... | ecosystem: Environmental > Aquatic > Freshwater >...
AACGGCAGGCGCACGAAGCGCTCGCTGCTGTTCTCCGGCACGTACAGCGCCTGGACGTCGATCGGCACCAGCACGCGCGGCTTGCGCAGCAGCTGCCGGTCCCAGTTGCGAATGGACACGAGGGGTTCATCCGCGCGCACCAGGGCCGACCAGCGTGCCTGCGCGGTGAGCGCCTTGAGCGGGCCCTTTTCGATCGGCGGGCTCATGGGATCTTCTCCTGGAACGTGGCCAGCAGGCGGGCAAGATTGCGCGCCACGGTCGGCCGGAAGACATCGCCCTTCTCCACGGCGTTCGGGCTGTTCGGGTCGCCGAACACCTGCCGGTACGGAAAGCGAATCATCTGCAAGGCGAATTCCGCGCCGTCGAGCTTGCCGTCGGCGTTCATGTGGGTCTGCGCGGTGCCGAGGAAGGTCTCGCCAGTGGCGCGCAAGTCGAGCACGCCCGGTGCCCCCGGCCGGAACGAGACGGGTATGTTGAGCTTGGGCTCGATGTCGGTCGCCGTCTGTACGTCGCGCGCCCGCACCGTGGCAGTGAAGCTGTTGCTGTCGCCCTGCGGGATGAGCTTGATCCCGAACTGGACACCCTGGCGCGGCTCCTCCACGTGGACCACCGCGGGCACGCCGTCGAACAATGCGAGCAGCACCGCCGGGGCCAGCCGCTCCAGGCGCAGCAGCTTGATGCGATCGGGGCTCGATTCCGGAATGATGTCCTCGTCATTGCCGATCTCGCGCCGGTACGCGCGCACCTGCAGGCCCGGCCAGCCCGACACCGCGCGCGATCGCAGCAGGAAGCCCGTGATCTGCGCCGCCGCACCGAACTGGCGGGCCTCGCTGCCCGGCAGGCGCACCAGGCGCTCCTGCTCGTCGATCTCTTTGCGCACCGCCGGATACAGGGCCTCGAGCTGCGCGCGATCGCTGCTGGTGACCGTGCCGACGCTCAAGGCGCCCTGCACCAGGGCGTCGGTCCAGGCGCGATCGAGATAGAAGAAGCGGATCGACTCAAGCGGCAACAGCTCGGAATCGGCAACGAGATTGTTGAACGGGACACCCTCCAGCAGCCGCAGCCGTGCCAGCCAGTCACGCACCGCCAGCGGCGTGACGCGGTCCTCGCCCAACTTCGGGTCGCGGTCGCCGAACGTGGGCTTGTAGCCCACGGGCATGGACTTGAGTTCGGACAGGATGCTGGTCGCGGTGAATCTGGTGGTCGCCATGATTACGTCTCCCGTTTCCACTTCTCGATCAGTGCGCGGATCATGTCGTCGAGCGCATCGGCCGGCTCCGCGCCCTTGGCGCGTGCGGCGCCCGCGCCCGTGTCGGGGCGCTTCCCGCCGAGCGCATCGGTCGCGATCCGGTCGACCTCCGCGCGCACGGTTTGCAGGAGGTGATTGAATTGCGCCGCGTCGTCGCCGGTCTTGCCGAGCGGAACGTCGACACCGTCCAACGCGCTCACCGACCCGGTCTTCTTGAGGGTCTGGAGTACCGAGGCGTCGATCGCGAGGCCCACCGACAACAGGCCCAGGACGTCGTCCTGCAGAAAATCGATCGGCCGGCCGGGGTCGACGGGTGGACGCACGGGCCCCAGGACGGCGGCGCGCTTGACCGCGGTCTCGAGCACCAGAGTCTTGCCGAGCAGGGGACCAAACGTTGCAAGCGTGTTGCCCTTCAGGGCGTCGGCGAGTTTTGCGGTATTCGCGGTGGCACGCCCGGCCAGTCGGCGTGCGCGTTCCGCGCCGAACTGCTCGCGCCGCCACTGCATCACCGCGCCGACGAAGGCCGGGCGCGACAGGGCCAACAGGCGCCCGATCTCGAAGGCGATGGCCAGCGACAGGTCCTCACGGCCATCCGGCACCACGGCGCGCAGTTGATCGCTGGTGTGCGCCAGGGCCGGACCGCGCGGCGTAGTCGCGATCTCGCGGTCGGTGGGGGACGGGACGAACGGGCCGCGGTACCAGGCGCGCACCGCGTCGCCAACGCGCGTCTGGTGCGCAAGGCCGACGTGACCGGTTTCGGCCACCTCCGGTTTGGGGCGTGCGGCCGGGGCCGCGGGCGGCGCGTCACCCTTCGGCGGCGGCGCGCACTCGGGCCGTTTCCGGGTCGCGCCGGGTCCCGGCAGGGTCCCGAGGAGACCGACGTCGATGGCGCGCATCAGCGACTCGAACGAGCCGCCGCCGTCGCAGGTGAACGACCAGTGGGCGAGGATCGGAAAGCGATAGACCGGCTCGGCGACGATACCTTCGATCGGCAGACGAAAGCCGCCCTTCATCGCATCGCGCACCGCGTACGCGGCCTGGGCCGAGGCGGTGTTGAGGGCGACGTTTTCCACCTTGCGAGTCGTCGCGCGCCAGTCCTCGGCGACACCGGGCTGGGGCACGGCGCTCTTCGCCTGCTTGGCGGTGGGTGTCTTGGCCTTGGTCTTAGCTGCACCGGTGGCCGCGGCGGCCGCGACGCCGGCGGCCGCTGCTGCAGGCTGCACCGTCGTCGCCATCACCACCTTGTCCGGAGAACCGCCGCCGGTGTCGGCGTACTGGTAGTAGTCGAGCACGTTGAAGACCTGGGCCAGGGCCGCGAACTGCTTCACCGGCGTCGATGGCGGCGGCAGCACGCCGAGCTGACCTTCCAGATTGATCAGGCACGCCGTGTAGCGCACCGGCTTGCAGGCGACGCGATCGAATTGCGGCAGGCGATTGGCCATGACCACGGCGAGAAAGCCGTCATCGTCACCCATCGCCAGCTCGGTGTCTTCGAGATCCACTTCGCGCACGTGCGCGAGCAGAGGCAAGTCCTGCTTCGTGGGAAAGACCTTGGTGACGGTGGTCTTGGGAACGGCGAGATAGATGCCGCGCGCCACGTCGTTGGGTCCGGTGAGCTGGACGCCGGGCGTCACACAATCGGCGATCGCGACCTCCGCCGAGATCTGCCCTTCGCCTTCGGCGATCACGACCAGGGCGAGCCACGGCACCTTGCGATCGGCGGGATCGGCGGCACGTTCCCAGGGCAGCGTGCGCCGCTTGATGACGATCTGCGGGAGGCGCGACTCGTACGCACCTTCCGAATTTGCCGGCGGGTACGTCGACAGAATCTGATCCGGGGGCAGCTTGAAGCGCGGCGAGGTGACGCGCAGATGGGCTTCATACGGCGCCGTCGGCCGGTTGCCGTCGGTGGTAAGGGTCTGGGTACCCTGCAACACGTAGTCGCCCGCCGTGAGGGGCGGCACGGCGCGGCTGTGCAACACGAATTTTCCGCGGCTGACCATGGTTATGACACCCTCCGTTTCGGTCTGGTCGAGGTCGGCGGCGACGCGGGCACGAAGCGCACGGACACCGGCTCGCCCGGATTTGCCAGGGCGGCGTCGAGCATCGAATCCGCGCCCTGCTCGGTCAGGCGCGCCGCCACGGTTGCGGCATCGCTCGTCCCGGCCATGACACCCACGACCGTGACACTGCCGTCGCGCAGGATCTTGACCGATACCGCACCGGCACCCGCATCGGGCACGACCGGATACACCAGCACGCGGCGCGCGCCGCTCGCCAGCACGACCGGTGCCAGCTCCGCGCCGTTCGTGTCGCGCGCCACGCGCGCACCGTCCATGCTGAGCGAGAACCCCGCCGCCACGTCACCCGGCGCGCGCTCGTCGACGACCACCACCACGGTCGTGACCGCCTGGGTAAAGCGCGTCGTCACGAGGCGTGAACCCTCGACGAATTCCCGGGCGCCGATCCAGCCGGCCTTGAAGGATTCCGGTCCGCGCCGCAGCCGCGCGCTCTCGGCATAGACCAAGCCGCCGCGGCACAAGCAAGTGGACCAGCCGACGTAGACCAGGCTCTGGCTGTCATGCCATCCAAGCAGCCCCGAGGTCGCGATCGCCGGATCGGCGGGCGCGGCCCACACGGTGATGCGCTCGGTTCCCTGCGGGATGGTCGCGCTGCCACGGGCCGCCGTCAGATCGGCGAGTATCCTGCCACCGGCGCCCAGCATCACCACCCGCGCCTGGCCATTGAAGTCGAGTGTCGGACGCGCCCCAAAATCGCTGTCGCGACGCGCGTTCGGCATCGCCAGCACCGCCACTTCACCCGCCGCGATCGATGCGTCCGGTCCGGCCCCGGCCGCGCGGGCCGCGCGCGTGCCGGCGACCGCGACAGACAGCGCCTTCAGGCGCGCGTGCCCGGCGGCATCCGCGCCGCGGCCGTCGACCGCGGCCGGCGCCATGCGCGCGGCGCGCGTGATCGGCACACGTCGAACCGCCAGTACGCTGCCCCCGGCTTGCGCGGCGCGCGGCGTGGTGCGCATGAGCTTGGCGGCCAGCCCGGTATCGATCACGTCCTGCGCCGCCTGCAGCGTTGGCGGCAGCACGCGCCTGACGTCCGACTTCACGCTCGTGCGCCGCACGGCGCGCTCGCGGCGCGCGAGCGGCGCGAGAATGGCGATCGCCTGGGGCGCACGCACCTCCAGGTCGTAGGCCTTCCCGGCGTCCGGGGTGGCGAGCTTGATACTCGCACCCGGGGTCATCGACGCCATGCGCTCGCCGAGTGCGCCCAGCCGCGGCGGCGCGGCGCGGTCGCCACGCAGCGAGACCAGCGCGAGCCGGCTGTTGCCGGCATCGGCCAGCCAGCCGCCGGCGGTCTGATAGATGGTCGCGACATCGGGGTTCACCGGCAGCAGGGCAACGAGCGCCTGCGCGCCAGTGACCACGCGAGCACGGTCGTCCTGTTCGGCCACGAACGGCAAGGGCTTGCGCGGTCCGGCCTCCACCTGGTTGTAATCGACCTCTGCCGGAATGGTGTCTTCGAGCGAGGCCTCCGACACGAACAGCGCGCCGTTCATGGCCTTGATGACTTCGCCTTGCGGAACCTTCCTGTTTTCGCGCGGCTGCTGCGGTCCCCAGGCGCCGATCGGGAAGGCACCGGTCGAGGTGGTGGCCAGACGCAGCACCGACATCTTGTCCTGCCCCGCCTCGCCGACGTGGCCCGCGGGGTAGAGATGCAGTGCGATCTCGGACGACAGTGTTGCGTCGCCGACCGGCGCGATCCCGAGCGCGCGGCTGGGCGCCTGGTTGCGCGTGGTCGTGCCGGCGGTGAGACGCGTGGCCGGCGCGATCGTCGTGACGGTCAGCTCGAATTCGCTCAGCACCTCGAAGGGCTTCTGTGCCGAGCCGTCGGCCGTACCCTGCTCTTCGCCGTTCGGGCCGGTCCCGGGCGGTATCGCGCCCTTGCCGGGCAGCGAGGTCAGCACCCGAGCGACGCCGGGGCTGGCGGCCTCGAGGTACTTCGTCACGAACGCGTCCCAGGAGATCGGCTCGTAGGCGGTCCGATCCGAACCGCCGAACTTGACCGTCAACTCGATCGGACCCACTTCGAAGGTGGCCTTGCCGTGGAAGTCCGGTCCAGCGACCGTGATCGTGGCACCGAGGCTCACGGAGATCGTGATCTCGCCCAGCCACAGATCGATGGTCACGCCCGCGGCGATGCGTGCGTGCGCGTCGGCCTCGTAGCGGAACGGATCGAAATAGATGATGACATTCGCGCCGAACGAGACGTTGGCCCAGGCCGGGCCGAAACGCGCCGAGGCCTCGAGCGCGCCGCCGGCCATCAGGGCCTCCGAGGTCAGGGCGAAGTAATTCTCGCCCTTGATTGAGATATTGCTCGCGACCTGCCAGCGGAATCCGAGGCGCGGCACCTGCGGATAGCCGTCGCGGTGGAAGCTGGGGTGATAGCCGCCGAGCGTCAGCACGAATTCGCCGGCCCGATCGCCGGCGAACCACATCACGTAGGCGAAGCCGCCGGTCAGACGCACGGATTCGTGCAGCAGCCAGGAATTCTCCGTCAGCTCCGCCTGGATCCACATCACGCCGTCGCGCGTGGAGAAGCGCACGATCAGCCCGAGCTCAATCGAGACCAGGCGTACCTGCGGCCGCGGCAGCGCCATGCGCGCGAGGCCGAGCAGGGTCAGCTCGAAGCCGCCGCCGAACGACACCGCCACCACCGCCACGCCGTCCACCAGGGCGAAGCTCGTGAAGCTGACACCGGCCGCGAACCAGAAGCGGTCGCGGCGCATCGGGAAAGTATTGCGTACCGTCAGCAACTCCTGCATCGGATCGGAGCTCGGGGAGGCCGACGGATCGAGCGCCTTGATCATCACGAAGTCGGCGAAGGTGCTGAGGTTCTGCGGAAAGATCAAATCCCGGTTGATGCCGAAGCCGCCGCCGATGCCGGTGAGGAAGAACGCCGGCGGGCCGCCGATCGGACCGGTGACCGCGCCGAAGGCGAAGAACGCCGTAAAGCGCACGCCGTCGGTGACGCCCGTGCCGTAGCCGCCGTAGATAGATAGGCCGTAGGTGGCGACGCGCGCCATCAGCATGCCCACGTATTCGATATCGGGCTCGGTCCCGAACTTGCGCAGGCCGCCGGCGAGTGTCACGCCGGCGATATCAGCGCTGACGGCCAGGCCCGCCAGGCCCACAGCCCACCGCGAGGCGTCGAACAGCGAGGCACCCGAGGTGACGGTGAAGGTGATCTGCAAATCATCGACCGCGGCCACCAGGCCGGCGATCGACACGCGCCCGTCGAACAGGACGGCGATCTTTTCGAGCTGATCCTGCCGGACCGTGACGCCGAATCCGACCTGCTCCACGTACAGCGGGCCGAATCCCTTCTGAATCGACAGCCACCACGGACCATCGCCCTCGCCCGCCGAGAGCCCGACCAGCACCGGGCCGCTGCCGTGTTTCTGCACCGCCAGTGCCGGGCTGAAGGCGGGCGCGAGCGCATTGCTGCCCGAACCGGTGTCGCCCATGATGCCCTGCGCCACGGCGTTGCCGCCGCCGCTCGCACCGCCGGCGCCAACCGCGAGGTCGCTCAGTTGCAGCTGCACGCCGCCGGACAGCTGGCTCGCCGACACGTCGGCGAAGAAGTGCACCGCCACCGAGCCGAGCTTGATTACGCTGTCGAGCAACGGCGCCGCCGACCGTCCGACGCGCACGCCGATGCCATTGACCGACAAGGTCGGGCGGAAGCTCGGACCGCTCAGGTCGAGGAAGCCAATCGCCAGCCCTGCGGCCGGCTGATTCTGGATCCAGCGCGAATCGGCCTCGATGGACACGCGGATGTCGCCGGTGGTGATGTCGATGCGGCCGTTGACACCGAGGGTGAGCTTGACGATTTGCCCGTCGAGCCGTACGCCGATCGCGATCCCGCCACCCACGTCGATGCTGGGTCCCGCCCGCGCGACGTTCTCGAGCAGGCGCGTGAAACGCCCGGCCAGCAGACCGGGATTGAACAGCGCCGGGTCGAGGGCGGCCGGGTTGGGGATGTCCTCCAGGAAGACGCCGCGGAACAGGTCTTTGACCTTGGTGTTGGGCGCGGTGGTGTGCGGCACCGCGGTATTCAGCAAGGTCTGGACCGCCGGCGTTTGCATCGCGAAGCGCGCCACCAGATCGAGGGCGATCCTGACCAGGGCAAGCGCGACCTCGCCCGGGTCGCTCGTTACGTTCGTTCCCTGTTTGGCCACGAGCGCGAACGAGCCGGCGGAAAGATTCCAGCGCGCCAGGACCGCCTCGGCTCCGGCGGCGTCGACTGCGGTGCCCAGGTCGATGTGCGTGTCCGGGCCCGATGCCGGCCCCACCGCGATCGACAGCAAGGGTCGCAGCGCGATGCCGTTCACCGGAATCGAGGCCGGCCCCACCGTGCCGCTGAAGGAACGCAAGCCGGTGTTGTCGAAGGCGATGCTCGCCGCGACCACGCCCGCGAACGGCACGCCGCTCGCATTCACGCGAATGGCGACCGCGAACGGCGTCATGGCGAGATCCACTTCCACCGGTCCGGCCTGGAGCAGCAGACGGCCGCTCGGCGCCGACACGGCCAGCGGCGCTGGCAGCACCGGGCCGATGGCACCGGCCAGTTGCGTCAGGGCCGCCTGCAGCAAGGCCGGCAGACGATCGGCGAAACGTTGCGCCGGATTCTCCGCCCAGGCATTGAGTTTCGCGCCGTCGAATTTCGACGGTGTGCCGGAGCGCAGATCGAGTGCATCGCCGAGGGCGCTCACGATGGCGGCCGCATTCGCGGCGAGCGGCGGGCTGGTGAGCTTGGCAGTTTCGTCCAGCACGAACGGCAGGACCTCGAGTGCGGCGCCCGCCAAGCTGCCGAGTCCCGGGGGATTGGGATAAAGGCTGATGTCGCTCCCGGCCAGTGGCCGCAAAGACAACTGTGCGCTATCCGAGACGGTCAGATGCATCGCCTGCCGGCCGGTGGCCGCACCCGGCACGCCGACGAACAGGTCCACCGCCGGTCGTATCGATCCGCCGCCACCGATGTCGAGACCAAAGCTGCCGCCAAACGCGAGCCGCGGCACGCCGCCGGGCGGCGCGCCAAACGCCGAGCCGTCCAGCGCGAGCGCCAGGCGCAGCGCACCCGCGCTGGACGTGACCGCAAGCGCCGCGCCCGCGGCCAGCTGGATCTGGCCGGCGCCGCCGCCCAAACCCAGCAAGGGCTTGAGGGCATCGACAAAGGCCACGACCTTGGTCGCGGAAAACCCGCCGGTGAGCTCACCCAACGCCGCCGGATTCTTGAACCACGCCGCCGGATCGGACAGCAGGCTGAGCGGTACACGCACCCGCCGCGCCGTGTCGCCGGCGGTACCGGTCAACAGGCCGAGCGCATCGAGCGCGGCGTCGATGATCGGTTTCGCGCCGTCGTCCAGCTCGCGCAGGTAATCGAGACCGAGACGCGCCGCGCTGGCGATGAGCACCGCCGGCAAATGCGCGACCAGGCGCGCCGGGTCGGGCGCCGGCCACACCGGCAGGAGGTCGGGATTGGGTGCATCGGTGCGCGGCCATTCCACCACCGCGGTCACCGGATTGAGACCGACTCGCAGCGCCGAGCCGGCCGCCCCGAGACGCAGCTCGCCCCCGAATTCGCCGGTCGCGGCGGTGAACGCCGTGAGCGACCACGGCAGCAGCCCCACCGTGCCGGGCACGCCGGACAGCGTGAGGTCCACGCGCCGCACCGCAAGATCGACGCTCAGGCCCGACACCGGCGCCATAATCGCGTTGATGACGGTCTGCAGTACCTGGCGGCTGGGCAACGCGTCGATGAGCAGCCGGAAGTGGGAATCGGCCTGGTTCAGAATGCTGTCGAGGGCGGAGGCGACAAAGCCGCCCTGGGTGCCGGTGGCGCTGAGCGAGAACACGCCGACCGATTCCAGCAGGTCGACGAAACTGACGATGTCGGCATCGGTATCGAGCGTCAGCTCGCGGATGACGCTCGACAACAGCACGCCCACCTCCGGCAGGGCCGGTGTGACGACCTGGTCGCTGCTCGCGGTCGATCCGCCGTGGCGAACGAACCAGCGGTCGCGGCGGATGGTAAAGACGCGCGGCTCGTGCAGCACCACCTCGGCCTGAGGCGTGCCGCCGCTGCCGAGCGGCAAGCTCAGGTTGAACTCCAGCCAGCGCAGATCGTGCCCGGTGGTGCTGCCGGGCCCGCCCACCAGCCAACCGTTGCGCCGGCGAATCTCCAGGTGCACCGTCAGCGGCCGCGTGGCACGCAGCGCCGGCGTGCCGGTGAGATCGGCGCCGAAGAATTCGAGCGCGGCGCGACCGCTGACCGTGATCTCGCCCGCGCCGAGCGAAATCGGCAGGCTGATGCCCGCGCCGAGGCCGGTGACGGCACCGGCCGCGGGCAACGCCGCCCGCGCGCTCGCGCGATCGCTGAGCCCGGCGGCAACGATGGCGGTGAGCGCGCGGCTCGCCGCGGGCGCGCTGACATGCCCGAACACCGCGTGCACCGCCAGCCCGGCACGCGGCGTCGGCGCGGCATCGGCCGGCGCGGCCAGCGCTTCGGCCAGTTCCGGTGTCTCGGCCAGGCGTGTGAGACCGCGCACCAGGTCGCGGCCCAGGGCCAGATCGGCGTCGAAGGGATCGCCGCCGGTTTCGATCGGAATGAGGGAATCGAGCAGTCGCAGGGTACTGGCCGCCGGCTCGGCGCTCAGCACCGAGAACGCCGCGGCCCCGAACGGGGTGCCGACGGTCACCAGCGCGCTGATCTCCACGACGTTCTGCGCCGCGCGCCGCGCCGGGTGACCGGCGCCGCCTTCCGCGACCAGCACGACGCCGCCGGCCAGCGCGCGAAACGGCGTGAGGATCCGTTCCAGCCGCGCCGCCTGGCCGGCGACGCCATCGGTGTCGCCGGTGGCGAGCCGGCAAGCGCCGCGCGCTCCGAGCAGCACGAACCACTCGCCGGTCGCGGCGCTCGGCGGGGTGAACGCCTCAGGTGCGAGCCCGGCGGCAGTCAAATCGATAACGCGCCCGGCGGGCGCGGTCGGCCACGGTGTATCGCTCGCGGCGGTCACGACGGCGATGCGCACCACGGTGGCCGGCACGCTCGCCAGCACGCTGGCGAGATCGAGGCTCGCGGCGAGACCGCCGCACGCCTGATCCTCGAACCAGTGCAAGCTCACGCCGGCCGGTTCGGAGGACGGGGCGAGCACCCGGCCGTCGGTGCCGGTCCAGCGATCGATCAAATCGCCGAGTCCGATGCCGAGATCGATCCGCCCGGAGACGAAGTCGGAGACATCGGCGGCGGCGCGCGATTCACGCGTCAGCGCCTCGGCCAGTTCGGCCGGCGACAAACCGTCCAGACCGGGACGCCATCCGCGCAGGCGCTCGGTCACGGCCGTGAACACCTCGAGCGGCGGCCCCTCGGGCTCCACCCACAGCGCGAGTTCCGGTGTGTGCGCCAGCGACGAAAGCGGGACGCGATAGGGATCGCGCGGCGTACCGCGGCCCAGGATACTGCCGGTGCTGTCCGCTGCGCCGGTCAACACGCGTGCGAGCGGCGCGAGCAGGTTCTCCAGGCGGGTCGCCTGGCGCAGCAGCACGGTGTTCGCCCAGCTGAGGATCGCGTCCTGTGGATCGGCGATCAGTTCCGCCAGGCGCAGACGCGGCCGGCCCGACCCGATCAGGACCGGCGATTCCGGTATCCAGCCCAGCGCGTCGGCCAGGTCCCGCACCCAGGACTCCGGCGTCAGGCGCGCGAACTGTCCGGCGAGAAACTCGACCGCGTCCCATTGGGCACCGGTCAGACCGGACAGTCCGGCGGCGAGATCCGGAATCTCCAGCGGGATGTCGGCCTCGTTGATCGAGACGCTCGGGTTGGGCGCCGTGAACGCAAGCTTGACGCCATCGGCGGGCGTCCAGCGCGCCGCCAGGCCGACACTGTCTGCGGACAGGCGCAGCGGCGGAAACTCGATCATTGCCTTGCGCGCACCGCGCGGGCGGCCCTGCACACCGGCCGAGATCGACTGCAGGAAACTGCACGGCCCGCCGTCCAGGTCGATGGCCAGCAGGCCGATGCTGAAGTCCGCGTCCAGGCGCGTACAACGCTCCCCGAGGGCGTCGTTCATGTAGCTCGCCACCACACCGATCTCGAGGCGATTGCCCGGCGTCGTTTGCGCCACCGTGAGCGCCACCGGGCCGACGAGCGCGATACGCCACGGATCGGCCGGCGTGCCGTTGCCGCTTACGGCGGTGGCGAGCTGCGCTGGGTCGGCGATCAGATCGCGTATCGGCGTCAGCACCCGTGGCACGCCGGCCGCGTGATTCAGGATCAGGTCGCGCCAGTAATCGCGCACCGCGCCCAGGGGGTCGCGCAGGAAGCCGGCCAGGCTTGCGGGATTGAGCCCGGGGATGCCGGGCGGAACCGACAGACCGAGCACGTTGCGCAGCGCGTTGCCCAGCGGGCCCAAGCTCGCGAGCACCTGGTTTACCACATCGCCAATCACCTGACCGGCGCTTTCGATCACCGCGCCGGGCGAAGACAGGTCCAGCACCGGGTAGGCTGGATGCGTGCCGATCTTGACGTTGAGCAAGGCGAGGGTCGCCACCGGGCGACGGTTCTCGTCCAGGCTCAGGCCGAAGCGCAGTGCATCAATCGCCGGATCGCCAATCAGTAGCGCACTGCCGCCGCCGGCGTGCTTGCCGACGAGAACCGCGGCGGCGAGCGACGGCAGCGCGAGCGCGTTGCCGGTGCCGAGATCGAGGCGAAAGAGCTGGGCCTCGATGCGCGCGATCGCCTGGCCGCTGCCGGCCTCGATACCGAGGACCGGCGTAACCACCGGAAAGCCGCCGCTGCCGTCGCTGACATCGACCCCGAGGGTGATGCGGCCGGCGCCGAATGGAAGTTCGACGCGCCCGGCGTTGACGCTCGCGCCGTTTTGCAGCAACGCCGCCAGCTCCGCGAGCCAGGCGTTACGCGCCGTGGGCGATGCAAACAGCGCGGCCGCCCAGTCCGAGATCGCCGCGACGCCACGCAGCGCCAACTGCTCCAACGGCAGAGGCGGTATCGGCGTGCCGCTGGAGATGCCGATGAGGCGCGCGAACGCCTGCACTGCGCCGCCCGCCTGACGCGCCTGCGCCTCCAGCAGGCCCAGCACCAGATCGATGACGACATCATCGAGCTGTTCGATATTCGCCAGCGACAGCGCGATGTCGCGCGGCGCCAAGGCGCCCGGCAGTTGCAGTCCCGACAGTCGAATTCCGAAATCGGGTTCGGTCCCGTCCGTCGGGACGTCGAGCGTCAATCCCACAGCGCGCAGGTGCGCCTGTCCCGGCGCGGGGGGCGCGGGATCGACCGTGATGTCGCAGACAAAGTTGATCGTTCCGCCGGGCTGACCGAGCAGTACCGGGTTCGAGACGCTGTGCGTGCCGCGACCGGCCTTGAACAACGGCAGATGCAGGCTGGTGGTGGACGCGGGTCCTTGCGAGGTGAGCCTGACGCCGAGCCCGATGCGAACGTGGTCGGTCGCGCGGTCATCGATCACCACGTGGAACGCCACCGGCGGATCGCTGCTTTCGAACAGCGGCAGCCAGATCTGCCCCAGCGCATCGGTGGTGCGCGTCCCGCCGCCGAGCAAGTCGTCGATTAGCGCGAGCAGCGCCTCGCGCTGCGCGTCGCTGGACAGCGCCGACGCCAGGTAGTCGCCGGGGTTCGACAGCCAGTCGTCGTTGAAGCTGCCGTTGCTGCGGATGAGTCCGATGGCGCGGGCCAGGCGTTCGATGTCTCCGAGATCGGACGCCGCGAAGCTCATCGCGTCACCCGATCCATCGAGTGACGCGCAATCACCAACAGCGTCACGCCGCTGCGGTCCGCGGTCAAGCCCGCCGGAACCAGCCCGGCGCCATCCTGATCCGCGCCAGCCACGTCGGCCAGGGTGGAAAGGACTCTGAGCAGCGACGCCCACGCGAGCGCAACCAGCGCCTCGCCCCAGATTTCGACGATCTCCGGGGGGCCCTTGGGGACCGTGTCTGTCGCGAAGACAAGACCGGCCGGATTGTCCGGCGAACCGGTGGCGAACGTGACCTGGACAGTCTGGCGGCCGGTTTCTTCACAGGACACTGGAATCGTGACCAGCATCAGGCCATCCATGGTTTTCACCAACGTGGCGGCGATTTCGACCAGCAGCTCGTTGGTGCCATCGGACCAGACCACCCGCGCATTGTCTTTCGCGCCGGCGGCGACGGTGAACAGTCCCTGAAAATCCTTGCTGCCGATGGCCAGGTCGCCGGCAACCTCGCTGGCCTCGAGCGGGCGTCCGAGGCTCAGATCTGGACAGGTCGCGTGCAGCTTCACCCACAGCGCACGACACTCACGCGAGAGCTGCTGTTGCTGGACAGCGTGCCACGACGAGCGCGACAGGACGGCGCGTGCATCTTCGATGAGAGTGAGTCGGGAGACAGGAACTCGCCGCTTTTGTTCGGCAAGCTCTTCAAGACCCGGCGCAACGACTACCGGCTTGCCGCGCGGTTCCGCTGACCGCTTGGGATGAGCGGTGCGTTTCCGCACGTTTCCCTTTGTAGGGCGGGCCGATTTTTTTCGGGTGGTTTTTCTTGATCGGGCCAATTGCAACCTTCCCTGTCGTCATCTGATTAGATGATGCAACGCAGTCACAGCGACAAGCCCCAACACAAGCTGCTAACGTAAGTCGTCCAGTCGACAAAATCAAGTTCAGTCGTGTATCCTTTCCTGCAATTACATGCCCAGTATATGGCCTAAATGCTACGGCTATGTCTCTTCACGGCCAGGAGCAGCCGTTCAACAACTCTGACCCCTTGAACCCGATAACACCTAGTTACGGCTCATCTGTGGACGCCGATCGAGCACGCCGGATTTTTGGGCTCCTGCAGGCAGAATTTCGCTACTTGTCTGCCGACATTCACGCGCGCCAGTGCATTGCCGCCCGGCCAACTCAGGATCACGGTCTGCATCCCGATCGACGCG
>Ga0105106_10002133_pt1 | contig 14255 bp, 12 predicted proteins | sample PPLLaktember2015_5_FD_79109 | JGI IMG/M metagenome (GOLD analysis project Ga0105106, IMG submission 79109) | Freshwater sediment microbial communities from Prairie Pothole Lake near Jamestown, North Dakota, USA - PPLs Lake P8 Core (1) Depth... | ecosystem: Environmental > Aquatic > Freshwater >...
CCTAAAATGAAAACGAGAACAAACCTCTGCCTGAGCATCTGGCTGTTCCCGTCTTCGTTCAATTGGGTGGATCATAATTTTACCATTACCTTACCTTGACATGAAACACAGTTGCTTTGTGTTAATGTTTAATCCTTACGTCTAAGCACGTCGCGCCGCGCCCGCCGCTCGAACTCTGCCAGGAGGTCAGCCGGGCTGGCTTCCACCAGCGCCGTCGCCTGGTCGAAGGAGACCGGGTTGCCGGGTAACGGCTGCATGTAGCTGGGGCCTTTGTAGTCGGTGATAGCTTCGTTGGTGTAGAGCTGCAGCGGTCCCTGGGCGGTCAACACGGTGGCGTGCCGCCCGCCGGCGGGCAGGCGCAGCTCAGGCAGGATGGACTGGAAGGCGATGGCGTCGGGGCCGTCGAAGGACAGGTCGTTGACCGTGCCGAACAAGGCCATGCCGCCCTGCGGCATATAGACCCGCCCATAGCTGCCGCCGATGATGATAGCGCCGTTCAGCACCGTCTCCGAGGAGCGGATCTCGGCGTCCACAATCAGCGAGTTGTGCATATCTGCCCCGGAGGGCACTCTGGCATTCACCAGGCGGTTGCCACTGGCATCTTGCGCCTCGGGCAGGTTGAACAGCGCCCGCGTCACGCGGCCGCGCTTGTTCTCCCCCACCAGGGCGGCGAGATTCTGGCGCAGCGCCAGGTGCTGACCGAAATCCATCCAGAACACCTCGCCGAAGTCCAACACCTTGACGGTGAATGGCCGCTTGTTGCGGCGCTCGAGCCGGTCACGCACGGATGCCAGGCGGGGGTAGAAATCGGGCAGGCTTTCCAGCAGCTGATCCAACCCGGCGATACCCAGCTCGCGCTCGTAAGCGGCTTCATCCAACCACTCGGCTTCCGTGGAGCAGGCCAGTGCCAACCAGACGTAGGGGTCCCAGTCGATGCGCTGCTTTGGATCGGACAGCTCGGCGGCAAAAGCCAGCTGTGCCAGGTCCAGGAAGACCGTGCTGGCAGCCAGGCTGCCCAGGTTGACGCCCAACCGGCAGTCAAAGTTGCCCTCGTGGCTGGTAGCGCACGCCTGCAGGGCTGCCTGGGGCTGGCGTACCAACTGGAAGACCATCCGGTCGTCCCGGGTATCCGCCAGGATCCATTCTTTCTCGCGTGCCAGGTCAGGGGTGGGCTGGGTGAACCAGGCGAAACGCACCGCGTCCACCTGGCTGAAATCGGTATCCGTGGCAGCCCAATCGGCGCCGGGCAGCATGATCTCATCACCCCACTTGACCACCGCGCCGTCGAAACCCCGCTCGCGCAGGTGGCGCACCAGCAGGCTGCTGTACATCGTGGAGCACTCGCCGATGCTCAGGTGCAGGTCGTTGAAGCGGTAGGGCGTGGGGAAGCGTGGCTTGCAGTTGCCCAGCGCCTGGGTGAACGGGCTCAGGCGGGTGCCCTTGCCGAACAGCATGCTGATCAGCACGCCTTGGCTCGCATTTCCTGCGGCAAGCAGGCCGCCCGGGCGGGTGAATTCCTCCCACACGCACAGCGTGCCCAGGAAGTTACCACGTGGCACCGCCTCGTGTGCAGAGGCGATGCGGGTAGAGCCATCGCGGCGGAAGACCTCCGCCCGGGTCTGGCTGAAACGGGCTTCCCAGTAGCGCTGGTCAGCCGTCGTGCCGGAGACAATTGCGACCAACCCCGGGCCGGCGGAGTCTTCCACCGCCTGGTGGTTGCGCCTCAGGTTCTGCTCCCACAGAGCGGTCATGCTACTGTCCCTGCACAGCCTGACGGATGAGCTGAGCAGTGGCGGCGTCGGGTGCCAGGATCCACAGCGTCTCTGCGCCGGACTTGCCCAGCTCATTGTACCCGCCGCTGAAAGTCCAGGTCATATGATCTGTGGAACCCTGGGTATCCACGCCGAAACGAGCCTGTGCGTAATCTCCGAAGGCATCAGCGAACTGGTTGGCGTCGGTGGTCGACTCCCACAGAGTGCGCATGACCAGCACGGTCTGATCGGTGGCGTCGTTGTAGTAGACCAGGTAAGTATCGCCGCCCCATCCAGCAGCAGCCTCGGCCGCAAGAGTATCTTCAAGCTGAGCAGCAGGCTCGATGCTGTAGCCCAGGATGAGATAGGTGTACCATTCACCCATCACATTACGATCGAGCTCGCGCCAGCCATCGCCCAGGACCGGCAGCAGGTCGAGTATCTCGACCGGGATGGGGGTGTCGGAGGGGTAGCGCTCGGGGTGCAGGATCTGCTCAGTGGAGACGGGCAGGTCGGCATAGGCAGCATCTACTGCCTCCCAGCCACCCTCATCAAAGAGCGCTTGGACGAAGGTGTAGCCCTGGTCGTAGGGAAAGACAAAATCCTTTTGCATGAAAGGTGGGGCGCTGTCGTAGGTAGGGCTTTCATAGGTGGCGTAGAAATCCATGATCTGCTGCTGGTCATCGGCGGTGGAGAATTCGTAGAACCAGTTCAACTCAACCAGCGTAGCATCGCCTTCGATCAAGGACTGAATGGCAGCACAGCGCTCGGAATCAGCATCACAGGTCTCATCGGTGAAGTTCAACCCCTCATCGATATCATATGTCTGATCTTGCAGCACATGCGTAAACTCGTGGGCGTAGGTCAACCGCTCGGGACCGAAGAAGCCCTCGCCCTGCACCACATACATCTCACTGACCTCGTGGTCATAGTACCCGGCGACCTGCTCACTGAGCAGCTCGATGTAGAAAGAGTTCATGTCGAAGCCGGGTTCGAGCAAGCCTAACGCCACCAGCTCAATGGTGTCATCGGCGGCTTCATCGGGGGTGTAATCGGCGAGGAAGTCGTTTATAACCCTTTGGCGCAAGTCTTCCGGTGAGAGCAGGGCACGCGGCACGGCACCGGCGGGCTGTAGACCGCGCAGGTCGATCACCTGCTGTTGGATGGCATTCATCTGCATGGCTACCTCAGGGGGGATGGCCTGGGTGGGAGCGGGGGAAGTCTGCGGATCCTCAGTGGGGGCAGGGGTGATGCCAGGTTCGGTGGAAGTGGGCGTTTCGGTCGCCGGGGGCAAGGAGGTAGGTGAGGGCGGCTGAGGTCGCGGTGGCTGAGTGGTGGCAGCGGCAGGAGTACCAATAGTGCAGGCAAGGGAAATGAACAGAACGAGGATGATCAGTAAATGAAAACGGCGCATGGAGACTCCTTATGAATGGCCAAGTTTAGTGAAAACCGCAGGGACGCAAAGAACGCAGAGAAAACCATTTTTGATAAAAAAAACTTACACTGAGAACACAGAGAAATCCTTTTTACTGTAAACCAACCGTTGAGAGGGTTTTGAATGGAGCACCCCCATTTGGTCTGGTTGGAATTGAGTTTTGGGTCGATAGAGGTCTATTTATATCATGATTCAGGGGAAGGGGCTAATCACTCCTTTGTGTTTTGGATCGTTTTCACCCCGGTCTGCACCTTATATCACTTGACGCTCGTGGAGAGGTTGGCTATACTCAATCCATTCGGCTTTCTGAGGAGATGTGGCATGGAATTAGAATTGTGGCAGTATCTGCTGGCGGCACTGGCGGCGGTGGGGGCGGGGTTGGTAAATGCCATGGCAGGTGGCGGCACGCTGATCACCTTTCCGACATTGATCGCCATGGGGCTGCCAGCGGTGGCTTCGAACATAACCAATACGGTGGCGCTGGTGCCAGGCTATATTGGAGGCACTCTGGCGCAGCGACAGCACCTGGCAGGCCAACGCAATCGTCTGCTGATGCTGCTGCCTGCGGGCGTAGTCGGCGGATTGATCGGGGGATTCCTGCTCTTGAAGTCCGGTGAGAAGCTATTTACCTTCCTGGTGCCGTTCCTGATCCTGCTGGCATCGGTCTTGCTGGCGCTGCAGGACCCGATGAAAGCCTGGGTGCAAAAGCGGCTGGTTAAATCGGGTGAGAAAAGCCTGCCCGAGTCGATGGCGATCCTGCCAACGGCGGCAGCGGCGGTGTACGGCGGCTATTTCGGCGCCGGGCTAAGCGTGATCATCCTGGCGACGCTGGGGATGTTCCTGGAAGATACCCTCACCCGCCTGAACGCCATCAAGCAGTTCATTTCCTTTGCCACCAACCTGGCGGCAGCGGTGTATTTCTTGTTCTCCGGGCAGGTGGCGTGGGGACTGGCGCTGGTGATGGCGGTCGGGGCACTGTGCGGTGGCGCGCTGGGCGGCAAGCTGGCAAATGTGATCAAGCCGACCACCCTGCGCTGGATCGTGGTGGGAATCGGGATTGTTGTTTCACTGGTCTATTTTTATAAGAATTTCTTTGCATAACCGGACACAGACTTCCGAAGTCTGATTTTTCAGGGACCGCGGAGAGCACAGTAAAACTATTTACCGCAGATGGACGCAGATAAACGCGGATAAAACTCATAAGTTTTAGAGATGTAACTGCACAACGCACCGTGGGGTATTCCGGTGTGTTGTGATTGTTTATGCTATACTAGATTCGGGTTAATTAATTCTTTGTAACTGTTTCGTTACTCGGTTCTGGTATTTTTTCCAAACAAATCATGAGAACCAGATGGTACGGAAAAAACCTTAAGCCCTTTCTTATCATACTAGCAATAACCGGTGGGGTATTTGCCATTTTATTCGCGGCAATGAAAATCTATTATTGGAACGTCAGACAAGATTTATTTCGTGATGAGCGGGCAGCCCTGGAAAGCGCTGAAGAATTATGGGCTGAGAGGAGACCTCAACAATATCAGCTTGTTCTCCAAACATGGTTCCAAGGTATTGGGTTTTCTGAAGCTGAAAATCCTTGTGAGCGGGAGTACCTGGTCATTGGTCAGCAAGTAAATCAGATCATCGAGGCTCAAAATTGCAATCAGATGTTTGGCTCTGTTCCACCCACAATTGAAGAATTGTTCGACATAGCTAATAAATATTTATTGCCAGATAATTGTGGGTATAATGGCTGTGTTTGTGATGGTCCAATCGATTCCCAAGTCCGGTACAATACAACCCTGGGTTACCCTGAGGAGATATTACAACGCGGCTTTCTCCAGAATGAACACTGGCGGTACACGGATATAGATATATTCTCCCCGCCGTTTTGCACTCTCTTAGGCACAGGGTTTATTAATTTTAGGATAATTACATTTTCGCCCATTGAGTGACTGGGAGCATCCCAAGAAACAGCACGGACGTGTTTAACAGATTCACGGCAGAGACTGCGGAAAGCACATACATTTCACCTGTAGGGGCAAAGCATCCGCCATGAACGCTCTGAGCGTGTCACCATCAATGTGGCGGATGCTTTGCCCTGCTGGATGAGGCTTGTTGGCAGATGTCGGCGATATTGGCGCGAAAAAGCTGCACAAAGGATAGAATTTATAGTCCAAGCCAAAATTCTTCAATGTTCGGGAGGATACAGCCATGTCAGAGCGCCTGATGGAGTTGTATCACTTTACCCTGGAAGATCTGAGCTACAACCGCCAGGGAAAATTTTCACCGGAACAGCAATCGAAAATCTGCTCCGCGAATCGGACGGTCGGGTGCATTGCCATCATCCTGGGTTTATTGCTTGTCATCGGGGGATGCGGCTCACTGCTCTGGTTAGCTTATACCCTGTACAATCAGGGGATATCTGCCTGGCCGGAGCCGGTGGTGATCGCCGGTATTCTGTGGCTGCTTGGCATCTATCTGCTGCTGGTGGGCATCCTGTCGCTGGAGCGAATCTAGAGTATCCCTATTAAAAAAGCACAGGATGGGCTGGTTTCGTTGCCTATCCTGTGCTTTTTGATATTTATTTAGCTCTGCACGAATGTGCCATTGCGCAGGTCGGAGAGGGCTTGCTGGATCTCTTCGACGGTGTTCATCACGAAGGGGCCATAAGGAACAATCGGCTCGTTGAATGGCGCACCGGCGATGAGCATGAAACGCACACCTTGTTCCGCATCCGCGCGCACGCTGATTGCATCGCCCTCACCGAAGACGACCATCGTTACTGCCTCGACTGTCTCTCTGGGGGCGAACTCGCCTCGGCCCTCGAAGACGTAAGCGATGGCGGTGTGGTCGGTGGGGACCGGGTAGGTAAAGGCGGCGCCAGGCTCGATCTGCACCTCCAGGTAGAGCGGGTCGGCGGCGATCTTGGTGATCGGGCCAGATACCCCATTCACCTCGCCGGCCACCACGCGGATGGAGGCGCCGTCGCTCTCGGTGACCGGGATGGTGTCGGTGTTGACCTCCTGGTAGCGCGGGGCGGTCATTTTCAACTTCGCGGGCAGGTTGACCCACAGCTGAAAGCCGAAGATGTTGCCGAGCGGGCTGCGCCGGGGCATCTCCTCGTGCATAATGCCACGACCGGAAGTCATCCACTGCACGTCGCCAGCACCGATCAGGCCTGAGTTGCCCAGGCTGTCGCGGTGGTGCACCGAACCTTCGAGCATGTAGGTGACCGTCTCGATACCGCGATGGGGGTGCATGGGGAAGCCAGGATTGGTGCCTTCAATTGGGTCATTGAAGGCGAAGTGGTCGAAGAGCAGGAAGGGGTCGAAGGGATTCTGACGGCTGGGAGCAATGGAGCGGCGCAACTTAACCCCGGCACCTTCGATGACGGTTTGGGGCTGAATGATCTGGGAGATGGGGCGAATGGTGGACATAATAGCCTCTTGTAAAAAGATTCACCGCTGAGAACGCAGAGAGCGCGGAGAAAACTCATAAAAGTAAATTATCCGCAGATGGACGCTGATGAATACAAATAAGAATATCTGCCAGATCAGGGCGGTGGTTTATGGAGTGATTGTATCAGATTTGGGTTAACGGGGGGTGAAAAAGGGCTGTTAACGGACGGTTGTAAGGACACAACCATCCTCTCCTTAGCATCCCTTAACCTGCCCCGCCGGCAGCGGGATTATAATTGCGCGGTTGTCAGCCCTGGCGAAATCCAGCTCCAGTGGCTGGTTTTTTTGTGCATTGAAAGGGAATCTCGTCCATGAAGACGAACTACCGTACCCTGACTCTAATCATTGTAACTCTAGTTTGTGCAATTTATATAAACCTGCCAAAAAGCCCGGGGATCCATATCCTGGGTATCAGCCGCGACTTTACCACTCATCTTGGGCTAGACCTGGTGGGAGGCGTGCAAGCTTTGCTTGAAGCGGATCTGCCAGCAGACACAGAGATCCCCAGCGGGACGATGTCCAGCGTGATCCAGATCATCGAGAACCGGGTCAACGGGCTAGGCGTGTCCGAGGCGGTCGTGCAGCAGGCTGGTACAAAACGTGTGCTGGTGGAGATGCCCGGTTTAATTAATCCGGAACAGGCGCTGGCAACCATCGGTGAGACTGGCGAGCTGGAGTTTGTGGATTTTTCCAGCCTCAATAATAACCAGGCGGCATCCTTAATTGACCAGACGATCGTAACTGATCATAATCCGATCAATTCCTCAGAAGCCGGAGTGCTGACGGATACTACCCAGACTGTATATCATACGGTGATGACCGGCATCAATTTGAAAAATGTGGGTGTGCGGACGGAAAACAACCGTTATTCGGTCGGTTTTGAATTGGACAGTGCGGGTACGCAAATCTTCTCGGATTTTACCTCCAATCATGTCGGGAGCATCCTGGCGATCGTGTTGGATAAACAGGTCATCTCCATTCCGCGCATCGATAGCGCCATCACGACAGGAAGTGGTGTGATCACGGGTGATTTCACCGTTGAGCGAGCTAATCATCTGGCGGTGCAATTGCGCTACGGCTCATTGCCCATCCCGTTGAAGGTAATCACCAGCCAGACGGTCGGCCCCTCCCTGGGACAGGATTCGTTGAACAAGAGTCTGGTTGCGGGCGTGATCGGCCTGAGCGTGGTGGTGCTCTTCATGATCGGCTATTATCGTCTGCCGGGTTTGCTGGCTGATGTAGCGCTACTGTGCTATGCCCTGATCACCTTTGCTGTTTTCCGCTTCCTGCCGATCACGCTGACGCTGCCCGGCATCGCGGGCTTCGTGCTCTCAATCGGGGTGGCGGTGGATGCCAATATTCTCATCTTTGAGCGCTTGAAGGAAGAACTGCGCGCCGGTCGCTCGCTGCACTCGGCGATCGACCTGGGCTGGAAACGGGCCTGGCCCTCGATCCGGGACTCAAACTTCTCCACCCTGATCACCTGTGGGATCCTGTTCTGGTTTGGCAGCCAGTTTGGCGCAAGTATCGTCAAAGGCTTCTCAGTCACGTTGGCCCTGGGTGTGATGGTGAGTATGTTCACGGCCATTGTGGTCACACGCACCTTCCTGCATCTGGTGCTGGACCGGATCGACTTCACTGCCCACCACCGCTGGTTCGGCGTCTAGGAGGCTGAAATGTTAGACATCGTCAAACGACGTTACCTGTACTTTGGGATCTCGCTCATGGTCATCATTCCGGGATTGATCGCCCTGATCGTCTGGGGATTACAGCCGGCGATCGACTTTACCGGTGGCAGCATGCTCTTCGTGCGTTTCCAGCCGGGAACCCGGCCTAGCTCGCAAGATTTGTTAGACGTGTATGCCAGTTTCGGTCATGTTTTCAATGTTGCGGCAACCACCGAGAATGATGGCATGATCATCCGCTCGAAGGAGATCGACCAGGAGACGAAGACGCACATCGTAAACGAAATGGAAGCCCGCTTCGGGGGACCGATCACGGTAGAGCGCTTTGATAGTGTCGGCCCATCGGTCGGGCTGGAGGTGGCTGAGCGGGCGGCAGGAGCGGTCGGGCTGGCAGCGCTGGGGATATTACTGTACATCACCTATGCCTTCCGCCAGGTACCGCACGCAGTGCGTTATGGTGTGGCAGCGATCATCGCCATGCTGCACGACGTGGCGGTGGTGATCGGCATCGAGGCGATCCTGGGGCATTTCTTGGGCTGGGAGGTGGATGCGCTCTTCCTCACCGCCCTGCTGACCGTAATCGGTTTTTCGGTGCACGACACGATCGTGGTCTTCGACCGCATTCGCGAGACCAGAAGCATCCAGCGGCGTCTGCCGTTCGATACCATAGTCAATCAATCCATCAATCAGACGCTGGCACGCTCGATCAATACCCAGCTGACCGTGATGATAACCTTGTTGGCGTTAGCCATCTTCGGCGGTGTCTCCATCCGCCACTTCGTGGTTACCTTGCTGGTCGGTGTCTTCAGTGGGACATATTCGTCCATCTTTAATGCCGCTCCGATCCTGGTGGTGTGGGAGAAGAAGGAGTGGCGAACGTGGTTCAGGAGGGGGGCGAAGGTCGTAGCGTGAGGGCTGTCAACGAATTACGGGAAAGAAGTGAACGGATCTCCTGGTGGTGGTAAAGAGATCAACTGCAGAGAAGCAGAGGAATAATGTGATAACCAGTAGCCTGGCGATGAAACGCCGGGCCGTTTTTTTTCCTGGACAGGTATTGACTTAATCTCTGCAAGCCTCTACACTTAGCCTATGCTAGCCAAAGTACACTCATGCGCGGTGATAGGGCTGGAGGGGGTGGTCGTCGAGGTGGAGGTGGACACCGGGCAGGGATTGCCATACATGGTGATCGTAGGGCTGCCGGACGCGGCGGTGCAGGAGAGCCGTGAGCGGGTGCAGACGGCGATCAAGAACGCCGGGCTGTTCTTCCCGCGCAAGCGGTTGACGGTCAACCTGGCGCCGGCTTCGGTGCGTAAAGAAGGTCCAGCCTATGACCTGCCTATCGCATTGGGGGTACTGATCGCAGCGGATCAACTGCCGTACGAATCCGTGGAGGGGGCGCTGGTAGTCGGCGAGCTGTCGCTGGATGGGTCAGTCCGTCATACACGCGGTGTACTGCCCATGGCAGCCCTCGCCCGGCAGGAGGGCTATCGCCGGATCTTCGTCCCCGAGGTGGACGCAGCGGAGGCGGCGTTGATCCCGGATTTACAAGTCATACCGGTGCCGTCGTTAGGGGCGCTGTACGCACACCTGGCGGGGGAGAGCGTCATCGCGCCGCGCGCCCCGATCACGTCTGAAGACTTACCAGTGATCACCCCAACCGATTTCCGCGAGATCAAAGGGCAAGAGCATGTCAAGCGTGCCCTGGAGGTGGCAGCAGCTGGAGGACACAATTTATTAATGGTCGGTCCGCCTGGGGCTGGGAAAACACTGCTGGCGCGGGCGGTTCCGGGCATCCTGCCGCGCATGTCGATCGATGAGGCGCTGGACGTGACACGCATCTACTCGGTGGCGGACCAATTGCCATCGGATACCCCTTTGATCCAGAACCGCCCCTTCCGCGCCCCGCATCACACCATCAGCCACGCCGGGCTGGTGGGTGGCGGCAACCAGCCGCACCCTGGCGAGATCTCCCTGGCCCATCACGGCGTGCTCTTCTTGGATGAGCTGCCTGAATTTGGCATGCGTGTGTTGGAGGTGATGCGCCAGCCGATGGAAGATAAGGTGGTGACGATCAGCCGGGCGCAGGGCTCGCTGACCTTCCCGGCCAATTTTCAGTTGATCGGGGCGATGAACCCCTGTCCGTGCGGCTATTACGGCGACCCGGTGAAGGCGTGCACCTGTTCCTCGGGCACGGTGACCAAATACCAGAAACGGATCTCGGGGCCATTATTGGACCGCATCGACATCCACATAGAAGTGCCGCGGGTGGCCTACGACAAGCTGAGCGACCAGCGCCTGGGTGAACCATCCGAAACCATCCAGAAAAGGGTGGAGGCGGCGCGGCAGATCCAGAGGGATAGATTCAGCGCAGGTGCAACGCACCTGGAAAGTGCATTGCATCTGATCGCTTGCAACGCAGATATGCGCCCAGCAGAGGTACGCAAGTTTTGTGACCTGGATGATACCGGGCGGGCGCTGATGAAGACGGCGATGAGCCAGCTACAGCTCTCGGCGCGCGCCTATCATCGCATCCTCAAACTGGCGCGCACGATCGCCGACCTGGCGGGGGCTGAGCAGATCGGTCCGCCACATCTGGCGGAGGCGCTGCAGTACCGCCCCAAAGCGCTGATGGGCGGTTGAACCTCGGGGCAGCCTGGGCTGCTTGAATGTGTGGCGGCCTCAGCGCATGGGATGGGAAATGAAGCTCGACCGCATTCTTGATTGGGTGAAAGGGCTTGGCAAAGCCGCCGACCGGGTCTTCTCGACCCGGCTGGGCTGGCTGAAGGCAGCCATGCATACCTTCGAAGAGGCGCGCACCTCGCAGGCGGCTGCCAGCGTGGCGTACTATACCTTCTTTTCCCTGTTCCTGCTGGTCAGCGTCTCGGTGGGCAGCTAATTCGTGGAAGAGGATCAGGCCTTTCGATTCGTTAGCAATATATTGAACGAGTATTTCCCGGCCTCGCTGGTCTTCATCACCAACAACCTGCACCTGGTGTTCAACTCGCGCGGAGCATTCGGGGTGATCGGCTTGCTCACCCTGGTCTGGTCTGCTTCCTGTGTGTTCACCAGTCTGGCCTTCAACATCGGCCTAGCCTGGACGCACGGGGCGCGCCGCGGCCTGATCCAGCGCCGGCTGGTCGGCCTTGGAATCATCGCCACGCTGACCGCCCTACTGGTTCTGTCGCTGGTGATCAACTGGCTGGCCGGCCTGGAAGCCTTCCTGCGGATGCTGGACAGCTCGCCCTTTTTCCAGAGCCTGTGGTTGTACCTGACCGTCCTGGCCTCATGGCTGACCGTCTTCCTGCTGTTGCTTATCCTGTACCGCTGGGCGCCGTGTGTACGACCGCGCGGTCTCTCGGTGCTAATCGGTGCCCTGATCGCCCCCTTCGCCTGGAAGGGTGCGACCTCCCTCTTCAACGGCTATCTGAAATCCCTTTTAAGTATCTCCCAGCTGATCTACGGCTCGCTGGGCGCCATCCTTCTTCTGCTGATCTATATCCTGTCCTTCATCACCCTGATCAGCGCCTACCCTGGTGGCCGCCCTGGACCGCCACCGGCCGGCGCTCCATGGGAAAAAAGTCGCCGCCTCGTCCAGGCCGGATGAGAAGGTTGAACGATGAAAGGAACTAATGGATGGTAATAATCGGATTTCATCTTCGTAAGACAATCTGTTGGGCTATTTTCGTGACAATCTTGTTATTCTTTTCCTCGAGTCCAATGCGGGTGAAGGCAGATATTGCGCCATGGGAAATGCCAGGAGGAGCTGCTATCTATCCCGCAGATGTAGCTACCCATGTCCGGATGGTTGCCGAGACCGTAACGCTCGAGGTTAACCCGCCGAGCCCAACTTTACCTGTAGAGGCTTGGGTGACCGTGGATTTTACCATGCGGAATATGGGCGACGCGCCCGAGCAGCTTGTGGTGGGTTTTCCTATATCTTGCACCCAGTGTTTATCTTATGATGATATTGGAATGGAAGAAATTAATGATCTGTCAATATATGTCAATACCCAATTGGTAGCTACACGATTGGGCTCAATAGATGTGCCGTCTTTTAATGTTTTCCCAGTGAATTGGAGATTATTTGATGTGACCTTTCCTTCCGGTCAGGATGTTTATGTTCGGGTCACCTATACTGCTGGTAGTTGGGCGGCATACGGTAGTAATTTCAGCACTTTTAAATATATTCTATCCACTGGAGCTGGATGGTACGATACCATTGGAAGCATCGACATCATTGTAAAGCTTCCATTCCCCGCCAACGAATTAAATGTCTACTTTAGCCCCTGGGAAAGTTATGGCATTATCAATACTATCCCACCTGCAATCTCTGGAAATGAATATCGTTGGCATCTCGATGATTATGAGCCAGTAGGAGATTTTGAGCTGACGATCGTTCATCCGTGGATCTGGTATACAATCCTTTTAGAAGAAGAAAACGTGCGAATTAATACCCAGGATGGCGAAGCATGGGGCAGGCTGGGTCTGGCGATCAAACGATCCATTGCTATGAATAAAGGCGAACCACGCATTGATCCTGGCGGTGTTGCCCTCTATGCACGCGCGATTGAAGCATATGAGCAAGCGGTTACCCTGCAGCCAGACGATGCCATGTGGCATGCAGGTTTTGCTGACCTCCTCCTTGATCATTACGAGTGGTCATGGGTACATGGCTCAGATGTTGAGGATCAAGACTCAGATGGACTGCCAGAATTATTGCGAGCAGTTGATGAGATTCGCATATCCTTAGGATTGGATCCTTCCAATGAGCTTGCGTTAGATCTCCTTGATATGGTCAATTCATTATTTCCTGGGGCGATTACGGTTTCTGGTGGCACAATAGTTTCTCCTCTATTAACTTCAACGGCTGGTTACCCGTTTCTATCCCATTCTCCTACGGATACTCCCCTGCCAACCAGAACACCCACCCCCACTATCGTCCCCGGCAGCACCGTGCTCGTAGCTGCTGCCAATCGAACACAAGCCGCGTTAACCGAAACACCTACCCCTGCTTCTCCAACAACAAATTCCGCGCCTATACCTCCAACCACGACCCCCATTTCTACTTTTGAGGGCACGCCACCCGACATCGCTCCCCTCTGGATCGCCCTGGCATTAATGCTGCTGTTGATTGGGCTGGGCTGGCTGCTGCGCAGGTCTAATTCTTGATCGATCACAAGCTCCCATGACCCTCTCCCCTCTCCCCAACTCCCCCATCCTCCTGCCCCTCGACTCCATCTTGGCTGACCTGCCCCTGGTAGGCGGTAAGGGCGCCAACCTGGCCCGGCTCAAGCGCGCCATGTACCCGGTGCCGGATGGTTTCATCCTCACCACCCAGGCCTACCGCAATTATCTGGACGCCCACGGGCTTTCGGCCTCGATCGAGACCTGGCTGGGAGAAGTGGACCTGGCTCAGCTTGAGAGCCTAGAGCACACCTCGGAGCAGATCCGGGAGCTCTTCTCAGCCGGGAAGCTGAGCGAGGAATTTGCCGCCCAGCTGCAGACCGCCTACCATGACCTGGGGGGTGGTCCGGTGGCGGTGCGCTCGTCTGCCACCGCCGAGGACCTGCCGGAGCTATCGTTCGCCGGGCAGCAGGATACCTTCCTCAACATGGTGGGAACAGAGCAGTTGCAGAAAGCGGTGGTGGACTGCTGGAGCAGCCTGTGGACGGCACGCGCCATCAACTACCGGCTGCGTAATGGAATCGACCAGGCGGGAGTTGCCCTGGCAGTGGTGGTTCAAAGGATGGTAGAGAGCGAGGCAGCAGGGGTGATGTTCACTGCCAATCCGCTGACCGGGCTGCGGGCAGAGACGGTGATCGACGCAGCTCTGGGGCTGGGTGAAGCACTGGTTTCGGGGCTTGTGGAGCCGGACCACTATGTGGTGAACCCGGCAATAGGAAATATCGTCACCAAGATGTTGGGGGCA
>Ga0105106_10002139_pt1 | contig 14228 bp, 11 predicted proteins | sample PPLLaktember2015_5_FD_79109 | JGI IMG/M metagenome (GOLD analysis project Ga0105106, IMG submission 79109) | Freshwater sediment microbial communities from Prairie Pothole Lake near Jamestown, North Dakota, USA - PPLs Lake P8 Core (1) Depth... | ecosystem: Environmental > Aquatic > Freshwater >...
GAGGCCACCGGTGCCTCGTAGATCACCGGTGTCTGGCGAGTGCTGAGCTTGCGGCCGCCGAGCCGGCGTACGCTGCGTTCGGCCGCCTTACGGCCAACGGCGGTCGCGGCTTCAAGATCGGCCCGGTCGCGCGCGGCGGTATACCAATAATCACGTTGCATGCCGGAATCATCCTGACCGATGACGGCGCAGCTGATGCCGTGCCGGGTGGTGGCGGTGGCGCCGAGGAAGCCGTGGCTGTTGCCGTAGACGTCGGTGCTCTCGTACGAATACACCGTGGCGCCCTCGGAGTTGGTGATGCGCGCATCCACGGCGCGCGCCGCATCTTCACAGGCCAGCGACAATTCGATGGCCTGCTCTACGCTCGGGTTCCAGGGATAATAAAGGTCGAGATCCGGAATGTCGCGCGCCAGCTGATCGGGATCGGCCAAGCCGGAAAATTCGTCGGCCGCGGTGTAGCGCGCAATGGGCGCGGCAGCGCGCACGCAATCGCGCACCGCCGCCGGCGACAGGTCCGAGGTGCTGGCCGAGCCGCTCTGCTTGCCGAAGAACAGGGTCAGCGCCAGTCCCTTGTCGCGGTTGTGCTCGACGGTCTCGACCTCACCAAGACGCACCGTTGTCGACAGGCCCTGGTTCACGCTCACACTCGCCTCGGCGCTCGATGCGCCCTGGCGTTTAGCCTCGGCGAGCACGTCGCCGACCAGTGCCTTGAGTTGCTCGGCCGACGCACCGGCCTGTACCTGTTGAGAGGAAGGAGTGTTGTTCACGCTGTTTATCTTGCCCGGAGTAAGGAGTCGGATATAAAGCGCAGAGGACGCAGAGGCGCAGAGAACGCAAAGATTTTTCTGTTATTCATAATTTTCTCTGCGCTCTCCGCGCCTCTGCGTTCTCTGCGTCAATTTACGAAACTAGCTCTGGGTACCACCCACGGTCAGGCCGTCGATCAGCAGGGTCGGCTGGCCGACGCCGACCGGCACGCTCTGCCCGTCCTTGCCGCAGGTGCCGACGCCGGAATCGAGCGCCAGGTCATCGCCCACCATGGTCACGCGTGTAAGCACATCCGGGCCATTGCCGATCAGGGTGGCGCCCTTGACCGGGCGCGTGACCTTGCCGTTCTCGATGAGGTAGGCCTCGCTCGCCGAGAACACGAACTTGCCATTGGTGATGTCCACTTGGCCGCCGCCGAAGTTCACCGCATACAGGCCCTTGTCGACCGAGGCGATGATCTCGCGCGGATCGCGGATGCCGGGCAGCATGTAGGTATTGGTCATGCGCGGCAGCGGCATGTGCGCGTACGATTCGCGCCGGCCGTTGCCGGTGGGTGCCACACCCATGAGGCGCGCATTGAGCGTGTCCTGCAGGTAGCCTTTCAGAATGCCGTCTTCGATGAGCACGGTCTTTTGCGTGGGCGTGCCCTCGTCGTCCACGTTCAGAGAACCGCGTCGGTCGGCGAGCGTGCCGTCGTCCACCACGGTGACGCCGCGCGCCGCGACTTGCTTCCCGACCATGCCGGCGAACGCCGAGGTACCCTTGCGGTTGAAATCGCCTTCGAGGCCGTGGCCGATGGCCTCGTGCAGCAGAATGCCCGGCCAGCCGGGGCCGAGCACCACCGGCATGCTGCCGGCCGGGGCGTCATCGGCCTCCAGATTCACCAGCGCCTGGCGCACCGCCTCGCGGGCGTAGGTGCGCGCATAATCATTCTCAAGAAAATACTGGTAACTCACGCGTCCGCCGCCGCCATGGCTGCCGGTTTCGCGCCGGCCATTCGCCTCGACGATGACTGTCACGTTCAGCCGCACCAGGGGACGAATGTCCGCGGCCAGCCTGCCGTCGCTGCTCGCCACCAGAATCACTTCCTGCACACCGGACAGCGACGCCATCACCTGGGTCACGCGCGGGTCGGTGCTTTTCGCCTCGGCCTCGACGGTTTCGAGAAGCTTCACCTTGGCGGCATCTTCCAGGCTCGCAATCGGATCGAGCGGTGCATAAAGCCTGGCAATCGCGCCGCTGCGCTGGCGTACCGGTGTACCGGCGCTGGCGCCGCTGCGCGCAATGGCGCGCGCCGCCGTCGCGGCATCGCTCAGCGCCGGCAGCAGAATCTCGTCGGAGTAGGCGAAGCCGGTCTTCTCTCCGCTCACGGCGCGCACGCCAACGCCTTGTTCGACGCTGTACGAACCGGACTTCACCTGCCCCTCCTCCAGCGACCAGGACTCGTGCCGGCTGTACTGAAAGTACAGATCGGCGTAGTCCACGCGGTGCGTGAGTATCTGTCCGAGCAGCCGATCGAGATCGGTCTCGTCCAGGCCGGCAGGCGCGAGCAGTGTCTGGCGCGCGGTGTCGAGGGTGTTTTTCATGCGCGCAGCTTGCGGTGTTGGATGCTGGGGAAACTGCTACGTGTGTGCTCGAAATAACGCCGGTCGAGATCGGCGAGCACCACACCCGAGCCGCGCGCCAGGCGGTCGAGCACCTCGCCCCACGGGTTTACGATCATGCTGTCGCCGTAGGTCTCGCGACCGTTCAGGTGGTAGCCGCCCTGGGCGGCGGCGATCACGTAGGCCAGATTTTCCACGGCACGCGCGCGCACCAGCACTTCCCAGTGGGCGCGTCCGGTGCGCACTGTGAATGCCGATGGCACGGCGAACAGTTCGGCGCCCTGATCGAGCAGCCGCCGGAACAGTTCCGGAAAGCGCAGGTCGTAACACACCGCCAGACCGAGCTTGCCGAACGGCGTGTCCGCCACCACCGGCGTGTCGCCCGGCTCGATGGAAGCCGATTCGTTATACACCTCGCCGTTGTCGAGGCGCACGTCGAACAGGTGAATCTTGTCGTAGCGCGCGACCCGCTCGCCACGGTCGTCGAACAACAGGCAGGCGGCACGCACGCGTTTCGGGTCGCTCGCCCTGAGGGGAATCGTGCCACCCACCAGCCACACGCCATGCGTACGTGCCTGGACCGCGAGAAATTCCTGGATCGGCCCCTGGCCATCGCGCTCGGCGGCTGCCAGCCGGTCGGCATCCTGCTGCGCCATGATGGCGAAATTCTCCGGCAATACCACGAGGCGCGCGCCGCTCGCGGCGGCCTTGCCGATATGCCGCGCGGTTTCACTCAGGTTGGCGGCAACCTGCGGGCCAGAGGCCATCTGTATGGCGGCGACTTTCACGGTGCTGTTTCTCCATTGGCAGAAAATTCCAGAATCAGTTGCTCGCTGTCCGCGGCCGCCGGCACCAGCTGAATGCGCGCGGCCGGCACGCCGAACGCAACCAGCGCGTCGCGCAACTGCTCGGCGAAGCGGCTGTCCGTCTCGCCTCCGGCATGCCGGATGCGCAGCCGCCCGGCGTCACGCTGGTCAAGCGCCAGCAGAAAATCGCCCAACGGCCTGTGCGCCGCGAGTGTCTCGGCGCGGCGCGGCGGTGGCCAGTCCTCCGTCACGAGTGTCAGCGCCTCGGCCGCGCCCGGCAGCATCGCAAGCACCAAGAACATCATTGCATGTGACATGGAATCCGTCTTTCGAAGCTCTGCTATTGTTCCTCAAACGCGGGCGTGGGCGCAGGACCGAGTCGCGTAACGACCGGGTCGTCCCACCCACCCTTCACCGTATATTCGATACGGGTATTCTTTTTGAACGGCTTTTGAATCAACTGGTGCAGCACCGCCACCGCTGCACCGACCACGGGACCGCCGAGCAGGCCGCCGGTGATGGCGAGTCCTTCCATCAGCTGTGGCGTTACACCGAGTTCGAGGTCCAAGTCACGCGCGGCGAGCCCGACCCGGCCGGACAGGCCGATGTCGGCACCCGGCGTGCGAATCGCGAGGTCGCGAGTATAGGCATTCCCTTTCTCGACCGCCACCCTGCCCTTGATCGTGTCAAAAGTCAGCCCCTTGCCGAAAACATTGCTGAAATCGAACGAGAGGTAACGCATCACGGAACGCAGCTCCAGTGCGCCGAGCAAACGTCCGGCACCCGGACTGATATTAGGAATTCGCCCGTTCGTAAGCGTGAACGTCAGGTCGCCATCGGTGCGCGCCACACGGAACGCCGTGGGCGCACCCGGCCACGACCAGTTGGATTGCAGTTTGAGCTTACTGCCGACGATCTCCTGCGGATAACCCAGAGTCTCCAGCAACGTGCCGAAATCGGTACTCGTGAGCGTGGCATCGATCTGGGTGCTGTGCTGGCCACGGCTGTCGATCTCCCACAGACCGCTGGCGGCTAGACTCGATTCAGGGCGCATGAGCTTGAGGCTGGTGATTTTCCAGCCGTGCGTGGACGGCAGGGCGTTGAACTCCAGCGCGCCCATGTCCATATCCGCGACCGTAAAAGATTCGCTCTGCACATGCAGGGGCGGCAAGCCGCGCGGATCGAGCACCGGGTCCTCGCCGCCAGCGCGCGCGGGCGGCAGAATCAGCTTCTCCAGGGTCAGGTGAATGGCCTGGCGTCCGGGAGCGGCGACATTGCCCACGACCAGGGGCTGGCCGGCGGACGCGGAACGTGAGATGGCGAGCAGTCCGGCCACCGCATCACCCTGCACACGCCCGCGCCAGTCGCCCGCGCTGTAGCCGATTTCCAGGCCGAGGCGGCCGAACCCGCGTCCGAAGGCCTCGAGCGATTCGACGTCGGCGCTCACGCGAGTCACCGCATCCAGCCACCCGCTTTCACCGCCGGTGTCCAGGTTCTGGCGCAGCAGTGGCCACCAGTCATCCGCATTGAGCGCCGGCAGGCGCACGCTCAACTGCAAACCGGTCCGTGCCGGCAGTTGTGACACGGTCTCGCCGATGCCGATGCGGCCGCGTGACAGCGTCCAGCCCGATGCCGCGCGCTGGAAGGCCAGTTTGCCGGTGACGCGCTCTTCCGCCTTCAGCTCGACGTCCAGGCTGTCGCCTCCAATCTCGCTGGTGCGAACCTGCAACAAAAGCGGCTCACCCTTCGCCTTGGCGAGCGGCGCCGGCAGGCGCAGCTCGAGATTGCGCAAATCGGTTTCTACAAACAGATCGTAACCCGTGCGCCGCGGCTGCAGGTGCGCCTGCCACGGCGCCTGCCCGGGCATCAACGGTGACAGTTGCGGCCCGAACAACTGTGCGAGGCCGGCCTGGTTCAAGGTACCGCGCACCTCGATGCGCGCCGCGCCCGTCGACGCGCTGTCGGGCACAGCTTCGAGCACGGCGTCGTCGCCGAGCATCTGCGCACTGAGTTTCCCGGCGCGTAGTCCGGACTCGCTGAATTCCACGCTGCCCTGGATGCGATCGACATGGATGTCGCGGAACGGGACAGTCATGCTGTTGTTCAGGAACCGGTAGTAGCCCGCGATCGTGGTGGTTTTTGGTGTACGCGCCGGGATCCGCAGATCGAGCGTCAACACACCATTGCCGGAGGCACGCAGGCCGGAGGGGATCAGGGACACGAAACGCGGCACCCGGCTGTCCGCCAGCACATCGAGAGAATCCTGCAACGCGCCGGCGATACGCCCATTGACGGTGATCAGCGCGCCCTCGGGCGCCTTGAAGTCCTCGATCGCCACCACCACGCGGCCGACATCGAGATTCCGGATCTTGCCTTGCGCGGATGTGATCAGCATGCCGATACCGGTGAAATAGAGATCCGCGTCGATCGCGTGGATCGGCGCCCAATCCGGCAGGTAGTCGAGCACGCCGTCCACCACATGCGCGCGCACTTCGAACCGTCCCTTGCCGTCGCGGAACGGGAAATTGCGCAGCGCGCCGTGAAACACCACGCTTCCCTCCGTGACCCGGCCGGACACCACCGCCCGCTCGATCCAGGTGCGCAGACCATCCGGCACAATCAGCGGGATATAACGCGCGGTATGCCTGCCATCGCCATCGCTGAATTTGGCGTTCAGCTTGAGCACCGGCGAATCGGCCTTGTCATTGGGCAGACGCAGTTCGAGACCGCCGCGTATGCGACCGTCACGCGCGTTCACGACAATCTCCTGTGCCTGCACAAACCAGTCCTCCGCGGTCTGCCGCCAACGGATGCGGCTTGTCAGACGCTGCACCGTCAGGGGTTGTTTCAGGATGCGCGGTATGGATACACGCGTTTCGCCGCTGTCCAGCTGGAACTCACCACCCTCCCTGGACAGCGACAGCTGGCCGCTCAAGCCGTGCACTCCGGGAACTTTATCGTGGCTGGCGAAGTTGATGTTGCGCAGCCCGGCGTCTGCGCTATAGCCGGTGGGCGCCGTGATCGGTCCGTTCAGTTCGAGACTCACCCGGTTGAGGCCGCCGGTGGGCTGGGCGGCGCGCAACCAGTCGAGTAACGCATGCTCCCGCGGCAGCGCGGCCGTGAAGACCGCAAGATCCGCCACGTCCACATGCTCGACCGCGACGCGCAACCGGTCGGGCCGGACATCCACTCGCATTCGCCCGGCCAACCAGGCAGGTCGTGTCAATCCCAGGCGCAAACTCGCCAGATCCAGATGCCATGTCTCGGAACTGCCTTTCCAGCTTAGCCTGGTATCCAGCGTCTTGACCGCCAGCGGGTGCGCTTCGCCCGGCAATGGTAGCGACAACCCGGATACCGCGACCTGTCCTTCCACGGTCTTTGGCCGGGCATTACGCCATTGGCTGACGAGATCCAGATCGAAACGACCGGCAAGGCCGGGCGGCAGCAGTACGCGCAGAACACGCGGCAGACCGCTAACGGAAAGCGCGCGCGCCCGCATACCGATCTCGCCGCGCCAGGACGTTTCATGAAACGGATTGCCGCGAATATCGGCGTTCAATCGGCAGTTCGCGCACAGGTCCTTGGGGAAATCGGCGCGAAATTGCAGCCTGTGACGTTCGCCATCGTTTTGCAGATCAAGGTACACGCCGCTGACGGAGAATCGTTCGTCATCGCCGGCGGCGCGCCGATCCAGCCACAGCAACGTGCCATTCTCGATAATCATCTCATTCTGCGACAGCAGGAGTTTCGAAAAATCCATGTCCGCCGGTGCGGTCACGGCGCCAGTCTCAAACCCGCTGATCCGCAGCCTTCCGTCGGGCTGACGTTCTACCGCAAGGTTAGGTTCGACCAGCACCAGGCTGTTGATCTCAATGCGTCCGGTCAGCAAGGGCCACCACGCCAGGCTCAGGCGCAATTCCTTGAGTTGCATGGCCTGTTGACCGGTGGCCGCGAATTGCACTCGCAGTCCTTGCACGCGCACACCGGGATTGAGGCCATCCCAGTAGGTGTCCAACGTGTCCAGTGTCGATGGATTCCCAAGCCTGGAACTGATGTACGACTCGATTTCGCCCTTGCGTTCAGCCAGCGTCGGCAGCCAGAGGTGCGCCGCCAGGAAGATCAATGCAATGGCGATCATCACGCCGAGCGTGGAATGCAGCGTCCAGTGCGTGGCGCGACGCAGGGCGCGCTTCACCGGTTGCGGCAGGCGCTGGCGCAACGACCGGACAGCAGCGCGCGCGGTCTGCGCATAGTGCCCGACCCGGCTGAGGCGTGATGGCGATTTGCGCACTGGCTTGTGCATTAGTACCTTGGACCCGTCACATCAGGACTACGTCGAACTGTTCCTGGTTGTAGAGATTATCCACCTGTAGCTGAACTGGCTTGCCGATGAATTCCTGAAGATTGAGCAGACCGGTCGCTTCCTCGTCGAGCAACAGGTCGATCACCACCTGCGAGGCCATCACCAGGTACTTGTCGGAGCCGAACTGCCGCGCTTCGCGCAGGATCTCGCGAAAAATCTCGTAGCAAACGGTCTGTGGCGTCTTCATCACCCCGCGCCCCTTGCAGGCCGGACACGGCTCGCACAGCACGCGCTCCAGGCTCTCGCGCGTGCGTTTGCGCGTAATTTCGACCAGCCCGAGCGTCGACATCTCCGTCACATAGGACTTGGCGCGGTCGCGCGCCAGCGCCTTCTCGAGCGCGCGCAACACCTGGCGGCGGTGCTCCGGTTCGGTCATGTCGATGAAATCCACGATGATCATGCCGCCCAGGTTGCGCAAGCGCAGCTGTCGGGCAATGGCCTGCGTGGCCTCGAGGTTGGTCTTGAACAGTGTTTCTTCCTGGTTGCTGCGACCGACATAGGCGCCGGTGTTGACGTCGATGGTGGTCATGGCTTCGGTCTGATCAAACACCAGGTACCCGCCGCTCTTGAGCAGCACTTTGCGCTCGAGCGCCTTCTGAATTTCGTCCTCGACGGCATACAGGTCGAAGATCGGCCGTTCGCCCGGGTACACCTCGATACGCTCCGCCACCTCGGGAATGAATTCGATGGCGAAGTCACGCGCCTTCAGGAACGTTTCGCGCGAATCGATGCGCACCTTCTCCACGTTCTCGCGCACCAGGTCGCGCATGCTGCGCAGTGCCAGCGCCAGGTCCTCGTGCAACAGCGTGCGCGCCGCGGCCATCTGCATGCGCCCCTGCACCACCTTCCACAGGCGCTTGAGATAGCGGATGTCGGTACTGAGCTCGTCTTCGCTCACCGCACCCGCGACTGTGCGCAGGATGTACCCGCCCGGTTCGTTGTCGTCAATCGCCGCCTTGAGGATGGCGCGCAGCCGTTCGCGTTCGGCGTCATCCTCGATCTTCTGCGAAATCCCGATGTGCTTGCTGTACGGCATGTACACCAGATAGCGTGCCGGCAGGGTGATGTGCGTGGTGACGCGTGCGCCCTTGGTACCGAGCGGATCCTTCGCCACCTGCACTACCACTTCCTGGCCGTCGTGCAGCAGCTCGCTGATGCCGGGCGGTGGACCGCCCGGTTCTGCACTGCCGCGATTTCCGGCCGGGTTTGCGCCTCCCGCAACATGAATCCGTCCAAGGATGTCGGACGCGTGCAGGAAGGCGGCGCGGTCCATGCCGATGTCCACGAACGCCGCCTGCATGCCAGGCAGGATGCGCGTCACCTTGCCCTTGTAGATGTTGCCGACGATGCCGCGCGCGCGGGCGCGCTCGATGTGCACCTCCTGCAGCACGCCGTTTTCGACAACCGCCACGCGGGTTTCTTGCGGCGTCACGTTGATAAGAATTTCTTCGCTCACGTCGGCTCCACACCGGCACGGTTCAGGGTTTCAAACAGTTCGTACAGCGGCAGACCCATGACGCCCGAGTAGCTGCCTTCCAGGCGCGCAATGAAGCCGGCGGCACGCCCCTGGATGGCGTAGGCCCCGGCCTTGTCATCCGCCTCGCCGGTTGACAGGTAACGCGTAATCGCAGCATCCGCGAGTTCGGCGAAGGTCACACGGCTCTCGCTGAGCGCGCTGTACTCGCCCACCGGCGTGACCAGACAGATCGCCGTCAACACGACATGTGAACCTCCAGACAGGCGCCGCAACATACTGGCGGCGTGCGCACGATCGCGCGGCTTGCCAAGGATGTCGTCGCCCACCACTACCTCGGTATCGGCGCCCAGCACCGGATGCGCCGGCAAGCCGCGCTCGTTAACGCGGCGTGAGACAACACGCGCCTTGTCGGCGGAGACGCGTTGCACGTAGTCCACGGGCACTTCACCTGCCTGTCGTTCTTCAACGATATTCGAGGGCAAAACTTCAAAGGCCAACCCGGCCTGGCGCAAAAGCTCCTGGCGGCGGGGACTGGCAGAAGCGAGGTAGATCATAAATTCAGGTACAAGGGACAAGATACAAGGTTCAAGTAAAGGCAAAAAACATCCGGCGCTGCCAGCCCGGTCCTTCGGCCCTTCCCCGTGATGACGAGAAGCAGGCTTTCGTCCCAGACCTCCTAATCATACCCAACCCCTTGCACCTTTTCCCTTGTATCTTGACCCTTGTATCTTGTACCTGCCGTTATCGGTGATAAGGCAGATTTTTCAGGATACTCCAGGCGCGATACAGCTGCTCGGCAAGCACCACGCGCACCACCGGATGGGCAAGGGTCAGCTTCGACAGCGACCAGTGCTCGTGGGCGGCGGCCAGGCACTCCGGCGCCAAGCCCTCCGGACCGCCGACCAGTAGCGCCAGATCATTGCCTGCGCCCAGTTGTTTCTCGATGCGGCTGGCGAGCGCCTGCGTGTCCAGTTCCCGGCCATTGCGGTCCAATGCCACCACCCGGCTGCCGGCCGGGACCGCGGCCAGCTGACGCGCGCCCTCGTCGCGCGTCAGGCGCGCGAGATCCGCGCCCTTGCCGCGTTTACCGGCGGGAATCGCGTGCAGCGTGAGCCGGCATTCGTGCGGCAGGCGCTTCGCGTATTCCGTATAAGCCGCCTCCACCCACTCGGGCATGCGCTCGCCGACGGCGATGATATGGATTTGCATAGGATTCGCGGGGAATCAACGCAGAGGACACGAAGGCGCAGAGAGCGCAAAGAATAATCCTGAACGACACATTAAGAAGGTCTCTGCGTTCTTTGCGCCTCTGCGTCCTCCGCGCTCAACTCCGGACACCCGAATGGGTGTGTTCGACGTGCTGGCCGTCGCCCCAGAGCTTTTCGAGATTGTACAGGTCACGCACCTGCGGTCGCATGAGATGCGCCACGACATCGCCGAAGTCGATCAGCACCCAGTCACCCACCGCCTCGCCTTCACGACCGACCGGCATGAGGCCCAGCGACTTCATGTGCACACAGACCTTGTCGGCCAGGGTTTGCACGTGGCGGCTCGACGTGCCGCTCGCGATAATCATGTAGTCGGTGAAATCCGTTACCTTACGTACGTCAAGAACCTTGATGTCCTGGCCCTTGGCGTCCGCCAGCGCCAGAACTATTTCCTCTCGCATCTGTTCTGCCTGCATCGATCTCCTGGCCTAATGGCCATAAAGCTGGTTGGTCCGGATATAGTCCAGCACGGCTTCCGGCAACAGTCCCTGCACCGATTCCCCCCGGGCAAGCGCCGCGCGAATGCGGGTGGCGGATATATCTTGGGGGCTCACGGAAAGAAATGCCAGCCGTCCGGCGGGCGCATTGCGCAGCAACTCGAAATGCTCGCACGCCCGCGCACGCGCCCACGACGGCAAGGTGTCGGATGTCGCGCCCGGCCGGTTCAGCACCACCAGATGTGCCAAATCCGGAATCTCCCGCCAACGGTGCCAGGTCTCGAAACTCCGGAACTGATCGGCGCCAATCAGCAGACATAACGGCGTACTGCCCAGCTCGGTGCGCAGTGATTCGAGGGTCGACACGGTGTAGGACAACCCGCCCCGCTGAAGTTCCCGGTCGTCCGCCCGGAAACCGGGGAGCCCGCGGATGGCGAGTTCAACCATGGCGAGCCGTTGCGCGGCGCTGGCCTGCGGTGACGGGCGATGTGGCGGCGTGGCGGCCGGAATGATGCGCAGTTCGGCAAGTTCCAGTTTCTGCATGGCCTCCTGCGCCGGTCGCAGGTGGCCGTAGTGAATCGGATCGAAGGTGCCACCGAAGATGCCGATCATGACGGCAGATACAAGATACAAGATACAAGATACAAGGAAACTGGCGCCCGATTCGGGGCTGGGTGCCGCCAGTTGGTGAAGGGCTGCTTGAATCTTGTATCTTGAATCTTGTATCTATTTCCTGACATGCCCGTCGCCGAGCACGATGAATTTCACCGAGGTCAGGCCTTCCAAGCCGACCGGTCCGCGCGCGTGCAGCTTGTCGGTGGAAATGCCGATCTCCGCACCCAGGCCGTATTCGAAGCCATCGGCGAAACGCGTCGAGGCGTTCACCATCACCGAGCTTGAGTCCACCTCGCGAAGGAAGCGCCGGGCGCGCGTCAGGTCCTCGGTCACGATACTGTCAGTGTGCTGCGAACCGTACTGGCCGATGTGCTCGATCGCCTGGTCGATATTCTCGACCACGCGCACCGACAGTATTGGCGCGAGATACTCCGTGTGCCAGTCCTCTTCGGTCGCGGCCTTGATGCCGGAAAGTATCTTTTGTGTAGCCGCGCAGCCGCGCAGCTCGACGCCCTTTTCCTGGTACATCTTGCCGAGCACCGGCAGCACCTTGTCGGCCATGGCGCGCGCCACCAGCAGCGTCTCCATGGCGTTGCACACGCCATAACGGTGGGTCTTGGCGTTGAATGCAATTTTCACCGCCTTGTCCAGATCGGCCTTGTCGTCGATATACACGTGACAGACCCCGTGCAGGTGCTTGATCACCGGGATGGTCGCCTCGGCGCTGATGCGTTCGATAAGCGACTTGCCGCCGCGCGGAATGATCACGTCCACGTACGGCTTGAGGGTGATGAGTTCGCCGACCGCGGCGCGGTCTGTGGTTTCGACCACTTGCACGGCATCCTCCGGCAGCCCGGCCGCCTTGAGTCCCGCCTGGATGCAGGCCGCGATCGCCTGGTTGGAATGGATGGCCTCGCTGCCGCCGCGCAGGATGCTGGCGTTGCCGGACTTGAGACACAGGCCGGCGGCATCGGCGGTCACATTCGGGCGCGACTCATAGATGATGCCGATCACGCCGAGCGGCACGCGCATGCGCCCGACCTGGATACCGGAGGGACGGTAGTTGAGGTCGTCGATCGCGCCGACCGGATCGGGTAATTGCGCGATCTGGCGCAGCCCTTCGGCCATGCCGGCGATGCGCTCGGCATTGAGTGTGAGCCGGTCGAGCAGCGCGTCATCCAGCCCGGCCTTGCGACCGGCATCCAGATCCCTGGCGTTCTCCGCGATCAGGCGGTCGCGCGCCTGGTCGATGGCCGCTGCCATTGCGAACAGCGCGGCGTCCTTGGCAGCAGTCTCGGCGCGACTCATGTGCACAGCAGCACGCCGGGCGCGCATGCCAACGTCCTGCATGGTCTTGCGGATGTCGAGCCCGGCGCTTTGTGGTGAAACCGATTTCATGCACTGCTCTCCGAAATAGTGCGGTCCCTGACGAACGGCTTGAGACCCGCGACCGCCAGCAGCAGGCGTTCGAGTTCAAGCCACAGGTCGCCGGTTTCTCGCCCCTTGAGAATCCGGTCGAGCTGCGCGCCGCGCCGCACAAAACCAAGCCAGACGGATGCCGGGTGGCGGCGCAGCGCCTTGCCCACCAGGGTGCGCCGCTGCGCCCAGGCACGCGCCAGCACGGAACTCTCCGGTTTGCCGCGCGCCAGCTCCTGGCCCATCTGCGCCAGGCCGCGCAACTCGCGCGCCAGCGCCCAAAGTATCAGTATCGGCTCAGTACCGTCAGCGTGCAAGCTGGCGAGAATGCGGCGGGCGGCGGCCACTTCGCCGGCCAGCGCCGCATCGACCAACTGATAGATACTGAAGCGTGCGCTGTCGGCGAGACTCTCCTCGACATCGGCGAGTCGCACGTGCCCGTCACTGCACAGCATGGCGAGCTTGTCCACCTCCTGGGCGGCGGCCAGCATGTTGCCTTCCAGGTGCCAGGCGAGCAGGTCGACGACACCCGCTTCGAGATGCAAACCGCGCGCCGCAAAACGTTGCGCGAGCCAGGCCGGGAGCTTCTGGGCGTCGAGCGGCCAGATGACCACGAGCGTGCCGGCGGTTTCGATGGCCTTCACCCAATGGCTCTCGCGCTGGGCCTTGTCGAGCTTGCCGGTGATCACCAGCAACACGATGTCGGCCGAGGGGTTTTCCGTCAGCTCGGCCAGCAATGCCGCACCGGCCTCGCCCGGCCGGCCGGTCGGCAGGCGCAGCTCGATGAGACGACGTTCGGCAAACAGGGACAGCGACTGGGTGGCGGTGCGCAGACCGTCCCAATCGAAACCAGGCCCGGCCGTAAACACGCTGCGTTCGTGACAGCCCGCGGTCTCGGCGCGACGGCGAATGGCCTTGCTGCATTCATCGGATTGCAGCGGTTCATCGCCGCTCACCAGATAGAGCGGGGCCAGCCCGCGCTCCAGCTGGCGCGTCAACTGATCAGCGTTGATCTGCATCGCTTCCAGCGCTTGTCCCCGGAGGGACGGCTTCGCGCCCGGCACTTCCGCCATCCATGGCGGTATCGATGTTGAGGCTCGCCAGGCGGCGAATAATCTGCTGCACTACATCGCGCCGCATCTCGTTCTGCAGGAATTCGCTTTGCTTTTCAGTGGCGATCACGTTCAGGCGGTCGAAGCCGTATTCGCGTTGCAGCTTCACGGACTGATTGCGCAGGAGCGGTTTTTTGTCAGCGCCGATGAGCGAGTAATCGACGCGGTAGTTGATCAGGTAGGCGCTGATGCGCCCGCTGCTGTCGATCGCCAGCACCTGAGTCGCGCTGGATTCATTCTGCAGCTGCAGCACCGGCACACTGGCCGACACGTCATCCGTGAGCCGCACACCGCCAAGCGCCAGCAGGGAATTGCGCATTTCCACGAGCAGCGGCGGATAGCCCGCGCCCCCCATGGTGACA